>OQVT01002705.1_pt1 | contig 11419 bp, 9 predicted proteins | sample 1691561 | NCBI WGS metagenome assembly OQVT01 (sample SAMN03418260, study PRJEB22391) | human gut metagenome | biome: human-gut; feature: organic feature; material: feces | host: Homo sapiens | place: Tanzania | collected 2013-01
ATATATCAGAAAGAAACAGTCAGGAGAACATACAGGAAGAAAACATATTACAGGAAAAAACAGAAAAAAGCCTCAAAAACAAGGACGCAAAGAAAAAAATAAAATTTCCGCATATAGTTGCAGATAACATTCCTGTTATCGCAACCGACATAAGATTTATCGACTGGATAAGAAGTGCACCGCTCGACGAGGTGTTTATAAATCTCCCCTATGAGCGAAGCACGGACGTATCTCAGATTGTCGAAGAACTCGAAAGCATGGGTGTCACCGTACATCTAAATGTACCGACTCTTGACAATATGCTCAACAAAAGCAATTTCAATAACATAAGCTGTAAGATTTACGCAGGTTATCCCGTTGCCACCTTTGCGGCGGCAGTGCATAACAGCGGCGAACTTATAGTAAAAAGAATTTCTGATTTCATAGGAGCGCTTATAGGAATAATCCTCTCCGCTCCCGTTATAGCGATAGTTGCGATTCCGCTTCTTATCGAATCACCGGGACCGCTGTTTTTTAAGCAGGAGAGAGTCGGCAAAAACGGTCGTATTTTCAAGATTTATAAACTGCGTTCAATGTATAAAGATGCAGAAAAGCGTAAAAAAGAACTGATGAGCCACAACAAGATGGACGGCTTAATGTTCAAAATGGACAACGACCCCCGCATAACAAAGGTAGGCAGAGTTATAAGAAAACTCAGTATTGATGAACTTCCGCAGTTCATCAATGTGCTAAAGGGAGATATGAGCCTTGTCGGCACAAGACCTCCTACGGTAAAGGAATTTGAAAAATATGAAAGCCGCCACAAAAGGCGCCTCTCTATGCGTCCCGGCATAACCGGTATGTGGCAGGTCAGCCACGGTGCCATATGCCTCTTTCTCAATCATCAGTGCACCCAGCACCGAATCCTCCAATTCGGGGGCTTGTGGGGGCAATTTGCCCATTTCGTTTGCACCTACTTTGGTGGGGACAGAGGTGCTGCGTCTGCGTGTATTTTTAGTGGTTTCTGCCATATTCGGTCAGTAGGTTGTGCGCAGCGACAAAACTGCTTATTTCGTTGTTTAGTACTTGTTTTTCGGCTTGTTCGATAAATCGCTCCATGCGTTCGTTTTTGTAGAATCCGTCTAACAGGGCTTGGTTGATGGTTTCGTACATCCAGTATTTTGCCTGCTCGGTGCGGTGCCGCTCAAAATAGCCGTTGGTACGGACAAAAGCGATAAACTCTTCGATGTTCTTCCATACATCCGCTACGCCCGTATGCTCCACCGAGGAGCAGCATATCGCATCGGGTTTCCATCCCGACTCGGATGGGGGAAAGAGTGCCAATGCGTTGCGGAAACTCACGCGCGCGGCGTGCGCACGTTCTACATTATTGCCATCGCATTTGTTGATGGCGATACCATCCGCCATCTCCATAATACCACGTTTGATACCTTGCAACTCATCGCCTGTGCCGGTTACTTGCAAGAGCAGGAAATAGTCCACCATCGAATGGGCAGCGGTTTCTGATTGCCCGACACCCACCGTTTCCACAAGGATAGTGTCGAATCCGGCGGCTTCGCAGAGAACGATGGTCTCGCGTGTCTTGCGTGCCACACCGCCCAACGAACCTGCCGATGGGCTGGGGCGGATAAACGCATTCGCTGCGGCAGATAGTTCGTTCATACGCGTTTTATCGCCGAGGATACTGCCTTTGCTTCGCTCGCTGGATGGGTCTATTGCCAAGACGGCAAGGTGCTTTCCCTGATTGCAGAGTTCGGTTCCCAATGCCTCTATAAAAGTCGATTTCCCGGCACCCGGTACGCCCGTGATGCCTACGCGAATGGAGTTTCCCGAATAGGGCAAACACATCTCAATCACTTTTTGGGCGATGGCTTGGTCGGACAAGAGACTGCTCTCGACCAGCGTTACCGCCTGACCGAGAATGGACGCATCGCCGCGACGGATGCCCTCGAAATACTCTTCGGCACTCAATGTGCGCTTTTGGCGGCGAAAGGTGGCATACGGATTAACGCTGGGGAGATTTTCCACCCCGGCGTTAACCGTTAGACCTTTGTATTGTTGCTCGTTTTCAGGATGATGCATAGTTCAATTGACAACTTGTAATTTGTAATGTGTAATTCGTTACATAAACGTTCTGACTAATGACACATTACAAATTAAAAATTACAAATTAAAAATTATTTCACCGTCCACGTGAGGTTCACGGTGTGACGGGGATGGTTCGGGTCGTTGGTGATAACCAGAATCTGGCGCGCATACTTGCCCGGTTCCATCGGCTTGCTATTGATGTCCACTTTGATAGTAGCGGCTTTCGGGCTGGCTTTTACGGCTTTGGGTGCTGTGCAAACCACGTTTTCGTCGCTGCTGTACACGCGGTGGATAGCCAGGGCGTTGGTACCGCTGTTCTTGAGGCTGATATTGGCTTTCAGGTGTTTGCCGGCAGCCACGGTGCCGAGGTCAAACTGGGTATCCATATCCATAATCGGAGCCTGCTGACGTTGTGCAGGAGTCAGAGCCGAGAAATCTTCTACTACATCGGCACGGAGTGTAATCTTATAGTCGTCGGTAAGTTGCTTTTGTCCGTTTACTACCACGTATGCATAGAGCGTGTTCGGACCGTAGGTCTTGCAAACTTTTGCATCGAAGATAAACACCAATTTGCCTGTCTGTGTGGCTTTTACGGGACTGAGAGTAACCTGATGAAGCAGATAATTGTCTTGGTCGCGGGTTGCCAATTCCACGGTGATGTCTTGTTGTGTGAGATTAGCATATTCGATTTCGCGGGTTACGCTTTCGCCTTTTTTGATAGTTCCGAAATCAATCGTTTTCGATTTCAGGCTCAGTTCGCCCATCTTTACAGCATATTGGTTGATGGGTTTGGCAGGCTTCGGAATCACCTCTCCTTTTATATATAGACGTTGGGTAGCCACCGTGGCGTTAGAGGTAACGGTGATAGTCTTTTGGAAACGACCGGGACGACCATTCGGATTGTAGGTAACGGTGATTTCGCCGTTTTGACCCGGTTCTATCGGTTCACGTGTCCATTTGGGAGTGGTGCAACCGCAACTGGCACGTACATTGCTCAATACGAGCGGTTCCATACCCTCGTTTTTGAATTTGAAAACCGTGGTAACACGACCGTCTGCCTCGTTAATCTTGCCAAAGTCATGCTCTGTCGTCTCAAATGTGATGACCGGCTGTTGTGCCATCATGGCTACTGCCACCAGAGCCATAGAGAGAGTTGCAAAAATCTTTTTCATATTACTATGTCGTTTGTTTTGTTAAATTTGCTTTGTTTTTACAAGAATAATAAAAACCTTCTATCATAAACCATCCCCTTTCGTCTTCAGCATGAGTGTGGGGGAGAGTGTCTTTATCAATAATTAACTATTGTTGGTTTCAATACGTTTCACCACTTTGATTTCTTCTATTTTTTTGAGGGCTTGGAATAGGTCTTGCAGTTCCTTGCGGTCATAGACATAGAGTTCCAGTTCGCCTTTGAAGATACCGTCATCGGCAGCCGCTTGCATAGAGCGGATATTGATATGGAACTCCTCGGTGATGATGGTCAGCACGTGGATAAACACGCCGAATTTGTCAATACCTTGTATCTCAATTGTTTCGACAAACGATTGTACACGGTGGGTGTTCCATGTGGCGGCATAGATGCGTTTGCCTTGTGATGACTTGAGTAGCATCGCCTCGTCGCAGTCAATCTTGTGGATATACATCTTGCCGTCGTCGCCGAGATAACCGAGAACTTCGTCTCCGGGAATAGGGTGGCAGCAGTCAGCGAGGACATAATCGTGTCCGAGATTTTCATCGGTTAGGATGATTTGGTGCGACTTTGGTGTCGGTTGTGCCGGAGTCTGCGGCTGTAGTGCGAGGTGTGGTTTCTCCTTATCCGCCGATGCGAAAGGATTGAGTCGCGCCCAAAAACCTTTCTTCGGAAAGATAATCTGCTGCATATCATCAAGGCGTATCACTCCCTGACCTATCTGTAGATAGAGTTGGCTCGGGCGGGTGAGTTGGTAATGGTTGAGCATACGCTGCAATGCCATATCTTCGTTGCCTTTTGCTTCCAGCATATTCCATGCATCGTGGAAGAGTTTGTCGCCGCGCTTGATGTATTGTCGTTCCTCGCGGCGGAAATACTCGCGCAGACACGACTGTGCTTTGGCGGTGGTAACAAAATCGAGCCAGTTCTCTTGCGGGTGTTGGCTGCCGGAGGTGAGAATCTCCACCTGGTCGCCGCCTTTGAGTACATAACTGAGCGGAACCAGGTTGTGGTTCACCTTTGCGCCGATACAATGCTCACCCAACTCGGAGTGGAGCAAGAACGCAAAATCAAGAGCGGTTGCACCTTGCGGCATGGTTTTGATTTCTCCTTTCGGGGTAAAAACAAACACCTCTTGTGCAAACAGGTTCAGTTTGAATGTGTCGAGAAATTCCATTGCATCCTTCTCGGGGTGCTCCAGGATTTCCTTTATCTCGCAAAGCCATTTGTCTAATTCCGACTCGTCCGACTCGCCCGTCTTGTATTTCCAGTGTGCTGCCAAACCGCGTTCCGCCAATTCGTGCATACGGTCGGTACGTATCTGCACCTCAATCCACTCGCCGTCCTGCCCCATCACGGTCACGTGCAATGCCTCATAGCCGTTGGCCTTCGGGGTGCTGATCCAGTCGCGGATACGCTCGGGGTGCGGGCGATAAATCTCTGTGATTGCAGAGTAAATCATCCAACACTGGTCCTTTTCCGACATCGATTCGTTGGGGGTGAAAACGATACGCACTGCCAGCAGGTCATACACGTCCTCGAATGGTATTTGCTGGGTGGTCATCTTCTTCCAGATCGAATAGACCGATTTGATACGTGCCGTAATGCTGAACTGATACCCCATCGCCTCTAATTTGGTACGGATAGGTGCTGAGAACGTCTCAAAGGTAGCCATTTGGGCGGTTTTGTTCGCTGCCAATTTGGCTTCTATCTCGGCGTAGGTGTCGGGGTGTTCGTATTTGAAACTCAGGTCTTCGAGTTCCGTTTTGATGGGGAACAGACCCAAGCGGTGTGCTAACGGTGCATAGATATATTGGGTCTCGCCTGCAATCTTATACTGCTTGTCTTTGGGTTGGGCACCGAGGGTGCGCATATTGTGCAATCGGTCGGCTATCTTAATCAGCACAACGCGAATATCATCGGAGATGGTGAGCAGCAGTTTGCGGAAATTCTCCGCCTGCTCGCTGGCCTGCTCGCCGAATACACCGCCCGAAATCTTCGTCAGTCCGTCCACTATTTGGGCTATCTTGTCGCCGAAAAGGTTGCGTATATCGTCGGCGGTATAGTCGGTATCTTCCACCACGTCGTGGAGCAATGCGCTGCAGATACTGGTGCTGCCGAGACCTATTTCCTTCACGCAGATACGCGCCACTGCCAGCGGGTGCATGATATATGGCTCGCCGCTCAGGCGGCGGACACCTTTGTGTGCCTGCTTGGCAAAATGAAAAGCATGCGTGATCAGTTCCACCTTCTGGCGGTGCATCGTATGGGCATAATCGTCCAGCAAAGCCTCGAACTCATGCTGAATCATCTGCTCTTCTTCCTGTGTAAACTCGCTTTCTGTCATTGTACTGAAAAGGTCTGCAAAATTACTAAAACTATTTCATATATGCAAACCCGCCCGCGCTTTTTGTTCTAACTGCCTTTGCACTTCCAAATCTGAACGTATGACGTAAAGGGAACAGGGCATTTGTTTGTTTCCTTTCCGCCAACCTTGCCAACCAACCGACCTTTTTCTAAAATATACACCCCCGCCCGCGCACACGGGTATGTAGAGTTTCAAAAAAGGTCGGTTGGTTGGCAAGGTTGGCATTGTTTCGTGTACCCGCTATGCAAAAAAGTGCGTTTTGTTAAGATTCCATTACGCATTCGGCATTGTACCTTGTGCATTGAAAAGTCGGGTGGATGTCGGGTGGATAGCGGGTGCTTGCTCGTCACTCAAAACATATCAATTTTTAAGATAGACCGGCAAACACTTGGTAAATTGAAAAAAATGCAGTAACTTTGCAGCAAATTCAGTCGGTATGTCTAAAAAAGTACTCATATATATTGTTTTATCATTGCTCGTTATATCGCCTGCCTTGGCGAAGGGCGTGCCCGACAAACCTTTTACGGTGGTCATTGATGCCGGGCATGGCGGCAAAGACCCGGGAGCCATAGGCAAGATTGCTTTGGAGAAGAATCTGAATCTGGATGTAGCATTGCTTACGGGCAAGATGATCAAGGAGCAGTTTCCCGATGTCAACGTGGTCTATACGCGCCAAACTGATATTTTCCTTCCCTTGCAGAAGCGTGCCGACATTGTAAACAGCAATAGTGCCGACCTCTTCATTTGCATTCATACCAACTCCTCTGAGTCTAAAGCCGCAGAGGGGGTGGAGACATTTATTCTCGGTACGGAGAAGATGGATAAGAACCTTGATGTGGCTATGCGCGAGAACTCTGTCATCAAATTGGAGGCGGATTATCAAACGGCTTACCAGGGATTTGACCCCAATTCGATTGACTCGTATATTATGTTCGAACTGATGCAGAATGCCTATATGGACCAATCGCTTCAGTTTGCCACATTGGTGCAACGCCAGTTTGTGGAGAAACTGCATCGTGCGGAACGCGGGGTTCGTCAGGCGGCATTTTGGGTGCTGCTCAAGTCGGCGTGTCCGAGTATCCTGCTTGAGATGGGATTTATCTCCAATCCTGCCGAGGAAAAATATCTTGTCTCCGAGAAAGGGCAACGCGATATGGCGCAGTCGTTGTGCAATGCCTTTGCGCAGTTTACGCATCGTACCGCATCGGCGAAGGCAACGCCTGTCGAGACACCATATCCTGTCCCCGTGCAAGATACGGTTCGAACTGCATCGCCGGACTCAGTCGCTGTGTCTCCTGCCGCTGCGGAGAAAAAAAGCACTACCTATGCCATCCAAATCTTGGCATCCCGTACACCCGTTTCCGACAAGGATGCGCGTCTGCACGGCTTGAAATGCCAATGTTTGCAAGTGGATGGCTGGTATAAATACTACTACGGTGAATCGGCTGACCGTGAAGTCGTGGTGCGTACCCAAAAAGAGGTTCGCAAACAATTCCCCGATTGTTGGATTATTAAATTGGAAAAATAACAGAATATGAAATACGCTCGTGAAATAAAAGTCGGCGTCCTTGCCGTTGTTTGTATCTTCTTATTGTTTTTTGGCTTCAATTTTTTGAAAGGAGTCAATATCTTTTCATCGATGTACGCTTTCAACGGCGTATTCGATAATGTTCATGGTCTGGAGGAACAGGCACCCGTGATGATACGCGGTTATAAGGTGGGGCAAGTGAATAGTATCAAGTACGATTTTGCGCGTGATAGTGCCTTTACGGTAGAAATATCCGTCAATCGCGACATCAATCTGCCGCGCGGTACAAAGATGGCACTTGTAACGGACGGACTGCTTGGTGGTATGGCTATTGAGTTGCAACTGCCCGCTGTTTCCGGTCAGGACTTGTGCAAATCGGGCGAGATATTGCCCACCGTCTATGTCCCCGGTTTGTTGGAGGACCTGCAAGTGAACGTGCTGGCTTCCTTGGGAAATGCTGTTGACGGTATTGATTCTTTGGTGGCACAACTCAACACGCAGTTGGACAACGACCACCTGGCGAACACATTATCAAATGTGGATAATATATCATCTGATTTGACGACTGTTTCGCGCGACCTCAAAGGACTGATGGCACACAAGGTACCGCAGATTGTAGACAATGCAGACAGCACTATCAATAGCATTAAGCAGATAGCATCGGACATCAATGGGGCGGACATTGCCGCTACGGTGGCACGTGTGGATTCGGCTGTGGCACAGGTGAACACTACATTGGCGGACGTCAATTCGGATAATGGTACACTCGGTTTGTTGCTCCACGACAAATCGCTCTACCGGAACATTGATGCCACTGTCGTTTCTGCTGATTCGCTCCTTACTGACCTTAAGGCGAACCCGAAACGCTATGTCCATTTCTCCATCTTTGGTCAAAAAGACAAGAAAGATAAGAAAAAATAGCAAAATATAGAAAAGTGGGATTTGCAAGTTATTTTAGTTTGTACAAACGAAAAATTTATCGTAATTTTGCAGTCGGATAGTAATAATGATTAAAGAATAAGTATAGTTTCTCTATTGTTTCGTACCTTGTAGAAACCGACAGATAATATGCCAACACAACCATTCATAGAGCAACTGAAAGCCCTTGGCAAGACTGTTCTTCCCAAGGACGCTTCGTTGTGGCTGTATGGTTCTCAGGCGCGAGGAGAGGCTACAGAGGATTCTGATTGGGATTTGCTGATACTGCTCAACAAAGAAAAGCGTGAGTTTGATGATTTGGGTCGCTATGCTTCTCCGTTCACAGAGATAGGCTTCGATAATAATGAGTACGTTATGCCTATAATCTATACGCGCAAAGAATGGGCATCAATGTCCTTTATGCCCTTTGCCAAGAATGTGGAACAAGATAAAATTGTATTGGTATGAGTTTAAGTCCCGAAGAAAGACAAGTGATGAGTAACCTTGAAATGGAGCGTGCAGAGCGCATTCTTCGCGAGGAAGTTCCTGTGCAGCAACAGGCTCATTTGTGGAATATGCTTGCGAATAGATTGTACTATGCGGTGTTTCACGCAGTAAGTGCTTTGTTGATAAAGAATAGTCTTTATGCTAACTCACATAAAGGATTGCATATGCTTTTTAGTGAAAAATTTGTGCGTACGGGCATATTTTCGGTGGAGGATAGAAACATATTGTCGCAATTGGAATTGCTGCGTCATAAAGGAGATTATGATTGCTTCTTGGATACAACTGAAGAAGAGATTGTTCCATACATAGAAAAAGCTTGCGATTTAGTGAAGAAAATAAAAATGGTGATGGTTACAGGGGAATAATGTCTGTAATGGTTCTTCCTTATTGTTGGAAATGAAATACTTAAGTCCTTTTGTTTATGGGACTATAAAACTATAAACACATCCTTGTCTCGGGATGTTAATAATGAGACAAAAGGAAGTTCACGCAGAGGTGTGGGGTGGGTATTATGGCTTGCGCAAGCGAGCATTAAGCCCGCAAGACATCAATGGGATGGGCTTCGCAGACATAATGAAAGGCGTTTGTTGCGCTCTGTTCTGACGAATAGAAATCTCGCAAATTTCTCGGAAAATCAGGACTTAGCAACGATAGATGTCCTCGGAATATAAGTGTATTTCGCAACCTGTGTAGGGACGCGGGCATTTTGCTTGTAGGTGGTACGCAAGTACCATTGTTGACGTTCCCTATCTATGCTCTTGGGTAGAGTGTAGTTTCGTTGTAGGTATGCGTATCGTCTTATATTGGCGTGGGCTTCGCGTTGTCGGTTCTATTACTCAAGGCAATGCGACAGCCTCAATTCGTGGAACGACGACGGTCGAATTCCACGTTTTTTTGTTATGTACTTGTCTAATCCAATTTATTATCGCATAGTCGGGAGTTCCTATGCAAAAACAACTATAGCCTATGAACAAAACGACACCGACACCAAGCCAACAACCGCCATTATGTCACACCCATAACGGAATCACCATGACACGCACCTTCCACCCTATCGGACATGGCGCGTTTTACACAGAACGTTTCATGCAAGGCTGGAAGTACAAATTCACTGCAGTGTTTGATTGTGGCTGCTTTGAAGCCCGCAAGAAGGGCATGTCGTATGCCAGATATACCAACCGCATCAACAAGGCAGTCGATTCCGCATTCTCGCCATGGGAACAGGTGGATTTGCTCTTCATTTCCCATTTCCATGCCGACCATATCAACGGCATCAAGCACTTGACGGGAAGATGTGATGTGAAGCATATCATTGTGCCTCAACTAACCCCGAATATAGTTATCGAGGCGTATGTATTCAACTACCTGCAGTCCTCCATAGGACAAGGGGACAATGCCGCCAACAGCAGCGTCAATCTCTGGATTCGGGAGTTGTACAACCATCGCGGAAACGACAACACGGAAGGCTTCCCGCGCGTCATAGAGGTAATGCCTGCCACAGAGATACAGGAAGAACAAGAGATTCGAGAAGGACAAGAAGGAAGGAACGAGCAGCCTACCCCCTACTCGGATTTGGATTCAAAGGGTGGCATTCTTTCTCCACGAGCAGCCATCGGCTACTACTCATCCGAAAAGCCAGACAGACCTCTTTGGCGATATATCCCGTTCAATCCTCCTTGCCGCAATACAGAGCAGTTACACAACTTACCTCCATTTGATAAGGCGGTTGTTAATGGCAAGATTGATTTTGAGGAATTAAACATTATTCTCCACAACACAGATATCAAGAAACTCAAAGAGGCGTACACGAAAGCCTTCCACGGCAATCACAATTCGTACTCTATGGTGGTATTCTCGGGCATTGGAGCCCCTGAATGGTGGGACATACATGATTGCTGTCTGCTATGTGGTAGAATACGGTATCATCGTAGCCCCTGCTTTTGTATGTACAACTGCCTGTATTGCGGTGATTTTGAAGCCAATGCTAACTACCCGAAGGCGAACAACAATTGCGACCAATTGAGAAGATTCTTCAGAAAGTATTGGCGAGGAATAGGTTTATTGCAAGTCCCGCATCACGGCTCAGAACATAACATGAACATATTCCTCTACGAACCCGAAAAGGTATGTATCATCTCGGCAGGCGAAACCGACAAGTATGGGCACCCTGACGAACCGGTATTGGAGGCGATTCGACAGATGAACAGCATCCCCATCATCGTTACCGAGAACCCGAAAACCAAACAGGAGTTTACCTACCCTATATGGTAAATCCGTCACATTGTATAACCAATTAAATTCTATAACATTATGAAGACTAAACTTATTTGTTTATTGATTGCCCTTTCCTCTGCCACGACTATGTGGGCAGAGCGTATTTGGTTCGGAAATTTGTGTTATGAGACAACCAGCGATAGTACCGTTTGTGTAACGTATCAGAGACGACTTTATTATGGAACTGAAAATAATTACAACAAACTTACTTCTGTAACTATTCCTTCTTCTATTCACGATTCCGGACTTTTCATCCAGACCAAGGAGATAATAATTTTCATTTTTCCAGAGCATCTTCCATGGACTGACTCTGTAACGCTCTCCGTTACGCTTCTGCTTCAGTTCTCTTGAAAGAGTCCATTCGTAATAATGAAAAGTGATCTGCTGATTCCCTGATATGGCATCATAGATCTCCTCAATATTATTATAAATCTCTTCGTTTAAGGTCTTGATCCCCGGTTCCATAAAAGTCTGACTCTGGAGTTTACGGGCTTCGCTGGCGCTGGCGTAATGGGCGCTCGTATCACGGAAGTGCTGATCAAGGGCG
>OQVT01002708.1_pt1 | contig 11416 bp, 7 predicted proteins | sample 1691561 | NCBI WGS metagenome assembly OQVT01 (sample SAMN03418260, study PRJEB22391) | human gut metagenome | biome: human-gut; feature: organic feature; material: feces | host: Homo sapiens | place: Tanzania | collected 2013-01
AAAATTCACTCAAAAAATTCGCATCAAGACCGGCACTTGCACTGATTGGCCAAAAAGAAGTAACTTATGCACAGCTTGCACAAAACAGCGAAAACGTGGGCAGAATGCTTGCAGCCCTCGGACTTAAGCCCCGTTCAAAAATAGCACTTTACGGAACAGGCCGCCCTGAATGGGGAGAAGCTTACTTTGGCATAGTAAACTACGGAATGACTGCAGTTCCGCTTTTGCCCGACTTTTCGCCTTCAGAAATAGAAGCTATTCTTGTTCACTGCGGGGTAGACGCAATAATTGTAGAAGAAAAACTTTATTCCCACATAGAAAATATTAAGAACGGAATGCCTTCTATTGTAATAAGGCTTGACGATTTTAAGATTTTAAAAGGTGCTCAAGGCTCAATCGAAGATTTTATACACAAGCCGCTGCCGGAATGCAATGTTTCAGAGGAAGATACCGCTTCTATAATCTACACTTCGGGAACAACCGGCCGCTCCAAAGGCGTTGAACTTACCCACAAAAACCTTGTCTGGACAGCTGTTCAGGGACAGACAATTCACCGCGTAAACAAAATGGACCGCTGTCTGTCATTCCTGCCGCTTTCTCATGTCTACGAGTTTACAATCGGCTTTACCATGCAAATGATGAACGGTTCGTGTGTATACTATCTTGGAAAACCACCGGTAGTAAGTGCACTCATTCCTGCTTTTGCAAAGGTTCAGCCTACCATAATATGTTCTGTTCCGCTGGTAATGGAAAAAATCTTCAAAAACAAAGTGCTTCCCCAGTTCACGTCAAATGCGTTTATATCTGCACTTTACAAAATACGCCCTGTTCAGAAGATTCTGCACAGAATAGCCGGCAAAAAAATCATGAAAACCTTCGGCGGCCATGTTGTATTCTTTGGAATAGGCGGGGCAAAAATTGACTTCAAAGTGGAAAAATTTCTTAAGGACGCAAAATTCCCTTACGCAATAGGCTACGGCCTTACAGAAACATCTCCACTTCTTGCCGGAAGCGGTCCTAAAATAACCATTCCCGGTACAATAGGAATTGTTCTTGAAGGCGTTACCCTGCGAGTGCTTAATCCCGACCCTAAAACCGGTGTAGGAGAAATTATTGCAAAGGGTCCGAACGTTATGAAAGGCTACTACAAAGACGAGACACTTACAAAAGCCGCCTTTACTGATGAAAGCGACGAATGCGGGCCCGGCTGGTTCAAAACAGGAGATCTTGGTACCCTTGAAAAAAAGAAGGGTCTCGTAAGACTTTCGTTAAAGGGGCGCAGCAAAAATATGATTCTTGGTCCCAGCGGTGAAAACATTTACCCCGAAGACATTGAATTCATTCTTAACCAGCACCCGCTTGTCTCAGAGTCGCTTGTTGTAGAAGCAGACAACGGACTTGTAGCACTTGTTCAGTTTGATGAAGAAAAGCTTCAGAAAGAAGCCGAAGCGCGCACCCTTAAAGATAAAATTGAAGGCTTTGCAGAAGCGGCTCAGCGTCAGGCAGAAGAAATTGCGCGCGATGTTGCGTACCAGAAAGAAGCTATTCTTGGAGAAATACAGTACTTTGTAAACACAAAGGTAAACAAAAGTTCCCACATAGAAAAGGTTCAGTCCGTAACAAAGTTTGAAAAGACAGCCAGCCAGAAAATAAAGCGCTATCTTTACGACCTGAAGTCAAAGGTTTCAAAAAAATAAAGCTTACAGGCAATGCACTTAAAAAACAAAAACGGCAGTTTGAAGGCGAATACTCTCGCAATCAAACTGCCGTTTTTTTTCAGTATGGACTAAAATCAGACAAGGCCCTGAGCTACCATAGCATTTGCAACTTTTACAAATCCTGCGATATTGGCACCTGCAACATAGTCACCTTCTGTGGCATACTTCTTTGCAGTCTCATATGCGTTGTCATGAATATTTGTCATAATCTGCTTGAGCTTTGCATCTACTTCTTCGAAAGACCATGAAAGGCGCTCGCTGTTCTGGCTCATTTCGAGACCTGAAACTGCAACACCACCGGCATTGGCAGCCTTTCCAGGAGCAAAGATTACACCGTTCTTCTGGAAGTATTCAATTGCTTCTGCACGTGTAGGCATGTTTGCACCTTCTGCAACCAGTTTTATTCCGTTTGCAACAAGTTTCTGTGCATCTTCAAGGTAGATTTCATCCTGTGTAGCGCACGGAAGAGCAAGGTCTGCCTTTACGCCCCACGGCTTTTCACCCTTAAAGAACTTTGCCTTCGGGAACTTCTTTACATAAGCGTCTACCTTTTCGTGGTTGGCGCGGAATTCCTTAACGTATGCAAGCTTTTCTGCTGTGATTCCTTCTTCATCAAGAATGTATCCTGTTGAGTCAGAAAGTGTGAGCGGTTTTCCGCCAAGTTGAATGAGCTTTTCTGCAGCATACTGGGCAACGTTTCCGTCTCCAGAAATAATTGCTGTCTTTCCCTTGAAGTCCTGTCCAATCTTTGCAAGCATACACTCAACAAAGTAGATAAGTCCGTAACCTGTAGCTTCTGTACGTGCAAGTGAACCGCCGAATGAAAGTCCCTTTCCTGTAAGAACACCAACATACTGGTTGGTAATTCTCTTGTACTGTCCGAACATATATGCAACTTCTCGGCCACCGACGCCCTTGTCTCCTGCAGGAACGTCTGTGTCAGGACCGATGTGGCGGTAAAGTTCTGTTACGAAAGACTGGCAGAAGCGCATAACTTCGGCATCGCTCTTTCCGTGTGCATCAAAGTCAGAACCACCCTTTCCGCCGCCCATTGGAAGAGTTGTAAGAGAATTCTTAAGAACCTGCTCGAATCCAAGGAATTTAAGAACATCAAGACCAACTTCAGGACTAAAGCGAAGACCTCCTTTGTAAGGTCCGATTGCGCTGTTGAACTGTACGCGGAATCCGCGGTTTACATGAGGCTTACCCTGATCATCTGTCCAAGGTACGCGGAACATGATAATGCGTTCAGGTTCAACAAAACGTTCCAGAACAGCGTTCTTTTCGAGTTCCGGCATTTTGTCAACAACAGGTGAAATTGTCTCAAGTACAAGACCTGCAGCCTGAAGAAAGTGTCCCTGATCTGCATAGCGAACGCTGATTTCGTCCCATACGCGTTTGCAGTAAGCATTCTTAATTGTATATTCCATAAGTGTAACCCCTAGTCCTGCAATTATTTGCAATGACTTTAACTATACTAAACTATTTTTTTGATTTTGAATAGTGTTTTTTTACGGCTCAAAACAAGAATTTCTTTACAGTTGACACCTTTAACATAAGACTTTAAAATACAGAAAGTTTCAGAGTCAGTTCAAAAACTTTTTGAACTTATCTGTGTCAAAATTCCGGATTCAATTTATATTCCGGAGTAAAAATTAACTGGAGCTTTTTATGGAAAAGATGTCGCTTAGGGAAAAGTACGGTGCATATTTCAAACAGCTTGCACAGGATTCCAGGGCAGCCGCAAAAATTGACGAAACCAATGTTTACCAGCCGGGTAATTCAACCAACCGAGTAACAATGGATCTTCTGGTTGAACAGAATCTGCTTCCCGAAAGCTATATTGATTCAATTGAAAATTTTGAAGACTTTTACAGACAGGTAAAATCAGGCAAACACGGGCTTATTCTTATGGAACATTATTCCAATACAGACCTTCCCGTCCTTCTTTACATGCTTGAACACTGCGGAACAGAAACAACAGCCGAACTTTCCAAAAATATTGTTGCCATTGCCGGAATGAAGCTTAACGAAGAAAACCCGATTGTAAGAGCCTTTGCAGAAAGTTTTACACGCGTTGTAATTTATCCTACACGAAGCCTTGAAAAAAATGAAAAAAACGCACAGTCAGAAGAAGAAATAAAAGCCGAAGAACAGAAAGCGAGAAAAATAAATCTTGCCGCAATGCACGCAATGGATACCTGCAAACGCCGCGGTGAAGTTATACTTGTATTCCCTTCAGGCACACGTTACCGCCCCGGACACCCCGAAACAAAAAAAGGTCTGCGCGAAATTGACAGTTACTTGAGAATGTTCGATATAGTTCTTCTTATAAGCATAAACGGAAACATTCTTGAACTGCGTGACGATGACATGCTTAACGACGTTGTAGGTCCTGACAAGATGGTAATTTCTGCATCTCCTGTAATTGACTGCAAATCTTTCAGAAAGGATTACCTTGCAACGCTTCCGGCAGACGAACCCGATCCGAAGCAGAAAATGATTGACCATGTAATGGAAATCCTTGAAGCCCAGCACAACCGTGTAGAAGCCGAAAGAATTAAAAAATAAAAAATTCAAAACAAGGTGGAAACTATGTCTGAAAAAATTGAATGGAATGACAGTTATCTTCTGGGAATTCCCGAAATTGACAACCAGCACAAAAAACTGTTGGAACTAGCAAATGACCTTCATGAAGCAGCTGCCGGTTCGGAAGAAAACTACAAACTCAACATGTCAAAGGTTCTTAAAAAACTTACTGACTATACTGTGTATCACTTTTCGAATGAAGAAGATTTCATGCGCAAGTACGGCTATGCCGGTGTGGACATTCACAAAACTGCCCATGACAATTTTATAGGCGAAGTTAACCACCAGATCAAGCAGCTTTCTGATGACAAAAAAGAAGACGGAATGAGGTTCTACTCTTATATGGTAAACTGGGTTCTGACACACATTGCCAAAGCCGACAAAATTTGGGCCGCCTACGTAAAAACAAAACTGTAATCGTTTCCAAAACCACGAGTATCAAGACCAAATTCAATCAGTTTTCTAACCACGAGTTTTAGCCCACACTAAAAGTGCGTACTGAAACTCGCCAATATTGATTAATCCGCTCCGCGGATTAATCAATATTATTTCCCTACACAAAAACGGGAGAAGACGCTTCCGAGTATATCATCGGGGGTTACTTCTCCTGTCACTTCGCCAAGACTGTCCAGGGAATCTTCAAGATCCTGAACAACGGCATCCAAACCGTATTCACCTGAAGATAGTATTTCAAGTGCATGGTTTACGCGTTCAAGTGCTTCATTTACAGAAGCTTTCTGTCTTTCAGAGCCCAGTCCTGTTATACCTGACTGTGATGATGTTCCGGCAAGAAGAATTTTTCTTACAAGAGCTGCAAGTTCCCCTACCCCGTCGCCACGCTTTGCCGAAACAGATGCACATTCAGCATAAAGCGAACCGTCATTTTTGGGAACAGGTTTACTCTGCGGTGAATCACATTTGTTCCACACGAGAATAACCGGAATGTCATTCTGCGCTTTCAAGAATTCTGTGTCATCAGAAGAAAGTCCTGTGCGGGAGTCAACAAGATAAAGAAGAACGTCTGCTTCACTGCTCAAATCTTTTGCAAGTTCCACGCCCTTTGCTTCTATTTCATCACTTGTAGAACGCAGGCCGGCAGTGTCAAAAAGTCTTACGGGAATTCCGTCAAAGTCGGCCCAGCTTTCGAGCCAGTCTCTTGTGGTTCCCTCTATGTCGCTTACAATTGCACGGTCTTCCTTAAGCAGACTGTTGAACAGACTTGATTTACCGGCATTGGTTTTTCCGCACAAAACTACGCGTGCTCCGTCCTGATAGAGTTTTTCACTTTTCCAGGAGTCCGAAAGCCGCATTAACTTTTGTCTGGCTTCGTTAAGGTCCGAAGGGTCAAAAGTATCTGAAATATTTTCTTCGTCTTCGGGGTATTCTATTTCTACTTCGATTGAAGCCAGCGTATCTACGACAAGCTTTTTTACCGATGCAATCTCTGAAGTAAGTGTTCCGGAAAGTCTTGCAGCGGCTTTTGTACGTGAAATGTCTGTTTTGCTTTCTATAATTTCACGCACGGCTTCTGCACGGGTTAAATCTGTGCGTCCGTTGATATATGCCCTGAATGTAAACTCACCACGTTCAGCACGGCGAAAGCCGTTCCGCAGAAAAAGAGCAAAAACTGCCCTTACAACAGAAACGCCTCCGTGACAGAATATTTCTATCATGTCTTCGCCGGTAAAGGATTTTGGTGCCCTGTAAACGGCAGCCATAACTTCATCTACGCGGCAGTCCTGTTCCGCCCGTGCAGGGTCTTTTATCCAACCGTAAACTATTGTGTTTGGTGCGGCAGACAAAAGTGCCTTTGGTCTTGAAAAAAATTTTGCAGCAAGCTCAATGCAGTTTTTTCCGCTGGCTCTTACAATACCGATTGCTCCCGGTGCAAGAGCTGTGGCTATGGCAGCAATGGGCTCTTCGGGCGTGTATCCTGTGTTAGTCATGAACTGCTCCGAACGGCTCTATTCTGAGAAGATTGACCGGTACCGAAGCTGCGTCAGAAAGTTCAGGTTCAAGAACTGTATTCAATATTGAAATCATTGCTTCATTGCGTTCTTTTTCTGAATCTGCATTCTGGGGAACGTTTGTGCTGTCTTTTTTCCCAGAACTGAATGCAGGAAGCCGTTTCTGAAGATCTGCTTCGTCTGCTGCCCACGGAGAAACTTCGTCATCCTGAGGATCGGGACTTATGTCTTCGTAATTCTTGCCAGAATTGTTCCAGTGCATGTAACCGTGGTCAACGCCGTCACGTACTCCGAATATTTCGCGCAGAACATAATTTTTGTCATAATGCTGCCTGTCGTAACGCACGCCCATATAAAATGCCTGAACCCACGGCCGCACAAGAATATGGTTTCTTCCGATGACGGTATTTCTGTAGCTTCCGTAAAAATAAATTCTGTACGGACGCTCTTTTACCGGCGGATATTCCAAAAAGTCTTGCTCGAAGTGTGACGGATAGAACATAGGACAGATAACATCAACATAGTCGCTCATAAGTTCAACGTCCTGTCCTGTACGTGTTCCGCTGCGGTACCAGCCGTTTGCGCCGTAAATGTCTATTCCTATCGGAGCATTTATGTTGTCACGCGCATATGCCAAGAATGAAACGAGCGCACTTTCCTTGTCCATGCCGCTGTCACGCCATCTGTATTTTGCCCGGCGAAGATTTGTTCCGTCTGTCGGGAATCTTATGTAGTCAAACTGAATCTCGTCGAATCCGCGTCTTATAAGTTCCTGCGCAATTTCTACGTTATATTCCCATACTTCTTCACTGTAAGGGTCAACCCAGTTTTCGTCATAATAGACAGTTTTTGTTCCGGTAACATTTCCTTCTTCGTCCGTTACATCTTCTGTTCCGCGTATTCCTACCCATGGGGAATTTGTTGCATCGTCCCAGACTGCGTACTGTTTTTTACCATAGGCTGCCAGATTTTTGTCCTTGAACACAACAATTCTTGCAATAAGATAAGTTCCGTCCTGCTTGAACTCGCGCGTAAATGTGTCGAGGTCTATTTTGTACTGCGTGGACTTTCCTTTCTGTTTAAGAAGCGGACTTTCTGGTTCAAATCTGAGCAGACCGTAGTCGTCCTTCATGTCTATTACGAGCGAGTTAAGTTTGTTCTGCGAAATAATGCGGCGGTATTTCTGAATGCCTTCCATATTCCGCATCTGATAGGCAGAAACATAAATTGCCTTTTTCTTGTCTGCACGTAATCCCCACGGCGTAAGAGGCATGTCGGGATTCAAAAGCCACAGTTCTGAAAGGGTAAGAGCGCTGCCTGTTCCCGAAAGAGAGGCCGGGACATAAGCTGAATTTACCAGAGAACGCGGTGCATTCAAAAGAAGACGCCAGTTTTCAAACCCGTCTATGTCGGCCGTTTTTCCGTCTGCAAACAAAAACTGGCGGACTTTTCCTGGAGTAGAATATGCAATTCCTTCTGGTGTCTGGCAGAGTCCGTCTATTGTATCGCAGGGAAGACTTCCTTCGTAAATTTTTATAGCGCGCTTGTTTCTCCAGTCAAACCGGTAGATGTTAGGCATAAAACTCTGTGAAAGATAAATTTCTGTTCCGACAGAACCGTCTTCACGCTTTGTTAGAACCGGAATTATGTCTGCAATTTCGTCGGGCTGGGTAAGACTTGGCATTGCTGCAAAACCGGCACTTACGTCCTGCCATGAAGGTCTTGCGGCATCTGCTCTGTAATAACTTAAGCCGTATATCGGATGCGACATAAAAACAACCAGTTCAGTTCCAGATTCTGTTCCGCCTGAAGAATAAACCGGCATATGCGAAACTGCAACGGCCTTCATTCCGGCTGTTCCCGTACTCATTGAACCGATTGACTTCCAGTTTTTTGCACCGTCGCGCGAAAGATAAACGGCATCCTTTGTTGCGGTAACAAGAATGTCGGGATTAAAAGGGTCGACGGCTATATCTTTAAGGAGCGGTGCTTTTTTTACAAGATTCTTGTTTTTGCCGTCATAATTTTTTATCGTAAGAAATGGAATTCCGTTGTTGCATTCAGTAAAGGTCTTTAAATCTGCAGAAGACACAATGCCTTTTTCTGTAACAAAATACCAGCGTGCCGAAGTTTTAAGGATGCGTTCTACACCGCCTTCTGTCCAAAGAGGTTCCGCAAGTCCCGTAGGCAGAACCCTGTAAAGGCCGTTTTCTGTTCCGACAAGAAAGTTATTGTCAGAACCGGTGACACTGCGTTCCGGAAGAGACTCGGGAAGTCTGTAAAGCGGTTTTGTCTGACCGAACAAAGCCAGACTCAGGTTAAACGAAACAAAAGCAAAAGCACAAATTTTAAAAACAAAACTTCGCATATTGTTAGTATCGGCAGTTTTGTTTCAGGGTTTAATTTTGTTTTCAGAAACTGATGTCTCCGTCACCGCAAACCGCAAACCATCTTGCGTTTCCTTTAATCCAGTATCTGTCAAAGACATCAAGCACTTCTTCAAAAGTAGTGTTTCTTACCTGCTCAAGCTGAATCTTGTCATAGTCAATGTCATTGAACTGAAAAAGATTGTAAACCATGCGCTCGGCCATTCCGCCTGAAGAAGCAGAAGACGCGTATGTTGACGTAATGTACGAATTCTTGTAGGAGTCAAGTTTTTCGGCCCCCGAGGCAAAAACGTATGTTCCGTCAGGGGAAACATCTTCTATTACTTTGCCCTGCGCCATAAGAGTGCGTGCTTCTTTCATGTAGGATGCAAAGTTTTTTTTGTCAGAAACGTTAACAAGAATTTCTGTTCCGACAGGAGCTTTTGAACCTATGACAGAACTTGAAGGACTGTAACATGCACCATATTTTTCGCGCACAACATTGAACATTATGTCTGAATGAATCTGGGAAGCCAGCACTGCCGGAATAAAATCATGCGACGTATTGGCAGGTGAAGCAAAAACTCTTGCGACATACGCTGTTCCGGCTGCCGACGGATGGACTTTAACAACAGGTGCAGTTTCTTCTATTACTACAGGTTTTATTTCAGGATTTGCCTGCTGACTGCCTGATTCTTTGCGCTCAAGACGGCCGAGTGTTTTGTCAAGAATTTTTACCACCGATTTTGTGTCCACGCTGCCTGTTGCCACAACAAAAATTCTTGAAGGATCCATAAGTTCTTTGTGAAGTTTTTTCATGTTTTGGGCCGTAATTGAAGCGAGCGAATCTTCCTTTACCACAACAGTTGTTTCGTAAGGATGGCCTTTGTAAACGCTGTCCATAAGTGTTCTGAAAAGAAGCGACGGTGGATTGTTCTGTGATTTCTGCACTGACGTTCTGCATTCAAGAAGAAGATTCTGCATTACTTTGTCTTCAAACACGGGGTTTATAAAACCGTCTGCAAGTACACCAAGCATACGCAGCATATATTTGTCCAGCGTGGTAACACAAAGTGCACTTCCGCTCATTTTGCACATACTGCCGACAGATGAACCTGTTTCAAAAGAGATTTTGCGGCGGCTTTCGTAGTCATACTTTGCAGAACTTTCGGCCATGACAGAAAACAGTGCTGACTCGAGTCCTGACATCTGTTCGGGAAGGCTCTCTGTTCCGCCACGTACAGCCACATATACTGATGACATGTGTCCGTCGCTTTTGCGTACATAAACCGGAATTCCATTTTTTAAAACCGCAGACTCAACCGGAACCGTTACATGTTCATTTTTTTGTGAAGAAGTTTTATCCTGAACGCGGTACACATCCTGCGGCGAAAGTTGGGGAACATTATGCGCAACTTTTGTCTCGTCACGTGCAAATCGGCTTTCGTTCCACCAGACAGAATTTTCCTGTGTTATAAGGGTAAATGAAGCTTCATCAAAAGCGGTTTTCTGTTTTTCATAGGTAACGGGGTTTACAAGTACCGCGACCAGAGGCTTTTTGTCTGTAAAATATCTGTCAATAAAAGAAGCAACGTCTTTTTGCGAAACCTGCCTCATGTTGTCTATATAAGTATAATAGTAGGAACTTTCAACTACCGACCACCAGAAACTAAGGTTTGACATAAGTGCACCCGCCGTTTCACAGGAGCGCATCATGTCGTCGTTAAGGTTTGTGGCAATCTGCCGTACGCGTTTTTTTGAATAAAGGCTTTTGTCTGCTGCAATCTGCGGAAGTATCTTATCCTGAATAAGCGAAGACATTTTTACCGCACGGCCGGCCAGATTTTCCTGTGCGCGTGAAAGAGTTGCACCGAATGAAAAAAGCCCGTTTGCCTTTACGGTCCTGTAGCCGCCGTAAACATAATCTGTACCCGGAACAGACAGTTCTTCGTCACCGGCAAGCTGTGTTTTGAATATTCCGGATGGGTCAGAAAGAAGTGTTCCCAGATAATCTGCAGAATATGTATCTTCTATGTCAAAGGCAGTGTCCGGTCCCCTGTAGTAAATTTCTACATAGGCGGAATCTTCTCATCTAAAGTTGTTATCGTCGCCGATTCCCAATTTGTCTCTTCTATATTAGTACAGAATTTATCAGGATTTCCAAAAGATTTATCCTGTGCTGCAATGTTTCTCCATAATCTCCAACATGCACCTTCCTTATTATTCAAAACTGCTGCAATCTCATGACGGCAAAGTTTTCCCGGTGTATGATACTCGCCGCAGGAACATGAAGACTCCTCTATATCAAAGTCTCCCCAATTTCCATCAGCTGCAAGACCTGTTGATTGTATTGTCATCTCTACATCATAGCGTCTGCTTAAATCTCTAACCGTTGCCTGTATCTGTGTTCTTCCATGTGCCTCCTCAGCGCTTGACAAAGCTGCCTGTCCACGCTGATGAAGGGCACGTCCTTTCTGATATTCCAAAGAGTTTACCGCATACTGCTGCAGCATTTCGTAGGTTTTCTCCATACTTCTCCCCATATATATATCAAATCAATATTGAAGTCTTTTTATAAAACAGTTCACGCATATGTTACCCGCAAGGTTATCGAACGGCACCTCGACGAAGCTTTGTCGGCGCCCCTTGTTCCCGCGGCGCCTTCTACGTTATTTCACCGAAAGTTTATTGCGTAAGCCCGCTCCCACACGGGAATCGCCTCGTAAAGCAATTCGTCTCAGCGCCTATTCAAGTACTTACGCATGAACTGTTGCAT
>OQVT01002710.1_pt1 | contig 11413 bp, 8 predicted proteins | sample 1691561 | NCBI WGS metagenome assembly OQVT01 (sample SAMN03418260, study PRJEB22391) | human gut metagenome | biome: human-gut; feature: organic feature; material: feces | host: Homo sapiens | place: Tanzania | collected 2013-01
CGTATTTCTTCTGCTCCTCCTATCGCAAGAACTCCGATGTCTGCTCTGCACATTACATCCGTGAAAAAGTTGTGGAACAGCTTGTTTTAGAAAGTATGCAACGAATACTTTTAAATGTTCAGGCATTTGAAAAGGAGTTTGCACGCAAGCAAATGGATTGTTACCAAGACGACAAGAAAAGAGAACTTGTCGCCAAACGAAAAGAGTTAAGCAAGCTCAAGCAGCGTACAAACGAGATAGACAATTTAATACAACGGCTTTATGAAGATAATGTAAGCGGTAAAATATCCGATGAGCGTTATGCAACCTTATCAATTTCATATGAAGAAGAACAAAAGCAGATTAAAGCTGAAATAACAAAGCTTGAATCCTTTCTTTCATCTGAAACCGATAAGTCGGAAAACTTACAAAAATTTATCAATAAAGTCAAGCAGATTACGGAGTTAAAGGAACTCACACCGGAACTCATTCACGAATTTATTGACAAAATCGTAGTCTATGCACCAAGATACCTTAATTCAAAACGAGTACAAGTTATCGACATTTACTACAACGGTGTAGGCATACTCAGAGAGCTTACACCCGAAGAAATGGAAAATGCGTTTCAACAACACCTGTCAAAACGCAAACAAAAACCGGGTGCGCGGAATCGTTTGATTCCGAACACCCGGCATTATATTAAAGATTTATGGAGTTTTATTTTTCCTCGCTCCAGTTGTCGGCGCTCCAGCCCTGTTTGTTGGAACTGAACTCGCCCTCAAACGTATCTTCGCCTGGACGTACGCCCGAATTGATGCCGCCGTTGCCAGAAAGACTGCTACCTGCAGAGAGGGCCAAAGGGCCTTCGGCAACGACCTGTATTGCTACGCTCTTGGGAGCGCTATATGTTTTCTTCATTTTTTCTATGTTGTTGGGTTATTTCACATAAACTTTCTTGCCGCCCTGGATGTAAAGACCCTTGGGGAGACCTTCGAGAGAACCGTTGCTGACGCGCACGCCCTTGAGGTCGTAGACGGGAGCTGAAGCGCTGTCGCTGATGATGACACCGTTGCTGTCGATGCCAGTCACCTCACCGCCCAAGTTGAGCTTCACGCTCGCTGGTTTGCCGCTGGCCGTGAAGTAAGCGCCTGTGGCAGGAAGTGTGGACTTTTCGCCGCCCTTCTGGATGAACTGGCCTTCGGCACCGTGGTCGGCAACACCATAACGGTTTCGCATGGCGAAGCTCGGCGTGTAGTTGCCCTGGAAGCAGAAACCGCCACGGCACTGGGCCTGGGGATCGGCGGCAACGATTTCTGCACCGAAGTATGAAGACGACGTTTCATACGGCACATAAATCAGATATGGCTTGTTGGCCTCCAGTTCCTGCACTTCCACAAAGTTCAGGCCATTATCGTCTGCGCTTGAGAGTTCCTGCAATTTGGTATCCTCGTCATTGGTAAAGCAGAACGGATTGACGTTGCATGGCATACAGATGGAGTTCCAGCCCTTCTTCAAAGGACGCGTAAAGTGGATGTTCTTCAATCCCGGCTTGATGGTAGTAAAATCGGTCGTACCATTGATTTCGATTGTCGGGGCAAACACCACCTTAATCTGCATATCCGCTGTAAAGTCAATGTCAATCTGAGCCGTCAGGTCTGCGCCATTGCGTGTGGCGTTAAGAACGATGGGCACTAATTCGAGGCCAGGCCCCATCCATTGTTCTTTATCCACACTGGGATCATCACCTGGCTGAATCGTCGTTTTCTGAGATGTCGTGATTTTGTTGCCATTGACATTCAGATTCTTCAAGATGATGGTGCCGACAGGCATCATACCGCCCATCAAAGAGAAGTTTCTAAGCTGGAAAGTATAGCTGCCATCCAGTTCCTTATAGAGCTGAATGGTTGACTCGGAAGGGTCGAACATACCAATTTTTACTAACTCAACAGAGAGGTCGCTGGTGAAGTCTGTCACTTCCTTGGCCACTTTGAACTTGTAGACCGTCACGCTCTTTGGATTCACGTTGAAGTCGTTGCCCTTGACCGTGACTGTCAGCATTTGCAATTCGGGATCGAAAGATTTGTCCACGGTTGCACCTGCACCAATCTTTTCATAAGAGAATTTGGAAATATCGAAGTCCTCGTCAATCAAAAGGTTATAGAAGTTCTTGCCTTCTTCCATCTTGATTGTCTTACCTTTATAAGTGATAGATTCCAAGGCGTGGTAGTAAACAAACTGCACATCGTCAACTTCGAGGGTGCTATTAACTTGAATATTTTTGCGATTCCAATAGTCGGCACTTGAAATGATGACATTCATCTTGGTGGGAGCAACGTCTGTCAACTTATAGTCGATAGGCACCACAATTTCTTCCCAATCGTTGTTCTTGGTTGTTGCGAAAGCGTAATCACAAGAAGCGATGAGCCGACCATCCCCCGTTATGGTTCCGGCATCGGGACGTCCCATGACAGCACGGTCTACGTCAGCCTGAATACGAGTAGACTTATTTCCGTCGCTACCAGTCTGTGCTATCGGCGAATTGAAAGTTCCAGTCCAGAAATAGGCAATAATATGTGCATTTTCAGGAGCGTCTCCCTGCGTGCGTTTGAAAACGCCTTTAATGGCATCTGGCTTGTAGGTGAAAGTTGTATCACCATACACACCACCATCACATGCATCAATGTCTGTCACAGCATAAACCCAAGGCGTTGCAAAATTGATAAACGCTGGGGCCTCACTGCTGTATATACCAACACCCATATGCACGTTTTTAAGCTTGACAACTTCTGAATCGCCACGCATGGAAGTAGTCACCAATTCAGAGTTTTTTGCAGGGACACTAACAACACCGAGTACAACTTGTTGGTAAACATTTGAGCCATTCCAGTAGCAAGGTTCCGTACCTGGACGAGGTTGCAGGAAACCCGCAGGAGCATTTACTTTATTCTTGTATTTACTCGTTTGGTCCGTCTTTCCACACTCCTTCTTCCAATATTTAAAACCTTCGTTTTGCAGATATTGCGCAGAAGCCGTCAGCCCTCCTGCTGCCAGCAGGGCTGTCAATAAGATTTTTCTCATTGTTATTTGTTATTTTACTGTTTATTAAATTCTTAGATTCGGTATAGGTACTGATACCACCAATGCAAAGTTACGTTTTTAAATCTGAGAGGGCGGCGGAAGAAAGGAAAATCAATGTTTTATAATACTTTTAAGGATTAATGGGACATTGGTTGTAAAGCGCAGGAGGCATTCAAACGGGGGAACGAAGCTCGTGGCGGACGGGACAACGAATTTCTGTTTTGGCCTCCGCCGGCGTAACAACGAATTGACGAATTTCTTGTGGCAGAGAACGGGGCGCAGCATTGTAGCTCACTTTGCTCGCAAAGTGAGGGGGGCGAATATTGTGGCGGACAAGCACTAAAAATCCAACAAAGTCATGCCCCAGAGCGTTGGTCATGTTCGCTACGTGTTCGTGGCCCTCACTTTGCGAGCAAAGTGAGCTACAATGCTGGCGCCGCAACAGACGATTATGTGGGCCAGTGCCCCTGCAAGGGGCGCATATTTAGGGTAGGGGGAAATGGAATATTAAAGGATTGTAGAGCGGCGCACGCTGCCCTTGAAGGACAGAACGCTCCCTTTCGCGCTTTGTTCACTCCACCACCGTTGCCTTGAGAAGGAAAATATCCTTGAGCGGGCGGTCGGAAGTGTCGGTGCTGACGCTTTGTATGGCTTTGACAACGTCAAGGCCGATGGTGACTTCTCCAAACACCGTGTATTGTCCGTCGAGCCAGGGCGTGCCGCCCTTTTTGCCGTAGGTCTCAGCCATTTCCTTGGTCATTTCGCAGCGGCCTTCGGTGGCTTCATAGATGCGTTCAGAGATGTCGGAGAGGTCGGCCTCGCTGTAGCGCTTTCCCCATACGATGTAGAACTGAGAACCGCTGCTGCGGCGCTCAGGATTGACGTCGTCGCTTTCGCGTGCGGCAGCCAGGGCACCGCGGTAGTGATAGTGGCGGGGGAGGTCGAGCTCCAGGGGAAGCGTATAGTCAGGACCGCCATCGCCATACACCTTATAGGGGATGGGGTTGCGCGAGTCTGGGTCGCCCGTCTGTATCATGAAGTTTTTGATGACGCGGTGGAAAATGACCCCGTCGTAATAGCCTTCGCGCACGAGTTTGAGGAAATTGTCGCGGTGGGCTGGGGTGGAGTTGAAGAGCGTCACCGTGATGTCGCCAACGGAAGTGTGGAGCAACACCGTCGGTTGTTTCTCGCCCCAGGCGGCGAGGGGCAGGAAGGCGGCGAGAAGGAGCAGGCGTGATAAGATATGCTTCATTTTCATTGTGGAGAGTTGTTTGGAAATCAAGGTAAGTCGGTGGGGGACAGTGGTGTATTTTATATAAGTAGGTGGTCAAAATTAATTTTATAATATATGCCAAGAGCATTATTTTTACATTTGAAACGTCCTCTCGGGCGCATCTACTTACCTTGTTTTCAGTCGCAATGCCCGCATTGCTCCTTCAACCAAGGTGGCGTATCTGCATCCCGATAGAACATTTCAAATGTAAAAATAATTCTGACCACCTACTTAGGAGTGTTGCAGGCTGATAAGCGTACTCCTATAATATATAGTATCCTTTCTTGCTATTTCATCAATTCGGCGAGGCGTTTCTCCATCTCGTCGAAGTCAAGGTCGCGTGCAACGACGCGTCCTTCAGCGTTGACGAGGAGGTTGCCAGGCACGTAGCGGAGTCCCAGCGTCTGTGCGGCCTTGCTTTGGAAAGCCTTACCGTCGCAGATGACAGGCGCAGAGATGCTGTCGCGCTCCATCTGTTGCTTGCAGCCGTTGCGGTCTAAGTCCATTGAAAGGACAACGGCGCCGACGCGGTTGCCGTAGGCATTGTGCATGCGGCGTAGGCTTTCGGCGATGAGGCGGGAATTTCCGGCCCAGGAGGCGGTGAAGAAAACCACGAAGGGACGACCGCTGAACTGCGCCTTGTTGACAGGTTTTCCGGCAAGCGTTTCAAAAGAGAAATCAGGTAGCGTTTGGCCAGCGGCACCGTTGAGCTGCGCCAGCAGGCGTTCTGCCATCAGCGTGAGGGCGGCGTTGCGCGGTTGGGCCTTGGTGAGGTCTTTGAGCAGCGAACGCGTGGTGGCAGCGTCGGGAGCTTGCGCGTAGGCGAAATATTTCTTGAACACCGCCACAGCCGCCAGGGTTTGTTTGTGGGCTCTGATAAACTCAGAGGCAGCGAGGCGTTGGTTGTTTTCCGGCAAGGTGTTTTGCTTCTGTCGGAAATCCGTGAGCAGTTCGTTTTCTTCCGATCCAGAGATGTCGGCCTCTCCCAATTTGGCCGCGTCACCCTTCATCTCGATGGTCTTTCCTGGTTCCGCCACGATGTAGGTCTGCGAGAAATTGGGATAGAGAAGCGTCAGCACAGCCGGCGAAGTGAGTTGGCATTCATAAGAGAATTTGCCATCGTCGATGCGTATGGTGTCAACGCCAGACAAGGCTCCGTCGTCACTGTAGACATAAAATTCGGCCTGCTGGATGCCTGCGATTTTACCTTCGAAGATAAACTTGTCTTTGGGCTGCGAACAGGCGGCGAGCAGTAGGGCCGACAGCGCGAGCAGCAAGCGTGAGTGGATGATTTTCATATCGTTGGAGATAAATGGAGGGGGAGTAGTATAGTTTTCCCATTACTAAATGTTGGGTTTTCCCTTAGTTTCCATAGGGTTTACCTATTAGTTAGCGGGCATTTCCCCCTAAAAGAAACAAGAGCCAAAAGCCTTGTGCTTGCCAGATGCTGGCCGCCTGATGGAAAATAGGGCGGTTGGCATTGCAAACGCTGGTGCTTTTAGCTCTTGCTGCAGAAAAAATTATAAGGAATTATTCCTTTGATTATTTGATGAGGCTCTGGAAAGTGGCGTCACCAAACAATTTGGCGAAGTCAAGATCCTTGGCTGCACGTGCCTTCAGAGAAGCGTCTTTAGCAAAAGCGTCCTTCAAGTTGGCAAGTGCCTGCGTGTTCTGGTTCGTGCGTGCTGAGAGGATGGCCTTCAAATAGCTCGTAGTGGCATCCGGAGCAGCAATCGTTGCGAGCGTCTGAGCGGCAGCGGCATAATCCTTGTTGAGAATCTGTGCCAAAGCAGCGCTGTTAGACTTCACGCCAGCGAGGTCCTGAGCAGCCTGAGCGTAGTTGCCCTTAGCGATGTTGAGGTTGCCGAGCACTTCCTTGTAGTTCTTAGCTTCAGCAGCCTTGCCGAGAGCCTGTTCAGCAGCTTCGGTGTTGCCTTCAACGAGGCTCAACAAAGCCATGTTGGCGTTGGCTTCGCTTGACTTGGCATTCTTCTGGAGCGCCTGTGCGAGATATTGCTTGGCAGCAGTCGTGTTGCCGCTCTTGAGCGCCAATTCAGCGAGGTTGTTGTATGCGCGGTAGTCGTTAGGATTGAGCTGAACCGTCTTCTTGTAGATGTCTTCCTTCTTGGCAGCGTCGTCGGTGAGCGTTGCGGCGTAGAGCAATTCTTCAACAGAAAGCTTAGAAGCGTCGTTCTTCAACTGCTCTTCGATTTCGTCGTCGCTGCGGCCGATGATGTTGTAGTTGATGGTCAGACGGGCACGGCGCAATTCAGGCAGGATTTCGTTAGCCAATTCGTTGAAAGCAGCGGAGAGGCTGCGAATCTGTGTTTCGCGCTGTTCTGGGTCTTCATACATAGAGAGCACGCGGATGATCACTTCCTTGTCCTGGATGTTTGAAGCAGCCACGAGTTTCTGGAAGCCGTCCCAGTCTTCAGCCGTATAGCGGGTGTCGACATCAGTTTCCAACTTGTTTTTCTTCAAAGACTTCTTCACGTAAGCGCTTGAAGTGCCGCCACGCTTTTCAGCCAACTTCTTGTTGAAGTCGAACTTACCTTCTGGCGAAGCATAAGCCGAAACTTCGATGTTGTCGAGTTGGAAACCCTTCTGGTCGGCCTTGATTTCGCGGAGCGTCTTGACGAAGTCCTGAACAGACACGCTGTTGAGCTCGCTCGTGCGGATATTAGCCTGGTTGATGAGGTATTTGATTTGTGCTTCCTTGGTCTGAGCGATGGCATACTGATACTGGTCTTCGCCCGTTGCCGTGTTGGCGCTGGCAGCAGTGCGGTTGATCAGCGTGGAAGTGGCGATGACACCGTCGGCCACCTTCACTTCAGGCACCTTCACCTTCTTCTTTCCGACCTGTGCGTCGAAAGTGAGGTAGAGTTCGCTCTTGGCCATCTCAGGCACGTAGTTGAAGCTGTTCTTCATTGTGTAGTTGCCGCCGACCTTGTAAGAAATCTCAGTGTTGTTGGCCTGAACTTTCTCACCCTGGAATGTGGCAGACTGACCCTGTGCACTGCCTTCAGTATAGCGCAATACGGGGGTTACAGTCACAATGGCTTTTTTCTTCATGTATTTTTCAGGAAAGCGTCCGTTGATGGTCACAGGCACTTTACCGCCCACAGCCTCCATAGGAGAAGGGGTCACTGTAAAATTGTCGGCAGAGAGTTCGCCGAGCTTGTTACATGATGTTAGCGCAACAGACGAAGCGAGGGCTAACGAGAAATAGAGTTTGCTTTGCATGATTAATATTTGGTAGTTAAGTAGGTGTTTGGCAATGGCGGAAGGCGCTGTTCACGGTGTGGAAAATGGTGTGGGAAATTCTGTATCCTCTTTTGGAGAGAGAATCCCATCGTTGCAGTGGATTTTTGTTTCTCATTGCGGTTGGAATTTCAATCCCATCATAACTATGACCATCTGACTGACGGAAAATCGAGAACAGGCATTGAAATGCGGTGCGTGCAAGCCTTTCGGTGCATACATTTTGCCGTTAAACGGGGCAAAGATAATAATTTATATCTATCGGGGGACGGACTGCCCTTTATTTTTTGAGTTTTTTACACCTATGTATATAGATAGCCGGCGTGTTTCCCATCATTCGAAAAAAAAAATGTAACTTCGCGACATCTAAGTAACGACGAAGAATGATACGTAAATTCGACTTCTTGGTAATTGGTTCCGGTGTGGCCGGGATGAGTTACGCCCTCCAGGTGGCTGCCTCGGGCAAAGGCAAGGTGGCCCTCGTTTGCAAAACTTCCATTGAGGAGGCCAACACGGCCAAGGCGCAGGGCGGTATTGCCTCTGTGACGAACCTCAAAGTGGACGATTTCAACAAGCACATCCGCGACACGATGATTGCTGGCGATTACATCAGCGATCCGCGGGCCGTTGAACAGGTGGTGCGCAATGCGCCTGCCGGCATTGAGCGTCTGCTGAAGTGGGGCGTGAACTTCGACAAGAATGAAGACGGTTCTTTCGACCTCCACCGCGAGGGCGGACACTCCGAATTTCGCATTCTCCATCATGCCGACGACACGGGCTTCGAAATTCAGCGCGGACTCATCGAGGCGGTGAAAAACACGCCGAACATCACGCTGCTGGAAAACCATTTCGCCGTGGAAATCATCACGCAGCACCATCTGGGTGTGGAAGTGACGCGACGTACGCCCGACATTGAATGTTACGGTGCTTATGTGCTCGACCCCGACACGAAGAAAATCGACACCATTCTCTCGCGCGTCACGGTGTTGGCCACTGGTGGCTGCGGAGCGGTTTATGCCACTACCACCAATCCAGACATCGCCACGGGCGACGGCATTGCCATGGCCTACCGTGCCAAGGCAACGGTGAAGGACATGGAGTTTATCCAGTTCCACCCAACGGCGCTCTTCCATTCTGGAGAAACGCATCCCGCCTATCTCATCACGGAGGCCATGCGCGGTTACGGCGGCATCCTTCGCCTGCCAAACGGCGAGGAGTTTATGCAGAAATACGACAAACGCCTCTCCCTGGCTCCGCGTGACATCGTGGCGCGTGCCATCGATAAGGAAATGAAAATCCACGGCATCGACCACGTCTGTCTTGACGTGACGCACAAAAACCCGGAGGAGACGAAACACCATTTCCCGAACATTTACGCCAAATGCCTCTCCATCGGCATTGACATCACGAAGCAGTACATTCCCGTTGCCCCTTGCGCCCATTATCTCTGCGGCGGCATCAAGGTGGACCTTAACGCCTGCTCAAGCATCCATCGCCTCTATGCCGTTGGCGAATGCTCTTGCACAGGTCTGCACGGCGGAAACCGCTTGGCTTCCAATTCGCTCATTGAGGCTGTGGTGTATGCTGAAGCCGCTGCCAAACACTCGCTGGCACACATCGACGAATATGAATTCAACGAGCGTGTGCCGGAATGGAATGACGAGGGCACGATGAGCAACGAAGAGAAGGTGTTGATTGCACAGGACGTGCGCGAAGTGGAGCAGGTGATGTCGAATTATGTGGGCATCGTGCGTAGCGATCTGCGCCTTAAACGTGCATGGACGCGCCTCGATTTGCTCTATGAAGAGACCGAGGAACTGTTTAAGCGCGTGAAGGCCACCCGCGATATTTGCGAGCTCCGCAACATGATCAACGTGGGATATCTCATCACGCGGCAGGCCATTGAGCGTAAGGAAAGCCGTGGACTGCATTACACCATCGACTATCCGAAACACGCATACGACCAAAACTGAGAAGCGGTTTCCTCGGAGAAAAAGAAAATAAGCTGAACATAGAAACACAGGTGGTCGAATCGGCTTTCGGCCACCTGCTTTCTATTGGTGAAACTTAGAAAGCATAAAGGCTGCCTCCGTTGCCCATTTAAAAATTGAATATGTCTTTAACATCCATCATACGCCCGTTTTTTGTTCGCCGCACGAACCGCTTTGAGCGCTATGCCACGCAGGCAGAAGAAGTGCAGCGCCAGGTGTTGGCACGTCTTGTCGGCCGTGCTGAAAATACGCTCTGGGGTAAGGAACACCATTATGCCGACATCAGCAACTACGAACAGTTTGCCGAAAAGGTGCCCATCAGCACCTATGAGGAACTGAAAGGATATATCGACCGCATGCGTCATGGCGAGAGCGACATCCTCTGGCCGGGAACCGTGAAATGGTATGCCAAGTCGTCGGGAACTACCAACGACAAGAGCAAGTTCATCCCCGTGAGCCGCGATGGCCTGCATGACACACATTATGCTGGAGGCACCGACTGCGTGAGTCTCTATTTGCGCAACAATCCCAAGAGCCGCCTTTTCGACGGCCGCGCCCTCATTCTGGGAGGTAGCCATGCGCCCAACTATAACCTGCCGCATTCGCTTGTCGGCGATTTGAGTGCCATTTTGATTGAGAATATCAATCCGTTGGTCAACGTGGTGCGCACGCCGCCAAAGCGTGTTGCCCTGCTCTCTGATTTCGAAGAGAAGCGCGACCGCATTGCCGAAATCGCTTCAAAGCAAAACGTGACGAACCTTTCGGGAGTGCCTTCATGGATGATGGCGGTGCTCAACCGCACGCTGGAAATCACTGGCAAGAGTTCCATCGACCAGGTGTGGCCCAATTTGGAAGTGTTCTTCCACGGCGGCGTGGCTTTCACGCCCTATCGTGAGCAATACCATCAGCTCATCAAGAACGAGGGCATGCATTATATGGAGACCTACAACGCCTCCGAAGGTTTCTTCGGTTTGCAGGACGACCCTGCCGACGCTGCCATGATGCTGATGATTGACTACGGCGTCTTCTTCGAGTTCATCCCCTTGGAGGAAGTGGGACGCAAGGACGCGGTGGCTGTGCCTTTGTGGGGCGTTGAGAAGGGGCGCAATTATGCCATTGTCATCTCCACGACCTGCGGCCTCTGGCGCTACCAGATTGGCGACACGGTGAAGTTCACCTCTACCAACCCCTATAAGTTTGTCATCTCTGGCCGAACAAAGAGTTTCATTAATGCTTTCGGCGAAGAACTCATCGTTGACAACGCCGAAAAGGGGCTTGCTGAGGCTTGCCAGAAAACGGGCGCCGTGGTGAGCGAATATACTGCCGCACCGGTGTTTATGGATGCCGAAGGCCGCTGCCGCCATCAGTGGGTCATCGAATTTGAGAAAGCGCCGCAAGACCTCAAGGCTTTTGCCACTCTGCTCGACGAAGCGCTCCAGCGCATCAATTCCGACTATGAGGCCAAGCGCTACAAGAGTCTCACACTGCAGGCCCTTGAAATCATCCCAGCACGCCGTAACCTTTTCAACGACTGGCTCAAGAGCCGCGGAAAACTGGGCGGACAGCATAAGGTGCCACGCTTGGCAAACAACCGCGACATCATCGACCAGGTGCTCGCTCTCAACACCAACGAGGGATGAGACGTGGGGGTTGGATATAAACTGGTTTATCCCTGCGTGGTTGGGGGCAAAATTCAGAAAAAATCTCTGCGCGTTTTTGAGCCAAATAAAAAGTGGCGAAGCATGCGCACATGATAAACGAACAGAGCGCGAAAAGGAGCGCCCTGAAAGGGCAGCCAGTTCACAGCCCAGGGCAACGCCCTGGGTATCAG
>OQVT01002717.1_pt1 | contig 11405 bp, 14 predicted proteins | sample 1691561 | NCBI WGS metagenome assembly OQVT01 (sample SAMN03418260, study PRJEB22391) | human gut metagenome | biome: human-gut; feature: organic feature; material: feces | host: Homo sapiens | place: Tanzania | collected 2013-01
CCATTCACATATATGGTGCAGTCCCCTGTGTCCTTCAGTTCACCATGAAGTCTTCCTGATGAGTCCGAGGACAATACAAGACGTCCGAAACCACCGAAAGGAGTGTTGTCTATGATGATTATGCTAGAATCTGGTGGCACTTTACCAGTCAATTGCAAAATGCCATCAATTTTTCCCCCTTCATCAGCCCCGCTTGGCTGAGATTCGTGATTATCAGCATAAGGATGAGATGAAGTGACAATGCCTTGAGAAGAATTCATCGCCACGCTGTCATATTCCGCAACATCATCTGCATGAACATTCAGTTTGTCTTTAGCTTTAGAAAAGTCTGTATGAAGCTTTTGTAACTCAGAAAGCTGCGCCTTCGACTTGTCACGGCATTCATCAATCCACTTCTTGCACAGTTCTACGTTCCTCTTACATTTATCCCTATAATCCTGCCAATATCTAACACACTTTTCCTGCTTACTGCAGTCTGCGGGTATTGTATGGCACTCACCATCTTGATCATAATAAATCTTGACCCTTTGCTGTTGCTTATACAACTCATCTTCTGCATTCCGGAGTTTGGTCTCTGCCTTTTTCAAGCGTTCCTCAAGAATGTCCTGGTTCCTCTTAAAATCCGTGAAATATTTCTTGGAACATTCGTCAATGTCAACCTTAACTGTTTCCACACCCTTTTGGAACGACAAAAGACTGACCCTGACCGATCCCAAGGCCCATTTTCCCACGTTCGCAAGTACATTGCCCATTGTTCAAATCTCAATTTGCTAAAGTCTGGGATCAGTGCGGCCAAAGTCCTTGATGATATCTATCGTCTCCTGAAGATAACCATTGGCCCATTGGCGATAGTCGTTGCTGATTGAATTGATTTCTTCCTTATAGCGTCGGAAATCCCGTTCAAATTCGTCAAACTTACTGTCACGCCAATTCTGAGATGTCAAACGCAATGTAGTGCCGACCAATTTATAGTAATCTTCCAATACCGCGGAGAGTTTCAGCAGATTATGCTTAAAGTCCTCCAGTTCCCTTAACTGGACATTTCCATAAATTTCCATACTCATTTCTATTTGTGACTGTCATATCCGATCAATTTCTCTTCTATGCCGTTCAGGTAATAGTGTGCGGGCTGGTTTTTCCATAATACGCCCTTTTTGCATTTCATCATCGAATCATAAAGTGCTTCAAACCCTATGACTGATTCTCTAATTTCATCGTCGGTCTTTCCTCTTCCATACCGCATAATTCTTTTAGGGTCCACGATGTATATAGCTCCACACTTGCCGCATGGTGGCGGCGAAATCCTTTGCATCACCGCAGTATTATTCAATCCTTGTCGGATCAGGGGATTCGGCTCCTTGTGTCTATCCTCTTGATATACCTTTACTATGTAATGGCTTTAAAATCTCAAGTGGCACAATCCGGGGCGAAGCGATTCGCATTGATCGCGTTGTTGTTGTTGACATTGCCGCTCGCATTCACGTACCACGTATTATTCGCATTGCCGCGATTCGCACTGCGCAGACGCACATTCTGGGCTTTAGCCTACACCCCTTATGCCTTTATGTCTTATAACGGCTCTTGTCTGATTCCTGCCACCTTTTAATCCCTTCACGAACATCTTTTGTATGTTTTCCCCAGTATTCGATCCGTGATGCTTTTAGGTGCAATAGTCTCTGTGCAATCTGCATAAGTGCAAGTAATCTGTTGCAATACCTGATTGCCTGATCCTGCAAACTCCGCCGTTCTTCCCTGTCCTTTTGTGGTGTATCTTCTGCAACCCTGATCTGGTTTGCGTCCCAGCAGTTTACATATATCATTGTCGCCGCATGAATGATATTGTTTGTGATCGCGCCTTGATATCTTGGAAGAAATGTGTTTTCGTTCGTGCAAATCTGCATTGTATAGCACGTCAATTCGTTTGCACGGATTAAGAGGTTCCATTTCTTTTCACCAGTGTTTCTTCTTCTCTCCGGAACAGTTGACGACATATCCTTTTTATCCTTTCGTAATATTTTAAATACCAGGACCGCAGGTGTGCGGCCCTGGATTGTTTTTATTTCTGCCCGATTAAGACACAAGCCGGGGCGAAGCGAGACGCAACGATCGCGTAGTAGTAGTAGACATCGCCGCTCGCATTCACGCACCACGCATTAAACGCACTGCCGCGAAGCGCACTGCGCAGACGCACAAGCTGGGCGTTTGTTTTGTTCTCCAGACCGAATGTGCGCATCTGCGGATATGTTCCGTACTGTGCAAGTGGTTCTTTTGATTCCGAAGCCCTTGACCAATACGGCCACACTTCCCCTTCTCCTGCAATCTGCGGCGCGCAGTGCATTTCTTCCAGGGACGGTAAGAAGAATTTGTCGTAGGTGATATCCGGATTGTCTGCTGTACCTCCGTCTGATACTGTATTCAACGCGGTTACTACCTTTGTCGGTTTAATCAGTGACAGGAAATCTTCATCGAATCCAGATAAGAATCCGGCTTTTGTTGCTAACTGATCCGGTGGGCGGTCGTAATTATGCTGTGGATTCCACCATTCATTCACGCCACCAGCACTGTTCAAATACTGTCTGATTGCCGAATCTCTATATCTGTTATTTCCGTATGCGGTACGGTGCAGGCTTAATTCCCCGCTGTTTGACGGAAGCAGTACGCCTAACAGCTTTCCTGCTTTTCCTGCTGCCACCTTGACTGTTTCAATCGGGTTTGTTGCAGTGTTGTTGATATAAGAACTAACCCGCCATTCTGACGATGGTTTGTCAGGTGCATTGTGGAAGCCTTCCAGGATTCCTCCTACTGGAACTGCCTGTGTAAGCGTGAAATTGAAAAACGCATCTTTTTTAACATTGTCTCCCCAGCTTGCACCCATCTGTACACTATAGGTGCCAGGTGCAAGGTCAACGCCGCCGTTTTCTCCGTCCTCTTCTTTTGTCTTTACTCTGTAGAATGCCTGATACTGTGAGAACTGTACGCCGAACGGATGTGCGTAATCTGCCTGGATAATCATTCCAGGTACTTTCTCGCCGTTCTGCAATTCTGCTTCAATGAAATTACGCACCCCGAAAACCATCTGATATGTTTTATCTGCTGCAACGTCTTTCCACGGTACAATGATCTGGTCTCCCGGATTAAATACCTTCTTTGCATTTCCAGACGCTACAATACGTCCGATTTCTTCCAGGCTTGTTACTTTTTCAAGCTGCAAACCTGCAATTACATTCAGTAATGCGTTCTGTGTGTGCAGTCCTGCTACCAGTTCCTTTCCTGTTTCGTCCAGTAAAGGTGGTTTTGTAATTAAACTCATTTGCTTTCCTCCTTATTCTTCATCGTTGAATGTGATATGTAATGCTCCGTCAATAACAGAGAATCCCATATCCTCATGTAACTGTTCAATGTCAGCTACTCTTTCGGCTAATTTCAACAGATCTGTTGCCAGTGCTGCTGCGCCTGCGGAATTAACATAGGTTGTTGCAGCATTTCCGACAGTCAGGTAAATATCCTGTGTGATCTGTGCTGCTCCGCCGCCGTTATACGGTGGCATATAATCGCCGTAATTTCCGCTTGTGACTGCAATACAGTACAAAACTTCTGTACTGGATGCTCCGCCGTGAACTTTGGCATATACGCCAATTTCGTTGATGTTATAGCCGCTTGTAACAATCGCTTTCTTTGTTACTGGGTCTTGATTCGAAACCAGTACTGTTACTTTTACGCTCTTTCCCCCTTCCACCGTCACACTGCTAGGTGCATAGGTGTTCCGTGCGTTTTTCAATGCAGTTCTGTTCCGCAGGTTTGCCGCTGTTTTTTCTGCGGTACTGTAAACCCCGTCACCGACTACGACTTTTGTGATCTCCAGTGATGCTGTTCCCGTTTCTACGTTCAGTAGTAAGGCTTCGCCTTTCGCTGTGATGATCGCGTCATTAAATGGCTGTGGCATTGCTGTTTCTCCTTTCCTCTGGTTTTGCAACTTTATCTTATGCAGCGGATAGGCGGTGCCTGAACTGTTGTCATGCCGATTCCTCCGCTGTGGTTGCCATTTTGATATATGATTCTATGTATCGAAACACTATCTAAGTGTGATCGAACATTTTTGATGCTGCGCAGCAGTGTCGTAAACTGTTCTATGTTGTCCGGCTCTGCCAACGCATTTGTAATAACTCTAAAATGGTACGGTTCTCCGCTGTACTCGAACCATTCTTCTACTGTGCAGTTTCCGAAGATGGTTTGTGCCAGTTCTTCTACTGCCGCCTTTGTGCCTGCGATCTGGTACCATCTCATTGTATTTTGTATCAGTGATCTTTTTATATTCGGACTATATGATGCGTCATAATATTGTGTCCGTAATTCGGTCGCCATCAAATCTAGTGCTTCTTCTGGTGCGTTTTTCAAATCCCCCATTACAGTTCCACGATCCGTATACTTAATCAAGAGCCTTATTCCTTCTCTGATTGCATATGCCAATGCCTGCACCTCTGGATCTGTTTTATATGGCCCTCCCAGTAAATCACTAAGTAGACCATCTTTGAATGATTTAATCACCTTCCAAACCTCCGTAATTTACTGTTGTCGTCCCTATTGAAGCAATCTGCCAATCTTTCAATTCTTTGAAAACCGGTTCTGTTATGACTACTCTTTTTACTCCTGCCGCCATCATCCGGGCGGTTATTTCATCCGGGTTTATATCCCGTCCGATTTTGTCCGTCTGCCATTCCTTGAAGTCTTTTATTGCTTCCCCTACTGCTTCCTGTATCATAGCCACTGACGGTCTGTTTGATCTCCCGATATAATAGGTCATATTGATGTTATATGGTACTTTCTCTGGTCCTTCGATTACTACGTGATCTGTAAGTGGTCTTGCCGGTGCTTCTGTCAGATAATCGCTCAATCCATCAATCAGGCTTTTAGGTGGCTCGCTGTTATCTTCAAGCAGAATCCGTATGTTTACGGTTCCAGGTGTGCCACTGTATACCGCAGTATCTTTAATCAAAGAACTATACTCTTTGCATCTGTATATATACGCATCCTCTGGACCAGCTACCGAAAAGCCTGACGGTGCAAGGAATGTCCTTTCTGCAAGGTCTTCATCTGTTTCTATGTCTGTACCTCCGGAACTTGTGTCCAAATTGGTCACATTATCAATGAATGGAAGCGGATCTACCATTTCCGTGATTTCTCCTGGTGCATATCCATTTCCTTCGCTTCCTGATTCCGTACACTGGCATAATACTGTGACTTCTGTTTCTCCCGGCTTTATCTCTGCATAATCCAGTGTTTCAAATACTCTTTCATAATCCGCTGTTACGCGGCTGCCTTCCGGTATTGCAGTTACACTGCTTCGTGCTTCTTCCAGTGAATATTTCACCGTAACGGTTGCTGCTTCTGCATCTTTTCTTATGACACTGCTTCTTGTGGCTGCCAGATTTTCCATATAATCACCGTAGGCGTATTTTATGAAATTCATTTTTCCGGCTTTATCTATTCTTTGTAATGCCTGATAGAAAAGCACGGCATTTGCCAGAAGTATTACCCTGTTTGGGTCTCCTCTTGCTAATGTCACACTTTTTCCTGTGATCTCTTCGTATTTCTTCTGGTAAGTTGTGATTAACAGGCTTTGTACGTCTTCCAGACTAAGGTTGTCGATAAACGAAATGTCCGGAAGATCTTTAATGGCTTGTAAACTTGTGTCTGTCACTTTTTATCCCTCCTGTTCTTCTTCGCTGTATTCTCCTTCGTCTGCCGGTACAAAATGCAAAATATGTTTTATTCCATTTTCTGTCATTACATTTTTTATATCGCTCAATTCCACGCGCGGTTCATACATATCTAATTTTTCGATGATCTCAACGGCCATTGCGTTGCTTTCCTCTCCGATTGATGTATCTATGTACTCGGTGTTGATTCCGTAGCTGCGATCCCCGGCGCATGTCCCTTCCGGTGTGGAAAAGAGCATTTTAAGATTTCTGTAAATTTCTGATATTGTGTTTTTATCCGTATAATTGAAGCCTATTAATTTGATGTTTGTATCAATCATCTTTTCTCCTTTATACGTATGTTTCGAAAGTTACATCCAGTTTCATTTTTGCGATCTCTCCGTTATTGTATATAACGTCCCACGCTTCGGATATTTGTGTTATCACAAACTTTTGCGCCGTAATCTTCCGTTTTCCTACAACAAAATATTCCGGTTTTCCCTCCGTGCATACTTTCCATAATTTCTTCTGTGTGTCATATGGTTTTACTCCATGTGCTGCGTTCAGTGTTATGGTCAGTGTTATCGTTCTTGTGTCTGGTCCCAAGAACTGTTTGTGCGGTATACCTCCGATCCGTTCCGTTTGCGCCCAGCGTCCGCCATTTGTTAACTTGAAGTCCTGGAATGTCATAACTTTTTCTGAACTAACTGAAAAAGTAATATCTTTCCCGAAGTTTCCTATTGCCATTTTGTCACCTTCTTTAGTGGCTGTTTATGTGATTTATAATCTGTGCCAGTGTCGCTGATCCGCTGTTATCTGAAAGGATGATATTCTCTGCTTTTATATTTAATGTCCCTCCAATTTCAACGTCTGTTTTTGAATCGGTTTTAAACTTATGTTTCTGTTTCTCCGGATCTCTTTCAAAATAGGACTTTCCGGTTTTGTTGGAAAAATCTTTTCTGTACTTGTCCTTCCCATTTATAGGCGGTTTGTTCTTTCCGTTCCAGAATCTTCCAAGCACAAGTCCTGTTTCAAATCCATTTGAAAGATGGAAAACCGCAACATAATCTTCTACACTCGGCATATGATATTCATTGTTCAAGGCAATATATGGGATAAGATCTGTTGTTACATCATCTTCGCCGTTCATATCCTTGTATACGACGCTTATCATTCCTGTTTTGTAATCTACTTTTGAAACCTGTCCTATTCGAAATGTCCCATCCATATTTCCCCTTTCTACGAAATATCAGACGTATCAACCCATCCATATACAGTAGATCCGCTTCCGGCCACTGCTACTAAATGATACGGATGCTTTCCGCTGCTATATACGATCGTTACTTTTGCTTTTCCTGGCTTGCAGCGTTTCGGACTGCTTGCATTTGAACTTACATAATGCTTTGTGCCAGTAAAATTAACAATTTGTCCGACTTTCAGTTTTGTGGTCTTCTTTTTGGTTTTTCTTTTTGTTGTGGTCTTCTTTTTGGCTGGTGTCTTTTTCTTCTTTCCTACTCCCGCCTGCACTTTGTGCATAGTTAATTCCATTGTGTATGCAGCGTTTCCGGAAACATTGTGTACAACCTTATCAACAAAATACTTTCCATTTACCTTTTCTGCTCCATTTACAGTAATATTGATTCCGGAAGTAATGTCTGGATCTGCTTTGATCGTGCATGTCATTGTCTCCGCTGATCTGTTTTCCTGGTTTACTTTTGCCGTGATCTGTCGTTTAGCGTCTGCCAGACTGTCTACTTTTTCGGACATATGGTAAATCCTGCTGCCGCTTCCTACTTTGCAGGTGTACTCTTTTTCTTTTTCTCCTGCTGTGTATTTGATCGTTCCGCCTGTATACGTTCCGACCAGCGAACCAATATAATTCCATGAAAGCATATTTTTTATATCAATGGACTTTTTCGCCCTTTTTGCTTCGTATTTAACCGGATCGTAAATATACACTCTTCCTGCGTATACCTTTATATACAATCCATATTTTTCACAGAGTTCTGTTAAGAAAGAACAGTCTGTTTTCGTCGTCTGTTCTATCTTCTTTATAGTTATTGTTCCTGCATCGTAAGTCAGTCTGATCGCGTACCTTTTGCATATCCTACTTGCAATTTCACGTATAGTAACTTTCTTCCAGGTCTTTGTCCGTTGTGTTGCTCTAAATGCCTGTTTCTCCGGCACTGATGTAGCACCTATCGTTCCTTCTAATGGCCATCCGGAAAACTCTTTGCTGTCACAGCAAAACTTCCCGCATTTTACAATTAAGTGATCGCCGTATTTCTTCCAGCTATACAGGTGTATATTTGCAGTAATTTTGCTTCCTTTTGCAGGGGATCTCTTTAAAAAGTAGGAAGCAACATTATCAACGTCAATGCTGATTATGTCGCTTTCCCCTGTCGCCGGATCTTCATATGTAAATTCTTTGATCCTGGCTTTTAATATCTGGGAATTGATCCCGCCTGATCCGGAATAGGTGATTGATATTTTTGCCTGACGTGGAATATCACTCATCGTCCCACACCTCCCCTAAATCATATGGATCAACTTCTTCGTCCTCTTCTTCCTCTGTCTTCCATATCGGCATATCTTCGTCGATTTCTTCCGGGATATCCGGGACGTTTATTTCTGTCCCGGATGAAAAGATCAGGGTATCAAGTAACGGGTAATTATTCTGCATTAACCAATCAGCATACTTTTCTTGTCCGTAGACTTTTAAAGCGATCTGATCCCATGTTTCGCCCTGTATGGTCGTATACTTTGCCATTACTTAAACCCCTTTCTCTTCTTTTCCCTATCATACTGTTCCATGAATTTTTTAAATTCGTTAAATGTCATTTTTGCAGCTTCTTTTGCATCCTCTTTTGTTGCTGAACCTTGCAGCACATAAGTCGGTGAAAAGTTGATTGTCATTCCGGTTCCTGCAACTTCCATTTGACCGGTCTGATTCGTGTTTCCTATTCGTTCCAGTTTTCCAAGCAGGTTTCCTATGATTCCTTCTGTATTATTCGACAGAAGTCTGCTCATAATCTCTTCCATTCGTTTCCACAAGGTATCTAACGGAAGAATTGCTTCTGGTCCTGCTTCTCCTACTCCTTGCAAGCCCTGTAAAGTCGGCAGGATTGTTGGCGAATTGAAGATACCGCCAAGCGCGTTCCATGATACCGAAAAATGTGGAATTGTTACGCTACCGCCTTTTCCGTATGCAATTGAACTGGTTGAAACGGAAATAACTGGAATAGAAGGACGTGGAATTGTAATGTGCATATTTGCAAACGCTGATCTAACCGCATTCGCCGCCGCTGCTGCCCCGCTCGCGCAAGTTGCCTGCAAAGATGCCATCGCATATGCCGCCGACGCTCTTGCGGTACTCCATCCGGCATTTAATGCACCGTTTACCGATGCCATCATTGATGATATTGCACCAACCACAGCTCCAGATCCGCTCTGTATTGCCGCTGTAAGGGCTTGCGTAAGTGCTGTTCCTCCTGCGCGTCCGGATTGCTGTCCCTGCTGCGTCATTCGCTGTACTGTCATTCCGGTATTATCCGGATTGAAGTTGTATGCGCCTACTGCTGCATTGATTCCGCTTCCAAGTGCAGTTCCGCCCGCCTGCCCTGCGGTTGTTCCTGCCTGTGTCAATGTTGCAACCGGTAATACCGTATTTGCATCAAATGTGTACGCGCTCATTGCGCTTGACAGGCTTGTTGTAAAAGCTGTTCCGGCAGTTGTTCCGGCTGCTCCCAGTGTCCCGGATAACGCCGCAGTGTCTACGCCGATACTGGACGGATTAAATGAATAACCAGATAATGAGTTGTTCAGTCCGTCTGTAAGGGCTTTTCCGCTGGTGTTTCCTGCTTCTGACAGCTTTGTTGCCAATGATCCTGTATCAATATTGATAGCAGATGTACTTATTGACTGTCCGGCAAGTGAATTTGATAAGCTGCTTGCAAAAGCAGAACTTCCCTGCGCTCCGGCATTTGACATATTGTTTACTACGGTTGACGTATCTACACCAATTGCAGTGTCCACCGAAAATCCCGCGATTGAATCATTGATTGCGGATGTAAAGGCAGTTCCGCCGGTAGCCTTGTCCAACCCGCCGATTATATTCAGTAAAGTTGATTTTCCGCTTCCACTCTCGCCCGTAAGAATCACTGCACGGTTTTCATGACATACACAGCTTCCGTGCAGCATGACCGTTCCCCGCTGTATCATAATTACGGACATTCCGTACACAAACAGACTCTGCTCAAAATGCCACTGTCTTGACTGCGGCAGACGCATATACTCTAACGTCTTACCTTCGCGCATACAAAAATAGCCGTCTCCCAGAATTGCTCCCCAGCTCTCCTGTGAATCCAGCTTTTCCACCAACCAAAGCGGTTCCCCTTCCTCATTGGTCTCTCCATGTTCTTCAATAAACTGCTTTACCTGTGTTTCAATCCATGAAAGATTTGCGGCTTCTTTGATGACATTGAAAGATTCTGAAATTGAAGAAATGATCAATGATGGAAAAGGTGCAGAGTGTGTTTGCCAGTATTGTAATACGGCATATCAATTTACAAGTGAAGATCTAAAGGAAATATTGAAGCAGAAGCATGTGGAAAATAGGGAACGTTGAAATTGAAAATCAGATCATAGCTGCACCACTAGCAGGAATTTCCAAACCTGTTTACCGTAGCTTGATGCGAGAATATGGTGCTGGCTTGTGTGTGAGTGAGATGATTTCTGATAAGGCATTGCATTATCAGAATGCGAAAACATTTGATATGTGCAGAATAAATAAAGATGAACATCCCGTAGCATTGCAATTGTTTGGGAATGATCCTGTTACAATGGGAGAAGCTGCAACGTATCTAAGTGAACATATGGATTGCGATATCATTGATATCAATATGGGATGTCCTGTCAATAAAGTAATCAAAGCACATGCGGGAAGCTATTTGATGGCACATCCTGAGGAAGCATATGATGTTGTTAGAGCGGTTGTGGATCATACGGATCGCCCTGTGACGGTGAAGATGCGTGCTGGATGGGATCATGATCATATCAACTGCGTTGAGATTGCACGTCTTTGTGAAAAAGCTGGGGCAAAAGCGGTTGCGGTACATGGCAGAACACGTTCACAAATGTATACGGGTTCTTCAAACAATGAATATATCAAAATGGTAAAAGAAGCTGTATCTATTCCGGTGATTGGTAATGGCGATATTAAAACACCACAGGGTGCTTTGGATATGATGGCATATACAAAGTGTGATGCGGTGATGATTGGTAGAGCTTTAATTGGCAGACCATTCTTAATCAAAGAAATTAAAAATGTTCTTGAGGGAAAAGAGAATTGTGAAGTTTCTTTTATTGAAAGATTGGATCTATGTAAAGAATATGCGAGAAGACTGTGTGAGGATGAAACGGAATATACGGGAATTCGTGAGATCCGTGGTATTGCACCAATGTATTTAACAGGTATGCCACATGCTTCTCATTATAAGCATGCATTAACACAAGTGACTTCTTTGAAAGATTTCAATGCGATTATTGAAGAGTATAAACGAAAAGTTACAAAGTAAAAAAGATGCCAGGGGGGAGTAGGCATCTTTTCTATTTTTAAGGGTTAGGTTTTGGGAATGATGTAATCAGATATCTCTATCTGACAAGTATTACTATACAGATGGATTGTGTTATAGAAATGGTATTTATGTG
>OQVT01002718.1_pt1 | contig 11404 bp, 8 predicted proteins | sample 1691561 | NCBI WGS metagenome assembly OQVT01 (sample SAMN03418260, study PRJEB22391) | human gut metagenome | biome: human-gut; feature: organic feature; material: feces | host: Homo sapiens | place: Tanzania | collected 2013-01
TTCCTTGATTTTCAAGGGGTTTCAGCGTTTGGTGTCTTGGCTGTTACACCATTTTTACACCATTTCCGCATTTGGCTTTATTGGATTTCATCAGACTACACCATTTTGCTGAAATTGCTTGATGGCATAATCCAGCGATTCGGCAGTCACATGAACATACCGATCCATTGTTGTTTTGATGCTGGCATGACCCAGCAGTTTTTGCAGCACCTTCGGCTGCATACCGCTTTCGATTGCTCTTGTAGCATAGGTATGTCGCAGGGCGTGCATACAAAAGTGTTTGATCCCTGCTTCATCGCAGAGCTTATATAAGTGGGTATCATAGGAACTGTTCTTCGCTGGCTCTCCTGTTCGCCAGTTGATAAAAACAAGATCACGCATGACAAGCCGAGAAGAAACGCCTGTACGTCTGTCTATGTACTCAAGCGTTTTGTCCAGCGTCGGTGACTCCTTTTGCTCCGGGCGGCTGTCCCAAATACCTTTGAGGATTTCATAAGCCCGATCCGTCAACGGTATTGTGCGGTAGCTGTGCTGCGTTTTCGGAGGACCTGCGCGCCACACCTTCTGTTTATGCCGAAACTCCAGCGTCTTATTTACCGTAAGAGTTCTTGCTTTCCAGTCGATGGCGTCCCATGTCAGCCCGATCACTTCACCTGTCCGCAGCCCTGTTTCTAAAATCAGGGCATACTGCGCATAGTTGTGGGAGCGTTTGGCTGCCTCCATAAATTTCTGCTGCTCATCCGTTGTAAGACATTTGATGTCATCCACAGCGCGGACGGGCTTGGTAAAGCGAACGCCGTCCATCGGATGCTTCCGGATCATGTCGTTCATCACAGCAGCCCGAAACATCGTTCCCATAGCAATATATGTCTGGCGGATCGTTGAACCGGCATACGATGCTTCCATTTGGTTGAAAACCACCTTGCAGTGCATCGGCTTGACATCTGTGAGCCGCATCTTACCAATCACGGGCTTTACATTGTACTCATACCGCTCCCGGTAATTTCTCTTTGTGTTCGGCGCTAAGTCTCCCACGATGTGGCTGATCCAGAACTCGAACCATTCTGTTACCGTCATATCTGGCGGAACAAATATATTTTCGTGCTTATCTGCATACTTGGCATCGTCCAGCCAGTTCCGGGCTTCCGGAAGTAAGGAAAAGCACTTGACCTGACGCTTTCCTTCGCTGCTTACAAATCTTGCGCTATATAATCCGTCCTTTCTCTGGCAGATACCCTTGCCGCATTCTTTGCCTCGTAAACTTTTACCCATTCGGAAGCTCCTTTCCCACTATGAGAAGAAGCCCCTATGCATTTTATAATTGTAGCACAAGGACTTTCTTTTCTCAATAGTGAACTTACCGTCAAGTCATCAACTTATGGCTGATATATTGCTCGAACTTCCTGCGTTTGACCAGCTTTTTGGGCCCAACATAGAGAACAAACGGGAAATTCGGGCTGCGCAGCATACTCTCGATCTTGTTGATCCCAATGTTGCTGTATGCTGCGGCTTCCTTAATCGTCAGCGTCATTTTGAGATGGATCGGCACTTGCAATTCCTCGACCATACTGTTACCACCTGTGTGTTACATTCCGGACTGTTGACTTAGAAACGTAGCATTTGGGGGAAGTAAGAGTTCGTCTGAGCTATCATCTCTTTCCGTATCCAAGTCCAGCAGCCATTTGTCTGGGATCGTGATCAGATTGGGTCCTGTGTTGCAGATCCGTTTTACAACATCTGCCTGGCACGAAAACAATGCGCCTCTATCCAGCTCTGCCCGCATTTGCTTCCCCTTTTTCAAGGCATACGCCTCCGAAGGCAGCTCCAGACTGAACAGATACAGCGGAAGCATAGATGCTTTGCAAATGCCGTTTTGCTGCAAGTACCGCTGAAACCGATACAGCGCCATTTCATCCAGCGCCAGCTTCATCAGCCGCAGGCCCATCTCATCGACGGTGAAATAATGAAAGCTGCTGTTCTTGCTGAAACGGATCAGACGGCTACGCGGGTTTACCCCCGTGAGCCATTTTTGCGTCCTTTTGTGGAAGAATGAAATTCTTCCTTCCGCCGCTCTCCATGGCCATGCAGAAATAGAGAAACCGGCTGCCGGTGCTGAGTGCGTGGAACTGCTTGGAGAGGAGCAGTGAGTTTCCAACCTGAATGAATCGTTTTTCTTTGTTATCCACCTTGGCGGATAAGGCCGGTACAATCGCAGGTCCGTGTTTTCGTTTGCTCAAATCAAACTTCTTCTTTCGTGTGAGAATAGGGGGTGGATGTCTCATCCCTTCGTAATAAATGTAGAAAACCGGCCCTGTTTGACCACCCATTCAAAGCAGAAAAAATTACACTCAATGTAGACTTTCGTAAATACAGAATGATCTGAATTTACATTAGGTCTACACTGAGTGTAATGCTTGTGAGTATGTGTACTTATTCCAACATTAAGCGTAGTGCGGCATCGAATGGGTATCTTCCGGTGCACAGCCGAGAAAGGTGACTCTTTTTGCGAATCGGTCGCGGAACACTTCTCCGGCAGGATCTGCGCCGCATGCTCAGCTGCCAATATCCAGCTCGTAGGTGCAGAGGTAGAACAGGAACGACGTCATCTGGTAGCGGCTGATGCGGGTGCCAGCGGACGCCAGCAGCTCGTCAAGGCTGCTGTCCCGGGTGGTGATGCCCCTCTCGTCGCACCAGAGCATCGCTTTGGCTGCCTCTCTGCCAAGATCGGGGGCATCCCGAAGAAGCTGCCTGAGCTGCGTCTGATTCACGCCGGTATCGACGCCTGCCATGATCGCGTAGCGGCGGATTAGTACGCACGCCGTCTGATAGTCCACCTTGTCATCGTATTCGGTATTGGGATCATTTTGCCGGAGCAGCCTTGTCTGATAGGCCCAGCACACGGCATTATAATAGGGATGGGCCGCGTTGAATTCCTCGTTCTCGTAGTCAGCCGGAAGGGCGGTATTGTCCGTTTCCGGCCGGCCTGCGATGCGGTAGAGCACATCGACAAACTCGCCCAGCCTTGCCGTGGCCTTGCCGCCGAAGGTGTCCGGCGCTTCCGGCTCCACATAGCCCTTGCGGTACATATAGAGAACGCTGGCCTGATTGAAAATGCTCTTGATGTCCGTGAATACCACCGTGTCCGCAAGGCTTCCGCCGCTGGACTCCCTGGCAAAGACGTGGGCGTAGTAATCGCTGTTGAGGATGTTGCCGGAGAGTTGGAACCTGCTGTCCACATAAAGCCGGTAGGCTTCCGCCAGCTTGCCGGAGACTGTGGTATTCTCGTCGGCGGGGATCACGGTTTCCGTACCGGCGTCATAGCGGAAGGCCTTCGTCAGAAAGGACTTATCCGACAGCACCGCTACATGGATGCCGCTGGAGAGTACATCGGTGCCCGCCAGCAGGCGGGAATCGTAGTCCACGCCGAAGAGATTCAGCAGTGTCGGCAAGATGTCCGCCGTGGAGCAGTATTCATCCACCACGATGTTCTCTGAAAGGCCGGGAACATAGCAGATGAAGCTGTTGCGGTACTTCTCAAAGGTGGTGTCCAGCGTCTGCCCTGCCAGCTCGTTGTACTCGTCTTCGGTCAGGCCGTAGGGGTAGTGGTCGTTGGTCAGGACGATGCAGGTCTTGTCGGCAACGCCAGCTTCCTCCAGCCGCTGCATCAGGTACTCCAGTGCGTATTCCAGCTCCAGATTGCAGGCAATGTACGCCTTCACCGGCTCAGAATAGGGCAGATCTTTCACCGCGTCGCGGTTTTTGGCGCTCATGGCGTTGTCCCAGTTGTACTGGTAGTGACCGCTGAAGGTCATGTAATAGGCGTGGAAGGGTTCTCCGCTGTTGATGTAGTCGTCTATGGAGGCCTCCATCATCTCCAGATCGGAGGAGGGCCAGTCGATCTTCATGGCCAGACCAGAATCCGCCGCCTTGAACGTGTAGCCCATGTTGGCGTGGGTGATGTTCCGGTTGTAGAAATCCCCGATGTAGTCGTGATAGCCCCAGGCTTGATAGCCCATGCCCTTGAGCGCATTGCCCAGGCAGAACGGCAGATAGTTGGTGCCCGCCACATTGAAGCTGGAATCCGTCTTCGTGCGGGACATATCCGGATAAAGCCCCATGCACATGGTGTATTCGCCGTTGGTGGTGACGGACTGGAACGTGCCGTAGTAATTTTCAAAGAGAATACCCGTATGGCTCAGCTTGTAGAGCGTCGGCGTCAGCTCCTCGCTGATAAACCACGGGCAGAAGCTCTCGGCGCAGATGGTGATGAGGTTATAGTCCTTAAGAAGTCCTGTGTAGTTGTTTTTGCGGGTGGGTGTTGCATTTGCCAGATACTCGTCCGTGGCCTTGAGGATGTCACTGTCGGTACTGTCTGCAAGAGCCGTAAAATCGATGCTTTCGATCACGTTATAGGAGTTGCTGCTGTATATCCGCGGAACATCGCTTATATTCAAGGACGACGGCGTGATCGTAATGCTGCCGCTGCCGCCGAAGAGCATGTATCGAAGCTCCTGCGCCGTGGTGGCCAGCATACCGATTTTTTTATAACTGCTGTCGGTGGAGGTGTTCACATTGGTGAAGGTACGATAGACGGAAAAGGCGTTGTCCCGTCCAACATACATGAGTCCCGTGACCGTCAGCAGCAGTGCGAGGAGCACGGCAAAGGAGGCCATAGCCTGTTTCCAGCGCAGCTGCAGCTTCAGAGCCTGCGCCCTCCGCAAGATAAGGCAGAGGATCACGACGATCAGCGGCAGCAGGAGGAGCAGGATCTTCAGCAGATTTTGGCGGATCCCATAGAGAAGCTGCGAGTTGAAATTGACGACCACATTTCCGCCCATGCCGATCTGGCTGACGGGCATGAAATCTCCGAAGATGCAGTGATAGACCAGCTGCACCTCGGCCAGCAGCACCTGTGCCGCGACCAGGAGAACCCCTGTGATCTGGCGCAGAACCTTTGGCAGGCTTGAGACTACCAGCGTGCAGAGTGCGCCACCCAGCAGGCCAAACAGGACAGGATATCCCGCGTACCGGTCCATCGAGCCGAATACGCACAGATGCAGGCACAGCTCCACATAAACGCCGGTCAGGCAGAACAGCAGGAGATTTTTGAGCCACGTATTCCAAAGGCCATGGCTCATGGGCACTGCCGCTTCAGCAGCAGTGCCAGAGCCTTGATTTGTATTTGTCATGGATACATCGGATGTTTTTTCTTTGAGCATATTAGTTCTCCCGTTGGGGCTTTTTTAAAAAGCTTTGTAGAATTTCAGCTGAATATGACAGATAGAGAGCTTATCTTAAAACAAATATCGAAAAAAGGCAACGGTTCCTGTAAAAAAATCAGGAAAGATTTACAGGTCACGCGGAGAATTCTATGCACCAAAGTCTGTCAACCGCAGCTTTGCAGCCCGCCTCTGGGCCGCAAATAAGGACTCTGCACCTGAAAATTTTACAAGATACATACAGACACATTGCAAAAGCCGTGTTATACTGTACGGAAAATTGAGAGTACCATCGTTTCAAGGAGGTGTGTGATGTGACGGAGACTGTGTTTCGCTTAAAGCGGCATTTGACTTCTTTTCAAATCATGATCCTCGGCTTTGCTGGCGTGATCCTGTTGGGAGCGCTGGCGCTGATGCTGCCTATCGCCACAGTACAGCGGGTCTGGACGCCGTTTCATGAGGCACTGTTCACCTCCACCTCCGCTGTCTGCGTGACGGGGCTGGTGGTGCAGGATACCGGCAGCTACTGGTCCGCCTTCGGTCAAACAGTCATATTGTTGCTGATCCAGATCGGCGGGCTGGGCGTGATCACCGGCGCGGTGACGTTCCTGATGTTCTCCGGGCGGAACATCACGCTCAAAGAGCGCAGCGCCATGCAGGACGCCATCTCCGCCCCTGCGGTGGGCGGCATCGTGCGCCTGACGAGATTTATCCTCAAGGGGACCTTTCTGGTCGAGCTGCTGGGCGCGCTGGCGCTGCTGCCAGCCTTTTGCCGGGACTATGGACTGCGGGGCGTATGGATGTCCGTTTTTCATTCCGTTTCCGCATTCTGCAATGCGGGCTTCGATATTCTGGGGCGGACGGATTCCCTCTACCCCTCGCTGACGGCCTATGCCGCAGACCCGCTGGTCAATATTGTGATCATGCTGCTGATCATCGTGGGCGGCATCGGCTTTCTAACGTGGGACGATGTCTGTACGCACGGTCTGCACCTGCGGCGTTACCGGATGCAGAGCAAGGTCATTCTGAGCGCGACAGCGCTTTTGATCACGATTCCGGCGTTTCTCTTTTATCTGACAGATTTTGCGGACCTCCCCGTGGGAGAGCGGATATTGGCCTCCCTTTTTCAGTCGGTCACGCCGCGGACGGCCGGCTATAACACAGTGGATCTGACGGAGATGACGGATGCCTCTCAGGCGGTCACCATTTTGCTGATGCTCACCGGCGGAGCACCCGGCTCCACGGCGGGCGGCATGAAGGTCACAACGCTGGCCGTCCTCATTGCCAACGCCGTTGCCGCCTTCCGCAGGCGGGAGGATCCGCAGCTCTTCCACCGCAGATTGGAGACATCCACTGTCCGCAACGCCGCCGCCATTCTGCTGCTGTATCTGGGGCTGACCTTTGCGGGGGCGGCGGTCATCAGCACAGCGGAGGAGCTTCCCCTCGGTGCCTGCCTCTATGAAACAGCGTCCGCCGCCGGTACGGTGGGCCTGACGCTGGGGCTGACGCCGCAGCTGGGAGTCCTGTCGCAGAGCATTCTCATCCTGCTGATGTATTTCGGGCGCGTCGGCGGATTGACCTTGATCTACGCCGCATTCTCCGGGCATGATCTGACTTACGCCCGCTATCCGCAGGAGAAAATTACCGTAGGCTGAAAGGAGCACACGATGAAAACGGTATTATTGATCGGACTGGGCCGCTTCGGGCGGCATCTTGCCATGCAGCTCAACGAGCTGGGCCATCAGGTGATGGCAGTGGACAAAGACGAGGAGCGCGTCAACGAGTGCATGTCCTTTGTCACCAACGCGCAGATCGGCGACAGCACCCGTGTGGACTTTCTGCGCTCGCTGGGCGTGAGCAATTACGATGTCTGCTATGTCACCATCAGCGGGAATTTTCAGAATTCGCTGGAGACGACGTCGCTGCTCAAGGAGCTGGGAGCAAAATATGTGGTATCCCGCGCTGAGCGGGATGTGCAGGCGAAATTCCTGCTGCGCAACGGTGCGGACGCGGTTACCTACCCGGAAAAGCAGCTGGCGAAGTGGGCGGCCATCCGCTATACCGCCAACCATATTTTCAGCTACATTGAGCTGGACGAGCAGCACGCCATTATCGAGGTTGCCGTGCCGGAGGATTGGCAGGGCCGCAGCATCGGCGAGCTGGACATCCGCAGAAAATACGGCGTCAACATCCTCGGTGTGAAGCGGAACGGCAAGACCGATGTGAACATCTCCCCGGAAACTGTGCTGGACGCTGATATGACGCTGCTGGTGCTGGGGGAAAACCAAGAACTTAAGAAGCACTTCCACCTGTAAAGTTGTGTACTCAAAAATCGATGATGTGTCCCTTGAGCATATCAAGATAGGTCTCCCTGCAGGTCAGAAAAATCACCTGATGCCGCTTTGCGCACTCTTTAATAAGTTCGCAGGACTGTGCGGCCCGCTCCGCGTCCATATCGGTGAACGGATCGTCAAAAACGATAACACCGCCGCCGTCCGGGAACAGGTGATCGAGTACGGCGAGGCGGAAAGATAGAGACACCGTTTCCTTCGTGCCCTCGGACAATTTTCCGTAATCTAACAGTTTGCTGTTGCTGTAGATATTCATATTCAATTTGTCTGCTTCGGGAAATTCTGATTCGATCGTTCCTCCGGATATGATGCCGAGATACTGCGTAAACCTGCCGGCAATATCCTCCATGGGATTGTTATGAATGCTTTCTTTCTGTGCCTGAAACACTTTTGCGATATGCAGCCAATGCGAAAGGAGAGATTTTTGCTCATCAAAGCTGCGCTTGGCCTTTTCAGCCTCCGCTGCGGGATCACCGATGATATTTTCTTTGAATCCCTCAAGTTTGCTCACCGCTGCAGCCTTTGCGGTGAGCGATGCCTCGCGGTGGCGTTGCTTTGAGCTCAAATCATTCTGCAATGCTGCAAGGTGCGCGTCGGGGTCGGAAATGGCGAGGTATTCAGCGGGGATATCTTCCGCTCCGGATACAGGCTCCCTCGCTTTTTTCAGTTCCTCATTCAAATCAAAGGCCTTGATCTTCAGTTCGTTGATGCTGTGATGATCTGCGGTATAACCATCGATGAGCGTTTCGTTTTTGGTGATAAAAGCAGAAATATCTGTTTCGCCGCAAAGATCGAAAATATCACTGTCGATCTCCTCTGCGGAACGGATCTCACCGCTGATCGCGCCTGCCGTCATTTCCAGCTCTCCGAAGGATGCTGCGCCAAGCAGCAGATCGAGCCGGCTGACGGCGTTTTCAAGCCTGACCTTGCGCTCGGAGATATCTCTTGCATAGGCTTCGAGATCTTTCAGACGATCGATACCGTATTTTGCGTAAATACCGGCGATCGCGGCTTTTTGTTCGGCTATCTGCGCCTCAATGGACGCCACGTCAACATCGGCGGGAGATAACTGCATCTCCATCACACCCGGCACAGTGATCATAACGGCTTCGGTGATAGAAGCGATCCCGCCGGAAATATCCACCGCTTCGCCTGTGCGCAGGGAGGTAACTGCGACCTGATCGCCGTTTGGCATATGGATGGCGGCGGTGATATTCATGCCGCAAAGCTTGTTTTCAAGAGAATTGACACTTCGCTGAGCTGATTTGACCTGTGCGATCTCGGCGGCGGTAGGGCAGGGGGCATTCGCCGTGTCAGCGCCCAGCGCCGCGATTTCGTCGCTGATCTTTTTGGCCGCATTATACTTGTCCAGAGCGGAACGAGCGGCCCTTTCGGTTTGCAATGCTTTCGCTTTTTCGAGACGCATGGACATGATCGGCCAGTGATCCAGGATCTCCGTGATCCTTGAAAGCTCTCTTTCTATGCGATCGGCGCCTTTTTTTCGCTCGCTTTGAACGGCAAGACGGCTTGCGAAACGGTTGAACCGGTTATAGGCGGCTTCTGCTTTCTGCGCGGCGCTGTCTTGGGCGGTATAATCATCCGCCGCGCGATCGGCTTCGGCTTCAAGACGGGAGATCTCATCCAGAACGGCTTTTGCATCCTCTAATGCGTAATACGCTTTCAAAATCTCGCCAAGTCCGGTGGACCAGCGCCCTGCCTTGCGAACAGGGGTTTCGCGCTCGATATCCCAGTGCTTTCCGGCAATTTTGTCAAGCGTTTCTGCAATTGCCCGCTCGATGGCGTCTACAGAAATGCCGTCGGTTTCGGCAAATGCCTGAGAAACGGCATCGGCGATCTCTTTCTTGGCATCGCTCTTTTTAGACGCATCCAGGATGGTCTGCAATGAGATATCGGTATTGCGCTGCGAGGAAAACAGAATGTCGTTATAAACACCTTCGCCATAGAGGAGAACTTCTCTTAAAATCCCATCGATTTTATGCGGATCGCGAATGATCCCATCGGGGGTGGAAAGTGTGCAGCGGGGATCGGAGACCCATTCTTTTGCGAGAGTATAACTCCCGCTTTCAGTTTCGAAGGTGATCTTACCGTCGGCAAAGTCGCCTTTGACCGCACTGCCTCTTTTCACTCCCGGAAAATACAGGTCTAAAAATTCTTTATCACGCCTGCCATCCAGTTTGGCGCTTTGAAACAAGGTCCGCGAGAGCAGATTTACGAGGGTACTTTTACCGCTTTCATTTTTTCCGTAGATGATGTTGATCCCATCTACAAAGGATGTGCTGCGGTCACGGGTACCTGCGAATTGCGTGCAGGACACATTGGTGATCTTCATTTTATTTGCCCTCCTTCAGAGATCTCAAAAGCTCATAGGCGAGTTGCGCTTCTTTTGGTTCATCAAGCAAGGAAGACAACAGACCTGCCGAGAAAGAAGTTTCAGGAAACTCGGACTCGATCAGCTCTTTTGAAATGAGTTTACTGAGAGCATAATCGTTATAGGAACCTTCCACAAATCGAGAGAGCGCATGATCGATGATGTGAGCCCTGCCTTCGTATTCTTCGGCCGATACAGCACCGCTCAGAACGATGTCAACGACGCTGTTGTCGGCAATATCAGCAAGTTCCCGATCGATGATGGATGCCATCTCGCCCGCTGTAACGCTGATGCTTTTGCGGTAAAAGCACAGACTGCCGGAGATGACTTTCTTTGCTTTAACAGATTTGTCATTGTCAATCTCAATAACAAAGCACTCTCCCTCGGTGTTGCAGGAAACGTCGGTTTGAGCATGCGTCCCGGCATTGAAGATCTTGCCGCACGGTGCAAAACTCTGCGTTAAATTGCGCGGGAAGGGGACATGAGTATGACCGATCAGCCAAACGTCAACGGGGATGCTTTCCAGTTCGGAGCGCTTCATCAGGAAATACTGACCTTCGCTGTCGATGGTCTCACCCTCGACAGCGCCATGTGCGATGCCGATGTGATATGCTTTGCCGTTTTCTATTTTTGCCTCTTTGATCCAACCGAGGTTATTCTGACCGGGGGCTGAGTGCAATGAAGTGCAGAGTGCCGGGTAAAGGACAACATTTTCGCCGTTTGCGAGAATCTCATACGGGCGGTATTCGGTCAGGAGCATGATGTTATCATAGGTGGCCATAGCATCCTTGAAGTACTGCCACACCTTAACATCCTTATCATAATAATCATGGTTGCCCGGAAGAACAACAACTGTTCCGTGAAATTGAGAGAGCATATCCAAAAGGGATTTGATATCCTTCTTGGATACACTGTAGGTGTTTTCAAAGAGATCTCCGGTGATCACAAAAAGCGAGCAGTTGTCCCCGTTGGCGGACTCGACCATCCCCTTAAAGGCTGTGAGCCTTTGCGATGCGAGAACAGCAGCCTGTTCATGGCTTGCGTATTTTAAACCAATATGGTTATCTCCGGTTACAAATATTCTGATCATATCTACAGCTCCTTGTGGCGTTGGAAAATTTACCCATTGATATCACTGCCTGCCGATAAATAAATTATATGGCATAGCACCTGCCTTTTCAAGCGCTACCTTTCTCACTGCCGAGGCCTCAGACGGTTTGAAGAAAGCGCGTTAGATAGTATATCATACTGCCTAACTAATGGGGTGCTGTTCAGTATTTTACTGCTGGGGATTTTTATGCCCTTTGGGGCTGTAAAGGGAGGACAATCACATGAAAATAATCAATATTGGAATTCTTGCCCATGTAGACGCTGGAAAGACGACCTTGACGGAGAGCCTGCTATATGCCAGCGGAGCCATTTCAGAACCGGGGAGCGTCGAAAAA
>OQVT01002719.1_pt1 | contig 11402 bp, 11 predicted proteins | sample 1691561 | NCBI WGS metagenome assembly OQVT01 (sample SAMN03418260, study PRJEB22391) | human gut metagenome | biome: human-gut; feature: organic feature; material: feces | host: Homo sapiens | place: Tanzania | collected 2013-01
AAGCACCGGCATCATGTTGGCGCTCATACAGACCGGATAGGAGAACGAACGAAACACGCAGTAGTACACCAAGGAACACAATCATACAACATAGCGTTTTTTCATCCAGCCGATGAGAAATATAAAAATATCCGAATAGAAATACATAACAGGTAAAAATAAGAAATAGGAAAAATACCTTTGTATAATGGGAACTGTAAAAGAAATCAGTTCCTTGAGCCAATGCAGTAAACAGGCAGCTGCTGATGATAAAGACAATCATACATAGCGTGGGAGAAGCAAATAATCCTTCTCGAAAAACATGCTTTTTCATCGATCAAACCTCGCTTTAACTTTTTAATAAATTGAAATAACGTTTGTTATATTGTTATCAATAACTTCAAAACTCCAAATCGAATGTCCGGGAACACGATGCTCTGTCAGATAATATATACCGTCTATTTCGGTTATACTGTAAGGTGTTCCTCCGCCAACAAAATTCTGATAAACATCTTCGTATTTATGAGCAGATAAATCGCTCAGTTTCTTTGCGCGGATGATGGTAGCATAATCCTGATTTCCATTAATATCTGTGGAAATTGTAATAAAGTAGGAACCATCAATATAAGCAAGCTGAATCATGCCGGCAAGCTCGTCTGGAACAGGGTAGCGTTTCGTGACTTCAAAGGTATATAAGTCAGCCTCTATAATATTAGAATTTCCTGAAACAAAATATATTTTGTCATCTAATATGGTAAAGGAACGCACATAAATATTGTCCAGTTCCGGGATGCTGCGGATTTCGGTCAGATAGACACGGGAAGAACTAGCTTCCCGGCGGAACAGATACATTTCACCACTTTGAGAACTCCATACATAAAAAGTATCGGTATAATTATCATAAATAATATAATGTGGGCGGTTACCAATACCTGTAAACTCCTGTGTGGGGAGAAAAAGCTCCTGTCCATTCGTGTTTTGAAATTTTTCCATAATAAGTACTCGGTTATTTTCTGTGTCATCAATAAGATAGACGGTTCCATCGCTGGCAATGGTGTGCCCCATACGGATATCAGACGTCATAACCTGCCAATCGGTGAGAGGGTCAGATAAATTATCGTGGTAAATTACCTGATTGTGATAGCAATCCACAATAAAATAGTCTGAATCGACTTTTGCGATATAAGTAGGTACACTTAAAGTGGATTCTAAATTATTTGCAGGTGTCTGGTCAATGGAAGAAGGTACGGAAAGAAGCTCGGAAGCACGGAGATAATCCTCAGCCAGATAGGGAGTGGCTGGTTCCGGACGGCTCTTCTGGCACCCACATACGGTAAGCAGAAACAATAAAATAACAAACGTTAATAAAATCCTGATATAACTTTTTTTAAAACGCCGTTTAGACAAAAAGTGCATAATGAAACTCCTAAATAGCTATATTCTTAACTAATATACACTGTTTTGACTATGGATACAAGAATTTTCGGAAATGTATTTGACAGTACTATTATGCTGTGCTATGCTATATTCACTTATCGCTTGGAACATCAACTGAATAGAGAGAATATTAAGTGACCTATCTGTGGAGAATTCATGGATAGGTTTTTTGTGTTTTAATTTAGAAAATGTTCGGAGAAAGGATAAGGTATCATATGAAAAAAACAGTATTAATCAGAAGAAAAAAGGCAACAACAGGAAATAGAAAGAAACGGCTTCGCAGGGCGATATGTCTGGCAGCAATTATTGGTCTTACAGCAGCTATGGAAATGACAGTATATGCCGGTAGTGAGAGTGTAACATATCATCATCATAGTGGAAATGAATCGGAGGGGGGAGAATGTTATCAAAATCCGGTTTACCATACGCATGAAGGAAATGAGACAGAGGGCGGAAAATGTTATCAGACACCGGTGTACCATGTGCATGAGGGCGATGAAACCACAGACGGTGGTTGTTATACGACACCGATATATCATGTGCATGACGGAAATACATCTACGGGTGGTAAGTGCTTTGTGTCGATTCTTCATACACACGGTAGTGGATGTTATCGTGAGGGAGAGCATAATTCTTCCTGTAAATGGCATCGGGAATATCATCCTTATGATTGTGGTACGGTTCATGACTGGGATGGCGATGGACATGGATGTGATGGCTTTGTTGCATATGACTGTGGAGGACACCAGCAGTTGATTTGTAGCCTGGCCAGTGGCATTACAGGCTATCGTCTGAACTGTGGAAAAGATGAGGAAACTGTTGATGCATATGAAAAATCCTGTAATAAAAGTGAAGAATCTGTAGATGGATATCTTTTTGACTGTGAAAAGAGTGATACTGACATTGAGCGGTACGAAAAAACATGTGGAATGGAAGAAGGACAGGCAATTTATTCTCCCACAACGGAACCGACAGGTGGAAATTCAGGAGAAAAATCGGAAAATCAGGAAAACGGAGACTCTTCAAATGAAAATATAGAAGAACCGGTAACTATACCAATTCCAACAATCACGCCTATACCGACGCCGATACCAACGGAAGAACCGGTACAGGTCGTTGAAGAACCAATAAAAACAGTGCCAGCTGTAAAGAAAAAGCCCGAGAAAACGATGGCTCCACAAGTGACTCCGACTCCGGAAATCAGATATATTGTAAAAAAGGAAAAAGTTGTATTGCCGGAAGTTGGAGCTGAAATTGTTGATATTCCTCAGCCGGAACAGATTTCACATGGATTTTTGTTCTTTCATTCTCCGGTTGTGGGAGTGATTACGATTACGACGGGAGCAGTAGTTCTTATGGCAGCATTGGCGTTGCTCTTATGGTATTTGTTCCATACAATACGTGTATTTAATGATGACGGTGAGGGAAGAATGATATACCTTGGTCGTGTTCCAGTACATATGACAGAGGATGGTTATTTTGTGGAACTTTCCGAAAAAGTAGTAGAAAAGGCAGTAACAAATCACTATCTGATGAAAACGGATTTCTTCTTCCTTGGGAAAAATACGGATTGGGAGATTCTTGTTATGAAGGACGGACGCAAAAAGACCGTTCGATTGGAAAAAGAGATTGCGATTACCATATAATAGGTAAATTTTACGTTTTTTGCAGATTTTACCGGTATGAGTAGTTGACTTCATCAAAAAAAAGTGATAGATTCGTAGTTGTTTAAATAAATAGCGATTTTATCGCGGAAATGAGGAGAATTATGAAAAAATTATTAGCAGCTTTATTGGCAACTGTAATGACCATGAGCCTTCTTACCGCTTGTGGAAATGCAGAAACTACAACAGATGAAACACAGGTAACAGAAGATGCAGCAGAAACTACTGAAGATACTGCAGATGTAGCTGATGAAACAGAAGCAGATGCGGCAGAAGCAGATACAACAGAAGAAGCAGCAGTTTCAGAAGCAGTTGCAGACGGTGTTTTGACCGTAGGTACAAACGCTGAGTTCCCTCCTTTTGAGTATGTAGGGGATGACGGAGAAGCAGATGGCTTTGATATTGCTTTAATTAAGGCAGTTGGCGAAAAGATGGGCGTAGAAGTACAGGTAGAAAATATGGAATTTGCATCACTTGTTTCTTCTATTGGAAATAAGATTGATATTGCAATCGCTGGTATGACTGTAAATGCTGAAAGAGAAGAAACCGTTGACTTTTCAGAGCCTTATTATGATGCAGTACAGTATGTTCTTCTTCCAGAAGGAAGCGACATTGCAACAGCAGATGATCTTGTAGGAAAGACCATCGGTGTTCAGCTTGGTACAACAGGCGATATTATTGCAACAGATATTGAAGGAACAACTGTTTCTTCCTATAATAAGGGTGTAGATGCTGTAAATGATTTAGTAAACGGAAGAGTAGATTGCGTTATCATTGATAAGAATCCTGCACTTGTTTTTGCTGATAAGTTTAAGGACAATGGTATTGTTGCAGTAGATGGGGCACAGTTCAATTTTGAATTAGAGCAGTATGCAATTGCTATGCCTAAGGGAGATACCGCATTAGCTGATGCTATCAACAATGCAATCGAAGAGTTGAAGGCAGATGGCACTTTTGATGAGTTAGTAAAGACATATATTGAAGTAGAATAAATTTTGTGGTAGAATTCAATATAGTGTATCAAAGAGGATAGCATTTTATGCTATCCTCTTTATAATTTTGCAAAAGAGAATAGGGATTCTTTTTTAGAAACGTGAGGAAATTGGAATGTTTAATGCGTGGTTAGAGAAAGTAGCAAAGATGTTTGAAGCGGCATTCATTACGGGGGACCGCTGGAAACAGTATTTTGCAGGATTGGGAATAACCCTGCAGGTTGCATTTTTTGCAGCAATATTGGGAATGGTTATCGGAACGCTGGTTGCGTTGATGAAGCTTTCCGTTAAACAGAATGGGAAACGTACCATTCTTTCGGTAATTGCAACAGCTTATGTGGATATTATCCGGGGAACACCATCCGTACTCCAGCTTTTGATTATGTGGTTTATTATTATGTCCAGTTGCAAAAATGGTATTCTCGTAGCCTCCCTGTCGTTTGGAATTAATAGTGGAGCATATGTATCCGAAATTGTACGTGCAGGAATTCTTGCAGTGGACAAGGGACAGACTGAAGCTGGACGTTCTCTGGGGTTGTCCAAATCACAGACGATGATTTATATTATTATTCCACAGGCAATTAAAAATGTATTACCGCCTATTGGAAATGAGTTTATTGTTTTGTTGAAGGAAACAGCGATTGTAGGTTATGTAAGTCTGACAGATCTTACAAGAGCGGCAAATCAGATTTCCTCCAGAACATACGAGGCATTTATGCCATTGATTGGTGCTGCTGTAATTTATTTCGTAATTATTAAAATATTAACTATATTACTTGGCGTTTTAGAGAGGAGGTTACGTAAGAGTGATAATCGTTAAAAATTTGCATAAAACATTTGAAAAAAATGAGGTCCTGAGAGGGATTGATTATCATGTTTATCAGGGAGAAAAAATTGTTATCATTGGACCTTCCGGCTCCGGTAAGAGTACCTTTCTGCGTTGCCTGAACTTATTGGAAACGCCAACAAGCGGAGAAATCTATTTTGATGGGCAGTTAATTACAGACTACAGGGTTGATATTAATAAGGTCCGTCAGCATATGGGTATGGTTTTCCAGAATTTCAACTTGTTTAATAATTTGTCAATTATGGACAATATCACACTGGCTCCTGTAAAGTTAAAGCTGATGAATAAAGAAGAAGCGAGTGAAAATGCACTCAGACTGCTGGATCGCGTTGGACTGAAAGAAAAGGCAGATGCATTTCCAAGCCAGCTCTCCGGTGGACAAAAGCAGAGAATTGCGATTGTGCGTTCCCTTGCAATGAATCCAAGAGTGATGTTGTTTGATGAGCCGACTTCCGCACTGGATCCGGAAATGGTTGGTGAGGTTTTGGAAGTTATGAAGGAACTTGCTGATTCCGGAATGACCATGGTGGTTGTGACACATGAGATGGGATTTGCAAGAGAAGTAGGAACGAAGGTACTTTTCATGGATGAAGGTATTATTATGGAGGAAAACACTCCGAATGAAATCTTCAATCATCCACAGTGCCAGCGTTTGCAGGACTTTTTATCTAAGGTCTTATAATTAAGAGAGCGTAAGCCGGTATACGTAAGTATGCCGGCTTATTATGCAAGAAGGAGGGGCAATGATTTCCATCAGTTTATGCATGATTGTAAAAAATGAAGCTAAGGTGCTGGCACGTTGTCTTGACAGTGTCCGGGAGCTTATGGATGAAATCATTATTGTAGATACCGGTTCTACAGATGAAACAAAGAAAATTGCATCGGGCTATACGGACAAAATATATGATTTTAAATGGATAAATGATTTTTCCGCAGCAAGAAATTTTGCTTTTTCCAAGGCAACGTGTGACTATATTTATACGGCAGATGCAGATGAAGTATTAAATCCGGAAAATCGGGAAAAATTTCGCATACTGAAAGAAACATTGTTGGAAGAAATTGAAATTGTGCAGATGTACTATGGCAATCAACTGCAAAATGGTACGGTCTATAATTTTGACCGGGAGCTTCGGCCTAAGCTGTTTAAGCGGGTACGAAGTTTTCAATGGATTGAACCGGTGCATGAAACCGTACGATTATTGCCGGTAGTCTATGACAGTGATATCGAAATCACGCATTTGCCGGAGAACAATCATGCCGGCAGGGATATTAAAATTTTTGAACGATTGATTCAAAGCGGAGAAAAACTATCCAAGCGGCTATTTGACTTTTATGCAAGAGAGCTTTTTGTATCAGGGACAAAAGAGGATTTTGCCAATGCTTTTCCCTATTTCAGGGATGTTGCGGATGACAGTGAAACTTCTCCGGAACAGTTGAAAACAGCACTTTGCATTGCCGCACGCGCATGTCTGGAAAAAGAAGATTATCTTTTGATGTTCCGGTATGCCATGAAAGATGTTGCAGATGATCCAAGCAGCGAGACATGTTGTATTCTTGGCAGCTATTACCAGAAGCAGAAGGATTATGAAGAAGCAATTCTCTGGTATTATAATGCAGCCTATGAGCAGGAAAGCATTTTGAATATCCGGTATCAGAAAGAGATACCGTTGCAGGGTCTGGTGGAATGCTATCGTGCACTGGGAATGGAAGAGATGGCGCGGCATTATGAAACAGACTATTTATAAGTGTCTTGGAAAAAGGGTTGCGTGATGAAACGATTGATGATACCATAAATGCGTTGTATTTTAAGGAAAATGACAATCCTGGGAGAGGTAGTAAGATGAGCTGGGAGAAAAATGTACGAAAAGTAGTTCCCTACGTTGCCGGTGAGCAACCGAAGGAAGAAAAAGTGATTAAACTGAATACCAATGAGTGTCCATATCCACCGGCACCGGGGGTTCAGAAGATATTACGGGAATTTCCGATAGACCGGCTGCGGTTATATCCGGATACGAATGCAACGAAGCTTACAGATGCATTGGCAGAGTATTATGGCATACGTTCGGAAGAAATTTTTATCGGAGTAGGTTCGGATGATGTGCTGGGAATGTCATTTTTGACATTTTTCCATGGAGATAAGCCGATTCTCTTTCCGGATATTACATATTCTTTTTATGATGTGTGGGCAGACCTCTTCGGAATTCCCTATAAGACATGTGCTTTGGATGAAAATTTCCGGATAAAACGAGAAGATTATTTCCAGAATAACGGTGGAATAATTCTGCCAAATCCAAATGCACCGACAGCAATTTTGGAAGATACCGGTGTGCTTGAGGAGATTGTTGCGGCAAATCCGGATTCCATTGTTATCATTGATGAAGCATATATTGATTTTGGTGGGAAAAGTATGCTGCCATTGATTCATAAATATGACAATCTGATGGTGGTACAGACGTTTTCAAAGTCAAGGGCAATGGCTGGTGTAAGAATTGGTTTTGCTATGGCAAACGAAAAAATCATCCAATATTTAAAGGATGTGAAAGAGTCCTATAACTCCTATACCATGAACATGGTATCGATTGAGGCAGGTACGGCAGCAGTAAAAGACAAAGCGTATTTTGAGGAGACGATAAATAAGGTCATTAAGACCAGGGAGTGGACTAAGGACCAGCTGGAGCAGCTTGGATTCCGGTTTACCGATTCGAAAAGTAACTTTTTGTTTGCTACACATGAACGTGTGCCGGCAAAAGAGATTTTTGAAGCATTAAAGCAGCGTCATATTTATGTCCGCTATTGGAATAAACCAAGAATTGACAATTATCTGCGGATTACGATTGGTACGGATGAAGAAATGATGCAGTTATGCAATGCGTTACGTGAAATAATATTAAAGTAAGAGGAGAATTTTATGTTAAAGAAATATTTGATTATCTTTTTTGTTTCCATGGTCCCACTGATTGAGTTACGAGGTGCAATTCCGATTTCACAGGGATTCGGACTTCCGTTTTTAAGCTCCTATATCGTTTGTATTATTGGAAATATGGTGCCGGTTCCGTTTATTTATCTGTTTGCCCGCAAGGTATTGGAATGGGGAGCGGACAAGCCGGTGATTGGTAAGTTCTTTACGTTCTGTCTGGAAAAAGGAAAAAAGGGCGGCGATAAGTTACAGGAAAAGGCCGGACGTGGATTGTTTGTGGCACTTATGCTTTTCGTAGGAATTCCGCTTCCTGGAACGGGTGCATGGACAGGAACACTGGCGGCAAGTCTTTTGGATATGAAGTTTAAGGATAGTGTGATTGCGGTTATGCTGGGCGTGCTTTTGGCAGGTATTATCATGATGGCAGCAAGCATGGGCGTTTTTGGAGCAGCCGGAGCATTATTCAGTTAAAAAGAGGTAATCATATATGGAACAGTATACCGATTTTGCAAGTGTATATGATATTTTTATGAAGGATGTCCCCTATGAACAATGGGCGGACTTCCTTTCTTCGCTTATAGAGCATTATGGAATCAGTAAACCGGTGAGCGAAGAGGAGATGGAAAAAGAGAGTATTCTGGAGTCAGAGAAAAATCTTGTCCTGGATCTGGGATGTGGAACAGGTACATTGACAGAGCTTTTGTATCAGAAGGGGTATGATATGATCGGGGTAGACTATTCGGAGGATATGCTCCGGGTAGCAACCGAAAAAAGAGAGCAGAGTGGAAGTGAGATTTTATACCTTTGCCAGGACATGAGGGAACTTGATTTGTACAGTACCGTTGGAACAGTAATCAGTGTGTGTGATTCATTGAATTATTTATTGGAAGATGAAGATATGGTTGAAACTTTCCGACTGGTAAATAATTTTTTGTATCCGGGTGGAATTTTTATTTTTGACTTTAATACGGTATATAAGTATGAACAGGTAATTGGAGATACAACAATTGCAGAAAACAGGGAAGAATGCAGCTTTATCTGGGAAAACTATTATCATGAAGATGAGTGCATTAATGAATATGACCTGACCATTTTTACAAAAGAAAAGGATGATTTGTTCCGACGCTTTACGGAAACACATTATCAGCGGGGATATACGCTGGAGGAGATAAAATCATTTCTTAGTCAGGCGGGACTTGAATTTATTACGGCATTAGATGAAACAACACATAAGGTGCCTACCGCAGAGAGTGAGCGGATTTATGTAATTTGCAGAGAACATCTGAAGAAACAGAAATAGAACTCTGGATTTACATGCAGGAGGGAAAAATATGGATTACATGATAAGAGCAACAGCTGCAAACGCACAGATTCGTGCTTTTGCAGCAACAACGAAAGATTTGGTGGATACTGCGAGAACAACACATCAGACCAGTCCTGTTGTGACGGCAGCGCTGGGCAGACTTTTGACAGGTGGAGTCATGATGGGAGCAATGCTGAAGGGGGATGATGATTTACTGACCCTGCAGATTAGCGGAGATGGTCCACTGAAAGGAATGACGGTAACAGCAGACAGTACCGGTAAGGTAAAGGGATATGCCTTAGAGCCGCAGATTATGCTTCCACCAAGCAAGGCAGGAAAATTGGATGTTGGCGGTGCTGTTGGTAATGGATTTTTGCGTGTGATTAAGGATATGGGGTTGAAAGAACCTTATGTCGGACAGACGGACTTACAGTCCGGGGAAATCGCAGAAGATCTGACTTATTATTTTGCAACTTCGGAACAGGTGCCTTCCAGTGTGGGACTTGGAGTTTTAATGGAAAAAGACAATACCGTGAAGCAGGCAGGTGGGTTTATCATTCAGCTTATGCCATTTACTGAAGATGAAGTAATTGACCGACTGGAGGAAAATCTTAAAAAGTTTTCGTCTGTTACGACGGTTCTGGATGAGGGAAAGACACCGGAAGAGATGCTGGAAATGCTGCTGGAAGGTCTTGATGTGGTAGTTACCGATAAAATTCCGGTAAGCTTTCAATGCAACTGTAGTAAGAGCCGTGTGGAAAAGGCGTTAATCAGTATTGGTAAAAAGGAATTACAGGAAATGATTGACGAAGGAAAAGAAATAGAGGTAAACTGCCATTTTTGCAACACAGCTTACCGGTTTACGGTAGAAGAATTAAAGGAGCTGTTAAAGAGCAGTAAATAGGGAGAATTCGAATTATGAAATATGGATTCGTTACGGTGGCGGCAATTACACCACAGATTAAGGTGGCATGGCCGGAATATAATCGCAGACAAATCGAGCATGAGATGCAGACAGCCTGGGAAAAGGGAGCACAGATTATGGTATTTCCTGAACTGTGTTTATGTGGGTATACCTGTAATGATTTGTTTTTGCAGGAGACGCTTCTTCAGGAATGCAGAAAACAACTGCAATGTCTTGTGAAATGTTCTGAGGGAATCGAAGCACTTGTTTTTGTGGGACTTCCATTGGAATATCAGGGAAAGTTATACAATGTGGCAGCAGCGTTCTGTAATGGAAAATTGTTGGCGTTTATTCCTAAGAGCAGTCTGCCATCCTATGGAGAGTTTTATGAAACACGGCACTTTACTTCCGGAGAAAACGTAGAGGGCAGTGTTTGTTTTGAGGGAAAAGAAGTACCGTTTGGAACAAGAATTCTGTTACAGGCAAAAGAAATGCCGGAGCTTGTTGTTGCGTGTGAAATATGCGAGGATTTGTGGACACCTCTGTCACCGGGGACACTTCATGCAATGGCGGGAGCAACTGTGATTGTAAATCTTTCTGCTTCGAATGAAACCATTGGGAAGTCTGCCTACCGGCAACTGCTTGTTGAATCCACAAGCGGAAAGCTTGTAGCCGGATACATTTATACGAGTGCCGGCACTCAACATGATGACCCTCCCGATTCCCGAGGAACACGACAAACCGCTCAAATATCCGCTGATGTTTCAGATCTGTGATGCGGTGCTGATCAACAAGATCGATGTACTGCCTTATTTTGATTTTGATATGGAACGGGTGAAAGAGTATATCCATCAGAGAAATCCACAGGCGAAGGTATTTCCGATCAGGTCTCCGCTGCTGGTATTTACATGAAAGGATACATTATAGGACGGACGGTTAAAAATATATGCCAGATTCTCAGCCAGAATATTCTTTCCGGTTGCCAGTGCTGCAATCGGCATCATCACAGAGTTTGTAAGGAAATCAAAGAAATCCAGGAACTGCATTCCAATAATTTTTACAAAGCCTAAAGGACCATATCCAAGGGAGGAAAGGGTTCCAAGAAGGATCATAATTACACCTACCACAACGGTTGCTTTCTTTCTATGCCATCTCAGCTCATCCTGGAAAGTAGATACAGCGCTCTCCGTCAAAGCAATGGAGCTGGTAAGTGCTGCACAAAGTACCAGCACGAAGAACAGGATTCCGATTGGAGTTCCCAGTCCCATGCTTGCAAAAACTTTCGGGATCGTAATAAACATAAGCGCCGGACCAGCCTGTAAGGTATCCGGATCTCCGCCTGAGAATGCAAACACAGCC
>OQVT01002720.1_pt1 | contig 11401 bp, 8 predicted proteins | sample 1691561 | NCBI WGS metagenome assembly OQVT01 (sample SAMN03418260, study PRJEB22391) | human gut metagenome | biome: human-gut; feature: organic feature; material: feces | host: Homo sapiens | place: Tanzania | collected 2013-01
ACATTGCAAAAGTACATAAAATTGTTAGAATATGCAAATAATTTCGTACTTATATGCTTTTTTTTCGTACTTTTGCAGTCGCAATGAGAAAAAAGTTATATTTATACGCATTATATTCGCTGTTTTTGCTTGCCAGTTGCGCTGACAAGAAACCGCAACAGGAACTCACTCCCTGGGGAACTCCCGTGGGCGAAGTGGAGGCTATGGACGGTTCTGATGAAGAGGAATCTGACGGAAACGCAGCAGATGGCGAAGCCGGCGTTCAGGCACTGCAACGGGGTCTGTCGCTGTCGGATATCCAGGACAATGGCGAGCTGATCATGCTTACCGTAAATGGTCCTACCACCTATTATGATTACCACAACCACGGAATGGGTCTGCAGTACCTGCTCTGCGAGAAGTTTGCCCAGCAGATTGGTGTATCATTGAGAGTGGAGGAATGCAAGGATACTACCGAGATGATTCAGAAACTCCAGAAGGGAGAAGGCGACATCATCGCCGTTCCCCTGCCCCGCCATATATTAAAAGGTGGAAAGTCATCGGCAGGAAAGAACAAAACGGCAGGAAAATCGGTTGCCGGAGATAGCAAGACTACCAATCTGCTTTTCTGCGGCGTAACACCCGATCAAGGCAAGACGCAGTGGGCAGTAGTTGGCGGCAACAAGAGTCTCGCCGACACCCTGAACGGATGGTTCAAGCCAAAACTGATAGCCGAGGTGAAAAAGGAAGAGTCCTTCCTGCTCTCTACGGCAAGCATCCGCCGACATGTCTATTCTCCTTTCCTCAACCGTTCCAAGGGAGTCATCTCCCGCTACGACCATCTCTTTATGAGATACAGCGGAACGGCACGTATGGACTGGCGACTGATGGCTGCACAGTGTTACCAGGAGAGTTGCTTCGACCCGAATGCCAAATCATGGGCTGGTGCCTGCGGACTGATGCAGATCATGCCATCTACCGCTGCCCACCTGGGATTACCGATGAGTGCTATCCACGATGCCGAAGCGAATGTGGCAGCTGCAGCCAGATACATGGCAGAACTCCAGGGACATTTCTCGGATGTAGGCGATCCGGCACAGCGTGCGCTCTTCGCACTGGCTGCCTATAATGGCGGTTTTCACCATATCCGTGATGCGATGGCACTGACCAGGAAACATGGTGGCAACCCACAGAACTGGGGACATGTAAGAGAATACGTGCTGCGCCTCACCCAACCCGCCTACTATGGAGACCCTGTAGTGAAATATGGTTATATGCGAGGCTCTGAGACGGCAGATTATGTAGATAGAATCCGTGCCCGCTGGAGCGAGTACTGCGGTGGAGCCAGCTTCCACGAGAGCTATCGGGGCGGCAGCCGAGGACCAGGCATCGGAAGAGGCACCGACTCCTTCAATGGAGCACCGGTAAAATCAAAGAGAAACTATCAAAGGAAATACCATATATAATGATAAAGGCTTCTGCGAATCCGCAGAAGCCTTTATCATTATTTCAAAACTTCATCGAGCAAGGTGTAGAATGCAGGATCCTCACCCACGATGGTCTTTACGATCTTGCCGTCAGGACCCACAACAATCTTGGTTGGGAAGCCCTGGACAGCATACTTGTTGAGCACATCGCTACCCTTTGGATTATAGACGTGAATCCATGGCAACTGATGCTTCTCTACGGCAGCCTTCCACTTAGCCTCGGTATCGTTGCAGTCAACACCCAGGATTTCGAACTTACCCTTATACTTCTCGTAGTACTCCTTCATCTTAGGCATACCCTTGATACACCAGATACACCAAGAACCCCAAAAGTCGATGACAACATACTTGCCACGAAGGCTGGAAAGAGAGAATGGCTTGCCATTGATGTCATTCAGAGTGAAATCAGGAGCCTCTACACCGGAAGCCTGAACCACTTTAGCCTTCTCCTCCATCTCGGCCTGCTTCTTGGCACGCTCAACGATAGGCTCATAGAAAGCCTTCATCCTACCATTCTTCACCTGAGCAGAGAGCATATCAACGGCCTTCTGCATATTCTCGCAACTAGACATTTCGCCGATGAGAGTAGCACTAGCCTCGTAATCTGGGTGCTGGCCAATGAATGCCAACATTTTCTCCTCCTTTGCCTTTGTCATAGCTGGAGCCTTCTCATCATATTCCTTCATCAATGCCTCACGGTCACCACCATTCTTCATCTTCTCGCTGATAGACTTCTCAAAATCAGCCAACTCCTTGTCAGCTTCATCCTTCATCGCATCAACCTCGGCAAACTGCTTGTAGAAGTTGCTACCCTTGATATCAAACTTTGCCTTCAGATCACCTACCAACTCAGCAGTCTCACCAGGCACACCAACGAATTAGGAGGGTTAGCCATGAAGAGACTATTATCAGTTGTTTTTGTCTCACTACTGCTCTGCTCAATGCTCTTTGCAGCGGGAAGTAAGGAAAGCACAACACAGACTCAGGGTGTGGAACAAGACACTTCTTACAGCGGAACTGTTATGCTCTATTCTTCAACGGGGGAGGATGTGATTCTTGCCTTGAAGGGGGCATTCGAAGCAAAATATCCAAATGTAAAGCTTGACTATTATTCAGCAACATCTGGAAAATGTGTAACAAAGCTTTCAACAGAGTTTCAGACGAATTCTGTGACATGCGATGTTGCATGGCTTGCAGACCCATCGGCCATGATCAAGCTAAAGGCTGACAACCATCTGGTTCAGTACTTCTCTCCTTATGCGGAAAAAATGGATGCAAAATTCAAGGATGCAGACGGATACTACACAGGTGCAAGACTTTTGATTATGGGAATTACCTATAGTACGATTGCTTGCAGCGATGCAGAAGCTCCGTATGACTACCTTGACCTTTTGAAAGACAACTTCAAAGGACAAATTGTCATGTCCGACCCAACTGGAAGCGGTTCGACCAAGGCTCTCGTCTATGCACTGTCAAATAATCCAAAGTACGGCTGGTCATATTTCGAAAAGCTTGCGGCAATGGGAACCGAGTTGCAGTCAAGTTCCGGTGCCGTAAACAACGCTGTTGCAGCAGGCTCCTACAAGATTGCATTTGGAGTTGACTACAACACAAAGAATTTGATGGATCAGGGATCTCCTCTTGGATGGCATGACACAACAGACATTGTTGCTGTTCCTTGTCCAATTGGAATTCCAACGGGTGCTCCTCATGAAGAACTTGCAAAACTTCTCTATGACTTCATCCTTGATCCAAATGGAGGACAGCAGATTCTTACGCAAAAGAACATTGCTCCAGTCGTAGACGGTGTCAAACTCCCAGAGGAAATGCTAACAGCCTCTGAAATTGCAGAAAAAGCTCTCCCTATTGATTGGAAGGATCTTGCTGTTGTTTCAAACAACCTCTTGGACAAATTCAATTCCTATTTCAAGAAGTAAGGATCTTTATTTCTAAAGCCGGGGTGATTTTCCAAAATTTCCCTGGCTTTTTTATTCTTCGGGCTTTTGGGGAATTGGCTGCACCATATTGGCAGTTTCGGAATAGCGTTTTCAAAGCTCATGTAGGGAGTTTTTCATGAACAAAGTCGAACTTAAGGGCATTACCGTACACTACGGAGAACATGCAGTCCTTGAAGATTTTTCTCTTACTGTAAAAGCAGGTCGAATAATAGGTATTGTGGGTCCTTCTGGATGTGGGAAGACAACCATTGTCCGGTCGATTTGTGGCTTTATCAACCCGGAAAAAGGGGAGGTCCTAATTGATGGCAAACTGGTTTACTCGAAAACCGGACGAGTAAATGTTCCTCCTGAGTTGAGAAGAATTGGTGTTGTTTTCCAGGATTATGCGGTTTGGCCCCATCTTTCCACCTATGACAACGTATCGTATCCGCTAAAGAAGCGAAAAACTCCAAAAACGCAAATTCCAGGACTTGTAGAAGAAGTATTGGAGCAGGTTAACATGATAGGATACGAAAAGTATCTTCCTTCACAGCTTTCCGGTGGACAGCAACAAAGAGTTGCCATAGCGCGTGCCCTTACTACTTCAAGCGACTTTCTTATTATGGACGAGCCAATCACCAACCTTGATGCAAAACTAAGGGAGCAAATGCTTGTAGAGATTAGAATGCTACAGGAAAAGCTTGGCACAACAATCATTTACATAACGCATGACCAGGAAGCCGCAATGCAGCTATGTGATGAAATAGTGATTCTTTCCAATCACTGCGGCTTCCTGTGGTACCAGACTCGTTGGAGTCATTCCCGGAAGTGTATTCGCTTCCAGACAATAAATATCTCCGTTTGCATCCATCAGGAAATCCATTCTTGCATATGTTTTGATTCCGAGCACCTGATATGCCTTCTTTGCAGCCTCCTGAATTTTTCTGGTAGCCGCCTCATCAATTTTAGCAGGGCATGTTTCTACGGTTGCTCCCGGCTGATATTTATTCTTATAATCATAGAATCCGGATACCGGTGCAATCTCTACAACCGGAAGTGCTTCACCTTCTATCACGCAGTCCGTAAATTCTCTGCCCTTAATATAGTCTTCTACCAGAACTTTTGCATCATACTGGAATGCATTCTGAATTGCTTCATAATATTCCTGTTCGTTATTTACAATATAAACTCCCACGCTGGAGCCGCCACCGCTTGCCTTTACAACACATGGGAATCCCGGTACATATGTATCCTCTTTTCCTTTTAACAGGTAACTCTTTGGAGTAGGCACGCCATTCTGTAAAAACAACTGTTTTGTATAGGACTTATCCATGGCAAGTGCACTGCTCATGGAATCTGTTCCGGTATATTTTATGCCAAACAAATCGAAAACTGCCTGTATTTTTCCATTTTCTCCGCAGTCCCCATGCAATGCCATAAAAACAATATCTGCCATCTGACAGATTTCCAGCACATTGTCACCAAATAAAATTTTGGAGTCCTTTTTGCGGGATGCCTTTACCTGTTCAATATCCGGAGCCTCCACGCCCACTGGAGCAACCTCATTTACCCAGTCACATTCCTTTTGGAAAATATCCTGAATATCACCTTCATATCCTAAGAAAACATCCAAAAGAATTGCCTCATGACCACGCTGTCTTAGTGCCGTATACACCTGTCTTCCGGAGCTCAGGGAAACATCTCTCTCGGTACTGATACCGCCAGCTAATACTACAATCTTCATTTTCTTTTTCCTTCTTTCTTTATTAGTAACTGCTTACAATTTCACTAAGTATAAATATCAGCTTACTATCCGCCTCAAACTGTTTCATAATTCCAAGGCTTTCGTTATATTCCTTATAATTTCTTGCACCAACATCATCAATATAACTGATTCCCAGTTTATTTCTTCCCATAAAGTAATGCAGATGGTTTTCAATAATGGTTTCATACTCATGATTTGTTATAATATGATTCACGGTTGCAAGAAGCATCATGTCCTGCAAAAGTTCCAGGTGATTGGTCTGTTCCTCATTACAGTCAACGCCAAGGGGAGAAGCTTTTGCCCGTGCAGATATTTCTTCCGCATCTGACATAACCTTCCGCATGATTTCTGCACAATACCCCCGATTGACCGGCTGCTTGGTAGAAAGATACGTCACACAGCCAAGAAACAACGGGGTATCCATGGATTCTTTATAAATCCCCTTTGCCAGCCATTTATCTACATAATCACGACATTCTTTTAAACCGGAAGCTCGATACAATTCCGCCGCTGCCGCAAACTCCAGACTGTCCGGTCCCTCATTATCCTGCTGGTTTAATACCGCATATTTCCAGGCACGATCCGCTGCTTTCAGGCATATGGTTGCATATTCTTTATCATAATTCTGATAAAGGTAGCTGAATTTTGCCAGAACCATTGCAAATGCCTTGGCGGCTTCCAGCGTAGCAGGTTCTACATAAACCGTCGTATTTCTTCCGTTTTCTGAATTTACTACGGTAACTCCTGAATAAACAGCACCCGTTTCTGCATTCTGCATCTTTTGCAGCCATTCTATTTCAAATTTCATTTCATCCAGGATATCCGGAATCTGGTTCCCGCTTTCAGGAATTCCCACATCATCCGTATAGGCGATCCCGAACAATTCATAGGCAAGCAGCATAATTCCAATATTGCTTGATGCCTTTATAACATCTTTAGAACCGTTTTCGTCCTGATGCCATCCTCCGCTGACATCCATTGACACCGATATATCTTCCCTCAGAACGGCCTTGCCGGTATGACATGCATTATGTGCCTTATCTGCCGCGAACTCTTCTGTCAATGTAATGCCACAACGATTATAATAAAACTGCTTAATTGCCTCTGCAAAAGAAGCATCATATAAGTCATCACCAATCGAAAACGAATAGGACCTTCCCAGAAGTGATGCCTCAATATAATATTCTCCTGCATCCTCTACTTCTGAAAAATCTCCATATCCAATTTTTTCTGTTGCATCCGGGTCATTCCCATTATATTCCAGCTGACCTTTATAAATAACCTCTCCGGTCTCTGAAGAAATCACATGAAACTCTTCCGGCATTTCTTCGCCACAAAAAATTGCTGTTTTTGTGCTTTCCGTTATGTAGCCTAACTGGTTAATATAAATGTGTGGCGAGCTTTGGGGAACCTCATAGGATAAATCCGGCTGGGATTCCATACTTGTAAATCCATCTTCGCTCTGTAATACATCATAACTAACCGGTAAGGCACTTTTACAACCTGTCAGCAAAAAGGTAATCAGCATAAGACCTGCTATTTTTCTTCTACGCACTTGTGCTCCTCCGTAGTTTTCCTTCCTACGATTATACCTTTTTTTTATCTATCGGTAAAGACACTATTGTTTAGTTTAACCGGCTCATTGGATTTACCGGAATGCCGTCTTTTGTCAGCTTGAAGTAAACATTTGTGCCCTCAACGCTGTAATACTTGGTCGGTGAGGCAACCTCGGCAATCACGTCTCCTTTTGTGACATAGCTTCCCTCGGATACCAGAATATTGGTAAGCTGTCCGTAGGTGACTTCATAGCCGTTTCCAAGCTCCATCGTAACTGCATTTCCAAGCTCACGGTCTTCAAAAACTGCCACTACTTTTCCTGATGCCGCAGCCGTAATCAAATCACCTTCATTTGCTGCAATTACAATTGCCGGATTATATTTATACTGTTCCAATGTTGGAAAATATATAGTTTTATCCATACTGTAATTAATCAGAACATTACCTGAAATTGGCCATACCAGGGATTCTTCATCCGAAAAAGTAAGTGCCGGCTGCATTGCTGTAGATATTGCTTCCTGCTCCTTAACCTCTTCTGTTTCCTTCTTTTCCGGCTCTTCCTTTGCCGTTTCTGTTGCTCCATCTGACATGCTTGAGCTGTCAGACTCATCCGGATTTTCAACATTCACTGAAGATGTTTCCTGGAAGTACGGATCATAATCCAGATCATCGGAAGGAGCATCCTCAATTTTTACCCCCTGTGCAATTTCAGATTCCTGCGTTATATTTTTTGCCATCTGAATATCACTTTTTTCTGCAAGACCAGATGTGATGTCCTGCTCCATGCTGTTTAAGTCCACCACATATCCATCATCATTTCCATGGCTCTGGGAACCCATCCACAATCCTGTTGCAGTCAATGTACCAAGCACCAACACGGTTGTTGCCACCATAATAATTCTTTCCTTTGAAAAGGCTCTTCTTTTTCTGCTTCGCCTCATAATTTCATTCCTTCCTTTCCTGTATTGCTTTTCTTAAAATGTTTGATATTGGATAGTCTTGCCGAAAATTTGAAAGATATACAGAAAATGTGAAAGGAAAAAGCGTTACACCACAATCTTCCTCATTATGGTATAACGCTCTCTCTTTTCTTTATCATAAAATATCAGGCATATTGTTGAATTTTTTGATGCTTTGCCAAATCCACATGCTGCACAGTTCCGGTCTTTCCATTTTCAAACAGGAAAAAGCCGGTATTCCGAATCACCGCATTGGTATTGTTTTGGTCATCTGTAAGTGCAAAATCTGTCCGGGCATGCATAAGTCCAATGGCTCCGACTCCCTTTTCTGCAAGCGAATACAAATGGGGTTCTCCCTTTTCATCCATCGTCCAGATTTTTAATTTACTAAAAATCTCATCACTTTCATCAATAAATCCATTTCCGTCTGTATCATATTTTGCCAAATCCGCAAAACCATTTCCGGATTTTGTTCCGAAAAGCTCGGACCCGTCATTAATAATGCCATCCTCATTTAAATCAAGTGCTAAAAATCCACTGCCTGAAATCAGTCTGCTGATTTCATCCTCGACACCGTCTCCGTCAATATCAAAGAAAAATGTCTGGTCGGAAACATTTGCAACATTTCCTTCGAGGTTAATTACTAATGGGTCGCAAAGGGATACCTGCGTAAAGTCAATCTGCTCTTCATAATATTCCTGAAAACTACGGCTCATATTCAGATTAATATTAAAATCAATCTCTCTTCCGTCTGCGGTCTTTACAATTCCCTGTGCCTGGAATGAAGTACTTTCCGTTTCTTCAAAATAGTACTGCTGGGTATAGCTGAGTGTCCTTCCACTCATTCCAAATCCCGAAGAAACATCTTCTGACGTTGTCAAGCCACCCTGCTCGTACCGATCCGGAAATAAAATCCTCATCAGGTAGTCCATACAGGATTCCCGGATCTGCCGGAGCTGTTCCCGAAGGTCTTCCACCTCCGATATGGATGAAGAATTCAGTCTTACATTGGACATTCTGTTTCTAATGTCCTCCAAAGACTCTTTAATTCCCAGTCCTTTCCCTTCTTTTTCATTTCCTAATGTGTTCTGACCATTTTCGCTGTTTGTATGCCAGAAACCGCCGAGCAGTGTACCTGCTCCCTCTTGTAAAGTCTGCTTCCCTGCTGTCACAGAAAATCTGTTTACCCGTCCGGAAACGGACGAATATCTTCTTTCGGATTCCATTCCTATTGTGCTGGAATCAATTCGCATTTATACCTCCTTTATTCTATATAATTTCGTATCCCAGGAGCCAAAAACGGACGGTGTTTGGAATAATCCAAATACCGTCCGTGGTTCCCTAGCTGTAATATATATCGGTTTATCAAATGAATTCTTTAACCCTGAATTGCATATAATTAAATAAGCAATTACGAAACTCAGAGCACTGTTGGAATATGCAGGCAACCTTTCTTCTCAAGTCCCATATGCCAAGCACTTCAATGAGCCTCAGAGATAAAAAACGTGTTCAGCAAAGGCTTCCACGTTTTTATGAGTCTCATTTTCGTAGCATATGAAAACTTTTCGCAGAAAGATTGCCTGCATATTCCCAAAAGTATTCGAGTTTCGTAATTGTCGGATATAACCAAAATATGAAAGGAATTATCTTATGTTGCACTTTTTGTTTGCGTTGTTTCAGGGAGCTCTCATCGGGCTTGGTGCCGTACTCCCCGGTATTTCCGGAGGTGTATTAAGTGTTGTCTTTGGTATTTACAAACCTCTTATGGAGCTGCTTGCCAATCCCTTTCAGAATTTCAGGACCCATGTTCCAAAGCTTTTTCCATATCTGCTTGGAGCTCTCATTGGTTTTCTTGGCATTGCAAATCTCCTTGCCTATTTTCTCGAAAAATATCCTTCCCAATCCATATGCCTGTTTGTCGGTCTCATCATCGGCATGCTCCCCTCTCTTTGGGAGGAAGCTGGAAAAGAAGGGAGAACTACTGCATCCTACCTTTCCTTTTTAACAACCTTAATTGTTGTTTTTATTCTGTTGGCATCCCTACAGTTTTTCTCCGTTACAATTACACCAAACTTCCTTTGGTATCTCTTTTGTGGTTTCACACTTGCGTTAAGCATCATTGCCCCCGGAATGAGCTTTTCCACCCTGTTGATGCCGCTTGGATTATATACGCCCTTTATTGATGGTATCGGTCATTTATCAACCAGCGTTCTGATTCCGGGTGGAATTGGTGCCATTGTTACGATTGTTGTCTTATCCAAAGGCGTAAATGCACTTTTTAACAAGCATTATTCCATTGCCTTTCATGGTATTGTAGGTGTCGTAATCTCTGCCACCGCAATGATTATTCCGTTTGAAAGCTTTGTCCTTTCCGGAAAAAGCTGTTTGCTACATCTGCTGTTTCTCGGACTGGGACTTCTATCCTCTATAGAGCTTGCAAAATTTAACGCAAAAGTGGAGATGGCATAATCCATCTCCACTTCTTATAGCTTATAAACGATTATAGTTAATCAAGCATCCCTTTAAGATAATCTGTCGCTCTTCATCGGTTAATTCACCAAGTCGTAATGTGAATTCCTTCAATCCATCTTTTTCCACCTTATAGGCTTTGATTTCGTCTGCCTTTGTTTCTACGGCAGTACGTATTCCCGGGAAGAAAAGGTAATCCAGATTTTTAAACGGAAGCTCGCCCTCTTCAATCAGGAATGGAAGCATTCCCCAGTTAATCAGGTTAGAACGGTATCTCTTGGTTGCATACTCATTTGCAATATTTGCCCAGCCGCCAAGTACCTTCTGGCAGGAAGCAGCCTGTTCTCTTGCGGAGCCATCTCCTGGCTTCACTGCAAAAATCGTAGAACCAAATCCGATATTGCTGTGATTTACCTCCGGGTATGTCTTCTTAACAACACCCATAATTTCTTTTAATTCCGGTTTTACTTCTCCGGCACACTTTCCTTCCATAATTGCTTTCTGTGCAAGCTGGATGTCTTTTGCGAGTCCAACATATGCCGGGTCTTTACGGGAAAGTGTAAATTCTGCAAGTCCCAACGGGTTAGAACGATACGAGGATGTTTCTCCGGAAGGAATCAGTTCATCCGTTGTTGTTACCGGGTCATGAATCTCGGAAACCACACGAAGTAACAGGTTTTCCGGAAGTGCTGTCATTGCCGGCCAGTCTTTAATATTTGGTCCAAAATGAATTTCAACACTTGGGTCTGCAACTCCCTTGGAATCAAATACACGATTTTCATAAATCTTAGAATCAAAATGATATTTATATTTTCCAATTTCACCATCAAAATCCGTTGCCGGTGTAAGTACACCTTTATTAGCCGCCGTTGCTGCAATAGAACGGGCATCCATAAGTGCTACGGAAGCAATCTGACCATTTTGAAGCTTTGAGCCTTCACGGTTCGGGAAGTTTCTTGTGGAGTGACGAATACTGAATGCATTATTTGCAGGAGTATCGCCCGCGCCAAAGCATGGACCACAAAATGCGGTTTTCAAAACAGCACCTGTTTCCATCAGCGTTGCTGCGCATCCATTTTTAATCAGTTCCATATAAACAGGCATTGAAGCCGGATAAACGCTTAATGTAAATTCATCAGATCCAATATAAGAGCCCTTCATAATATCTGCTGCTGCACAGATATTTTCAAATCCGCCGCCGGCACAACCTGCAATAATTCCCTGGTCTACCATGAATTTTCCATTTAC
>OQVT01002728.1_pt1 | contig 11388 bp, 6 predicted proteins | sample 1691561 | NCBI WGS metagenome assembly OQVT01 (sample SAMN03418260, study PRJEB22391) | human gut metagenome | biome: human-gut; feature: organic feature; material: feces | host: Homo sapiens | place: Tanzania | collected 2013-01
AGCTGCGTCAAAAAAGGTTGTTTTGACGCAGCTTCTTTTTCTAATTTACTGAATTTCTATTTAATCGTCTTTATCCATCGCATTGAAATCTACAATGCTTCTACGATTTGACGCAATTCTTTCAAATTCATCTTTTGCTCCAACAATCAGCTTGTCAAACTCACGCTGACCAGTACCTGCCGGAATCAAATGACCACAAATAACGTTTTCTTTCAAGCCTTCCAAGTTATCCACCTTACCATTAATAGCAGCTTCATTCAACACCTTCGTTGTTTCCTGGAATGATGCAGCTGACATAAAGCTACTTGTTTGAAGTGCTGCTCTTGTAATACCCTGAAGTATCTGATTAGCTGTAGCCGGAATAGCATCACGAACTTCAACCAATTTCATGTCGCGACGTTTCAACATACTGTTTTCATCACGCAACTTACGGGCTGTTACAATCTGACCCGGTTTCAATGTTTGGGAATCACCTGCATCTGTAACCACTTTCTTGCCCCAAATACGGTCATTTTCATCCATAACCTCCAACTTGTCAACGACTTGTTGTTCCAAGAAGCGAGAGTCTCCCGGATCAATGATTTCGACTTTACGCATCATTTGGCGAACAATTACCTCAAAGTGCTTATCATTAATTTTCACACCTTGCAAACGATATACATCCTGAATTTCATTCACAATGTACTCCTGAACGGCAGTCGGACCCATGATAGCTAATATGTCAGAAGGAGTAATAGCTCCATCAGATAATGGCATGCCTGCACGAATATAGTCGTTTTCTTGAACTAATAATTGCTTAGACAACGGAATCATATATTTCTTCACTTCGCCCAACTTAGAAGTAACGGTAATTTCACGGTTACCACGTTTAATCTTACCAAAACCTACTTCTCCGTCAATTTCAGAAACAATCGCCGGGTTAGAAGGATTACGAGCCTCAAACAATTCCGTTACTCGAGGAAGACCACCGGTGATATCACCAGCCTTGCTTACCGCACGAGGAATCTTAACCAATACTTCACCCGCTTTGACTACATCGCCTGCTTCTTTCACAACGTGTGCACCCAAAGGCAATGAATAGTTCTTCAAATAATTACCATTATCATCTACGATATGAGCAGCCGGAGCTTTTGTCTTATCTTTTGATTCAATGATAATCTTCTCTTTCAAACCGGTAGTTTCATCACTCTCGATTTTGTAAGTGACATTCTCAATGACACTTTCGAATTCCAATTTACCTGTGACTTCAGAAACAATAACAGCATTAAATGGATCCCATTCAATCAGCACATCTCCTTTCTTAACCGTATCACCATCGTTGAAGAATAATTTAGAACCGTAAGGAATGTTATGGCTCATCAATACAATCTTCGTATTCGGATCAATCAAATGTAATTCAGCCAAACGACTGACTACAACTTGATATGGCTTGCTTGAGGTCTCTTCTGCCTTAACAGCTCTCAACTCATCAATCTTAAGGATAGCATTGTCATATTTACATGAAATACTATTCTCTGTTGCAACGTTAGATGCGATACCACCGACGTGGAAAGTACGCAAAGTCAACTGAGTACCCGGTTCACCGATTGACTGTGCGGCAATGACACCCACCACTTCACCTTTCTGAACCATCTGGTTGGTTGCCAAGTTACGTCCATAACATTTAGCACAAACGCCTTTCTTCGATTCACAAGTCAATACAGAACGTATTTCTACGCTTTCAATCGGAGACATTTGAATTTGCTTAGCGGCATCCTCACGGATTTCTTCACCTGCCTTGACGATGATTTCACCTGTCAAAGGATGAATGATATCATGCACAGATACACGGCCTAATATACGTTCGTATAAAGAAGCGATGACATCCTCGTTGTTTTTCAATTCTGTACATACCAAACCACGCAAAGTTCCACAGTCCTCTTCGTTGATAATAACATCGTGAGAAACGTCAACCAAACGACGAGTCAAATATCCGGCATCGGCAGTCTTCAAAGCTGTATCCGCCAAACCTTTACGAGCACCGTGGGTAGAAATAAAGTACTCCAATACTGACAAACCTTCTTTAAAGTTAGAAAGGATAGGGTTCTCGATAATTTGACCACCTTCAGCTCCACTCTTCTGCGGCTTAGCCATCAAACCACGCATACCAGACAACTGACGAATCTGCTCTTTAGAACCACGAGCACCAGAATCCATCATCATAAAGATTGAATTGAAACCATCATCATCAGCCGTCAATTGGTCAATCAATGCCTTAGACAACTTACTATTGACATGTGTCCAAGTATCGATAATTTGGTTGTAACGTTCGTTATTCGTAATGAAACCCATGTTATAGTTAGCCATAATCTGCTCAACTTCGCTATAACCCTCCTTGACAAACTCGTCTTTCTGAGGAGGAATCAACACGTCAGCCAAGTTGAATGACAAACCGCCCTTGAATGCCATATAATAACCTAAGTTCTTAATGTCGTCCAAGAAACGAGCCGTACGAGCAACGCCACAAGTCTTAATTACTTTACCGATTATATCACGCAAAGCTTTCTTACCCAATACCTCATTTAAGAAACCAACTTCTTTCGGGACAAACTCGTTAACCATCAAACGGCCAACAGAAGTCTCAACCATCTTCTTAACAAGATTACCGTTCTCATCCAAGTCATCAACATATACCTTTATTTTGGCATGGATGTCCAATTTCTTCTCATTATACGCAATAGTAGCTTCTTCAGGACCATAGAAAACTAAGTTTTCACCTTGAGCGCCATCACGCGTCTTGGTTATGTAATATAATCCGAGCACCATATCTTGAGAAGGCACTGTAATAGGAGCACCGTTAGCTGGGTTCAATATATTATGTGAAGCCAACATCAACATCTGTGCCTCCAGGACAGCCTCGTTGCTCAAAGGCAAGTGGACGGCCATCTGGTCGCCATCGAAGTCAGCATTGAAAGCCGTACAAGCCAGCGGGTGGAGCTGGATAGCCTTACCCTCGATGAGCTTCGGCTGGAAAGCCTGGATACCAAGACGGTGGAGCGTCGGTGCACGGTTGAGGAGCACAGGGTGGCCCTTCATCACGTTCTCGAGGATATCCCAGATGACAGACTCGCGGCGATCCACAATCTTCTTCGCGCTCTTCACCGTCTTGACGATTCCGCGCTCAATGAGCTTGCGGATGATAAACGGCTTGTAGAGCTCGGCAGCCATCAGGGTCGGCAGACCACACTCTCCCATCTTCAACTCCGGACCGACGACGATCACCGAACGGGCAGAATAGTCCACACGCTTACCGAGCAAGTTCTGACGGAAACGGCCCTGCTTACCCTTCAGCGAGTCGGAAAGCGACTTCAGCGGACGGTTGCTCTCACTCTTGACGGCAGACGACTTACGGGAGTTGTCAAACAAGGAGTCAACAGCCTCCTGCAGCATACGCTTCTCGTTGCGGAGGATCACCTCAGGGGCCTTGATCTCCATCAGTCGCTTCAAACGGTTATTGCGGATGATGACACGACGATAGAGGTCGTTGAGGTCGGATGTGGCAAAACGACCACCATCAAGGGGAACAAGCGGGCGCAGGTCAGGAGGCGTGACAGGGACGATCTTCATGATCATCCACTCCGGACGGTTGATGCCCTTCGACTGATTGAAGGCATTGACAACCTGCAGACGCTTCAAGGCCTCCGTCTTGCGCTGCTGGCTAGAGTCGTTGGCAGCACGCTCACGCAACTCACCAGCAAGGAGGTCAAGACCCGTGACACCATTGACATCCTCACGAGACAGCTCGCAGAGGAGATCGTAGATAGCCTCCGCACCCATCTTGGCGATAAACTTCTTGGGGTCATCGTCGGGCAGGAGCTCATTGGTCTCGGGCAACTTGTTGTCAACTATATTAATGTACTCATCCTCGCTGAGCAAGTCGAGTTTCGTGGAACCGTTAAGCGGTTCGTCGTTGGCATCCTTCATGCCCTCGACCACACCCGGCTGGATAACGATATACTTCTCGTAGTAGATGACCTGCTCCAGTTTTTTGGTAGGCAGACCCAACAGATAACCGATCTTGTTGGGAAGGCTGCGGAAATACCAAATATGGGCTACGGGCACGACCAACTCAATATGGCCGGCGCGCTCACGACGCACCTTCTTCTCCGTCACCTCGACACCACAACGGTCGCAGACGATTCCTTTATAACGGATACGCTTGTACTTGCCACAGGCACACTCATAGTCCTTCGTCGGACCGAAGATGCGCTCGCAGAACAGACCGTCGCGCTCGGGCTTATATGTACGGTAGTTGATGGTCTCCGGCTTCGTCACCTCACCATAGGAGTTTTCCAAAATCTCCTCAGGAGAAGCGAGGCCGATGGTAATCTTCGAGAAATTACTCTTAACTTTATTGTCTCTTTTAAAAGCCATGTTCTACTTTCTGTATTTGGGGTGTACGTTTAATCCAGTTTGATGCTCAGTCCAAGGCCGCGAAGCTCATGGAGCAGGACGTTGAGCGACTCGGGGATACCCGGCGTAGGCATCGGGTCGCCCTTGACGATGGCCTCGTAGGCCTTGGAACGTCCCACGACGTCATCAGACTTGACGGTAAGAATCTCTTGCAGCACATGGGAAGCGCCAAAGGCCTCGATGGCCCAGACCTCCATCTCTCCGAAGCGCTGTCCACCAAATTGAGCCTTACCACCGAGCGGCTGCTGGGTAATCATACTGTACGGACCAATGGAGCGGGCGTGCATCTTGTCCTCGACCATGTGGCCGAGCTTCAGGAAGTAGGTGATACCAACCGTGGCCGGCTGGTCAAAGCGCTCACCCGTCTCACCATCGTAGATATAGGTGGAGCAGAGGTTGGGGAGTCCGGCCTTGTCGGTCCACTCCTTCAAATCCTCCAGTTTGGCACCGTCGAAGATCGGGGTGGCAAATTTCACGCCCAGGCGCTTTCCTGCGGCACCGAGAATAGCCTCGAAGATCTGTCCGAGGTTCATACGCGAAGGCACACCCATCGGGTTGAGAACCAAGTCCACGGGACGACCATCCTCGAGGAACGGCATGTCCTCCATGCGCACGACCTTGGAGACGATACCCTTATTACCGTGACGACCGGCGAGCTTGTCACCAACCTGGATCTTACGCTTCTTGGCAATATATACCTTGGCGGTCTGGAGCACACCTGAGGGCAGCTCGTCGCCAATGGTGATGGCAAACTTGCGACGCTTCATTTCTGCGTCGAGTTGCTTGTACTTACGGATATAGTTCATGATGAGGCGCTGGATGAGCGAGTTGGTGTGCTCGTCGTCCGTCCATCCGCTACTCTGGATGCCCTCATAGTCGAGGTTCTTCAGCGCAGCCATCGTAAACTTGTTGCCCTTGGTGATGATCTCGGCATTGGAGTAGTCCTTCACGCCCTGGCTAACCATGTCCTCAGTCAGCTCCAGCAACTTCTCCACGAGAATATCCTTCAGGTCCTCGTTCTTGGCCTCATACTCCTCGTCGATCTTCAGCAGTGTCTGGCGATCCAGGCGCTTGCTCTCCGTCGTCTTAGTTGCACGAGAGAAGAGTTTCTTGTCGATGACGACACCACTGAGCGACGGATTGGCCTTCAATGAGGTATCCTTGACGTCACCGGCCTTGTCGCCAAAGATGGCGCGGAGCAACTTCTCCTCCGGCGACGGGTCGCTCTCACCCTTCGGGGAGATCTTACCGATCATGATGTCACCAGGCTCCACACGAGCACCGACGCGGATCACTCCGTTCTCATCGAGGTCCTTGGTAGCCTCCTCGCTGACATTGGGGATATCGTTGGTAAACTCCTCCACACCGCGCTTCGTGTCGCGGACTTCCAGAGAATACTCATCGACATGGACAGAGGTGAGCACGTCGTCGCGCACCATACGCTCTGAGATAACGACGGCATCCTCGTAGTTGTAACCCTTCCAAGGCATGTAGGCGACCAGGAGGTTACGACCCAATGCGAGCTCACCATTCTCAGTGGCGTAGCCCTCGGTGAGGATGTCTCCCTTCTTCACGCGCTGTCCCTTGTTGCAGATAGGACGAAGGTCGATGACCATGTTCTGGTTCGTGCGGCGGAACTTCGGAATGCGGTACTCCTTCAGAGCCGGCTCGAAGCTGACAAACTCATCATCCTCGGAGCGGTCGTAGAGGATACGAATGGTCGTGGCATCGACATACTCGATGACACCCTCGCCCTCAGCGGTAATCATCGTGCGAGAATCTTCGCAGACCTGCTTCTCCAGACCAGTACCGACAATCGGCGCATCGTTGTGCAGCAATGGCACGGCCTGGCGCATCATGTTACATCCCATCAGTGCACGGTGACCGTCATCATGCTCCAAGAAGGGGATAAGACCTGCCGAGACAGAAGCAATCTGCTGCGGAGCAACGTCCATGAGTGACACCTGGTCGGGCGTGACGACAGGATAGTCGGCATCCTGACGACACTTCACGTAGTCGCGGATGAAACTGCCATCCTCCTTGAGCGGGGCATTGCCCTGACCGATGATTTTCTCCTCCTCCTCCTCAGCGGTGAGATAGACCACATGGTCGTTGTCCATATCAACCTTGCTATCGACAACGCTGCGATACGGCGTGACGATGAAGCCCAGGTCGTTGATCTTGGCATAGAGACAGAGCGAGGAAATCAGACCGATGTTCGGGCCTTCAGGAGACTCGATTGGGCAAAGGCGACCATAGTGGGTATAGTGAACGTCACGGACCTCGAAACCTGCACGTTCACGGGAGAGACCGCCAGGACCCAGTGCGGAGAGACGGCGCTTGTGCGTCACCTCGGCAAGGGGGTTGGTCTGGTCCATAAACTGGCTCAGCGGATTCGTACCGAAGAACGAGTTGATGACAGAAGAGATGGTCTTGGCGTTGATGAGGTCCGTCGGCTGGAACACCTCATTGTCGCGAACGTTCATACGCTCACGGATGGTACGGGCCATACGAGCCAAACCGATAGAGAACTGGTTGGCAAGTTGCTCTCCCACCGTACGGACACGGCGGTTGGAAAGGTGGTCGATATCATCCACGGTCGCATTGGAGTTGATCAACTTGATGAGATACTTGATGATCTCAATGATATCCTCCTTCGTCAGGACGCGGACATCAGAATCGGTGGTCAGGCCAAGCTTCTTGTTGATACGATAGCGGCCTACCTCGCCCAAGTCATAACGCTTGTCAGAGAAGAAAAGGTTCTGGAATACCTCACGCGCACTGGCATCGTCGGCTGCATCGGCATTGCGCAGCTGACGATAGATGTAGTTGACGGCCTCGATCTCAGAGTGGCTCGGGTCCTTCTGCAAGGTATTGAAGATGATGGAATACTTATTGGCCATCTCCTCGTCCTTATGAAGCAGGATGGAAGACACACCACTCTCGAGAATGGCGTCAATATTGTCGGCAGTCAACTCAGTCTCACGTTCGACAACGATCTCGTTGCGCTCGATGGAAACAACCTCACCCGTATCCTCGTCGGCGAAATCCTCATTCCACGTCTTCATGACATTACCAGCCAATTTGCGGCCAATGGCATCCTTCAAATTCTTCTTAGTGACCTTCACGTCCTCGCAGAGGTCGAAGATCTGGAGAATGTCCTTATCAGTCTCATAACCGATAGCGCGAAGCATCGTCGTGACGGGCAACTTCTTCTTACGGTCGATGTAAGCAAACATCACGTTGTTGATATCCGTAGAGAACTCGATCCAAGAACCCTTGAAAGGAATGATACGTGCGCTATAAAGCATCGTACCATTGGCATGCTGGCCCTGGCCGAAGAACACACCCGGTGAACGATGGAGCTGGGAGACGACCACACGCTCGGCACCATTGATGACAAAGGTACCGTTAGCCGTCATATAGGGAATCGTACCCAGGAATACATCCTGGATAAAAGTGCCAAAGTCCTCGTGATCGGGATCCGTACAATAAAGTTTCATTTTGGCCTTCAAGGGCACACTATAGGTAAGTCCCCTCTCCAGGCACTCAGCGATGGTATAACGCGGTGGGTCTATGAAATAATCGAGAAACTCAAGGACGAAGTTGTTGCGCGTGTCCGTGATAGGGAAGTTTTCCGCGAACACCTTATAAAGTCCATCATTCTTACGCTCCTCGGGCGGTGTGTCCAGTTGCAAGAAGTCTGAGAACGACTTCAGCTGCACGTCAAGGAAATCGGGGTAAGGATAGGGATTCTTGACAGAGGCAAAGTTGACACGATTATTGATGATCTTTGTTGCCATATAATGTTTGAAATCTTATTGAATACGTCACAAGGACAATGATTGAGCAGACGCCCAAAAATATAGAAAGACATAAAATGGTTAGGACTCACCGACTGGGCAAATCCTAACCATTATAGCTTTTTCCAGAAAATCTGGAAATGAATTAGCAAATATTACTTGAGCTCAACCTTTGCGCCCTCAGCCTCGATAGCCTTCTTCAGGTTCTCAGCCTCGTCCTTTGACAAGCCCTCCTTCAGGGTAGAAGGAGCACCGTCAACGAGATCCTTAGCCTCCTTCAGGCCAAGACCACAAGCCTCCTTAACGGCCTTGACGACCTTCAGCTTGTTAGCGCCGACCTCGGCGAGAACTACGTTGAACTCAGACTTCTCCTCCTCAGCGGGAGCAGCACCAGCGGCGGCGGGACCAGCAACAGCAACAGCTGCAGCAGCCGGCTCAATTCCGTACTCGTCCTTCAGGACAGTTGCCAACTCGTTTACTTCTTTCACAGTGAGGTTTACCAACTCCTCTGCAATAGCTTTGATATCTGCCATTTTATTTTAATTTTTATTTTTTCTTAATTTATGAAAATGTTTTGACTTTAAATCGGTCTTTTCTTGTTATTAAAACCTTGATTACTCAGGACGCTCGCCTAAAGTCTTCAGCACACCATGGATGGTGTTTGCACCTGATTGGAGAGCAGAGACAACGTTCTTTGCCGGAGACTGCAGCAGAGCCACAACATCGGCGATAAGCTCGTTCTTGCTCTTGAGAGCTGCCAGCTCATCGAGTTTGTCAGCACCTACGAAGATGCTCTCCTCGGCGTAAGCAGCCTTCAGTGCAGGGATACCCTGCTTCGTATAGTCCTTCAGCAGCTTGGCCGGCGTGTTGGCAACTTCCGAGAAAAGGACAGCCGTATTGCCAGTAAGTGCAGAATAGAGACCTTCGTAATCAACCTCTGATGCCTCGAAAGCCTTGTGGAGAAGCGTGTTCTTCACAACGACCATCTTGATCTCGCTCTTGAAGCACTTGCGACGAAGATTGCTCGTGTCCTCAGCATTCAGACCCGTCACATCGACGAGGTAGAAATGAGGATACTGCTTCAGCTTCTCGCCAAGCTCGGTGATGATAGTATCTTTTACTTCTTTCTTCATTGTTTCTTGCTTTTAGCGTTACTCTGCCTGCTTCGTGTCGATTCTGACACCCGGGCTCATGGTGGAAGACATAAAGATACTCTTGATGTAAGTGCCCTTTGCAGCAGCCGGCTTCAGCTTGACAACCGTTGAGAGGAACTCACGAGCGTTGCCAGCGATCTGATCTGCAGACATGCTTGCCTTACCGATGGAAGTATGAATGATACCAGCCTTATCGACCTTGAAATCAATCTTACCCTGCTTGACCTCCTTGACGGCGGTAGCAACATCCATGGTAACAGTACCACTCTTGGGGTTAGGCATCAAACCACGGGGACCGAGGACGCGGCCCAAAGGACCAACCTTACCCATGCAGGAAGGCATCGTGATGATCACATCGACATCCGTCCATCCACCCTTGATCTTCTCAATATACTCATCGAGACCTACATAATCAGCACCAGCCTCCTTTGCAGCTGCCTCCTGATCGGGGGTGCAAAGACAAAGCACGCGCGTCACCTTTCCAGTACCATAGGGAAGCGAAACTACACCGCGTACCATCTGGTTGGCCTTGCGAGGATCTACGCCGAGACGTACATCAATGTCGAGGGAAGCATCAAACTTGACCTTGGTCATATCCTTGATCAGCTGAGCTGCCTCGTCCAAAGTGTATGCCTTCCCTGCTTCAATCTTGTCGGCCACTGATTTTTGATACTTTGTCAGTTTACTCATCTTAATTGAAGTTTATTATTTATTCTCCAGGGAAGTCCCCTTTTACAGTGATACCCATACTGCGAGCAGTACCAGCAATCAGACGCATAGCTGACTCGATGGTAAAGCAATTCAGGTCGGGCATCTTATCCTCAGCAATGGCGCGAACCTGTTCCCAGGTCACGCTCGCAACCTTCTTGCGGTTAGGCTCGCCGCTACCCTTCTTGCCTTTGGCGGCTTCGAGCAACTGCACAGCTGCGGGAGGCGTCTTGATGACAAAGCTGAAAGACTTATCCGTGTAGTAAGTGATTACGACAGGAAGCACCTTGCCAGCCTTGTTCTGGGTGCGGGCATTGAACTCCTTGCAAAATCCCATGATATTGATACCCTTGGAACCCAGAGCAGGACCAACGGGGGGAGAAGGATTCGCTGCACCACCTTTAATCTGTAATTTGATTAATCCAGCAACTTCTTTAGCCATTTCTTCTTGTGAATATTAAATGATTCAATATGGAAAGAGAGAACAACATCCGTAACAATGCTTATTCTTCTTTCGCCACTTGCATAAAACTAAGTTCCAAAGGATTCTGACGTCCGAATATCATGACCATTACCTTCAGTTTACGCTTCTCAGCATTCACCTCTTCGATGATGCCGTGGAAACCACTGAACGGTCCATCAGTCACCTTTACACTCTCACCCACCTCATACGGCATCTCTGTAGCCTCTTGGACCTCAGACTCCTCGACAGTGCCAAGAAGTCTATTGAGTTCTGCCTTGCGAACGGGAGAAGGGTGCTCAGTTCCACCAAGGAAACCAAGAACATTAGGCATAAACCTCAAAGCTGCAGCTACCTCTCGAGTAAGATTGGCTTCTACGAGGACATAACCAGGGAGACTCATTCTCTCGGTCACATACCGCTTACCATCTCTCACGGTAGCATGCTTCTCCATAGGTATCAATACCTGAGACACATGTTCTGCCAGCTTTGCGTTATGTCCCAATTCAGCATCGATGTATTCTTTCACCTTTGCCTCCTTGCCACTGATAGCGCGAAGCACATACCATTTCATTTCTGTTTCAGCCATCTCTTTGATGAAACTTTATCCAGGATAGACGAACTTCATAACAGTCTCGGACACAAAATCCATGGCCCACACAACCAACGCAATGACAAGGGAAGCAGATAAAACTATCATTGCACTGTGCGTAAGCTGGGCCCGACTTGGCCAAGTAGTCTTATGCGCAAGTTCATCGTAACAAGCCTTGCAGGAATTTACTATTGTTTGAAATACCTTAGACATAGTTTT
>OQVT01002730.1_pt1 | contig 11386 bp, 9 predicted proteins | sample 1691561 | NCBI WGS metagenome assembly OQVT01 (sample SAMN03418260, study PRJEB22391) | human gut metagenome | biome: human-gut; feature: organic feature; material: feces | host: Homo sapiens | place: Tanzania | collected 2013-01
GGGATCATAAGTTTCGTGTGCAGCCATCCGGTGACAAGTCCTGCTAACATTCTGACTATCATCGCAAATAATAATGTTCATGCTTTTCCTCATTTCAAATCATAAATCTTACCTAATTATATCGGGAAAAGCATTTCATATTATATATTGTACTGATTCTAAACGGATTTTGAATTTATTTACAAGGAGGTTTTATATGTCAATGAATATCAGCGGATTAGGCAATACCTATAATGGCATCAACACAAATAGCAAACAATATAAGGCTTTGAAAGAAAAGGGCTGGTTATCAGGTATTATGCAAAATGAAGCCATGATGTCATCAGAAGAAAGAATGATATATGAAACATTCGGTGGAAGAGATACCATTATTAATAATCTGATGAAGCAATTTGATTCGGATGGCGATTTACTGAATGCAAATGGAGTGGCAGGAATGGATGTTACTGGCAAAGGTACATCGTGGCAGAAACTCACAAATGTATCTGAGGAATATCGTCAAAAAATGTTTGATAATGTAAAGAAAGAATTTATTCAAGAAAATGGTGTTTCAAATGGTGATACAACTAAGCGTTCAGATATTTTCAAAGATTATCAGTTAAGTGTAAGCAAAGACAAACGACTAAGTGGTACATGGACTTTAGAGCAATACGAAGGACAATATAGAGCTGCTATGTATGCAGCAGTGAAATCAGCTAATCCAAATTGGAAATCGGGACAAAAGTTTGATACAAGTATTCTTGATAATGTCACAAGAGAATCAGTGGAAGCGACACTTGTCAAAAATGGTAATAGGCTAGTTCGTAATTCTATTGATGTATCAGTATAGAATACAACATCTTTGGGGCTAGATCAGCCCTTGATTTCATTATAATAGATAAAAAGATATTGAATAACTTTGGCGTTGCAAAGGAGTGTGATGATATGAAAAAAATGATAGGAATGATAACCTTGCTGCTTTTGATGATGGGGGTAGTCGGCTGCAACGGAGAAAAAGTTAATATTGACTTTCCTTTTGAAGTTGGAGAAGTTGAAAATATCGAAATGTACCACTATACGGGGGTACCTGTATCAGCAGAAAAGAAAGTAGTCGTTGCAGAAACTGATATAACAGACTTGTATCATATGTTTGAAAACTTATCATTGACAGACAAACAAGTCGAAGAAATCACAGGAGCAGATGTGACCAGTTTTCGATTTAACCTTTCGGATGGGACAAACTACGAACTGGTTTATGTCTGCAATGGAGTCAAGAACGGAAAGCTGAAATCTTCCACGGGCAATTTTGAATACTTCACAAGTTCAGATATCGGCTCATATTGGTCAAATATGGATCTTGAATCAGTTCCAGTGAAAGAAAGTGAATTGCCGAAGTGGCATAACTGATTCAGCCTCGAAGGACTCCCTGTCATACGCGCTGGGGTGTTTTTATATATGATTCATCTCGTTTCCGTTTCTCATAAATCGCTTCCATCCATTCCAGTACATCCTCTTTGTTCTGCTGAAACGGTTCGCTGTGGCTCAGGAGAAAATACGGCGCACGCACGTTTTTCAGAACACGGATTTCCGCCAGCAGCCGCTCCGCATTATATACGGTCTGACCGTCTTTCTGCGTCGCGTATGCCGCATCGCCGAGAAAACACCACGTTTCATCCACTTCCAATGCAAGTGATCCTTTGGCATGACTCGATGGAATCGGAAATAAATGTAACCGCACGTCACCGTCCTGAAACCACGTATCTTCTTCTATCACAGTTCCTGTTTTTGTATAACGAAACGTATTTTTTCCCTGGTAAACCGCTTCGCACGAAATCTCCGACAGATTCCCGATATGGTCGGGATGAAAATGGGATAAAATCACCCGAATTTCTTTTCCTTCCTGTTCTGACTTTTTCTGCAGAATTTCTGAAACCGCAGGATGATTTCCCACGTCATATACCCAGAAAAATGCATCACCCTCGATGATCACAACATTTGCCGAAAGTGGATGTTCTGTCGGTGTGAGATAAGAAATATGATTATTGATTGTCCGGATCTGCGGAATCTGTATCGGCTCTTTTCTTTCGTTCTTCATCCAATCAGCACCTCTTTTCCTTCGAACGCAAAACACAATGACCGACAGATTTATGAAATCTCTTTCATTCTCTGCCGGTCATGATATTAATCAAAATTAGTAACTATCTTATTTCAGAAGCTGAACACCGCCACACCATACGCCGGAAGTGAATATGCAATCCGATATGGCTGGCCATCGCATTCTCCCTCTTTGGCGCGGTAGGCTACCTGACGTTTTTCGGTCGGACCGCCGTATTTCATATCGGAGCTGTCGAGTACCAGGCGGTACTGTTTTTTACGCGGTACACCACACATATAGTCCGGACGCTCGACCGGCGTGAAATTGCAGACGAACAGCAGATTGTTTTTTCCTGTCGGTGACCAGCGCACAAAGCTGTAGATGCTCCGGTCACCGTCGTCGGCGTTGATCCACTGGAAGCCTTCGTAGCCACAGTCATTCGCATAAAGTGCCGGGTACTTTCTGTACATTTTCAGCAGGTCACTAAAGAAGCTCTGCAAATGCTGATGTCCCTCTTCTGCCAGCAGGAACCAGTCAATCTCCCGTTCCTCGCTCCACTCGCGGAGCTGCCCGAAATCCTGTCCCATGAACAGCAGTTTTTTACCGGGATGGCCAAACATGAAGGCATAACCCACCATCAGGTTCTGGAATTTTTCATCTAGATTGCCCGGCATTTTGTTGATCATAGAGCATTTCAGATGAACTACCTCGTCATGCGACAACACAAGAATATAATTTTCGGAAAACGCATACGTCATACCGAACGTCATCTTGTTATGGTTGTATTTGCGGAAATACGGATCGAGCTTCATATAATCAAGGAAGTCATGCATCCATCCCATGTTCCATTTGTAGGAGAAGTGCAGGCCGCCTTCCTCCACACTTCCGGTTACCTTCGGCCATGTCGTGGACTCCTCGGCGATCATGATCACACCCTTGTTTCGTCCGCGCACCAGTGTATTCAGATGTTTGAAAAACTCAACGGCTTCCAGATTTTCATTTCCACCGTTCCTGTTCGGCACCCACTGACCCGGCTCTTTTCCGTAATCGAGATACAGCATGGAAGCAACCGCATCCACACGAAGACCGTCGACATGATACTCTTCAACCCAGTAGAGTGCATTCGCCAGCATAAAGTTCTTGACTTCATTTTTGCCATAGTCAAAAATCTTGGTTCCCCACTCCGGGTGCTCACCTTTCCGCGGGTCGGCGTACTCGTACAGCGGCTGTCCATCGAAGTCAGCCAGTCCGTGCGCATCCTTCGGGAAGTGCGCCGGTACCCAGTCCAGGATAACGCCGATTTTATTTTTATGCAGATAATCGACAAGATATTTAAATTCTTTCGGTGTTCCATAACGGGAGGTCGGTGCATAGTAGCCCGTTACCTGATATCCCCAGGAACCGTCAAACGGATGCTCTGCAATTCCCATCAGCTCTACGTGGGTGTAACCCATTTTCTTCACATAATCTGCCAGTGAATGGGCAAGCTGCACGTAATTGTAGAATCCGTCCGGGTTCGATTCGGACCACGGATGCTTCATCCAGGAGCCCGGGTGCACTTCATAAATAGAAAGTGCGGATTTTTGAACATCAAATTTTTTGCGGTTCGTCAGCCATTCGCTGTCGCCCCAGCGGTAGCCTTCGATTTCTGCTACTTTGGATGCGGTTCCCGGCCGTTTTTCCGATGCAAATGCGTATGGATCTGCCTTATACAGTTCTCTTCCGTCCGGTGTGCGAATGTAATATTTATACATCATTCCTTCTGTCACACCCGGAACAAACACTTCGTAAACGCCGTCTTCGCCGACTTTTCGCATCACATTGGCATGGGCGTCCCAGCCGTTGAATTCGCCGATAACAGATACCTCCGCCGCATGCGGAGCCCACACGGTGAACCATGCTCCTACCTTTCCGTCTTTTTTGTCCAGGTGCGCACCCATTTTCCGGAAAATATCGTAATGGGTTGCCTGACCAAACAAATACTGATCCAGTTCAGAAAATCTTGGCTGATAGCCCACCGGTTTTTTCGGCGCTTTTCCGGTTTTCACTGTTGTTCTTGCCGTTGTTTTCGCAGTTTCCTTCATAGAAAAAATCCCCTTTATGCTTCTTTTTCAATCAGAACACAGCCGCACGGAGGTATTTCAACGAAAAGTCTTCCATTTTCTGGAGAAATGGCTTCGCCGGTTACCGCGTTTTTCCATGTTCCGTCGCAAGGTGCAGGGATCTGAATTCCCGCACTCTGGTTTTCATCATTATTTACCGCTGTAATAAGGACATCGGATTCATCGAAGCGGGCAAATGCATACTGACGGTTTGTCAGCAGCAGTTCGCGGTATCTTCCGCATCTTGCGGCCGGATGTTTTTTCCGAACGTCCGATAAAGTCCGGATCCATGCCGGAAGCTCTTTTACCGGCGGATCGTTTTCCAGTTCTGCAAGATCCAGTGCCGGACGCAGTGGATCGTCGTTTCCGCCTTCTTTTCTTCCCTCAATACCAAACTCTGATCCATAATAGATGGACGGGATGCCCGGCAGGAAATATAAAAGCGCATAAACCGGAATCAGATTTCCTTTCACATTCAGCTTGCTGGCCAGACGGTCTACATCGTGGTTATCAACAAAGCTGTACAGTTTCTTTCCTTTGTAAATACCGCCGTTTTCGTCAAATTCGCGGCGAATCGTATGTGCAATTTCAAAGTAATTATGATCGTTATGTCCCGAATAAAGTCCTTTGTGAAGCTCGTAGTTTGTAACGCTGTGCAGCAGATGCTGTCCATCTCCGATATAACGTGCATAGTCGCCGTGGATGACCTCACCCATCAGCCAGAAGTCCTCTTTTTTTGCGGATGTGCGTGCACGCATCTGTTCCATAAACCCAAAATCCAGGCAGTCTGCGCAGTCGAGGCGGATGCCGTCAATGTCAAATTCATCGATCCAGAAATCGATGACGCCCAGCAGATAGTCACGAACCTGCTGGTTCTGGAGATTCAGATTGACAAGTTCAAAGCAGTTTCTCCATGCTTCGTAGGAAAATCCGTCATTATAGCAGGTATTTCCACCAAACCAGATTCCTTTATACCAGCTGCAGTAGGGAGACTGTTCTCTTTTTTCCTGAATATCGCGGAACGCAAAAAATTCACGGCCGGTGTGGTTGAAGACACCGTCTACGACCACTTTGATGCCGAGTTCGTGCGCTTTTTTCACGTAAGCGGTAAAATCCGCATTGTCGCCTAAACGGCGGTCTACCTGTTTGTAGTCTTTTGTATCGTATCCATGTGTGGTTGATTCAAACAAGGGTCCAATGTAGATTGCAGTGCAGCCAAGATCGGCAATATGTGAAAGCCACTGTTCCAGTGTGGAAAAACGGTGTGCCGTTTCTTCCGATTCATTTTTCCTCGGCGCACCGGTCAGTCCGATCGGATAGATGTGATAAAATTCTGCCTCTTCATACCATGGTGCCATTGTAATTGTCCTCCTTGTTTTTGCGTTATGAATAAATTCCATACATAAATTGGTGTACCAGACGGTAGACTTCTTCGTCCCGGATGACAAGCCCGGAAAGATCAGAGTGATTTCCTGCTGTCATCATCAGATAATGCATCAGGGTTCCGGAAAAGCCCACGGCGAATTGTTCCTGGCGGCCGTTCATGTTGCCGAGTTCTGCGCTGGCGTTGTCGAAGACATCGACGCACAGGCGGTAGAAACGGTCGATCATGGGATATACGGTGCGGAAGCCTTCGCTTTTTCTTCCGGAATAGAACAGTGACATCATCAGCATATAGAACTTCGGATCTTCCGAAGCTCCGTTGAAGAAGGCACGCGCGATGCGGTACAGTTTTTCGGGGATGTTTTTCCCGATCTCGGAGGCTTCGGTGAGTTTTTGTTCCATAGGCTGAAAGTGTTCGTTTAACAGAGCTTCGAGAAGACCCTGTTTGCTGCCGAAGTAATAGTATAAGGTCGGTTTGGAGACTCCGGCGGAGTCTACGATCTGCTGAACACCGACGGCGTCGTACCCGCTTTCGTAAAAGAGGGTCAGAGCTGAGTTCATGATTAGCTGACGATTGTCCATTTTGAATCCTCAGATTGCGGAAGAGGGACGCTCTTTCGGGTCCGGCGGATTCGCCTTGGGATGGGAGTGCGGTTTCGGAAGCTAGTGCCTCTAAGTATTCTGGAATTTTCTAAAACCATTCCCCAAAATTCAAAACTCGCTGACGCTCAGACAGTTGAATTTTGGGGAGTAACGCAAATTTCAGAACACTAAGAGGTACTACGCTTCCTGCAAATGCGCTCCCATCCCAAGGCGAACCCACCAAACCCGAGAGAGCTGAGCCTGGCCGCGGTGTGGTTGGTTGTTGGTTACGTTTGAGTTTGCTTTTGCTTTTGTGTTGGTTTAGAATGCTTTTGTTGATGTTGTGTTTAAGAAGTCTGCTTTTGTGTGTGATGGTCGAATCGCGTAAGTTTTTGGCAATTTTGACGAATTTTGTTAGATTTTGCAGGCTTCTTATGTGTGTTTCTGTTATCATTATACCAATCGGTATATAAAAAGTCAATGCGAAATATATAATGGATGAAAATAGATGCATAGAAAAAGAACCGGTGGGGAAATCTTTGGTTTTGGTTCTGAGATTTCTCTGTCGGTTCTTTTCTTATTTTCCGAGACTGTTTTTATACGAGTTCAAGTGTCTTTCCTTCGATGATTGCCCGAACTTCATCCTCTGACTTATCTGTAAACAATACGATCTGTTCCATAGGACAACCTTTCTGATAAAGTTTACGAATAATCTCGCTTTCGCCTTCGGCACGTCCTTTCGTAAGTCCTTCTGTAATTCCTTTTGCGAATGCTTCCTCCCTGATGCCATCGCTCAAACTGCCCATAAATTTCACTTCCTTTCCTAACTCCTGCTCCATTGGTATGCTATACTCTTCTTCTATTATATCACTTTTTCTCTCTACGGAAAGCTCTTTTGACAACAAAGCACCTAGCAAACGATGCAGGTCATATTCCTCGCTCTGCTCCGGCAGTGTTTTTCCCAGACCAATCATTACAATATTGATCAGATCTCTTTTTCCTTTCCAATGATACGACCCAAGGACGGGCTCATCCGTGAGGTGGAAATAATTCATACAGTTTTCTTTCCAGTCCATACAGATCCAAATGGAATATATACGCTCAATATCATCGTAATTTGAATTTTTGAAATCCCGTTCTTTCTGTGATGAGATCATGCGGCTGGCGTAGAATGTGGCTCTGTTCAGGATGTCGTATTCGCTTGGATCGCCGCGCTGGGCTTCGATATTGATGATGATCTGGGACAGGCCGTCGCGCATTCGCACGTAAAAGATAATGTCAAAGCGAATCAGCCCCTCATTCAGTTCCTGATTTTCTGTATTTAGGCCGACAATACGCTCTCCATTTTTTTCATATGTATGATTGGTCAGACCAGGGTCAATTGGGACTTTACTGATGTAGGGCTGGCCTTCGATTAAAAGTGCGGCGACTTTTGGGTTCATTCCGTAGAATTCGTCTACGGTTTTTACTAGGATATGTGCCAGGATGATTTTCTGACCTAATATTCTTTTGGCACAGGCGTCGTACTGCGCACCCATGTCTGTTGTGGTTTCTATGATATTTTTAATTTCCTGATTCAATAGTCCTCCTTCTGCGTTTTTTGCATTTTCTCTTTTTGTTCTCCAATTGCTGTTTTCGCCTGGATGACGTATAATAAAAGCAGTATTTTGTAAAATTTTATTTTAAGGAGAACATAAATTTATGATACGATTTAATAACGACTACAATCACGGTGCACACCCGGAAATTCTGGAGGCACTGGCTTCGATTAACGGGAACAGTTATGGCGGATATGGCGAGGATGAATGGTGTGAAAAAGCGGCGGAACTGATTCGGGAGAAAATTCATTGCGCAGACGCGGCGGTTCACTTTTTTCCGGGAGCGACGCAGGCGAATTTTATTGTAACGGCGGCAGCGCTTTCGCCGGTGCAGAGTGTAATTGCGGCGGATACCGGACACATTAACTGCCATGAAGCGGCATCCATCGAGAATACCGGACATAAGATTCTGGAGCTGCCAAATACAGACGGTAAAATTTCAGCAAAACAGATTGCAACGTGCGCGGCAGCTTACTATGAAGGCGGCGAGCCGGAGTATCTGACAGAGCCGAAGATGGTATATCTTTCTTTTCCAACGGAACAGGGAACTCTGTATTCGCTGCAGGAGCTGAAGGATATTCATGATGTCTGCCGCAAGTATGATATGTATCTGTTCGTGGACGGTGCGCGGCTTGGCTATGGACTGGGTTCAGAGAAAAATGATGTCACGCTGGAGGATCTCGCCGCTCTCACAGATGTCTTCTATTTCGGCGGAACGAAATGCGGGGCGCTGTTTGGCGAGGCTGTTGTGATCACGGCGGATGCACTGAAAAAGCGTTTCAAAGCCTACATGAAGCAGAACGGCGCTGTCCTCGCCAAAGGCTGGCTGCTCGGACTGCAGTTCCACTGCCTGCTGGAACATGATCTCTACTTCACTGCAACACGCCGCGCCGATGAGCTTGCCATGAAACTCCGCGAGGCGTTTGCAGAACAGGGGATTCCATTCTGGGTGGAGAGCTTTACGAATCAGCAGTTTGTGATTCTCTCCGATGCTCAAAAAGAAACACTGGAAAAACGGTATATTTTCGAGCCGATGGGAAAATCCGCAGACGGCGGAAATATTGCGCGGTTCTGCACAAGCTGGGCAACGACGGAAGCGGAAGTGCAGACACTGATCGATGACCTCAGAACTTTATAATTTTTAACAGTTCAAGGCCATGCGAAACGAAAGGAATTTTTATGTCTCGTAAAATTGGTATTACCGCCTGTTCCAACCCCATGCAGCCGTCCTTCTCCGCCGATCTGGCGCATCTCTGCCAGACCTTGCGTGACCTGGATTTCGCTCCTGTTTTAAGTTCCTGTCTCTACGACAATGGTTCCGGTTTTGCCGGTACCGGCGCAGAGCGGGCAAATGCGCTGATGAGCCTTTACCGTGATCCGAAAATTACCGATATCTTTGATATTTCCGGTGGCGATATGGCAAACGAAGTTCTGCCGTACCTGGACTTCTCCGTCATCGCCGCCTCCGGCAAACACTTCTGGGGCTACAGCGATCTCACAACGATTGTCAATGCCGTCACTGCTGCGACCGGGAACGAATCGATGCTGTATCAGATTCGAAACCTGCTGTACGATCACAGTGCTGAGCAGATTACGTTATTTCAAAATGCCTTTTCCCATCAGTCACCCAGCCTCTTTGACCTGCCATGCACCTTCCTGCAGGGCAGCCATATGGAGGGTGTCCTGATCGGTGGAAATATCCGCTGCTTCCTGAAACTCGCCGGAACGGATTTTCAGCCGGATTTTCACGGAAAAATCCTGCTCCTCGAAGCCATGGGAGGCGGCGTTCCGCAGATGATCACTTTTCTCTCCCAGTTGAAAATGATGCATGCGTTTGAACAGATCAACGGAATTCTCCTCGGAACCTTCTCGCAGATGGAGCGCGACCATCTGACACCGGATATGCCGCAGCTTGTCCGCCAATTCGCCGGACCGGATCTTGCGATTGCACGTACTTTGTACATCGGCCACGGCACCGACGCGCATGCCGCCGTGATCGGCAGATTTTATCAGATTTCTTCCGACTGATACACATCCGCGTAGCGTACGCCAAAGGCCTGCGCGTCCGCATGATTTTTCATGTAGACATCAATATGGCCATACGGCGTGCCGCGGTCCTCGACCGTGTAAATTTTACCGCCGATGTTCAGCTTCGTTCCAAAAGGCAGAACACCGGTTGCAATCGTGCGGCCCTGCTCCGGCATTTTTCCGGATGCGGTCGGGCCGCCCGCCCATCGGCCACAGCAGACGGCGCAGTTGCAGTAGGCGGTCAGCTTAAATTTACCGAGATATTTCCCTGTGTCATTTTCCGACTCTCCCTCTGTGGCGCTGTTTTCCGCACTCGTTTCCACAGCCTTTTCTGTCTCCGCACTCTCTTTTCCACCGTTTTTCGTTCCTGCACTCTCTTTTCCACCGCTTTTCGTTCCTGCGCTCTGGTTTTCCACATTATCTTCTTTTTCATCCACACCATTCGCATCGCCTGCCGCCGCAGTTTCCTTTTCCGGAATCACCCGCACGGCAAATTCCGTCGATTTTTCATAATTAAAATCTGAAACCAGAATCCCTGTCGCCTCACTTCCGGCGTGGATCACTTTTCCATTACCGAGATAAATCATGACATGGTAAACAAATCCGCTCTCCCGCTGGTAAAACAGCAGATCACCGGGCTTTGCCTCCCGAACGGGAATCCGTGTTCCGGCTTTCGCCTGCTGTCGTGAGGTACGCGGAAGGGCATATCCGAAATTGGCGAAAATCTGCTGTGCAAACCCGGAACAGTCACAGCCGTTTGTGAGGCTTGTTCCTCCCCAGACGTACGGGTTTCCCAGGAACTTTTTTGCATACTGCAAAAGCCCGCCGCGTGCTTCACCGGAGGAAAGGAGCGTTTTTGTCGTCGCATATGTATAGGTGTATGCCTTGTTGCGCCATGGTTTTACCCACATTTCTGCCGTCGGAAAGCTCTCCTCCTTCCACCGGTTTACCTCTGCTTCCGCCGCTTCGCCACGCAGGAGATACCGCGCGCAGACAAATCCGCGGACATCTCCGGATTCCACATACAGCCATCCATTCTTCTCCTCACTAAGAATATATAACAGTCCGTCCTGAGATACACTACCTGTCACTCTTACACGTTCTGTCAGCTGCTGGTTCGCCAGCGCCATATTAATTCCCTGTTTCTGAAGCTGCTTTCTTTTTTCAATTGCTGTTTCCAGATTGTATACGGCTGTTTTTCTTGCCTGTTTGAATGTTTTATTCTTTGTATTCTTTTTATTTGCTTTTAATTTTTCGATTTTCGATTTCTTCGTATTCTTTTTAAAGCTTGCTTTTAATCGTTTTGCATCTTTTTTTGCATTTTCTAATTCTGTTTCAGCATCTTCTTTGCTTTTCTTAAGAACCTTTTCCTGACCTACCGTACAGTTTTTGAGAACTGTCATATTATTGAAGAGATTAAAGCTCTGAAATACCATTCCAACTCTGGAGCGGTATTCCGGCACATTCATATGTTTATCCATAATATCCGCGCCATGATAGCTGATCTCACCTGAGGAAGGAACTTCCAGCAGATTTATGCAGCGTAGCAGCGTAGATTTTCCGGAACCGTTCTCTCCGATCAGTGCATGTACCTCGCCTTTATTGATATTGAAGGATAC
>OQVT01002731.1_pt1 | contig 11386 bp, 9 predicted proteins | sample 1691561 | NCBI WGS metagenome assembly OQVT01 (sample SAMN03418260, study PRJEB22391) | human gut metagenome | biome: human-gut; feature: organic feature; material: feces | host: Homo sapiens | place: Tanzania | collected 2013-01
AACACTTGCTGTTTCGCTGCGTAAGAACATGATTCAGGTGTGAGCAACCCTCCTTTTGCGAAGCAAAACTTTAAATGAGGGTTGCGAATGTTACAGTTCGCTGGGCACCAGTGAACTGTAACACGTAACGGTGTGTGATAACTTTGTGACGTTTCTGTTATCAGCAGCTGTATTTCGTCAGTTTCTGGCGGGAATAGATCGAGCTGTTGCGGTTGAATATGTAGGCCGCGGTGCAGACAATAAAGAAATATGGCAGATAATCGTAACCAAAAATCTCGCCGCCGATGAAAATAGCTGCCAGTAAGGTATTGGTTCCGCCGCCGAAAACCGCCGCATAGCCAAGCGCCGCGGAAAGCTCCACCGGAATACCGAACAGATTGCCAAGGACTGCTCCCAGGGTTGCTCCGATGGTAAACAGCGGTGTTACCTCGCCGCCCTGAAAGCCGGCGGACAGCGTCAGAATTGTCAGGATAAATTTCAGCGCCCAATCATATACATACACCTTTTCCCCATGAAATACCGCTTCCACCAGATTCGTTCCAAAGCCGCAATACCGTCCGCGGTACAGAGCCAGGAACAGAATGCTAAGGATAACACCAATGGAGAAAACACGCACCAGCGGATTTTTGATTTTTTCGCCGAGATATTTTTTCGTGTGCTTTAAGCACCAAGCGAAGAGGCCGCCTGCGATTCCAAAAATAACACCAAGTGTAATCAGACGCACCAGCAGGAACGGTGTCAGGCTTTCGCTGATGTGGATAGCCAGATTTTCTTTGCGTATTCCAAGCAGGGAAGCTACAGCGCTCGCAGAAAAAGATGCGGTAAACGCCGGAAGCAGTGCCTCGTACCGCATTTCACCCGCAGCGAGCACCTCTACCGCAAAGATTACAGCTGCAATCGGCGTTCCGAACATGCCCGCAAAGCCGGCGGCCATACCGGTTACCAGAAAGATACCGGGCGCGTTTTTAAACGGTAATTTTTTGCCGGCAAAATAGGAAAACACAGCACCGATCTGAACGGCAACGCCCTCCCTGCCGGCACTTCCACCGAACAGATGCGTCAACGCCGTTGAGAGCATTGCCAGCGGAATCATGCGCAGCGGAAGCTCTGTCTCCTCCTCATACGCTACATCAAAAATCAGACTCATGCCTCCTTTTCCCCTGCCACCGAATTTCTGATTGACTGCCACGATCACAAGACCTGCCACCGCAAGAAACGGCAGACACCAGAAAAGATGCTCCACACGAACGGCCGTGACTTTCAGAAGCAGACGGCAGAACAGCGCCTCAATCAGGCCGACTGCCGCGCCGAGCGGAACGCCGGTCACACCGAGCAGCAGCAGGGCGCCGTAGATGCGAAGGGATTTCTTCAGTTCTTTTTCCATCGTATGTCTCTCCTTTGTTGAATTCTGCTGCTATCATATCACAAATTTTATTCTGCTTCCAGAGCATGCTTGAAAAAGGATTTTCGCAAAGTGAGACTCGCAGATTGCAAAAATGATTTTTTTCAAAATTCCCGAAAAGCTCTTTTTCTCGTATATTTTACAACCTTTTTCAAATACTATAGCAACCCCTAAAAATAATGCAAAAAATTCAGCACCGCAGAGCGTAAATTACTGCTTCACAGATTTTCGCCGTACCCCGGTACGCCTTCAAATCTGTTTCTTGCAATTCGCACCCTGCAGCACTGCCTTTTTTTGAATTATTTTCAGGTTTTGCTATAGAACGCGTCTGAAAAAGGCTTTTCGCAAAGTGGGGATTGCAGATTACGGAAATATTTTTTTGTGAACTGCAAATTCCGGCCTGCAGCTTGCGGAAATGTCTTTTGAAACACGCTCCAGATTGTGTGACGGAAAGGAGATTTTTAAGATGAGACAAATCAGAAAAGTGTGTATGGTGCTGGTGTTGGCGGGAATGCTGACCGGGATGACGGCCTGCGGAAACACTACCACAAACGACAGCGTAAACGATGTGACAAAAGGCACCGATGGGAACACTGACGGCACAAATACCGGGGAGGGAGATACTCTCGGAGATGATATCGGCGATGCCGCACGGGATGTAACACGCGGGGTCGGCGAAGGCGTTGAGGATGTCGGACGTGCGGTGGATGATGTCGTAAGCGGCGGTGAGCATGAGACACAAGATTCGACGGATCGCGGAACTGCCATGCAAAACAAGACCGGCGCAGCGCGCTAAACCCAAGATTAACGATTCAAGCAAAAAAGCTTCCCCTGGCGGACAATAACGTACGCAGTTCATCTTCTTAGAGGTCGGAGCCTTCTTGCCGAAAGAGGATATGGCGTAAGTCCGCCGGGAAGCTTTTTGATGTTTATTCTGTCAAGGAGATCTTCGCAATCCGCTTCGCTACTTGCTCATAACCGAATAACTGCTGCCAAAGCTTCGCCCCTTCGCACCAAGAATACCAGCGATCTGATCGCCCCATGCCGCACGCTCTGTATAGATATCAACTCGTTCCAGATCCCCGCTCCGGTCCACAAATGCCGGAAACAGAAATCCGCAGACCGGATTTCCCGGCTCGTATTCCCCGACCAGCGGGCAAATAGCGCAAATCAGATAGGGGAACATTTCTTCTGATTCACCCAGTCGTTCTTTATCGGAGGCTTTTGCCGGAATATCGTAACAGTCGTAAAACATGTAAATGGCAGAGGATCCGCGGATCTGCAGCCCTTCGATCAGAATATCATAAAACGTTTCCAGAAGCGCATCATTTTTCAGACCGCATTCCCGCAGCGCCATCAGCATCTGCCAGATACTGCCCGGCCCCCTGGCTTCTTCCAGAAAACGGTATTCCCGCAGTTTTTCATTTGATTTTGCAAACGGAATTTTCTTGGCAATTGCCAGATTCCTGGCTTTTTCCGAACCGGACAGTTTCAGAAAATGAATATTAAAACTGCCGTCATATTCCCCATCTGAATCCGTATAGCATCCCGCCATCCGCACAAATGAAGTTCGCGCCGGCGTCATTCTTCTCGTCAGCTCCAGCATATCTTCCCGATGAATCATATATTTCCTCCGACAGTAAAGATATTCGAAATTCTCTGTCTTTGATCTTATCACAACATGCTTTTTCTGTCAGCAGGTTTTTAAATTGCGTTCTTTCCCGCTATCTGATAAAATCAAAACAGTATCTCGCATTTTATAATTTTGATATAGCAAGATGTTGGGACAAAACACCTTTTGACTCAACATCACAGGAAGGACAATACATGAAATTAGCAGTAATCAGTGATCTTCACGGAAATTATTATGCGCTCGCAAAGGTGCTGGCGTTTCTTCGCAGTCAGGAGATCGACGGTATCATCGGGCTGGGAGATTTTGTGACAGATGGGCCGTTTCCGCAGCGGATGATGGAATTGCTTCGCGAAATGCAGGATGAATTTCCCTGCTATCTGGTGCGGGGAAACAGGGAAGAATATCTGCTGGAAAATCTCCGGCATCCGCAGAGCTGGAAGGCAGGTTCTTCGACAAGCGGACTTTTGGATTATACGTTTCGGAATCTTACCGGACAGGATCTGGAATTTTTCGAACAACTGCCGACAGACGGAGTTCTGATCGGAAAAATGCATGAGTCAGGCCGGCTGATTCCTGTTTTTGTTCCGCAGGAAGAAATCACACCGGATACCTGCCGCGAATCTCTCTTCCCGGCACTTCGGCTCTGCCACGGCGCACCTGGTGAAATCCGTGGGAATTTCGGACTGCATCCGGAACTCCTGCTTTCTCATCTGGAATATCTTGATGCCGCTATCCTGCTCGGCGGCCACAGCCACAAGCAGGAGCAGAAAGAACACGCCGGAAAAACGTATCTGAATCCAGGCTCCCTTGGTCTTGCGCTTGATGGTGTCGGCGGTCATGCGCATTTTGCAATTCTGACGTTGGAAAACAGCACATGGCAGATCGAATGTTTTCAGATTCCCTATGATCTCGAGGGCTATCTCGCCGAGTTCGACCGCGCCGGGCTGGAAACGCATGGCAGTGTCCTTGCCCGTTCCTTAAAACGGACATTGACCTGCGGCGTGAATTACTTTTATCTCACCGTAAAACGAGTGCGTGAACTCGCCGATGCACTGGCACTGACCGATCTGGACGAAGAGCTTTGGGAAAAAGCGGAACGGGAGCTGAAATAGACTTCCTGACGGACAAGGGCATTTCCGACTGGACCATGATAGCAGGACCAGAAAATAACTGCCCTGTGGAACTTTATTTTGTTACAAAAAAGAAAAAGTGCGCAACGTTTTGCATTTTCGTTGCGCACTTTCTGATTTTTATTCACTTTTTCCCTGTTTCTGCCTTATTTCGCAGCAATGACATCCTGCATATCATACATGCCTGCCGGTTTTCCGGCCAGGAATTTTGCAGCTTCTACGGCTCCTTTTCCAAAGACTCCCTTGGAGTACGCTCTGTGGGAAAGGGTAACAACCTCGTCCGGTCCCGCGAAGATGACATCGTGGTCGCCGACGATCGTGCCACCGCGTACAGCAGAAATACCGATTTCCTTCGGATCACGCTGCTCGTGACGCTGGCTTCTGTCATAAACATAGTGGTACTGGTTGTCCATTGCCTCATTCAGGCTGTCGGCCAGGGCGATGGCGGTTCCGCTCGGGGCATCGCATTTCAGTTTGTGGTGTTTTTCCACAATCTCCATATCAAAACCTGCCTCTGCGAGCACTTTTGCGGCTGCCTGTACCAGTTTCATCAGAGTATTTACGCCAAGAGACATGTTAGCTGAGCGGAGAACCGGAATTTCTTTGCTGGTCTCCTGTACTTTTTTCAGCTGATCCTCGGTAAGACCCGTGGTGCACAGGACAAGCGGCAGTTTTTTCTCTCTGCACGCATCCATCAGTGCGTCCGCTGCCTTGTAGGAAGAAAAATCAACAACAACATCTGCCGGAACATCACATTCTGCCAGGCTTTTGAATACCGGATAGTCGTTCTGTCCGTTGTCATTCATATCGATTCCGGCTACGATTTCTGCGTTTGCATCTTCTTTTACGAGACCTGTAATCACCTGTCCCATATGGCCGTTGCAGCCATGCATAATAATTTTAACCATTGTCTTTTTCCTTCTTTACTTCGTGTATTCTCGTTTAAGCAAGCTTCATTCCAAAATCTTTCATAGCCTTTGCCAGGCGCTCCTGGTTCTTCGGCTCCATCTCGGTCAGCGGCAGACGAAGCGGTCCGACTTCTTTGCCCATCAGATTCAGGGCTGCTTTTACCGGGATCGGATTTACTTCACAGAACAGCGCATCGATGAGCGGAAGGGCTTTCAGCTGGATTTCTCTTGCTCCTGCTACATCGCCGTCAAGGAATTTCTGTACCATATCGTGGGTTTCACGCGGCGCTACATTGGAAAGAACAGAGATCACACCGCTTCCGCCAAGGGAAAGGATCGGCACAACCTGATCGTCGTTTCCTGAGTACAGATCGATCTTTCCGTCAGTCAGCTGCATGATTTTTGCCACCTGGGAAATATTGCCGGAAGCCTCTTTGACTGCAACGATATTTTCAACGTTGTTGAACAGATAAGCGATGGTTTCCGGTGCGATATTCACGCCGGTTCTGCCCTGGATATTGTAAAGGATGACCGGCACTTTGACGCTGTCTGCAATTGCGGTAAAGTGTGCGATCAGACCCTTCTGTGTTGCTTTATTATAATACGGAGAAACGAGAAGAAGTCCGTCCACGCCGTATTTTTCTGCTTCCTGAGACAGATAAATAGCTGTCTCCGTGCTGTTGGAGCCGGTTCCCGCAATTACCGGGATTCTGTGATTTACTTTTTCCACAGTATATTTGATGGCATCCAGATGCTCCTCATGGGACAGTGTCGAAGCCTCACCGGTGGTTCCGCAGATAACGATGGCGTCGGTTCCGCCGGCAATCTGCTCCTCGATCAGTTCTCCGAGTTTTTCGTAATTAACTTCCTGCGTTTCGGTCATCGGTGTGATAATTGCAACAGCTGCACCTTTAAAAATAGACATTCTCTTTTCCTCCTGTATGTTGTGTCAGATAAAACCATAAGAAATCAGTCACCGGAGCTTATCTCTCACGGAAAAATTCACTTTCCGTTTAAAAAAGAGGCGCCTCATCCCAGATAAGATCGCCTCCAGCTTCACACATACACAGTATCCATGATCAGATAGCTCTCCATCTCTCGATGACAGTCGCAGATTTTTTCAACCTGCGCCCAGGAGCAGTCCGGTTCAGCGCCGGATGTCCTTCGGCATTCTTCCCTTTTCCTCTTCTTCTTTTGCCGCTGATGCATCCGAAAAGGTACTCTTGAAGTAATGCGACCTCTATCCACTTCAGTTCTGCTTTTACTATAGCATTATTAAATTTTCTTGTCAACAGCGGATCTGATGGTTGCTTTTCCGATGCTGCGTGAACAGTAGCATCGGAAAAGTTACTGTTCGCTGTATTCGAGCTTGCTCACGGAAACCTCATATGCGGTCCGTTTTTCCGTCTCATTCTCACTCAGCCGCTTCATATACTCACGGCTCTGGATACGTCCCCAGATCAGGACGTGACCGCCCACGGCAAATGCGGAAGCGTAGCGCGCGTTCCTTCCCCAGCAGATGCACGGAATATAATCTGATTTCCCGTACGGACGGTTGACTGCGATCAGAAGGTCGGCGATCTCTCTGCCCAGCGGTGTTTTGCGGTAGACCGGCGGTTTACATATGTATCCATCAAGATAAATCTGGTTGGATTTGACGGAATCATCTTCTTCCTCCACAAAGCTCAGCTCCCGCGCAAACACGGAAAGCACCAGACGGTTCTTCTTTTCCTCGTGGCGGTTGTAGGACCGGAACTGCCCGCTGATGCAGATCCACTCTCCCCGGTAGTCCTGCGACACATCCACAAGCCGTTCGGACACCATCACAGGAATCCGGTCCTGTGATTCACTCAGCCGCTTTACCATCACATCAACGAGGTAAAAGCCCTCTCCGAATACCTGATGGCTGAAAGTAAACGGAGAGACAATCTCTCCCATAATAACCACCTGATTGTTTTCAATCATCTTGTCTGCCATAATGAAAATCCCCTTCCTTTGTCTTTTTCCTGTTTCGATTCTTTCATTGCTGTTCACCTGGCAGTGAACTGTATCACCATTTCTGATCGGTACTTGGCTGATCTACATTCCTAGTGTATGTATCACTTTTCTTTTTCAGAACCACTTTTTTCAGATTTTTTTATTTTCTTTCAAATCAGCATTCTGCCCAATTTTTTGTATATCTTTCTGTAAAAACCGCACCACATGCTTCGTATTTTCTACCATTGCAATACAAAAAATGTCACATCTTCCCTGTTTTTTTTCTCTGTTCTGTGCTATAATAGTTCAGATAGGCAGGCATCCAGCAGAGACAGAACGGCAAGGCACCTGCCTTTGTGCTGTGATAAACAATCCCGGCCGGCCAAAAATTTTCAAAAATGAATCCGGAAGGGTCAACCCATAGGAAGAGGAATGAAGAAATGAAAACAACGAGAGAAGATGTAAGAAACGTTGCCATCATCGCCCATGTCGATCATGGTAAAACTACACTGGTAGACGAACTTCTGAAACAGAGCGGCGTCTTCCGTGCCAATCAGGAGGTTCAGGAACGTGTCATGGACTCGAACGATATCGAGCGTGAGCGCGGAATCACTATTCTTTCCAAAAATACAGCAGTTTACTACAAAGGAACGAAAATCAACATCATCGACACCCCAGGCCATGCGGACTTCGGCGGTGAGGTTGAGCGAGTTCTGAAAATGGTAGACGGCGTTATTCTGGTTGTAGACGCTTTTGAGGGCGCTATGCCGCAGACCAAATTCGTGCTGAAAAAAGCACTTGAGCTGAATCTTTCCGTTATCGTCTGCATCAACAAAATCGACCGCCCGGAGGCACGCCCGGACGAAGTCATCGACGAAGTGCTTGAGCTTCTGATGGATCTCGACGCATCCGACGAGCAGCTTGACTGTCCGTTTCTGTACGCATCCGCAAAGATGGGTCATGCGGTACTCGATCTGAACGATACCCCGAAGGATATGACTCCTCTGTTCGAGACCATCCTGAAATACATCCCGGCTCCGACCGGCGATCCGGAAGCTGGCACACAGCTTCTGATCAGTACCATCGACTACAACGAATACGTTGGACGTATCGGTGTCGGCAAAGTTGAAAACGGAACGATCCGCGTAAACCAGGACGTTATGCTGGTCAACCACCACGATTTGACCAAGAAGAAAAAAGTAAAGGTCAGCAAGCTGTATGAGTTTGACGGACTGAAAAAAGTAGAGGTTACCGAGGCCGGCATCGGTTCGATCGTTGCTGTTTCCGGTATCCCGGATATCCACATCGGAGATACGCTCTGCGGTGATCTGGACAACCCGGTTTCCATCCCGTTCCAGAAAATCTCCGAGCCGACCATTTCCATGAACTTCATCGTAAACGACAGCCCGCTGGCAGGTAAAGAAGGTAAATACGTTACCTCCCGCCACCTGCGCGACCGTCTGATGCGTGAGCTGAACACCGACGTTTCCCTGCGTGTCGAGGAGACGGATTCCGCAGACTGCTTCAAGGTTTCCGGCCGTGGTGAGCTGCATCTGTCCGTCCTGATCGAAAATATGCGCCGTGAGGGATATGAGTTTGCAGTAAGTAAGGCAGAAGTTATCTACAAAGAGGACGAGCGCGGACGCAAATTAGAGCCAATGGAAATCGCTTACGTTGACGTTCCGGACGAGTTCTCCGGTACCGTCATCCAGCTCCTCAGCGAGCGTAAAGGCGAGCTTCACGGCATGAGCCGCGCAAGCGATGGTTCCACCCGTCTGGAGTTCGAAATCCCGGCACGAGGCCTGATCGGTTTCCGCGGAATCTTCATGACCTCCACAAAAGGAACGGGTATCCTGAATACCGAATTTGAAGATTACGCACCGTACAAGGGCGACATCGAATACCGCAAACAGGGTTCCCTGATCGCTTTCGAGGCAGGCGAGTCCGTTACCTACGGTCTGTACTCCGCACAGGAGCGCGGTACTCTGTTCATCGGACCTGGCGAGAAGGTTTACGCCGGTATGGTCATCGGACAGAACGGAAAAGCCGAGGATATCGAGCTGAACGTCTGCAAAACGAAGCACCTGACCAACACCCGTACGTCCTCCTCCGACGAGGCACTGCGTCTGACTCCGCCGAGAATCCTTTCCCTCGAGCAGGCTCTGGACTTCATCGACAAGGACGAGCTTCTTGAGGTTACTCCGGTTTCCTTACGTATCCGTAAGAAAGAGCTGGATTCCAGACTTCGTAAGAGAGCGGCAATGAAATAATTTTTGTAACGTTTTTGACAAGAACCGCCGGTTTCCTCTGTTTTAAGAGTGAACCGGCGGTTCTTTTTATTTGTCATTTTTCTGTTTTACTCGTTTGTTGCTCCGTTATGGAAGCCGTAGTACGTCTCCCCTGCGGCGAGATTCACGCCGTTTGCTGCGGCAAGTGTATGAATCGTAACAAGTTCATACCCCCGGTTGATAAGCTCCGGTACAATCGTTGCACAGGACTCTACTGTCGCCTCATGGATATCGTGCATCAGGATAATGTCTCCCGGGCTTACGTTGTTGAGGACAGCGCTGATGTTCGCCTGGACATTTTTCGTCTCCCAGTCCAGGGTATCGACATCCCACATGATGCTGGGACGACCGATCTCCGCAAGCAGATCATCGGTGCTGTTTCCATAGGGGAAACGGACAACCGTTGCACCCTGACCGTTGTTGTACTGGGCAATCAGATCATCTGTCATCTGGAACTGTGCAAGCCCATCATCAACACTCAGTTTTTTCATATTCGGGTGCGAATAGGAGTGGTTTCCCAGCTCGCAGCCGAGCGCTGCCATACGCGGAATGGTGTCTGCGCCGTATTGCTCAACGTTGCTTCCGAGCATAAAGAACGTCGCCTGCGCGCCATACTGCTCCAGCGTATCGAGAAGCTCCCCTGTGTAGATACCCGGGCCGTCATCAAAGGTCAGCGCGACCATCATCGAACCGTTGCGGTCCGGCTGATAAACACCCTGCCCATCAAAATAACAGCCTTTTCCGCCAATCGCATTCCAGCCGGTTGACATGTAGCCATTAGAATCAAAATGATACTGGTTTCCGTCGATATCCGCCCAGCCGTTCACGTAATATGTTGTATCATCGGTCGCATACCACCAGCCCGAGGAGCTGTACTGCCAGCCCGGCGTCTCATTCGGCGGTGTGGTCTGCGAAAGCTGTGCTCGAAGAGGTTGATGTAGAGAAATTGCCCAAGCATTTGCTGTTTCAGTATTACTATTCCATGAGTTGGCTCTATAACTTTTGGGCAGCCTATTGCGATGACAATGAATTTGCGCCACAAATGCGTGCACAGCGCCTCTTCTATCTAAAAAAGACGCTGCAGCATACAACACGCGATGGAGCTATGTATAACTATTTAATGGGAGAAACTTTGTATTATGGCAATCGCAACCGCAAGGCTATGAATTATTACAAATTGGTGTTACAGCAAGTGGGTGTAGACAACCGTCTTTATGCCTCGGCTGCCTACGCACTTGCACGCGGATATAAACAGATGGGGATGATGCAACAATATGAAGAATACATTGTAAAAGCAGGTATTTCTGACCAAGTATGTCCACTCAAAGAGAACTTGGCATTGCAAGAACTTTCACTCTATCTTTATGAAAAAGACCGCAATAACTCTAACCGAGCTGTAAAATACATTTATTGCTCTATGGAGGATGCCCAATTTTATAACAATCGATTGCGTATGTTGGAGATATCGCGCATTCTGCCTAAAATTGTTTCTGCGTATCAAGACCAAATCAATCAACGCACTCGCTTGCTTTATTGGGGCTTGGGGGGTGTGAGTGTTTTGGCATTGCTGCTATTAGGTCTGATTATTTTGGCGTTTAAACAAAACAGCAAGCTTAATCAGCGTCGTTTGCAAATGCACGCACAAAACGAAATATTGGAAAAACTGAATCGCGAATTAAGCGAAACGAACCGCCATCGCGAAACGTATTTACGACTTTTTTTGGACCTTAGTGCTATCTATATTGGCAAGCTTGACAACTTGCGAAAAATGGTATCACGCTCGATTAAAGCGGGAAAAACGGACGATTTATTGTCTAAAATTAACCGTGTGCGTATACAAGAGGAAGAGGCTAACACCTTCTACGATCGTTTTGATCGTGCATTTATTTTGCTTTATCCCGACTTTGTACAACAGCTTAACAATCTGTTGCGCGATGAAGAAAGAATTTGCCCTACTTCACCACAAGCACTCACTACAGAGCTGCGCATATTTGCTTTGATGCGCTTAGGGGTTACATCGAGTCAGGAGATTGCGACGCTACTCTTTT
>OQVT01002732.1_pt1 | contig 11385 bp, 28 predicted proteins | sample 1691561 | NCBI WGS metagenome assembly OQVT01 (sample SAMN03418260, study PRJEB22391) | human gut metagenome | biome: human-gut; feature: organic feature; material: feces | host: Homo sapiens | place: Tanzania | collected 2013-01
GGCGCATAGCACCTGCGGCTTTGGGAAGCTGATGCCGTTTTCATAGTTGGTGATGGCGCTGGGGGTTACGCCCACCAACGCGGCCAACTCCTTGCAGGACATGCCACGCTTTTTCCGGGCCTGTTTGATGCGGTTGCCGATGCTCATAGTTGTCACTCCTCTAGTCCGTAGTCAAAGAGTGTGTCGGTGCACCCGTCTTGGTATCCTTCTAAATACCCTTCGTAGCGCCCGTTTTCTTCGCCGACCTCAATGCCTTCTTCGTAGCCTTCATTCCAGCCGTCGTTGTAGCCTTCTTCCCGTGCATTGTAGCGAATTGTTTCTATTTCTTCGCGGGTGTAGCAGCCGGAAAGGGAGAAAAGGACGGCAATGGCGAGGCAAAAGGCAAAAATCTTTTTCATATAGCACTCCGATGCAATTAAGATATGCGGGTGGATGAATACTCGCCCTTGATGTAGGAGTTGTAGTATTTACCCATTGAATCGGCGGATATCAGTTCGTCGTAGATATAAGACGGAACGTCGTAAGCGTAGATGGAGCCGCTGTCCCGAAACTGTACATACAGGACTTCGTTGTCCCAATCGTAGCCGACGGCGGAAAAGCAGGATGAGCGTGGGGTGCTTTCCAGATAATCGTCCGGATCAGGTTCGCTGTAGTCATATTCCGGTTCGGTGTAGGTGTATTCTTCCGGTTCATCATAGCCGGTGTCGATAACCGGCGATTTGAAAGATTCCTGGTTGTTATTGACTTTTGTGCTACCGCAGGCCGTGCACAGTAGTAACAGTAGCATAGCCAGAAGCAATGAAGCACCCTTTTTCATTATATCTCCTCTCCTTATCCAGCTTCGGCTTCGATTTGTTTGATAGGGATTTCTCTGTAAAAATCCCCGTTTTTGATGTGGTTCAACTCATGGATCAGGCTGTCCCTGTTCTGCTGGCGGCTCAAGCGGCTGTTGAGAAGAATGGTATATGTACCGTCCTCGTTCAGCAGGATCACGCCGCCGCAGGAACAAACAGGAAAATCCACAAATTTAATGAAGTAATCCGCGTTTTCAAGAATCATTTTTCAATCCTTTAATGAATACAGACATCATGCGCTTCTGCTCCTCCGTCATGGTACGGTAGGAATGCAGGAGCGCTTTTTCTTCGTCTTTCAGGGCTTGCAGGGTATCGACCGGTGTTTCTTCTTTGCCGAGAAGGTAAGAAACGGATACGCCAAAATACTCAGCAATCTTTTCCAGCTTTGGGGCAGAAAGCGATTTGACCCGGCCCATTTTTAATTCTGTCATTGTGTTTGGGCCAATGCCCACTTCGCGGCACATCTGTGCTGCCTTGATGCCCTTACTATCGCAAAGGGAGGCTATTCTGTTGTACAACATCACCAAATTCGGTACACTCCTTTTGTGCGCAACTACAAATTACCGAATCCTGTGATTTACCTCTTGAAAATTACCGATTTTGGTGTTAATATCAAGATGCAATCACCGAACGAGGTATTACGCAGGATTTGTGGTTATATCTATTGTAATACCTATTTCGGTAATTGTCAACTACACAATATTGGGGGTGAACACCGAAAATGGTACAACTCAATGATTTCGGCATCGCTGTGAAGAAACGGTTGATCGATCTCAACCGAAATCAGGCGTGGCTCATTGAGCAGGTGCAAGCGGGTGAGACGGGTAAGTACTTTGACAGCGCCTATCTGCAAAAACTCATGACCGGCAGAGCGACAAGCGCCCCGATGGTCAAAGAGATTCAAAGGATTCTGTGGCAGGAACGCTAAAAAACAGCCCGCGCGACGGCGGGCAGGAAAGGAGGTGAGAGGAAGTGAGCGAAGCCAACAAGGCCGCGTTCAACATCCAGATGCTGGAATGTCTGCTGCACTATCATGAAAGGATCACAGCGCCGGTGGGGCAGGACGCCTGCCAGACGCTGGCAGACGGGAAATGCCCCGGAACGCTGATCCTTGACCAGTATTCCGGGGCGTTGAAAGAGGCTATTCGGTGCATTCGGATCGTTCACGGTCTTTGAGTTCCCGCCAAACGGTGTTGACACACTGGACACATTCCGGCGCACTGCACGGGGAGTTCTCGCAGGTGTTGACAACGTAGCGCGTTTCCCCTTCATATTCCAGTGTATTGACAGGCACACGGTCTTGACGAAGGGTAAGCGGGCAGGAGACGGGGACGTAGAACCAAGCCAAAGGAACCACCTCCTTTCCCGTTCAGTGTAGCACACGGGACGGGCGGGAGGCAAGAAAAAACAGTCCGCGGACTACTTGCCTTTTATGGAGCGCCCGAAATGAGAAGACGGGAGGCTGCCACCTCCCGCATCTCGTCTGGCTTTGTCTGCACCATGTTGCTGCTGCTGGCAGACAGCACTTGGCATGGCCGCAACGCTTACGCGCCGAACGGGTGGGGCCACCACCCCTGCCGAGCGGTTACCGCAGACACAGGGAAGGCGTAATGACGCCGGAGGGCATACCCTCGATGGCAATCACGTCCTTTCCCGCCCATGGGCGTTCCCTAAAGGGCAAGTACCAGTATGACAGAGCGGGCACCCAAACGCAAGAGAAACGCATAAAAACAGCCCGCACGATGGCGGGCAGGGAGGTGAGAGGAATGGGGATTGTAGGGCCGATGGGCGTATACGGGGCTGCGAATGACACAGACCTGACGCAGCACCTTGTTGCAGAACTGCGCAAGGCGATGGAAGCCAAGAGCGCAGCGCAGCGGGACGCGAACGGAAACAAATATGTGCCGGTGGACTATTTCGTGGTGTGGCAGACCGTGGAGCTGCTTGAGCGCCGTCTACTGCCGACCGACCAGCAGCCCGACAAGGGTATCACGGAGATCACTTGATACCTCCGCTGTATCGCAAATGAGGTGTAAGGCGGCATTCAGCGGCATTTCATCGGTAAGCAGCGGAAGCTGCAATGCTGCTTGCCACAGTTCCGGATGATCCCGGAACAGGGGAAACAACTCATTGGCGATGGTACGGTTCATGCGGCGGTCATAACAGTCGACGCGCAAATGGGACAGGTTCTGCGCGACGAATTGGCGCAGGGGCTGCCCGTCAAGTTCCAGCCGGTCTTGCCGGGAGTTGGCGATGTAGTCAGGAAAAGAGGCGTATATGCCGCGACATGGCCACAGAGGGGCATCCTCCCGGTGTTCATAGACCCATGACAAAGCACACCATGACATGACCTCGCACAGCGTTTCCGACAGCCAACGATAGGCACTGCACACGGGCTTATGGATTACGAAGTGGCATAGCTCATGGGCGAACTGATAGATGTGCTGTTGGGGGTAATTCCCTTCGGTGGACAGGAAGATCACATCTATATCCGAACGGCATTCCGGTGTTTCCGGGGCGTTCAGCACTGTCAGGTGCGGGTATTGAGAAAGAACATCTTTCCCGAAGATGTCCCCAAAGGCAAGGCAAACACCGCCCAGTGTAGCGGACAATGCGGCAGCCCAATCTGGCGAAAATCCGCTGGATTCCAGTGATGCAGCAACAGTCCAATTCTCATTTGGCGCATAAAAAATCGGATATAAAATCACAAAAACACCGCCTTTCCTCTCAATTCTACCATGAAAGGACAGACGGCACAAGAAAAACCACCTTACCACAGGAAGGAGATACCCATGATCGAGACATTAACACTGAACCAAACCGCCGCGTATCTGCGGCAGCACGGCTTGAGCATTTCCAATCCGGCGCTGGCCAACGGCATCCAGCAGGGGCAGTACCCGTTCGGCATCTGCATCGTCAGCGCGGAGGGCTGCCGGTCGTTCCAGATTTTCAAGACTCTGCTGGACAAATGGATCGCAGAAAGGACGGTGTGCGCATGATCGCCTACATCATGATCTACATCGGGGCGCTGACCGTGGCCGTGAAGCTGATGCACCTGATCGACCGGCTGGAAGGGCGGCGGTGATGAGCGTAAAGCGGAAGGTCGTGGACAAGCGGCTGACGCTGTTCCGCACCTGCGGCATCTGTGGGAAGAGCTTTACCACAACGGCGGATACGCCGTGGGTGCGCCAGGTGCCGCGAGACGGGAAACGGCAGGCCACCACCTACTACTGCTCCACGACCTGTTATCAGGCCAGCTACAAGTACAAGGGGTGGTATGACGGGAAAACCGAGGAGCGCCGCCGGGAGCGGGAGAAAAAGCGCCCTGACCGGTCGGCATATAACCGCCAATGGCGAGACAAGAACCGCGACCACATTCGGGAGTACAACCGTGAACGGGAGCGGCAGTACAGGCTTACAGATCCAGAGGGCTGGCGGGCAGACAAGCGATACCAAAAGAAAAAGAGCCGCCTGAAAGCGAAACAGGAGGTGGTGGTATGAGCGTGATGCTGGAGTACCCGGTGACACCGCAAAGCCCCTGTACACCGGATTGTCCGGACAGAAGCGGCGACTGCATGCTGCACTGTCCCCACGGGTACGCCGCGTATCGGGCGGCGCGGGACAAGGTGTATGCCGCCCGAGCAGCGACCGCCGAGGCCTCGCGGATCGCCAGCGCCGGAAATCGGAAAGCCTCCGTGAAGAAGGCTCGCATGAAACACAGGCACAAAAGATGATTTTGCGGGTAGCACCCGCTGAAAAAGGAGGAATTATTTTGCAGATCGAAAACCGAGAAGAAGCCCAGCGGTCTATCTTGCAGATGTGCCGGGGCGCCTTTCAGGAGCGTGTGGACTACGAGATGCCGCACCTGATGGAAAACATCTTCGACCCCAACACAGCCGCCAAGGCAAAGCGCAAAGTGACCATCACGCTGGAGCTTTGCCCCGACGACACACGCCAGAACATCGTGGTCAACTGCCTGGTCAAGACGACGCTGGCCCCGTCCAACCCCGCCACCACGATGCTGTACGCCGTGGACGAGCATACGGTGGTGGAGATGGTGCCGCAGATCCCCGGCCAGATTGCCGTGGATGGCACGGAACAGGAAGCACCGGCCCGCTTGAAGCTGGTCAATTTTGAATAAAAGGAGAAAGAATCATGTTGAAGGAAGCTATTGAGAAGATCGAGGAACTGGCAAAGCCGATCATTGTGGACAAAGAGGGCCACACCTACGCCGTGAACAATGACGGTGTAGTGCGAGAGATCGCCCCGGCTATGGTTTGTCAGGATTGTCTGGCGCTGAACAGTCTGGACGCGCTGGTGCAGATGGTCAAGACGGAGGGCGTCCGTGGTGACAGCACTGCCAGCAGTGCGGACAAGCTGTATCTGTCCGTAAAGGATCACATGACCGTAGCCTGCTTTGGCCATCCGCAGAAGGACTTGCGGGAGGGGCGTATTTTCTACTACGAGGCGCAGGCCAAAGATGTTCCCGGCTGGGACGCCGAGGTGAAGATGGCCTTTGACAAGGCGGCTGTGGCCTTGCAGACCCGCTTTCAGGATGGCGGCGACCGCGATTACACGCTGACGCTGCTGAGCCAGATCACTTGCGGCGCGAAGGTCACCTACAACGACATTGGCGTGGCAACAACGGTGGTCACGCAAAAGGGGGTAAGCCTCCAGCAGAACAGCACCATCCGCCCGCTGGTGAAGCTGCGGCCTTACCGCACCTTCCAGGAGGTGGAGCAGCCGGAGGGCTTGTTCCTGATCCGCATTGACGAGCGGGGCATCACCTTCACGGAGGCGGACGGCGGCATGTGGAAGCTGGCGGCCCGCAAGACCATCAAGGCATATCTGGAGGAAGCTCTGAAGGACATGATCGACGACGGCAGTGTGGTCGTGATGATGTAAGTGAAAAAAGCCCCGGCGGAGCTGGCACTCCGTCGGGGCGGGCAAAACCCTTGAAAAAAGATTTTACAGGAACAGTTTACCGCCCTTTGGGGCGGATGTCAAGGAGAAACGTATGTACCGATGCAATGAGACCGGGCGGGAGTTTGAGGAACCCCGGTACGATCCCGACTTCTGGAACAAAGGCGACGGGGCGAAGGTGTGTCCCTGCTGCGGCGACACCGATTTTGAAGAGGTCTATCCCTGCGATATCTGCGACAGCTATTCCAGCTGGGATGAATGCGGTTTTGTAGAGCACTACCAGACATGGTATCTCTGCCCGGACTGTCGGAGGATCGCCATCATCAACCTGTTTGAAAAAGGCGCTCAGGAGCTGGGCGACACGGAAGGGGCTTGGCTGGACGATGTGCTGGACGGCAACAGCTGGGCGGATTTGAAGAAAATTTATAAGGAGGCCAAGAAAAATGGCACTGTTACCCTTTGAAGAACTGATTAAGGTCGATGTGAGACCCTTCTGCGAGACGCGGAAGGCCAAGGACGACAACGGCAACGTGGTGGATATCCCCTATCTGAACTGGGCCAAGTGTGTGAAGCTGCTGCACGAGAACGGCGCGAAGGACGTATGGTTTACGCCCCGCGTCTGCCCGGAGACAAAGACCTATCTGTGGCCGCAGGCGGACGTGACCACCCGGAAGGGCTACAAGACGCAGTGCTGGTTCGTCAGCGTGGAGATCCATATTGACGAGCTGGTGTTCAACATGGACACGCCGCTGCTGAACGGGGCACTGGTGGTCTATGAGGACACGCTGAACCAGCTGCGCATTTCCAACGCGCAGGCCCGCGCCTTCGTGAAGGGCGTGGCGCTGCGGACGGGACTGGGCTTTGACCTGTGGGCCGAGAGCGGCGACGGGGACGACGGCGAGGACGATCTGAGCCGCCACAGCATCTGGGCCATCCGGGAACGGCTGGAGCGGGCCATTACCGCCAAGGAAAAGGCGGGGCTGGATCACAAAGACCTGCTGGCCGCCCTGCGGATCAACGACAAGCAGCTGAACCAGCTGATGGGATATTTCGCCAAGCTGGACGGCCTTGAGAAAGCGGTGAACAAGCTGTGATCCACGATCAGGACAGGAGCGGGTGGTTCGGGGCCAGCGACACGGCCACCATCATGGGATCGTGGGAGACGGAGACGTTCCGGAAGTGGTGGGCGGTGAAACTGGGCATCCGGCAGGATCACTACACCAACGCCGCCATGCAGGCGGGCACGGCCTATGAACACAAGATTCTGGACGCGCTGGGGGTAAAGACCCGCGACCGCCAGATCAAGGTTTACGCCCTGCGGCTGCGGGTGAACTACGACGGGGACGACGCCCAGACCGTTACGGAGGTCAAGACCTACAGCAAGGCTCCCTTCAAGGTGAGCCGCGCCTACTGGATGCAGTGTCAGGTGGAGATGTTTGCCAGTGGGTGGGGCCTGCGGCGGCGGAAGATGTGCCGGATCGCGGCCTATCCGGTCGGCGAAGCGGAGAAGCAGAACTTCTTTTTGCCCGTCGACCCCGGCAGGATCAGCCTGTGGCCCATCGAGTACGATGAAACGTGGGTGGAGGAGAAGTACCTGCCCCGGCTGCGGTATCTGGCCACGTGCCTGAAAACAGGCCGGTGGCCCCGAAAGGAGGAAGCGCCATGCAGCAGGTGACGGTGGACGCCGCCCGGTGGCTGCGGGACGGCGACGGGTCGTGGCTGGCCTTCCGGGTAGGCAGCGACAAGACGGCTATGGACGTGTGCGACAGCCTGAAAGCCGGGAAGGAATACAACCTGACGTTGAAGCGTAAGGGCCGCAGTCTGGACGCCAACGCCTATTTCTGGGTGCTGGTGAATCGGCTGGCGGACAAGCTGAAGATCGAGCCGGAGGGCATCTACCGGACATATATCCCGGATATCGGCGGCGGCTATGAAGTGGTGCCGGTGCGGGAAGATCGCATTGACGCATGGGAAAAGGTCTGGTGCAGTGGCCATATTGGCCGGATGATCGAGGACATGGGGCCGTGCCGCAACATCAAGGGCTATCACAATGTCCGGTCTTACCTATCTTCCAGCGATTACGACACGGCCCAGATGTCCCAGCTTATTGAGCTGGTGGTGGCGGACTGCAAACAAAATGGCATCGAAACTATGACGCCCAGAGAGCTGGACGCGCTTGTGTCCCGCTGGGGTGAGGTGAGCGTATGAGCACAGCAAAAATCTATACCGCCCACGGGAAGTCTCTGACCATGCGGCAATGGGCGAAGGAACTGAATCTGCCGCAAAAGACGCTGCGGAATCGGCTGGACAGGGGGTGGACGCCGGAAGCGACCTTCACACCGGGAAAGCAGCTGCACCGGGGCGGCACAACAGGTTCGCGCCGCACTGACCACACAGGAGAGCGGCACGGGATGCTGGTGGTCGACCACTGCCTCGGATCGGGGCCGGATGGGCCGAAATGGCTCTGCGTGTGCGACTGCGGCAAGACGCGGGTGGTACTGGCGCGGAATCTGAGAGGCGCATACAGCTGCGGCTGTAGGGCGAGGAGAAAGGCAGACCGCCGCCCCGGTCGTCCGCAACCCTGCTGGACGTGCCGGAACTACGCCGGAGGGTGCAGTTGGTCGCAGAAGTACCCGGAGCCTGTGAAGGGCTGGGACGCGACCCCCACCACGAAATATCAGGGGAATGCGGGCGAGGTCACATCTTTCGCCATCCATTACTGCCCGGAGTATGTACCTGACGGAACGGAGGTATTGATGAATGGGTGAGAGACGGTGCTATTTCTGCCGCAGGAACGGCAGCGCCGATCCGCTGGAGCGGCACCATGTGTTCGGCGGGAGCCACGCAGACCGGAAGAAAAGCGAGAAATACGGCGCTGTGGTCGACCTGTGCGGCAGCGAGTGTCACCGAAACGGGAAACACGCCGTCCACCGGGACGGGAACGTGATGCGGGGACTGCGCCGGGAATTTCAGGTGAAGATCATGCAGGAACAGGGCTGGACGGAGGCGGAGTTCATCCGGGCGTTCGGCAAGAGCTACTTATAGGAGGCCATATGACACAATGCGAACGAATCCTGCGGTATATGCGGGACGTTGGCCCCATTACACAGCTGGACGCGGCCAAAGAGTTCGGCTGCTACCGGCTGGGCGCAAGGATCTGGGATCTGAAAAAGGCGGGCCACGCCATCCGGAAGCGGATGGTATCAGAGAAAAACAGGTTCGGCGAGAGCGTGAGCTTCGCCGAGTACAGACTGGAGGATAAGAAATGCTGAATAAGATTTTCATCATGGGACGCCTGACCCGTGATCCGGAGCTGCGGCGGACGCAGAACGGTACGGCGGTGGCCGGGTTTGCGCTGGCGGTCGACCGGGACTATAAGAACGCCGACGGCACCAAGGATACAGACTTCATCGAGGTGGTGGCATGGCGCAGCAGCGCCGAGTTCGTCAGCAAGTACTTCACCAAAGGACGTATGGCCATCGTGGAGGGCCGGTTGCAGATTCGTGACTGGCAGGACAAGGACGGCAACAAGCGCCGCAATGCAGAGGTCGTGGCCGACAACGTGTATTTCGGTGACAGTAAGAAGGAGGGCGATTCCTCCGGCGGCTACAAGGCGGCAGGCAAGGCCGTGGACGTGGAGCCGGAAGCGGGAGACTTTGCCGAGGTCGAGGACGAAGAAGATTTTCCGTTTTGAGGTAAATACGGGAGGAAGGAAGCAACACAGCGGGGTGTATCGTGGGCGCGAACCGTGACGGCTGGCCGGAATCGAGCCAGCGCACGACGGCGGCGAGCGCGAAAATCCCCCTTTGTCCCCCTTCCTTTCCCCCACACCCCCTATCTATCCCCCTATATCCCCCTTACACACCCACAACAAGAGAGATATTTCTTCTTGTGGGGGGGTGTATAGAGGGCAGTACGGGAGAAGGAGAGAACATGACGAAAGAAGAATTTGAACAGGTTTTCACGGCGCTGGGGCTGTTCTGGCCGCGGGAAACCGTTTCGGACAGCCGGAAGGCGGCGTGGTGGCTGGCGCTGAAGCCGTACCCCTATCAGGGCGGCGTGCGGGAGAAGATCATTGCCTATGCCCGGTCGCCGAAAGGGAACTTTTTTCCGGATGTGGCGAACCTGACGGCAGGTCTGACGCCGGAGATCACGGAGCCGGAGAAGTCCGGGCCGGACTGGATCGACGCGATGCTGGAGAAAATGCCGCCCCACACGCCTGACCCGATTACCCGATATGCCTCCGAGCATGGGATCACCTGGGGCGAGGCGAAAAAGGCGTTGGAGGGCCGGACATGAGCAGAGAATCATTCATCATCCGCTATCCGGACACCGACGCCGGAAAGAAGGCGTGGAACAAGGCATATGGGCTGAATGCTATCTATGCGGGAAAGCACTGGTCGAAGCGGCGGGACGACGCGAGACTGTGGCACACGCTGACGGTGAGCGCTATCAACGCCGCCCACATTCGCAAGCGGCCTTTTGAAAGGCCCGTAGTACTGACCTTCCAGTGGAATGACCGGCTGGATTGCTCCAACCACGCTTACATGGCGAAGCTGATCGAGGACGGCATGAAGGGCATTCTGCTCCACGACGACAGCCGCCGGTGGGTGAAAGGCATTGAGCATTATTTCCACGACAAGCCCTACATACGCGTGACGGTCACGGAGGTGGAACCATGAAAAACGGGATATGGAAAGTGGAGACGGCGAGGCTTTGCTGGGCCTGCCAGCAGGAAATGGCCCACGAGTACATCATGCAGCCTACCCGCGAACAGCGGCGTGACCCGGTGCGGGATCGCTGGGAGAGCGGCGTGTGTGAGCGCTGCGGGCGGAAACAGAGCATGACCAAACTTCGGAGGTACACCATGAACCGGGCCGGGCTGGTGGCAAGGGGGCGAGAAAATGGGTAAGCAGCATCTATCCCGTGATGAGCGGCTGATTATGCAAGGCCGATTGAAGGGTACGCAGGAAAACATGGACATGGTGGCAATGGTGCTGATGGACAAATGCGGCTGGCACGTCTTTGAGGAGACATCGGACAGCCGGGACACGCAGAGCATCGCGTATCTGTATGAGTGCCTGGAAAAGCTGGCAGAGGAGATAAACGAAGGCCGCATCAAGCGGAAGCACATCAAGGACGTGCTGAAGGACGAGTGCGGCGTGGTGTTTGGAGATTGATATGATTTTTGCACAAGAGACGATGACCGGAGAGATCATCGTGGATAATTTCGCCGGCGGCGGCGGTGCATCGACAGGCATTGAGATTGCAACGGGCATGGCGGTGGCGATTGCCATTAACCACGACCCGGCGGCGATCCTGATGCACAAGACCAACCACCCGTATACGGAGCATTTTCAGGCGTCCGTGTGGGACATTGACCCCGTGGCCGTGTGCCGTGGGCGGCGCGTGGGGCTGGCGTGGTTCTCGCCGGACTGCAAGCACTTTTCCAAGGCAAAGGGAGCGGCATTGGTAGACCGGAAGATTCGCGGCCTTGCGTGGATTACCCTGCGGTGGGCGGCAACGGTACGGCCCCGCGTTATCATCCTTGAAAATGTGGAGGAGTTCCAGACGTGGGGGCCGGTGCGGAAGGGCAAGCCGGTGAAGA
>OQVT01002733.1_pt1 | contig 11384 bp, 12 predicted proteins | sample 1691561 | NCBI WGS metagenome assembly OQVT01 (sample SAMN03418260, study PRJEB22391) | human gut metagenome | biome: human-gut; feature: organic feature; material: feces | host: Homo sapiens | place: Tanzania | collected 2013-01
GGCAGCCTCAGCCATACCGAGCGCACGCCGCGCTTCCTGCCCGACAAATTTGAAGCAGGCACGCTTAATCTGCCCGGTATCGCCGGCCTGCAGGCAGCGCTCATCTGGCTCAAGCAGCAGGGCATAGACAAAATCCGCACGCACGAGCTCACGCTGACGCAGCAGTTTTTAGACGGACTGCGCCAGCTTGAAGCGCAAGGGCTGCTGCGTATCGTCGGCAAAAAGGAGTGCAATGACAGACTCGGCGTCGTGTCTATCGCCACGGAGAAAATGGACATCGCAGAGCTGGCCTTCATCCTCGCAGATAAGTACGCCATCGCCACGCGCGTCGGCCTGCACTGCGCCCCACACGCCCACAAAACTCTCGGAACTTATCCTACCGGCACCCTGCGCTTCTCCTTCGGCTGGCACAACACTGCTGCCGAGGTCAGCGCGGCCCTGCATGCCTTAAGCGAGGTGCTCAGCCATGGACTTTAAGCAGCTGCAAAGCTTCGTCACCGTCGTGCAGGAGGAAAGCTTCACGCAGGCCGCCAGCAAGCTTTTTATCTCGCAGTCCACCATCAGCACGCACATCCGTCAGCTGGAAACTGCGCTCAACACCAAGCTTATTCTGCGCACAACCAAAAGCCTGCAAATCACGCCTAAGGGACGCGAGCTCTATGAATATGCCCAAAATATTCTCGAGCTCAAGGAGCGCATGCTACAGGCCTGCTCCATCGAAAGCCAGCGCATCATCCATCTTGGTGCCTCCACCATCCCCTCGGCTTATATCCTGCCGCAGCTTTTGGCCGACTTCGGCAAGCTGCATCAGGATATTTACTTCATCATTCACCAGAGCGACAGTCAGGGTATCATCAACGGCCTAAAGGACGGCCTGTTCAACCTTGGCTTTATCGGCATGAGCTGCGAGGACAGCGACTTCTGCTGCCAGCCCTTCTGCCGCGACCGCATGGTAGTCATCACTCCGGTCAACGAGCATTTTCTGCAATATAAGCAGCAAAAGGAAAATGTACTGCCGGAGCTTTTGCGCGAGCCGCTGATTCTGCGCGAAAAGGGCAGCGGCAGCAAAAAAATAGCCGATAACTTTCTGGCGCACAGCGGCATTTCCGAGGACGAGCTGCAGATTATTGCCCGCGTCAACGATCAGGAAACTATCAAAAACCTTGTCGCCAGCGGCATGGGCATATCCATTATCTCAGAAAAGGCGGCACACAACTTTCTGCAGGAAAAACGTTTGCTGGCCTTCGAGCTGCCGCAGGCTTTTTCCGAACGCAGCCTCTACCTCATCTACCGCAAAAATTATCTGCTGCCAAGCTACGTCAAGAAGTTTCTCGGCTTCATCAGCCAAAGCAAATTATAAGCATAAAAAAACGAGTACGCACAGGACGAACCCTTGCGTACTCGTTAATTTTTTGCATATTTACTTAACAATTGTCACAGGCACATTAGCGTTTTCCACTATGACGCTGCTGACACTATTGCGGAACAAGCCTTCCAAAACTCCCATGCCTCTGCTGCCCAGCACGATACCGTCACATTCCTGCTCACCTACAGCACGCAGGATGCTTTCGGCAATATCGTTGTCGTTTTCCAGCAAATAGGTGCAGTCAATGTTCTTGCCGCTGAGAATCGCATGTGCGGCATCAAGCACTTCATCACCCATCTGAACATACAGGCAATCGCTTCCAAATTCCACAATATGCTGTTTCATTCTGCCGGAAAGCACCGTCATAACCACCAGCGAGCCGCGCGTATAGCTTACAAGCTCACAGGCATATTCCAATGCTCTCCAGGAATGCTCCGTACCGTCAATAGGTACAAGAATGCGTTTCAGCATTTTATTTTACAATCAGCACAGGTACATTTGCATATTGAGCAACCTTAGAGCTTACGCTGCCAAGGAAGAATTCAGCAATACCGGAAAGGCCACGGCTGCCGATTACGATTGCATCTGCGCCGGTCTTTTTAGCCATAGCAATGATGCGTTCGGACGGATGGCCAACCTCCAGGCTGAATTTGGTTTCGCCTTCGTAGGTGCTCAGACGCTCCTGCGCCATTTCGAGAACCTTGTCACCGATTTTCTCCAGCTCACTGTTGCCCTGACTTACAGTTGCGTGATCCAGAGGAACTGCCAGCAAAGCAGCATTATTATATGGTTGGATTACATTGATTACATGCAGTTCGCCGCCAAACTTTTTGCCAAGCTCTACAGCAGTATCCAGTGCTCTCCAGGAGCCTTCACTGCCATCTACAGGAACAAGAATCTTTTTAAACATAACAACGCACCTCCATAATAATGCACATGTTGTATTTTATTTATTATATTTTTTACAAGAAGAGGCTTTTTTTCTTCTTACGTTATATATTCTGCTTTAGCGCAAAAAATCCTGCCTGAATTACTCGCGACCGCGATTTTTTCTTTTTTCGTGGATGCGGGCAGATTTCTTGCTGAACTTTTTCGGTTCGTCAGCCAGCTTTGCCAGCTCGGAAGGAGATTGCTCCTTAGCCTCAGCAAAGCTTTCGCCCTTCACAAAGCGGAAATAAAGCGCAATGCCGGCAATCAGCACCAGAGGAATGCTGCCGATAATATAACGGTAGCTCTGCGGTGCAGCCATCGTGATAAAGTCATAGATAACGATACATGCAGGCACCAGGATAATTTGTCCCATGCGGGCGAGGAAGGCGTCCTTACCCATAAAACGCACTACCATGCCATAAGCCAAAAAGGCTACCGCAAAGGAAACGAAAGACATAAATACCAAAAACGCAAAAAACTCAAAATTCATCTAAAAAAGCACCTTCCTTAATTCTTCTGTCCGCAGGCACGGGCACCAATGACGCGCGCAGCCCAGACACCGCTGGCACTCGCCTGCGATAATCCGCGTGTAATACCGGCACCGTCGCCTACCGCAAACATATTCGCAACCTTGGTTTCCAGATTGCTGTCCAGCTCGAGGCGTGCGCTGTAGAATTTTACCTCTACGCCGTAAAGCAGCGTATCAGCATTCGCCATACCGGGAGCAATCTTATCCAAAGCATAAATCATTTCAATGATATCATCTAGATGGCGTTTAGGCAAGACCAAACTTAAATCACCCGGCGTTGCACTGAGCGTTGGCTTGGTAAAGCTCTTAAGCATACGCTTCTCATTCGTGCGTCTGCCCTTCACCAGATCACCGAAGCGCTGCACCAGCACGCCGCCTCCCAGCATGTTGGAGAACGAAGCGATACGCTTGCCGTACTGCAGCGGCTCATGGAAGGGCTCGGTAAACTTGCTGCTCACCAAAAGCGCAAAGTTGGTGTTCTTGCTGTGCATCTTGGGGTCGCGGAAGCTGTGGCCGTTAACCGTAATAATGCCGTCCGTGTTTTCTGCTACTACATAGCCGTAGGGATTCATGCAGAAGGTACGCACAACGTCATTATAAAGCGAGGTGCGGTACAAAATTTTTGCTTCATACACCTCGTCGGTGATATGCTTGAACACTTCTGCCGGTACCTCCACGCGCACGCCGATATCCACCTGATTGTTGATAAAATCAAGGCCCATCTTGGCGCACTGCTCTGTGTACCATTCCGCACCGGCGCGACCGGGAGCGGCAATCAGATACTTGCAGGCAACCTTCTCGCCCTTGTTCAGCTCCAGCACGAAGGTTCCGTCCTCCTGACGGCAGATTTCTTCAACCGCGGTATTGCAGCGGATTTCAATCTTATCCTCCAAAAACTTATGGATGTTTTCCATAATCACGAGGTTGTTTTCCGTACCCAGATGGCGTACCTTGGCGTTCAGCAGATGCAGGTCGTATTTCAGCGCTTGCACGCCTATTTTGCTGTTCTTGGTAGAAAAATATTCACCGGGAGCACCATGACGGCAGTTCAGCTCATCAACATAATCAATCAGCTCGATAACCTTGTCCTCCGGCAGATATTCGTTCAGCCAGCCGCCGAATTCCGTCGTAAAATTATATTTGCCGTCCGAAAAAGCACCGGCACCGCCAAAGCCGCGCATAATGCTGCAGGGGTTGCAGTTAATGCAGTGGTCAACCTTCTTGGCTGCCAGCGGGCAGAAGCGCTTTTCAATCGTATTGCCGGCCTCCAGCATAATAACCTTCAGCTGCGGATACTTCAGCACAAACTCATAGGCGGCAAAAATTGCGGCAGGACCGCCACCGATAATGGCAACATCATACATAAATTCTCCTCCTCGTCATCTCCCATAAAAAAACCGCAGCCTCAATTTTTACTGCGGTTTATCAGCTTATTGCTGTTGTTCCTGCTGCTTGCGCAGGTAGCTTGGCTGCGGTGAGCCGTTTCTGATATCCTTGTAGCCTTCTGCCGACTTGCGCATAAAATCGGTTACCAGATAATCAGCCTCACCCATAACCACCAACGCATGAGTTGCATTCTTTTCCAGAAATGGCAGAATCTTTTCGAGGTTTTCCTTTTTATCTACCAGCTCCACAATCACCGGGAAATTAGCATTGCCGCTGATAAATGTGCTGACAGCACGGCCAACTCCGCGCACCTTGGTAGCATAGCCTTCAATACCCTTGATAACAGTACCTCCGGCAAGGCCTAAGGAGCGCGCTTCACGCAGAATTGCTTTATAAAGCGGAATATCCTCAAAGAGAACATCCTCGCCTGTATAAATCTTTAAATACGAGGTTTTGTTAAATTCTAAAGCCATGGTTCTACACCTCCAGCCATCATTTCAATTCGTTTATATTATTATAATTCGGCGCTTGGCAGACAATTCCTGCCATATATAGGCAAAAAATTCTTATCCTTGCATTTAGGACTTGTCAGCAGAACGATAATACTTTATGATATAAGCGTATGATTTGATTATTGAAAGAGGGTATTAAGCATGACAAATTTACATACCGGACTTACCGGCAGAAAAATAATCGTAGACACTTACGGCGGAAGTTGCCCGCACGGCGGCGGCGCGTTTTCCGGAAAAGACCCGACGAAGGTTGACAGAAGCGCGGCTTATATGGCGAGATATATCTGCAAAAACGTAGTCGCGGCGGGGCTTGCGGACGAATGTACGCTCGAAGTCGCTTACGCGATAGGCGTGGCGCGCCCCGTATCGCTGTTTATCAACACCAAAGGCACGGGCAAAATTCCCGACGAAAAGATAGCCGATATAGTCGCCAAGGAATTCGATATGCGTCCGTATTCGATTATCAAAACGCTCGATTTACGCAGACCTATCTACGAAGCGACCGCGGCTTACGGGCATTTCGGCAGATCGGAATTTCCGTGGGAAAGGCTCGACAGGGTAGACGACCTTAAAAAATATCTTGAAAACGCCTGACGCGGTTTTGCGCGCCGTCGGACGGGAATAATACGAAAATAATAAAAAGCGGGGTCAAGGTTTACGAAAGCAAACACAGCGAACCCGTACCGAAAACCATACTCGATCTCGCCGGCGAAATGCAAGCCGCGCGGCTAAACAAAAACTACGCCCGCGCCGACGCGCTCCGCGCGCAGATTCTCAGCGCCGGCTATACCGTAATGATATCCAAAGACGGCGTTTCGGTTAAAAAGAATTCAATTGTAAAAGCAAGTGCGGCGTTAAAGTCGTCGGACATTGCGCGATCGAATTTCTCGTCGATTTCGGGGTATTCGCCCTGAATTTTCACGCCCGCGTTTTCGGCTTCGGCGTAGACTTTGTAAAACTCGTAAATATGCTTTTCGGCGTCGGGGAAGAGTTCGGGCGTAACGTTTATGTCGTTGCGGTAGTTGCTTGAAAGCAGGGCGAATTTAATCGCTTCGTCGGAATATTCTTTAAGCAGGTCGCTCATCAGCAGCGAATTGCCGAGCGATTTGCTCATCTTCTGCCCGTTCACTTTGATAAGCCCGTTATGCACCCAGTATTTGACGAACTGTTTGCCCGTCAACGCTTCGCTTTGCGCTATTTCGTTCTCGTGATGGGGGAATATAAGGTCTCTGCCGCCGCCGTGAATATCTATCTGGTCTCCGAACGCCTTTTTGTTCATCGCCGAACATTCTATATGCCAGCCCGGTCTGCCCTTTCCCCAGGGCGAATCCCAGCAGATTTCGCCTTCTTTGGCGGACTTCCAGAGCGCGAAGTCGAGCGGATCGCGTTTGTCTTCGTCGTTTTCTATTCTCACGCCGTTGAGCGCGTCTTCGAGATTTCTGTGCGAAAGTCTTCCGTAGGCGGGGAATGACGCCACCGAAAAATACACGTCGCCTTTTTTCGTCGGGTAGGCGTGTCCTTTTTCTATCAACGCCGACACGAAGTCTATTACGGTATCGATATTGCAGGTCGCTTTAAGCCATATATCCGGGTCGTCGATATTCATTTCGCGCATAACCTTATCGATTTTTTTAATCATCATATTCGCGTAAGCGTCCGCGGGAATACCCGTCTCTTTTGACTTTGCTATAATCTTGTCGTCAACGTCGGTGTAGTTGCGCGCGTAGGTTACGTCGTAGCCCTTTTTTATAAGGAATTTACGGATAATATCGTAAATGAGCGCCTGATAGACGTGACCTATATGCGCTTCGCCCGAAACGGTTATTCCGCAGGCGTACATATTCACTTTTTTGCCGTGTAAGGGGATAAATTCTTCTTTTTGACCTGAAAGAGTGTTGTAAATTTTCATAACAGAACCTTTATAATATCGTCGGTTTTTCTATTTTTCATTCGCATTATTTTGTCCGGCGTCGCGCAGGGCGTTCAGGCGCGTTTCGAGTTCGTCCGTCCGCGCGCGGAGCGCGCATATTTCTTCTAATATAACGTCACGGCATTGATCCTTTTCGTCGTCCACCCGTTCGCCGTTGATTCTGACCACGCGGCCGGGTACGCCTACCACCGTGGCGTTTGGCGGAACGTCTTTCAGAACCACGCTTCCTGCGCCGATCTTGGCTTTTTCGCCTACGGTTATGCCGCCTAACACTTTCGCCCCGCACGAGATTATCGCGCCTTGTTTAACGACGGGGTGGCGGCGTTTGCCGCAGTCCTTGCCCGTGCCGCCGAGCGTTACGCCCTGATAGATTATTACGCCCTTTTCGATTTCCGCCGTTTCGCCTATCACTACGCCCGCGCCGTGGTCGATAAACACGCCCGAAGCGATTTTAGCGGCGGGGTGGATTTCTATCCCCGTCAAGAACTTGGTGTTCTGGCTGATTATCCGCGCAAGCAGTTTAAGCCCGATACGGTAAAAGAAGTGCGCCGCCCTGTGCCGCGACAGCGCGTGTACGCCCGAATAGGTAAGCCATACTTCGAATTTGGAGCGCGCCGCCGGATCGCTCTTTTTTGCAAAATTTATATCTTCTCTGAGTCTTTTGAAAAACATAATATTCTATAAAAACGAAAATAAACGCCTTTTCTCATAACGCCGCTATGAGAAAAGGCGTCGACTAACGCTGTTCCACTTTTCTTTCGGGGCAAGCCCCCTTATTTTACCTTTTACGCAGGTTGGCGCAGGCTGTTAACCCGTCTTACCGCCGAACGCGAAACGCGCGCGCGGAGCGGAACGCACCTTCGCGTAAAACTCGTTCAGGCTTGCACCGACCGCCTTTTCTCTTGCCGCGCGTTTTACGTTACTCTTTTCCGCCGTAGATTTCTCTTTTACGATATGAATTTTAACACATAAAACGTGAATTTGCAACCGTTTGCGCTTAAAATAATTGCTTTTAACGGAATTATGGTGTATAATTTTAACGACAATCTGAGCAGACGAAGGAGATTATTATGCTCGACCTTAAACTTATAACCGAAAATCCCGAACTGGTAAAGCAGAGACTTGCCAAAAAGGGTTGCGACGCGGACTTTACCGAAGTGCTTAAACTCGACGCCGAAAGAAAGGCGTTGATGTCTGAAATCGAAACGCTCAAAGCCGAAAGAAACAGAGTTTCGGCGGAGATTCCCAAACTCAAAAAGGAAGGCAAGCCCGTAGAAGAAATTTTCGCGCGGATGCGTAAAATCGGTGAAGAAATAGCCGACGGCGACGCGAAAATAGACGAATATCAGAAACGCGTAACCGACTACGTCGCCGCGCTTCCGAATATGCCCGACGACGATTTACTTTCCGGCGGAAAGGAAAACAATCAGGTAATAAAAGTCTTCGGCGAAAAGCCCGAATTTGCGTTCAAAGCCAAAAATCACGTCGATCTTTGCACGTCTTTGGGCATTATCGACTACGAAAGGGGCGTTAAACTGTCGGGTAACGGCTACTGGCTGTACCGCGGCGACGGCGCGCGGCTCGAATGGGCGTTGCTCAACTACTTCGTCGCGACGCACCTTAAAGACGGTTACGAAATGATTTTGCCGCCGCATATGCTCGGTTACAACTGCGGCTACGGCGCGGGGCAATTCCCCAAATTCGCCGACGAAGTTTACTGGGTGGACAGCGAAGACGGAGACCTTAAACGCGCTAAATTTATGCTTCCCACCGCCGAAACCGCGCTCGTCAATATGTACGCGGGCGAGATTATCGACGAAAAGAAACTTCCTATGAAATATTTTGCGTACACGCCCTGCTACCGCAAAGAAGCGGGTACTTACAGAGCCGAAGAACGCGGAATGATAAGGGGGCATCAGTTCAACAAGGTCGAAATGGTGCAGTACGCCCATCCGGACGATTCCAAACGCGCGTTCGAAGAACTCGTAAACAAGGCGTGCGCCTTAATGGAAGGGCTGGGTTTGCATTTCAGACTTTCCAAACTCGCGGCTGGTGACTGCTCCGCGTCGATGGCGAGAACGTACGATATAGAAGTATGGATTCCGTCTATGGGCATTTACAAAGAAGTCTCGTCCGTATCCAACGCCAACGACTATCAGGCGCGCAGAAACAACACTCGTTTCAAAGACTCCGAAACGGGCAAAACGCGGTTCGTGCATACGCTTAACGGATCGGGGCTTGCCACGTCGAGAGTGTTCCCCGCGATTATCGAGCAGTATCAGAACGAAGACGGCTCTATAACCATACCCGAAGTTCTCAGACCGTTTATGGGCGGACAGGAAAGAATAGAAAAAGGCAAACTGTAATCCGAAAACTACAACAGATGATGAGGGTGGTTACTTTGACCTTAACCCAATCGACCATGGCGAAAACTGCCGTCGTGATATCTGCCTTGCTCTTGAGGAAATGGGATATACAATTGAAGCATCTCACCATGAGGTTGCTAAAAAACAAGGACTTTGAATAACAAGGATGAGTATACAATCTAAATTCATAAAAGATTCTTATTGGGCAGTAGGGGCACAGGCTGTGTCCTTGCTGACAAGTGTTGTTGTGTCCTTTGTTCTCCCTAAATTTATCTCTGTAGCAGACTTTGGATATTGGCAGTATTTCTTGTTGGTGGCAAGTTATGTAGGTGTATTGCATTTTGGTTTTGGTGATGGCATATATTTGCAACTTGGTGGCCAATACTGGAATAGTATTAATCGAAGAGAATGGATGCCTAAGATGATGCTGTGTTTTATTTTCCAGTTCAGTCTTTCTCTCATTTTGACAATAGTAACATTGTTATTGTTGTCAAATGATTCCATATATCGTGCTATATATCTCTGGCTTGCTGTTTATTTGTCTATTGAGAATTGCTATAAAATCATGACGATGGCAATGATGTCTACAGACCAAATGCAATATGTTTCTAAAACGGTAATTATAGACAAGGTGTTGATGTCATTAGCTATTGTGGCATTAATTGTTTTTGGGGGTGCAGATGCATGTACTGTTATCGCCAGCTATGTTTTGGCGCATACTGTAGTGTTTTTCTTTGTATGGTTTAAAACAAAACCATACGAATTTATATGCGATGTGTTTTCTAAAAACGTATTTATAACTACATTGGCAATATGTGGCATTGGTATAGTTTTAATGATGTCCAATATAATGTCGATACTTCTTGTTGGGGCATGTAGATTTGCAGTTGAACATTATTGGGATATAGAAACCTTCTCTAAGTTCTCTTTCTCCATTACAATAGCATCATTTTTTCTTGTATTCATTTCACAGATTGGATATGTTTTGTTCCCTGTTTTGAAGCGAATGAAAGAGGAAAGACAAAAGCTATTGTTCGAAAGACTTGACTTCTTGCTTACATTGCTGCCAATAATGTCATATTTGTTTTTCTTCGTGATGTATTGTTTCGTAAGATATTGGCTTCCAAAATACATGGACTCGCTCCTATATCTTGGATTTACGGCTCCGTTTATTTGCTATGAGATAAAAGTGTGTATGTTGTACAATACTTATTTTAAGAATATTGGAGCTATAAAGCAACTCTTGACAATGAATGCTTTGTCTGTTGTTTGTGCGTTATGTTTGTATTTAATAGCTATTGCACAGCATAATATATATATAATGGCATTGGGACTGTTGTTTGCTGAGTTTGTTAAAGTCTGGATGATGAGGCGGTATTTGTCTAACGAATTCAGTGTTTCAACTGGTAGGGTAGCAAAATTTGAAACCGCATTCAATTGTTTATTTGTTGCTGTATATTATTATTGGGGTATAGGCTATGCCTTGGTGTTGTATATAGCTACACTATGTGCAATATGTCCATTGTTTAAAAATGAGTTATTAACGACATTAAAATATATAAAAACCAAAAGATGAAAGATCAAGAATTATATGAGAAAGAGAAGGCTAATTCACAGAAATTCGTTAAATACGATTTTTCTGTAATCACAGTTTCTGACAAGGCAAAGGCGGCTTCACTGCTTAAAAGGATAAATGAAAATGCAATCACTTTTGAAGATGCCGTAAGCGAATCCCAGAAAATCTATTCAAACGACAGCGGAAAAATAAACAGCAAATATCATTATCAGATTGAAAAATTCCTTAAGCAGGCTGAGGACATGGAAAAACTTGCCGCCCTTGAAGAAGGAGCGGTAAGCGAACCACTTCAGACTTCGGTAGGATATTCAATATTCAAGGCAAACTCGGCAAAAACAGAGCCTGATTTTTCAAGCAGCGAAACTGTAAGAACCGTATACAATTACCTGACCGCGAACGAATTCAGCCACATCGAAAATTATTACTCTGAAACCGCCAAGGCGTTCTCTTCAGTTGCAAAGACACGCGGATTCAACGCGGCGATAAACCAGTACGGCGCAAAAAAAGTTTCTGTGCCGGCATTCGCACTAAACTACGGCGGACTTTCTGTAATGTCAAAGCTGAACACATCTCTTGACGGACTTTCAAACGCAGACACAAACAAAAAATTCCTTAGCGACGTTTTCGCGCTTAAAGACGGAGAGCTTTCTGAGCCTGTAACAAACGGAAACAGCGTTCTTGTCCTGCAGCTTGCAAAGAGCAATATTGCGGCGGAAGAACCTATTCCGGCGGAAGCGCTCAACGATGAACTTACAAATTACGATATAGCGACACAGGAGTTCTTCAAAT
>OQVT01002736.1_pt1 | contig 11374 bp, 9 predicted proteins | sample 1691561 | NCBI WGS metagenome assembly OQVT01 (sample SAMN03418260, study PRJEB22391) | human gut metagenome | biome: human-gut; feature: organic feature; material: feces | host: Homo sapiens | place: Tanzania | collected 2013-01
CCCGCGATGTCGAAGATTAATTCTCGCCGGTCACAATGCCGATGGCAATGGAAAGATGGCTTAAACGTCCGCCATACTCGCGGGCTTTTTCCAGCTCGTTCGCGCCGAGCAGATTTCCGATCAGAACTCCGGCACCACCGCTCACGCCGCGGATCAGACAGGAGAGAAGGCTCTTGGCAATCGAGGTGATGGAGTTTGCCGCAACGGCATCACTTCCCATATGCCCCATAATAACGGAATACAGAACGTAGGCAATTCCCCAGACGAGGGAGGCCGCAAGCACGGGAAGCGTGTAGCGCCAGAAATCTTCTGAGAGTATTTTCCCTGCGGAAGAGAAGAGGCGGTTCCAGAGAATCCGTACACGCTCCGGTTTCTTTGTCTCAAGATAAGCCCAGATCAGTTCCACAACGCGGGCGGCTACCGTTGCATAAGCTGCGCCGCGGATCCCAAGTGCCGGAGCACCGCAAAGACCGTAGATGAGAATGGCATTTAAAATGATGTTCAGTACAACCGCAGTGGAGCTGATGCGGGAGCTGACTGCTGCATGACCGGTGTTTTTCAGCAGGATCAGATAGACCTGCGAAATACCGCAGAGTACGTAGGAGAGTGCAACAGCGCGCAAATACTGGCTTCCGCTTGCAACCAGGGCCGCATCATTTGTAAAGATGCGCATCAGTATTTCGGGACAGAAAGCGGCAAGGATGGTAAACAGGCCGGAGAACAGCAGGTTGGTGCGAAGTGCGATCGGAATCACTTTTTCGATTGAAGCGGCATCCCGTTTCCCCCAGTACTGCGCTGCCATAATACCGGCGCCCGCCGCGATGCCTGAGATAAAAAGGCTCAAAACAAACTGCACCTGTCCGGCCAGTGAAACAGCAGACAACGAAGTCTGATCAATCCAGCCCAGCATGATCGCGTCCGTTGCGCTGACGAGAGCCAGCATAAAATTCTGGATCGCAATCGGAAGGACGAGGAGTTTTAGTTTCTGGTAAAACTCATCCTTAAAATTCATTCGTGTTTTCATAAAAAGTCCCCCAAAGTATAAATAGTAGTTTCTGCTGTATTATAGCGGAAAGAAGAGGAGAAAACAATGCATGAAATAAACCACTTTTGAGTCTTTTTTGACTTCTTTTGCATAGATAGAAGAAAAAGATTTTTTCCTGTAACACAGCTTCATATACGGGAGAGAGAGGAAGTATTTTGATCAGAAAGTCAGGTTTTATCCAACAAAAAATCCGGGAGTTCTGCTATCAGAACCAATATGCGGGCAGAGGTTGTCTTTACCAGCTCCAGAAATCCATGAAAGAACTGGAACAGCTGCTGAAGAAAAAAGAGAAGAAACAAAAATAGCGGAACGATCTGCAAAAAGCAGGAAAATCAGAACGGTTTTCGTATGGAAAGAAAAGCAAAGGAGATTGCAGACAGGTAAAAGCATGAAAACTTGAAAAATTTGAAAAAATTGTGAATTTTAATAGAATTTTAAGAGCTGTTTTCGTTGCTTTTAACAAAAGTAAAGAAATAGAAAAAAAAAGGTTGCTTTTTAAAACAGAATCCCTTATAATCTTATTTGTGTTCAGCGAGTGGTTCATTCGTTCAGACACAGAAAATATAAGTAAGCACCTTTAGCTCAGTTGGTAGAGCAGTAGACTCTTAATCTATTTGTCCAGGGTTCGAGTCCCTGAAGGTGCATCAAAAGCACTGTTTTTGCAGACCTGGGAGCTGCGGGGACGGTGTTTTTCTTGTTTACAGGCAGAATATCAAAAATCTATATATCAGCTTTTCTATTATCATAGCATCTGCAAATGAGAAAAACCGGCAGCAGATAGATCTTTTTAACGGGGATCTTTCGGCTGCCGATTTGTATTTCAGGGCAAAACAAGGCTAATAGTTCTTCAGTCCGCTCGCCGAATCAATGATGATCTGGCAGCCTGGCTGAACATTTTTCAGAATCGTGATCATCTGTTCTTCCGGGACGGAGATGCATCCGCCAGTTGGTCGGTTTGTGCTGCAGTGAAGGAAGATGGCCGAGCCCACACCCGGGGTGCAGTCCGGATTGTAGTCGAGAGACAGAACGTAATGATAAGCCGGTTCAATCTCAATGATGTGCTCCGCGGAATTCCAGGCTTTCGGCGTCGTCTTCGTTGTGACAAACTGGTTGTAATATCTGGAATTGACATCATCGACCCAGTAATACGTATCATCTACCTGCGTATAGGGAAGCTGTGTTCCCGGATTTGGAAGAATGCCGAACACATACGTAAAGCTGAACTGTCCGCGCGGCGTTCTGCGGTTCCATTCTGTGGTTTCGCCCATGCCGCCGGAGCCGACATAACCGTTTGTGCACAGATCCTCGCTCCAGGTGCCGTCCGCATCTTTGGTTACCATGGCAATCGTTGCAGTGGTGCCGGAGGCGCTGACGAAAATGAGCTGATTGTGTGTTTTTGCTGCTTTCAGCGTGGAGGCAAGCTTGGTCCATTCGGTTTGCGTCGAAACCTTCCGGCCGTTTTCATCAAAGGTATACTGCTTTCCGCCGATCGTTGCCGTCGTGCTGAAATACCGTCCGCCCCAGTTCTGGAAATAGTAGGAAGTGCCGTTCAGAACGAGCCACTCATCGTGGTACATACCGCCCCAGTTTTTGAAATAGTACCAGTTGTGATCGTAGTCGACCCATTCATTTGCGGCCATGCGGCCGCCGTCTTTCAGGTAATACCAGTTATTGAGATAATAGAGCCATCCGTCAGCGTGCTTTGTGCCGTCCTCATTGAGATAGTACCAGATTCCATCTACTTTGATCCAGTCGTTTTTGCACATGCCGCCCCAGCTTTTAAAATACCAGGTATCGTCGATCCATTCGTCAGATGCCATGGTGCCGTCGTCTTTCAGATAATAGCGATTGCTGTCGTATGTAATCCACTCGTTCTGTGCCAGCCGCCCGCTACCGTCCTTGATCCAGTACCATTTGTTCTTATATTCAATCCAGCCGGTTTTCAAACAGATCGAACCGTCCGCCTGTACGTAATAGCGCGTATCGCCGGACGAAACTACCGCATTGGCATACATGCCGCCCCAGCTGCGGAAGAAATACGTTTTGCCGTTTACCGTTGCAGAGATATTTTCCATATGGCCGTCCGCACAGAGATAATACCAGCAGTCATCATAGAAATACCAGCCCGTCCGTGCACCGCCCCAGCTGCGGAAAGAATACCACTGGCCGTCGATCACAGCCCATCCGCCGCGTGCCCATCCGCCGGTCTCCGTGGCGAAGGTTTTCGGATTTAGATAATAGAGATTGCGGTCTACCGTCTGCCAGCCGGAGAGAAGATGGCCGTCGCTGACATCGACAAGGTACCATTTCCCGTCCACGACGAGCCAGGAAACGGTATCTTCTGTGCGGGTGTAGGTTGTGTGATTTCCGTGGGAAATACTGCCGTCGGCTGTCACGTAATATCGTCTGGCCTGCCCGGCAGAATCTGTCAGCCATTGAAAGCCGGAAGAAAGAACGGCAACGGGTGTCTCGTTTTCGGAGTTTGCTTCCGGTGAAACAGAATCTTCTGTAGCCGCCGAAACTGTCTCTTTCTCGGGGAGAACTGTTTCAGCAGAATCCGTCGAAATATATTCCGAAGTATTTTCTGAAACATCTTCTGAAACAGCGACAGTTTCATCCGCCTGATTTTCCGCCGCATAAACCGGCACCGCGCCAAGCAGGGCACTGCATAAAAGTGCCGCCAGAACTTTTTTTTTCATTCCCATATCCCCCTTTCCTTTCCAGTGAATCTTTTACAGAAATCGCGCCATCATCTTAAAGATCGGGTTTCCGATCGAGGAGAATTTCTCCTCATACTCCGTCATCACATTCCCTTCCAAGAGAACTGCATCGTTATGCAGATCATACGTGAAAGCCGTCAGCTCCCAGCCTTTGGCATTTTTCATCTCCTCGAGCGAGAAGTCAAACAGATCTTTATTATCTGTCTTAAACTCGAGTGTTCCATCTTTCTTTAAAATCTTCTCATATCGTGCGAGAAACTCATGCGCGGTCAGTCTCCGCTTCGCATGGCGGTCCTTCGGCCACGGATCGGAAAAGTTGAGATAAATGCGGTCCACTTCACCCTCCGCAAATACCTCTGGAAGCTGGCGTGCATCCATACGGATGAAGAACAGGTTTTTCAAGTCTTCCTCTAATTTCTCCCGTTTCTGCACGGCACGGAGCAGTACGCTGTCGTACATTTCAATGCCGACGTAGTTGATCTCCGGGTGCAGAGCTGCCATATCCATCAGGAACCGGCCCTTTCCCATACCAACCTCAATATGAATCGGATTTTCATTTCCAAAAACCCCGGACCACTGTCCGCGGCAGCTTTCCGGCTCCTGTACAACGAATGGGCAGGAAGCAATGACATCTTTTGAACCTCTGATATTTCTAAGGCGCATATGCGTAAATTTCCTTTCTTATTAATAAAGTCTGCTGATAGAAAATCCGGAAAACAATGCAAAAATTCATTTCTGCATTTTTGCCTCATCTTCTGGTTTTACTGTAAATACAGAATAGAACAGACAAAATCAGTATATCATAGGTGAAGCCCCTTTCCAAGATTACTTTCATATGGAATTTTTTAAAATGAAATTTTCTAAGTTTTCAAAATACTGTATGCAATATCAACCTGCACATGGCATTTCTTATCGGCAATATGACAATCGGATTGTAGATATATCGAAATGATATGATGAACCACCTTTTACCTATTTATATTGGAAGAAAAAATATGACCCATTGGCTATTTTTAATCAAAAAGTCGATCGAAATCCCACTTTTTTTTACGATTTCAATATGTCAACTTTGGAAAAAAAGGTGTAGAATACTAACAGCAAAGATGCAGGAGTTTCTCCTGTACTTTTTGCCCTGTATATCAAAATTGGTCAGTGGACCAGGTTTGATTGTTATGCAAATATCATAAGGAGGGAAAGCGATGCTATGGAATCTGTAATTAACAAACTTGCAGAGATCGAAACGGCTGCTACTAAGATTATGCAGGCTGCCGAGAATCAGAAGAAGCTCCAGGATGAGCAGCAGGAAGAGCGGATTGCAAAATTCGATGCAGATCTGGAAGCAGAAACGGCAAAGCGGATTGAAGAGATTACAACGAAACTTCATTCTACTACAGATGCGGATCAGAAAAAGCAGCGGGACTCTGCCGCCGAACTTCTATCTTCACTGGACGCTTATTACGAACAGAATCACGGAACACTGTCCACGCAGATTTACGAAAACATTATAAGGAAGTGAAACGATGAGCGGTCTATTATCCTACAGCGGCCTTACCACAAAGATAAGAGCCATGCAGAGCCATCTTTTAAACGACCAGAATTTTCGGGAAATCGTGGAATTGGAGAGTGTACCGCAGGCAGTTTCTTACCTCAAGCAGCATAAAGGCTATGAGGATCTGTTTGAGGGCTACAACGAAGCTGACCTTCACCGGGGTCAGATCGAGAAAATGCTGCGCCTGACGGTGTACCGGGATTTTTCCAAACTGTACCGTTTTGCAAATGTAGAGCAGAGAAAGTTTCTTGCACTCTACTTCAAACGATACGAAGTGTCCGTTATCAAAGAATGCCTGAACACGGTGTTTGATCACCGTGATGTGGTATTGAACCTGTCCATATTCGACGAGTTCTTTAACAAGCATTCCCAGCTGGACATCAATCTTCTGGCGTCCTCCAGGACGATCGAAGAACTGATTGCGAACCTGAAAGGGACAGAATATTATGCCCCGTTGTCGCAGCTCGCGGATATCGAGCGTCCGACCCTGTTCGACTATGAGATGACCCTGGATCTGTATTACTTTGCACAGATGTGGAAAGACAGATCAAAAGTAGTGACAAAGCGGGATCTGGAAGAGCTGACCGCTGCATGGGGAAGCAAGTTTGACATGCTGAACCTTCAGTGGATCTACCGTTCCAAACGCTATTATCACATGACCAGCGCACAAATCTACGCCCTGCTGATTCCGGTTCATCACCGGCTGAAAAAGGATGTGGTAAAGGCACTGGTAGAAGCCGAGAATATGAGTGCATTTTCCCAGCTGCTGGAACAAACCTATTATGCGAAACGGTATGATTCCTTCAAAGTCGATACGCTGGAATCCATGTATGCAGCCATTATGAAGCACATACTTTCCAGTGAATCCAGACAGGATCCTTATTCCGTTGCCACCATATACTCATACCTCTATCACAAAGAGCACGAGGTAAACCGGCTTATTATTGCACTCGAGTGCGTACGTTACCGTATCAGCGCTGACGAGGCAATGCAGCATATCGCAAAAACTTAATACACGGGGAGGTGTACTCATTGATTGTCAAGATGAAATTTTTGAGCATCACCGGGCCGAAAGCCGACATTGACCGTGTGGTCAACACTTATCTCTCAAAATATGAGATACATCTGGAAAACGCTCTGACAGAGCTGTCTACGATGCAGAATATCACACCGTATATCCAGATCAACCCATACAAAGAGACCTTAAAACAGGCGGAAGATTTTACAGCACTTCTGCCGGAAGACAAGCGTACCACCACGAAAAGACTTTCCCTGGAAGATGCCATCAACTGTGTCCATGGTTTGGATCACACCCTTGGCCAGTTGAACCAGGAGCGTACAGAACTGGAAGCAAAAAAGAAAGACTTGATGGAAAAAGCACAGAAAATCGAGCCGTTCCAGGATCTGCACTGCAATCTTTCCTCCATTCTGGATTTCCACTTTATCAAATTCAGATTCGGAAAGATCACAAAAGAGTATTACAACAAGTTTGAGAGCTACTGCTATGAGAACAGCGATACGGTATTCTACCGCTGCCATTCCGATGAGCAGTATGTATGGGGCATTTACTTCTGCCCGAGAGATCAGGTCACGAAAGTGGACGCCGTATTCTCATCCCTGCACTTCGAAAGAATCTACGTTCCGGACGAGTACAGCGGAACGCCGGAGGATGCTTACGCAGCACTTCAGGCAGAAATCAAAAAGACAGACGATGCACTCAGCGAGTGCTCACGGAAACTGGCAAAATGCCTTTCGGATTCCGCAGAGGATCTGGTTGCAGCAAAAGAGCAGTTAGAGCAGCTCTCCGGCAACTTTGATGTCCGTCGCCTGGCAGCCTGCACAAAATCCAAGAAGGAAACTTTCTATATTCTGTGCGGCTGGATGTCGGAAAAAGATGCCGATTCCTTCCAGAAGGACATCGAAAACGACACAAATCTCTTCTGCTTTATCGAGGATGATGCAAACAACGTTCTGCGTCAGCCGCCGACAAAGCTGAAAAACCCGAAAATCTTCCGTCCGTTTGAGATGTACGTGAAGATGTACGGACTGCCAAATTACAATGAAATTGACCCTACGATTATCGTAGGACTCACCTATGCCTTTATTTTCGGAATCATGTTTGCCGATGTAGGACAGGGATTGTGTCTGCTGATTGGCGGCGCACTGCTGTACCACTACAAGAAGATGGATCTGGCAGCGATCATGAGTACCTGCGCGGTATTCTCTGTGATCTTCGGATTCCTGTTCGGCAGCTTCTTCGGATTTGAGAATGTCATACCGGCCCTCTGGCTGCATCCGAAGGAAGCGATGACAACGCTTCCGTTCATCGGTTCGATGAACACCGTATTTGTCGCAGCGGTTGCATTTGGTATGTTCATGATTCTGACAGGAATGGTTCTGCATATGATCAATGCAGCAAGAAACCATAAGCTCGGCGAGCTTCTGTTCAGCCAGAACTCCCTGGCAGGCTTCATTTTCTACGGAGCCCTTGCCGTTACACTCGTTCTCCTGTTCAGCGGCCATAAAGCTCCGGCTGTCGGCGTGATGGTAGTCATGTTCGGTATTCCGCTTCTTGCGATCTTCTTAAAAGAGCCACTGGAGCGTATGGTAGAGAAGAAGGGCAATGCATTTCCGGAGACCGGAAAGGGAATGTTCTTTGTACAGGCATTTTTCGAACTCTTCGATGTGCTTTTAAGCTACTTCTCCAACACAATTTCCTTTGTCCGTGTCGGCGCATATGCAGTCAGCCATGCGGCTATGATGGAGGTTGTCCTGATGCTCGGCGGAGCAACAGGCGGCGGCAGCATCAGCTGGCCGGTTATTGTTCTCGGAAATGTCTTCGTTGCCTGCCTTGAGGCACTGCTGGTAGCGATCCAGGTACTGCGTCTGGAGTATTACGAGATGTTCAGCCGGTTCTATGAAGGAGACGGAAAACCGTTTGTTCCGTTTTTGAAAAAAGGCGAGAAATAAAAGAGGATTCAGAGCCATGCAAAATGGAAGCGAATATGGCGGGAAGCTGTATCGGGAAAAAGTGAAAATGGCTCCGGATCGCAGCAAAGAGTAAATTTAATGAATTAACTTCAGGAGGAAAACTATTATGAACTCAGCATTTGTACAGGTACTTACTGCAATCGCAATGGTATTAACCATCGTTGTTCCTATGACTTATTACTTCAAAGGTGAGCACAACAAAAATCGTTACAAAAAATCTCTGGCAGCCAATGTAAGCGGCTTCTTCGGCCTTCTGCTGATTGCAACCGTTGTTTCCTTCGCAGGCGCAACAACTGCATCTGCTGCAACAGAAGCAGGCGCTGGTCTTGCAACCGGTCTTGGTTACATCGGTGCAGCTCTTGTTACAGGTCTTTCCGGTATTGGTTCCGGTATCGCCGTTGCATCTTCCGCAAGCGCAGCTCTTGGAGCAATCAGCGAAGACGGCAGCATCTTTGGTAAATCCATGATCTTCGTAGCTATGGCCGAAGGTATCGCTCTGTATGGTCTGATCATCTCCTTCATGATTCTTGGTAAACTTTGATTCCAAAACCGGAAGGTATTGATCTTCACCTTAAGTTGGAGGAATCATAAATGAAAATGTTCTTGATCAGTGATAACGTAGACACTCAGACGGGCATGCGCCTGGCCGGAGTGGAAGGCGTTGTCGTTCATGAGCGCGAGGAGCTTTATGATACACTGCAGAAAACACTGGCAGACAAAGAGATCGGAATTATTCTCCTTACAGAAAAGTTCGGGAAGGAATTCCCGGACATTCTGGAGGATGTCCGCCTCAACCATAAGCTTCCACTGCTCATTGAAATTCCGGACCGTCACGGTACCGGAAGAGCGCCGGACTTTATCACTTCCTTTGTAAATGAATCTATTGGATTAAAACTGTAAGAATGCCCTGGAGGTGACACACATTGACTACTGAGGAAAAACTTCAGAATTTTTATAATCATTCCCTGGACAGTGCAAACCGTGAAGCAGAACGTGTGATCGGCGATCACCAGAAAGCTCTGGATAAGATCTTCGAGGAGCATAAAGCAACCGCAAGACGTCAGGCAGAAGAAGAAGTTGCTGCCGAGACCGAGAAAGCAAAACGTGATGTCAATAAGACACTGTCTGCGGATCAGCTTCATATCAGACGGAAGCTGTCCCGTAAAAATCTGGAATTAAAAGAAAAACTGTTTAAAGAAGTTCGTGAAAAACTTACCGCTTATAAAAAGGATCCATCCTATGAGGAGTATCTGGAGCGCAAAATCCGCGAAGCCGTTACGTTTGCCGGAAATGACAAACTGACCTTATATCTGGATCCGTCAGACGAAGCTCATAAGGCTTCCCTGGAGCAGAAACTCTCCGTAACCCTTACCATTTCGGCCATGCCGTTCCTTGGCGGCGTGCGCGCGGTCATTCCGGAGAAAAATATTCTGATCGATAATTCCTTCGAGACCCTTCTGAACGAAGAGCGGGAGAATTTCATCTTTCACGGAGGTGTAGAGCATGAATAAAACCGGAGTTATCTATGGAATCAACGGTCCGGTCGTATATCTGAAAGGAAACACCGGATTTAAAATGTCCGAGATGGTTTACGTTGGTAAAGAACGTCTGGTCGGCGAGGTTATTGCCCTGACAAAGGATACCACTACAGTACAGGTTTTCGAGGAAACCACAGGACTGAAACCAGGCGAAACAGTTACCGCATCCGGAGATGCCCTCTCTGTTACACTGGGACCTGGAATCCTGAACAACATTTTTGACGGTATTGAGCGTCCGCTGTCCGAGATTGCAAAGCAGTCCGGTAAATATATCAGCCGCGGTCTTACCGTAGATTCTCTGGATACAGAGAAAAAATGGGATGTCCATGTAACTGTTTCAGAAGGCGAAGAGCTGATGGGCGGCGCAATCATTGCAGAAACACAGGAAACCCGTTCCATCGTACACAAATCGATGGTTCCGCCGGATGTCAACGGCACGGTTATCTGGGCTGCCAAAGACGGAAAGTATACCATCCTTGACCCGATTGTAAAACTGAAACTGGAAGACGGCACCGAAAAAGAGATCACACTGGCACAGAAATGGCCGATCCGTGTACCGCGTCCAACCCTGAAAAGATATCCGGCATCCGTTCCGCTGATCACAGGACAGCGTATCCTGGATACGATGTTCCCGATCGCAAAAGGCGGCACAGCAGCCATCCCTGGCGGATTCGGTACTGGAAAAACCATGACCCAGCACCAGATCGCAAAATGGTCTGATGCCGATATCATCATCTATATCGGATGTGGAGAGCGTGGAAACGAGATGACACAGGTTCTGGAGGAGTTCCAGGAACTGATCGACCCGAAGAGCGGCAACCCGCTGATGGATCGTACCACCCTGATCGCCAACACATCCAACATGCCTGTTGCAGCCCGTGAGGCATCTCTGTATTCCGGACTGACACTGGCTGAGTATTACCGCGATATGGGCTATGATGTAGCAATCATGGCAGACTCCACATCCCGTTGGGCAGAGGCACTCCGTGAGCTGTCCGGCCGTCTGGAGGAAATGCCTGCCGAGGAAGGTTTCCCGGCATATCTGGCATCCCGTCTGTCCGCTTTCTATGAGCGTGCCGGCATGATGCAGACCCTTTGCGGCGCAGAGGGAAGCGTATCCATCATCGGAGCTGTATCTCCGCAGGGTGGTGACTTCTCCGAGCCTGTTACCATGAACACCAAACGTTTCGTCCGCTGCTTCTGGGGACTGGACAAATCTCTGGCTTACGCCCGTCATTTCCCGGCGATCCACTGGCTGACCAGCTACAGTGAATACCTGCAGGATCTGTCGCCGTGGTACAAAGATCACGTAAACAAAAACTTCGTAGATATGCGGAACCAGTTAATGGGAATCCTGAACTCCGAGAGCTCCCTGATGGAAATTGTAAAACTGATCGGTAGCGATGTTCTTCCGGATGACCAGAAGCTGACCCTGGAAATCGCCAGAGTTATTCGACTGGGCTTCCTGCAGCAGAATGCATTCCATCCGGATGACACCTGCGTATCTCTGGAAAAACAGTACAAGATGATG
>OQVT01002739.1_pt1 | contig 11368 bp, 7 predicted proteins | sample 1691561 | NCBI WGS metagenome assembly OQVT01 (sample SAMN03418260, study PRJEB22391) | human gut metagenome | biome: human-gut; feature: organic feature; material: feces | host: Homo sapiens | place: Tanzania | collected 2013-01
ACTTTCAAGCCGTCCTTGATAAGTACATGGATAAAAGCCATTCCACGGTGAACAAATACAAGCAGCTCATCACCCAGATGTCCACATGGGCCGTGCGCGAGGAGATTTGCACCACCAACTTTGCCCGGTTTGTGAAGCTGCCGGAAAACGTCAAAAAGGAAAAAGAGATTTTCACCGCCGCCGAGATCAAAAAGCTGGAGAAGGACGGCAGCGATGCCGCCAAGATCGTCCTCATGCTCCTTGCCACCGGCATGCGCATCGGCGAACTGTTCAGTTTGCCGTTGAAAGACTACCACAAGGATTATGTGGTGGGCGGAGAGAAAACGGAAGCCGGCCGGAACCGCATTATTCCCATCAGGCCGGAGGGAAAGCCGTACTTTGAATACTTCGCCCAGAAGGCCGATGGCGATCTGCTCCTGTCAGGCTACGAAGGGCAGAAAGTTCCCGCCAACTTCCGTCGGCGTGACTACTACCCGCTACTGGAAAAGCTCAAGATAGAAAAAAAGACCCCCCATGCCACGCGGCACACTTACGCCACCCGCGCAGTTAAGGAAGGTCTTGCCCCTGAAATTCTTCAAAAAGTCCTCGGTCATGCCAATTATTCCACCACCGCCAACGTCTACACGCACCTTGACCCGGAAACGCTGATAAGCGCGGTTACTAACACGTTACTAACAAATGCCAAAAAGTCAGAAAACGAAAAATCCTCGTAACCCGCATGGTTACGAGGATTTTTTTGGTGCCCCGTCGGGGATTCGAACCCCGGACACCCTGCTTAAAAGGCGTATGCAGGCGCTCTAAACGCAGCACAAAGTGACGCAAAATGGCACAAATCGCCAAAAACAGCGCTCTTATACTTTGAAATAGTTGCACAGTTTTTCTTGGTTTGTTTCGGTTGCTAACACGTTACTAACAAAGTCACGCGCCCAGCAGCTTACCCCACGTCACCGCGCCGACCACACCGTCGGCGGTCAGGCCGTGGTCACTCTGGTACTTACGCACCGCCGCGTCGGTGGCGCTGCCGAAGCTTCTGTCCGCACCTCGCGCACCGCATGAATAGCCGCTCTCGATCAGCAGCGTTTGCAGCGCCTTCACGTCGTTGCCATCCTTGACGCCCTTTTTCAGCTGGCGAAGCTTGGGGGACACAAACACATCTTCCGTGGCGGTCTCCGGCATGGCGGACGCTACACCGGTAGCCGCCTTTGCATAGTCCGGCAATCCGAAGCCGCGAATGTACCGCCCGTTGACCTGCATGGGCCGCGTCTTTACGCTGTCGCGGTAGTTACCCTCCGTCACCCAGAAGGACGTGCCGGACACCTTTGTGACGATGCCCACATGATCCGCGCCGGTGGTACACTCGCCTACGCCGTTGTCGCTCCACGCATACACCACCACATCGCCGATCTGGGGTTTGTAGTCGTCCCGCTCCATCCAGCGGCCCAGCGCTTTGTAGAGGTCGATCATCTTCCCCACGCCCACCTCCGTGGGCATAATGTCCGTGATGTTGTTGACGATAGCCACGGCGCTGACCGTACCGGCGCACCATGCGTCGGTGTATTTCAGTGCGTAGCCCCTCGCCAGCGGCTTGTGGCTGTTATAAATGTCGATGATCTTCTTGTGGCTGCCGTCCGCCTCGTTAAGACCCACCCAGCCCAGAATCGTGTCTACCACATTCTGTCTCAGTTGCTGTTCCGTCATTTTCTCGACCTCCCTGAAATCGTTCTTCCCGTTCATGGCCAGCATCACGGGGTAGTCCGTCAGCATGTAATCCTGGTCACACACCACATCGGCCACCTTGGTGTCCCGCAGCTTGTTGGTTTCGCCGCCGAACTGCCACAGGCCGAAGTCCCGGCCATAACGGCACGTCTCGTTCCACTCGGCCACCCAGTGGGCATACCTGAAAAGCTGCTCGTCGTGCATATAGCCCTCGAACATGGCGCGGGAGGAGTAGATGCCCACCCATGCGCCGCGCTGCTCCAGTGCCTCGCAGAAGGCCAGCACAATGGCCGTCAGCGCGTCCTTGCCCAGCGCCAGCATCTCCTTGTGTTCCACGTCCATGTACACCGGCAGGGTGAACTTCTTTCCGGCAAGGCAGTTGTCGAAGAAATACGCCGCCTCCTGCTCTGCCTGTTCCACGGTCAGCGCCTTGCTGAACCAGTAGCAGCCCACGTCAATGCCGCGCTTGACGCACTCCTCATAGTTCCGCTGGAACTGCTTGTTGGTATAAAGGCCGTTGTTACCCCCGCCGCCCTTCAGGACGGCGAAGGTAACACCCTCGGCTTTATCCCAATCGAACACGCCCTGCGCGTCCGAAATGTCAATGCCGTAGCGCATGGCTCACTCCTCCAGCTCAGGCAGGCCCGCCAGAGAGGTCAGCAGGCTCAGGATGCCCGCCAGCACGGCGGCGCTGCCCACGGCGACCCAGTTGACTTCTGCCATGACGGCGGTGGTGCCGATGGTGGCAACAGCGGTCTGTGCCACGGTCTTGATGGCGCGGATGCCCGCCGCCTTGATCCAGTTCTTCCAGTTTCTCATGATGTAGTCCTTTCCGGCCTAATTGGCCTGTCCCATAATGTTGTGTACGTCTTTTTCCAAATCGTCGATACGATGATTGGCTACCTTCTGCCGCTCCTCCGCCAGGGCCACGGCCTCCTCCAGCGCATAGGTGCGCTCCACCAGATTGTTGTGCTTGCTGACCTTCTGCTCCAGCTGCTCAAGGCGGTAGGCGATCAGTGCGGTGCTCTTGCGGTTGGCGAAATAGCTTCCTGCCAGCGTCCCCACAAGGCCCAGCACCGCCGCAATGATGGCTTCCGTCATGTGACCTCCTCCCATCCATATACACCCGGCTCCCACACGTTGTTGTCACAGGTGCTGCGCCATGTTTTGCCGCCGTGTGTCACCTTGTCGCCTGTCATGTAGGGGTTGGTGCTGTCCGGCTGCTGCCACGCGGGGATGACGGCTGGGTCGGGGATCAGCACCTGTGCCCACAGGCTGGGCGCGTCCGCCGGGTTCCAGCCTGACTGCGATGTGTGGGCCTGTAGGCACTTGTAGACGTATCCCCCATACAGCCGCCGGTCTCCCGCGACATAGGCCACCCCCTCGCCGTCCCACGGGCGGTAGAGCAGCGGCGCTGCCGCCGCCTGCGCGTCCGTCAGCACCACCGCTGCGGCATCCATACTGGCCCGAATGGCCTGGGCCTGCGCCATGATGTCAGTTCTCATCCGTCACCACCCCCAGCGTCTGCAAAGCCGCCTTGTACTGCTCAATTTCTTCCTGGGCGGTCAGGAGTTCTTCGCCGTCCCGGTAGAACTTGCCATCCTGATAACTGTCCCCGATGCCCACCGGGCGGTCATGGAGCGCCACCGCACCGGGGAAATCCCCGGCGTTGGTTTCCCACAGAGTAATGACGTTGGTCACAGTCCCTTCCGTGATAACTGCATATCTCATGCCGCCACCTCCTTGTGCTGCCGGATGACCACAATGCCGTCGGCAGGTTCAACGTTATAAGCGCCGCCATTGCCGGAGTTGGGTACGGTGGCGGTCAGGTTATCGCCGCCGCCGGAAGCGTACAGGTCGCCGTCTGCTTCGCCAAATTCTCGTGTGGTGGTACCCTGTCCCTTGCCGCCAGCAGTTGTAGCAGTCGTACCGTCGCCACCATCCGTACCACCAGCGGCGGTACTGTAGTTGGCATGTACCCCACTGACATTCAGACCACCGCCGCCAGAGCCACCGTCTGCGCCCGGCTGCTTGGATGTGTTATATCCTCTCTTAGAGCCCTTTCCTCCCAGTGCAGATGCGGCAAACGCCGATGTTGTGCCACCATCCGTACCGTTCAAACTACCTTCAGTAATGTTTTTGCCCGCCGCGCCTACCACGATGGGATAGGCGGTATTGGCCGCCACCACCACAGACCGCACGGTGGTGGTGTAGCCTGCGCCACCACCGCCGCAGAGTACATAGCTTCTTCCTCCGCCGCCACCTACCAAAAATGCATCAATCACCATGTCTTTCAATGGCGTGAACGTGCCGCTGGACAGAAACTTGATGCGCCAGTTGCCGCCGCCATCGTCCAGCACCTGATACGTGCCGTCACCGCCCGACCAGTTGAAGTCCTCGCCGATGATGGGCGCGGAAATGGCGCCGCCGCCGGAAAAAATACCTTCTACCTGAATCATACAATTATCACCTCCACCGGAATATTGATGGCGGGCACGGTGCCCACCGCCTTGACCGTCAGCGAACCCGCCGCCTGTGCCGTCACACGGGGCTGCGCCGCGCCCCACGCGGCGAACTGCTCGTCGGTGGCACTCTGGGCGATGCGCAGGCTGCCGTTGGCCGCTGCCGTAACACCGGAGACGGCCAGCGTCTGCACGCCGTCGCTCCACCCCGCCGCCGTCAGCGTGGCGGCAGCGGACACGGACTTGTCGGCCTTGTCCTGCACCAGCTTGTAGACATTGTTCACCGCCTTTGGCGTGACGGCCTTGTCGGTGTCGGTGCGCTCGTAGCTGTCCACCAGATAGGTAATGCCCTTGCTGCCGGTGCTGGCACTGGGCAGGCTTACCGCGCCCAATGTGTCGGTATCGGTAAAGGCCAGATACTGGCCCTTGCTGCCGGACACCTCCACCCCGTCGCCCTTGGGGCCCTGCGGGCCGGTGTCACCCTTGTCGCCCTTCTCGCCCTTCAGCGCCGCCAGCTGCGCCGCCGTGAAGTCCGCGTAGGTAAAGGCGTCGCCCTTTTCGCCGGGGTCGCCTTTCGGGCCTTGCGCGCCCGTGTCGCCCTTCGCGCCGGGAGCGCCATCGGCTCCGGCAGGGCCGGTGTCGCCCTTGGGGCCTTGTGGGCCTGTATCACCTTTTGCACCGGGCGCACCAACTGCACCAGCGGGGCCCGTGTCGCCTTTCTCACCCTTCAGCGCCGCCAGCTGCGTCGCTGTGAAATCCGAATAAGTGAACGCCGCGCCCTTCTCACCGGGGTCTCCCTTCGGGCCAGCAGGCCCCTGTGGGCCCGTCTCACCTTGCGGCCCTTGGGGGCCGGTATCACCCTGCGGCCCCTGTGCGCCGGTATCACCCTTTGCACCGGCAGGGCCAGTATCACCCTTGGGGCCTTTCAGCGCACCCACGTTCACCCATGCCGCCTTGTCCACATCCCACTGATACACGGTGTTGCTGTCCGCCGTACCAACGAACCACGCGTCACCGGCGCTTCCTGTAGGGTGGGCTGCCTGCAAAGCCGCCAGCGTGGCATACAGTCCCTTTACCGTGTAGCTGTCGCCAGCTGGGCCGGTGTCACCCTTGGGGCCGGTGGGGCCTTGTGCGCCGGTCTCACCCTGTGGGCCTGTCGGGCCTTGTTCGCCCTGTGCACCCTTGTCACCTTTCTCGCCCTTCAGCGCCGCCAGCTGTGCCGTCGTGAAGTCCGCATAGGTGAAAGCTGCACCCTTTTCGCCTTTTTCACCCCGTGCGCCCGTGTCGCCCTTCGGCCCCCTTGCTCCGGTGTCGCCCTTCGCGCCCTGTGGTCCAGCGGGGCCGGTATCGCCCTTGTCACCCTTGAATTTACCCGCGTCCGCGTCGTCCCGGACGCTCTTGGCAATGTTCCGGGCCTCCTGCGCCTGCGCCAGTATCTGCTCACCGTAGCTGGCCGGCACCTCCGGCAGCGCCTCGCCGGACACCGCGCCGCTCTCGTCCACCATGAACCGCACCTGCGTGGTGGTGATCCGCTGCGTCGTCTCGCCCACGGCCTTTGTCCCAACCAGATGCACGGTCCACTCGCCCGCCGCCAGATTCAGATGATCCTCCGGCGAAATCGCGTCGTCCGTCAGCAGCACGCTGTACGTCTTTCCTGTTCCTTCAAACACTGCCGTCTTGGCCGCGCCGTCCCAGTCCTCTGTCTGAAACACGAACCGCGCCGCCAGATAGTCAATAGTGTTGGACGCCACCACGGTATTCTCCATCCGCAGCCGCTGCCCGTATACATAGAACGTCATCATGTCTCTCACCCCTTTTTACATAAGAGCATAACAGAAGCGGCGGTGGAAACTCTATCCCACCGCCGCTTCCGTGTTACCACGGTGCCCGTTCGTTGATCCGCTTTTCACTGATACCCGATGCCAGCGCCAATGCAAACATCTGGTCGTAAGAGATATTCAGGGAGCCGATGTACTCCAGCCGCTTATCCATCTTGGAGTAAGCGTCGTTCTTGCCGTCTCCGTCGTAGTCCTCGCCGGTCATGCTGTGAAGGACGCTCCATGCTTTGTAGTAGGTGTCCTCCGACATACCCGTGCTGGCGCAGTATTCGTTATACTTTTCCACTGCCTCCGTCGAAATATCGTCGTACTCGTCGCTGTCTCCGGTGAATTTCCATCTTTCAACGGCCTTGGTGGCGGATTCATCGTCCTTGCCGCCATACCGTTTCAGGTAGGAAACCGCCTGATCGTAGCGGATACGGCCCGCACTGTAAGCGCCGCGAAGATCATCGTAGCTGATGCCGGTATCGACCTCGCATTGCAGCTGCGTCACATATGCTTCCGCCTCTTCGCGGGTCTTACCGTCAATGCTGACCATCTCATTGATCAGCTGCTGCCGGTTAATAGCACCCTCGACAAATGCGTCTCTCTTCTCGTTGTAGGCATAACCGTACTTCTCCTTGAAGGCCCACTTGCTGACGATTACCTGCGCTTCATCTTCGCTGTACCCGATATCCTCCAGCTGCTTGCGCATGTCGGTGTCGGACGCGCCGGAATCCTGAATAACGGACTTGATGCCCTTCTGGAGCTGTCCGTCGCTGTACCCCCGCTTCTTCATATCGTCATAGATATACTGGTACGCTTCCTTGTCCTGCTCCATGGCCATATACAGCAGTTTATAATACCGAGTGTTGTTGCCCGCGTCCGGCGCAAGCCGCCAGATGGCCCGCTCCATTTCGTACATCATGCGGACATTGCCGCTCTCCTGCGCCACGCTTCGGGCAATGGCCCACACGTCACGGCCCACATTGGCTACGGAGACACCGAAGATCTTACTGCCCGCCGTCAGCAGCTGCTTGGCAGCATACAACGGGGTTTTCTTGCCCTCGCCCTGCAAACTCTTGGCGAAGCCCTCCGCCGCTGTAATGAAGTCTCCCGCCGCGTCGGCGTCCATCCGGCTTACCGTAAAGCCCTGCATCAGCGACTTAATGTCCTTCGCGTAGGGAATCCGCCCCAGCGGGTCAGCGTTGTCCCAGAGGTTGCTGCCCAGCAGCACATTCAGGAAGGTGTCCTTCTCCTTATCACCGGTGACGCCGGTCAGCTTCTCCCAGTACCGCGCCCAGTACCCCTTGTCCTTATCGTCGTCACGGGCGGCGTCCACAAGGGACTGCACCAGCGCGTTCACCACATCCGTCACCAGCACGGCCCCGATGGTGCGGGTCATTTTCTTCATGGCGGCGCTGCGCTTCGGGATATTCTGCTCAAACCGCCATGCGTCATAGGCGCGCATGAACATGTTCAGTGTTTTCAGCGGCTCACCCATAAAGGCCGTGGCCTGCTTGGTCAGGCCGTTGGCGTCCCGCATGATCTGCGTCCGCTGCATGATGCCGTCCACCACCTGAGACTGGTCAATGACCTCTGTGAACACCTGGGCCACGCGGGAGAAGAAAGCGTCACTGCCTTTCTCATAGCCGCCCTCGTTCACCACCGTCCACTCGCAGGCGTTCCAGATAGCGCCCCACGTCACGGCGTCCGCCTTACCGGCGGCCCAGCCGCTCCAGTCGTTCAGCTTGTCCATCACGCCGCCCTCACCGCCATAGACGTTCTGGGCGATGCTGTACCGGCTGCTCTGGTCAAAGCCCGCCGTGTCCTTGATGCTGGCAATGGGCGCGTACTTCTTGGCCTTTTCCCAGCCGTTGCCCTCCGTCGCGCCGCCCACAATGCCCTTTGCCATCGTAGATGGGTCAAGAATGGCCGCCGCCCGGACATAGGCCGTCGGCTGCTGGGCCACCACCCGTAGGTTAAAGCCCACGCTGGCGCCCTTCACGCCGCCCACCATCTTTTCAATGAATCGGGTGGTGTCGGTGCCGGTGCTGCCCATGCCGTTCTGCACGTCCCGCATCAGATTTCGCCAGTATTTTTGCGCCGCCTCGCCGTACACATCCGTCAAAACGTGCTTCACGTTCTTGCCGGTCAGGTTGCCCTTGGCGTCGCGGTAGCGGTAGTTATATAGCCGGTTGATGTCCTCCATGGGGGCCAGCAGCGTGCTGTACTGGATCATGTCGCTGGCGTTCTGGGCGAACACGTCGTACATGTCCCCCATCTCCAGCGCGTTGCTGGCGTTGGGGGTCAGAGTCTTGGCGCTGCCCATGTTCTTGATCTCGCGGGCCACGTCCGCGCCCTTCTCGGAGTTCTGGGTGGTGCCCTCCTGCGCCGCCTTGATGGGCCAGTATTTCCCCTCCGTGAACTTCTGATAGCCATACACGGTCATGCTGGCCTCGTTGCCCCACTTGGCAAGGTCGCCGCTGGCGATCTTCTGGAAGCCCTCCGCCACCCTCCGCTGTGCTGCGGTCAGCGTGCCGGTGATAGCGGTCAGGTCGTCCACCGTCAGGCGGATGTTCTCCGTGCCCCGCTCAATGGCCGCCTGTTTGCCGTTTTTCTTAATGGCAGGCTGCACCACGCCGCCCACCGTCAGGTGATGCACCGCCTGTTCGCCGCGTCCCACCAGATTGTAGAGGTTCATGATCTGCCCCGTGGTCAGCACCAGCCGCTGGCCGTCCTCGCCCACGAAGAACGCATGGCGCTCCAGACGGTTCTTGTAGACCTCCTTGTCCATGAACTTCTCCGCCGCTGCCTGAATGGTTTTCAGCATGGTATTCTGCTTGTCCTGCGCGTTGCGCAGCGTCCGGTATACCTGCATGCCCGCCTCGCCGTAGGCGTAGAAGAACGTATACGGGTCATAGAGATCCAGCGCCAGCTTGCGGTTGGCCCGCTTCCGGGAGAACGTGCCATCCCGCAGTGCTTCCGCCAGCTCCTGCACCCCGGCATAGCGCTCAATCGCCAGATTCTTGTTGAAGGTGGACACGCTCTGCTCAATGGCCCGCACCGCCTGCCATACGGTGGTCAGCTCCTCGCTGTTCATGTCGGCAATGCGCTTGTTGCCGAACGCCATCACCTGATCCAGCAGCCCCGCGCCCTCGCTGCCCAGCAGGTCGGGGTCAATTACCAGCGCTTCGCCGCTCTTGAGGATTTCGTCATAGGCGTTTTTCAGGGCAATGGCCGCCTGTGTCCGCGCCGTGGGCAATCCCTCGCCGTTCGCCACATGCTCACCCGTAAGGCCGCCGCGCATGCCGTCCTTACGAATCACATAGTGTTCCGTGCCGGGCTTGATGCTGTACGCGCTCTCCTGATTGATGCTGCCCAGCAGCGCCGCCACGCTCTGCCGCAGCTTCTCCGGAATGTGCTGCTTGTCCGTGGGGGTCAGCAGCTTCCGGGACAGGTCGGCGGTATGCCGCGCGATCTTGGCCCGCAGGGCGGTGGCATTGCGCCGCTCCCGTCCGGCCTTGGTCTGCTCCTGATAGTGCCGCCGCATCCGCTCCACCTGCCGGTCACGTCCCTCGCGGGTCTTAATGAGCATCTGCGTCAGCCGTGCCTTGGTCTCCTGAAGCTCCAGTGCCTGCCGGTCGGCAAAGGTGGGGTTGCTCTGCCGCACATCCTCGCCGATCATGCCGTCGATCAGCAGGTCGGAAAGCTCCGTCACCGCCGCGTCACGGAATCCGTCAAAAGGATTCTCATAAATGCGGCCCACGTTGTCCAGCACCTCGCTCATGCGCAGCAGCTGGTCGCCGGGGTGGATGATGGTGCTGGGGAAATAGCCCTCGCCGAACATCTCCGTCAGCTCACTGTACGCCACATCCACGTCAAGGCCGCTCTTGTCGCTGATCTTCAGCGTCCCCCGGTTGGCTCTGCGCCAGTCCTTGAAATCCGGAATGGAGCCGTCATCGGCATACCGCAGCGTGACGTTTTTCAGGTGGTCGCGGATGGCCAGCAGCTCCCCGCCGCTCTCCGCCTGCACCAGCACCCCGTCGATGATCTTCTCCGCCGCCGCACGGGCGTGGGGCCGCAGGGTGTCCATGGACACATCGTCGGCCATCAGTGCCTTGCCCAGCGCCGTCATGTCGCTCTCAATGGCGCGATAGTCGGTGCTGCTACCGTACTCATCGAGGAACCGCCGCCCCAGCTTCTTCACGTCATCGGGGCGCACGCTGGGTGTCTCGGTGCGCCGCAGCTCCCCGCGCCACTTGGCCACGCGCTCAGTGAGTGCCTTGTTCCGGTTCTCCAGCGCCCGCCGCTCCTTCTTCAGCTCCCGTACCTCGCGCTCCAGCTCCGTGGCGGATTTCAGCTGGAAGCGTGCGCCTTCCACGCTGTTTACTGCATCTGTGCGGGATTGTTCATCTCCGCTCTTGTACTCAATCGTTTTCACGCCAGCCTGAGCCAGTGCCGCCCTCGCATTTGCGCTTGTATCGTCCGGGATCACAGCGGCCAGCACTTCGTCAAACCCCACAGCACGCTGCGGCTTTGCCTCAAAGTACCCTGTGGGCATATTGGAAATATCTTCAAATAGTTGCAGCACCTTACCCGCCGTGTCCGGCCTGATACGCAGCGTCGGATATGTACGCAGCTCCTTGTCGATGGCTGCTGCGGTACGCTTTGTGCGCAGGGTTTCCACAATGGCCGTAGCGGCATCGTCCGAAGCAATAAAGTCATTCCGGGCAGCGGGGTCTTTGATCTCATTGGCCAACTCTGCCAACCGTGCCGAATACTCCTGACGGATGGCGCTGTATTCTTCCTCCGTCATTTTTACCAGTCGACCGGAATCCGCCTTGATCTCATCAATGGAGTTATAGTCCTTTGAAGCCACCCCCCAGATAGCTTGTCCGCCAAAGAATGTATTGGTGCCCTTCTGGTCGCCCCGCTTCATTGCCTTTACAATATTCTCCAGTGTGATCTCATAATGGGTCGCAGAGAAGCTGCGGCGGTTGCCGGAAGATGTGTAATAATCCTTACCGTTGTAAATGCCCTCATTTTTTACAACACCCTTAAACAACTCATCCAGCCAGCGGTCATAATCAGCCTTGTCCACCTTTTTGCGGATAGCATTATTGGTAGCGTCCAGATCGACTTCTTCCGTCACCGTCTCTGTGTTTCCGCTCAAATACTTCCGCGTATTCAGCAGATATTTTGTCTTCGCTGCATTCGTCTCAGCGTTCACCACATCGGCGGCATCTTCCGCAGGCAGCCCCAGCTTTTCATAGTATTCCCGCAATGCCTCGTTCAGCGCTTCGCCGTGTTCTGCAAACCACCGCCTTCTTGCGGCAATGGGAGCCTCGCTGCCGGTTGCACGGAAGCCGT
>OQVT01002740.1_pt1 | contig 11363 bp, 8 predicted proteins | sample 1691561 | NCBI WGS metagenome assembly OQVT01 (sample SAMN03418260, study PRJEB22391) | human gut metagenome | biome: human-gut; feature: organic feature; material: feces | host: Homo sapiens | place: Tanzania | collected 2013-01
GAGCGCGGCTCCGCAGGGGCTTTTGGCATGGAATTATTCAGTTAAGCAAGATCTGGCAAGGTCGGCGGACAGGAGTACATGATTCTTATACTCTAAAATAGCTTCATCATAGTTTCCTTCTTCAAGAAGTTCCACGATGTGCTCATGTGCCGCCTGTATCGGCCGCCGGCCGCTCCCTTCTCTAATTATCCGGCAGGAGTTCGCCGTTCACGGAGAAGGCTACCCAGTTGCCCACGTTGGCGGCGTGGTCGCCGATGCGCTCCAGGTATTTGGCGATCATCAGCATGTCCAGGACGTCCCGGTCGCTGTCATCGATGCGGCCCCGGATGCGTTCGAGGAGATTGAATTTTATTTTTTCAAAATACTCGTCCACTACGTCGTCGTAGGCAATGACTTCTTTGGCGTGCTCCAGGCTCCGGGCCTGGAAAGCCTCTACGCTGGATTTGACCATGTAGACCACCGCTTCGCCCATTTTCTGGAAGTCCTGGGTGCGGATGGCCTGGGTGAGCTGACCGGTGAGGACGATCTCGGCGATGTCCAGGGACTGATCCCCGATGCGGTGCAGGTCGGTCACCATTTTGAGGGTGGCAGAAATGATTCGCAGGTCCGACGCCACCGGCTGCTGTTTCATGATCAGCTGAATGCACATGATTTCGATTTCACGCTCCTTCTGGGAAATCGTATCCTGCAGCTTTACCACCTTCTTTGCCAGCTTCTCGTCGTTGGTGAGGAAACAGCGGACTGCCCGGTCGATGATGTCTTCGCACATACCGCCCATCAGGCAAGTCTGATCGTCTAATTCTCTCAATTCTCCTTGGAATGTATCTCTCATTAACCGAACCTCCCTGTAATGTAATCTTCTGTACGCTTGTCTCTCGGGTCGGAGAAAATCTGATTCGTCTCTCCGTACTCCACCAGATCTCCCAGCAGGAAGAAGGCGGTGCGGTCCGAGATACGAACGGCTGTCAACAACCGCTGCTCTTACAGCTGCGTCATTCTCACCGATACCTGCAGTAAATGCGATAGCGTCTACGCCGTTCATCTCTGCGATATATGATCCGACAGTCTTAACTACTCTGTTCTGGAATACATCAAGTGCAGCCATTGCGAATTTGTCACCGCTGTTTGCTGCGTTTCCGAGATCTCTGAAGTCACTTGAAAGGTTGTTTGAAAGTCCGTATACACCTGATTTTTTATTGAGGATGTCTATAACCTCTTCAAGAGATATTTTCTCTTTTTCAGCTATGAACTCAACGATAGCCGGATCGATACTTCCTGAACGGGTACCCATTACAAGTCCGTCAAGAGGAGTAAGTCCCATACTGGTGTCTATACATTTGCCGTTAACAACAGCGCTTATAGATGCTCCGTTTCCAAGATGGCATACAACGATCTTTGAATTATTGATGTCAAGATCAAGGAACTTTGCAAGCTCTTTAGATACAAAGCTGTGTGATGTTCCGTGGAAGCCGTAACGTCTGATCTTGTAATCTTCATAATATCTTATCGGAAGTCCGTAAAGATAAGCCTTAGGCGGCATTGTCTGATGGAATGCGGTATCGAATACAGCTACCATCGGTACACCCGGCATAAGTTCCTGGCAAACACGTATTCCGATAAGGTTTGCAGGATTATGAAGCGGTGCAAGATCCGAAACATCTTCGATCGCTTTGATAACCTCATCTGTGATAAGGATAGATTTAGCGAACTTCTCTCCGCCGTGAACTACCCTGTGTCCTACCGCTCCTATCTCCTTAAGGCTCTTTACAGCGCCTGTCTTTTCATTTGTAAGTGCGTCAAGGACATACTTGATAGCCTCTTTATGAGTAGGCATAGGATAATCTGTTGTTTCCTTGTCGCATCCTGTTTTCTGATAAACAAGACGTCCGTCAATACCGATACGCTCGCATAAGCCCTTTGCAAGTACATCTTCTGTTTCTGAATCGATAAGCTGATATTTAAGAGATGAGCTTCCGCAGTTTATAACTAAAACCTTCATTGATATTTTACCCTCCGATGATTATTTTGCGTTCTGTGCCTGAACAGCGGTAAGTGCTACAACGCCAACGATGTCGTCTGCAAAGCATCCTCTTGAAAGATCGTTTACAGGCATTGAAAGGCCCTGAAGTATAGGTCCGTAAGCATTTGCCTTTGCAAGTCTCTGAACAAGCTTATATCCGATATTTCCCGCTTCAAGCGAAGGGAATACAAGTGTATTTGCATATCCTGCAACTGTGCTTCCCGGAGCCTTTGACTGTCCTACAGAAGGAACAAGTGCTGCATCAAGCTGAAGCTCTCCGTCAAGTTCAAGTTCAGGAAATCTCTCTTTTGCGATTGCAACGGCATCCGCTACCTTTGTAACATCATCATGCTTTGCACTTCCCTTTGAAGAATATGAAAGCATTGCTACCTTTGATTTTGCTCCTACGAACATCTCAAATGATTCTGCCGAAAGACCTGCTATCTCAGCAAGCTTAGCTGAATCAATGTCTGTATTTACAGCACAGTCGGCGAATACGAAAAGTCCGTTTTCTCCGCAGTCGCAGTTCGGAACCTCCATAAGGAAGAAGCCTGATACACTTCCGATTCCAGGTTTTGTCTTAAGAAGCTGAAGTGCCGGACGGATAGTATTTCCTGTTGAATGGCATGCACCTGAAACCGCACCGTCTGCATCTCCGCACTTGCACATAAGGCATGCGTAATACATATAGTCCTTTTCCATCTGCTCCTTGGCCTGTTCCGGTGTTAAGCCTTTTTTAGCTCTTAATTCAACGAATTTATCTATATATTTCTGTTTATTCGGGTCATTAAAAGGATCTACGATCGTAGCCTTTGAAATATCATATCCCTTTGAATTCTTCTCGATTTCTTCAGGTGTACCGATGATGATGATATTGGCAATATCTTCTTTTAAGATCTTCTCTGCCGCATCGAACGTACGTACATCCATTGACTCCGGTAAAACGATGGTCTTCTTATCTGCTCTTGCTCTTTCTTTAATTCCATCAATAAAGCTCATTTTAGTGCTCCTTTCATTCATTCCCTTTTATATATTTTTTAAAGAGAAACATACAATTTTATTATATCTCTGAAGTTCTGATTTAACAATGCTTTTTTTCTTTTTGTTTGATATAATGTCCACAGTTTCTCTAACAGTTTTTCTACAGGAGGTTACCGGTTTGAAAACAGTCGCTGTTATTGCCGAATTCAACCCTTTTCACAAGGGTCACGAGTATCTTTTAAGCGAAATAAAAAAGCTATCCCACGCCGATAGTATCATTGTAATAATGAGCGGCGACTATGTTCAGCGCGGCGAACCCGCTATATGGGACAAGTTCATGCGTGCCAAAACCGCTCTTATGGGCGGTGCTAACCTTGTTCTTGAGCTCCCCGCACCCATATCGACAGGCAGTGCCGCTGTTTTTGCCGAAGGAGCCGTGCGGATACTCAACAGCCTTAATATCGTAGATGAACTGTGGTTTGGAAGCGAATACGGCGATATCTTACCTTTCGATACCATATCGGATATCCTCTTAAACGAGCCAAAGGATTTTTCAGACGCTTTAAAAAAGCATCTGAAAAGCGGTGTATCCTTTCCTAAAGCACGCTCTCTTGCCTTGGATGAAATTTTAAAGCCTTCAGATCATGCAGCGGCCTCATATGACATTCTGAGTCAGCCTAACAACATCCTTGGTCTCGAATACCTTATTGCCTTAAAAAAGCTCGGCAGCCAGATAAAGCCCTGCACTCTCAAAAGAAAAGGACCTTCATACAACGATATAATCATTTCGGATAATGAAGGTTCCGCAAGTGCGATAAGAAATGCCGTTTTTTCGGACAGGCTTAATGAAGCCATAGACGCCCTTCCCAAGAGTATTTACAGCAGCTATGATGCTCATACCCTGCGTAAAAACGCTCTGTCCGCAAATGACTTTTCTCTTCTGCTGCATTTCAGGCTGCTTACCGAAACCGTAGATTCTCTCTGCACTTATCCCGATATAAGTCCCGATCTTGCAAGAAGGATCAAACAGCATGAAAACTCGTTTAGAGGTTTCAATGACTTTGCAATGCTTCTAAAGGCTAAAAACCTGACCTATACACATATAAAGCGCTGCCTTCTGCATATCGTACTGGGTATTCACAAACACGATGTTGAGGCTGCCTTTAATTATGGTTATGTCCGCATGCTTGGATTCAGAGATGCCAAAGAACTTTTAAACGGCATCAAAAAAAGCTCCCTTGTTACACTGTGCGGAAAACCGTCTGTTCTTCCGCAGGACGCATACGCAAAAGAGCTTTTTGTTTCAAATCTGTATAATGCCGTCCTGTCTGACAGGACCGGCAACGAGTTTGTTCATGAATACAAAAAAGAGATAATAAGGCTCAGTTTTTAAAGCTGTGGATCGGAGCCGGTATACGGCCTCCTCTGTTTACCATCTTTTCACATGAATATTTATTTACAGGCATAATAGGCGCATAGCCTAAAAGTCCGCCGAATTCCACGCTGTCTCCGACATCTTTTCCGATAACAGGTATTATTCTGACAGCCGTAGTCTTATTGTTGACCATTCCTATAGCCATCTCATCTGCGATTATACCTGAAATAGTGCTTTCGGTCGTATCTCCCGGTATAGCGATCATATCAAGACCTACGGAACATACACAGGTCATCGCCTCAAGCTTTTCAATAGTAAGAGCTCCGCTGTTTGCGGCATCTATCATTCCCTGATCCTCGCTTACAGGAATAAATGCTCCGCTGAGTCCGCCGACATATGACGATGCCATGACTCCGCCCTTTTTAACCTGATCGTTTAAGAGTGCAAGCGCAGCCGTTGTTCCCGGTGCTCCTACCGATTCAAGTCCTATCTCCTCGAGTATCTCCGCAACAGAATCTCCTATTGCAGGAGTAGGTGCAAGCGAAAGATCTATTATTCCGAACGGAACGCCAAGTCTCTTTGATGCTTCCTTGGCAACAAGCTGTCCTACACGCGTAACCTTAAACGCTGTCTTCTTAATCGTTTCGCAAAGTATCTCAAAGTTTTCCCCTCTGACACTTTCAAGTGCATGCTTAACAACACCCGGTCCTGAAACACCTACGTTTATGATAGCGTCCGCCTCGGTAACACCATGGAACGCACCTGCCATAAACGGATTATCATCCGGGGCATTACAGAACACAACGAGCTTTGCACAGCCCATGCATCCGTCATCCTTGGTTTCAAAAGCCGTCTTTTTAACGATCTCTCCCATAAGCTTTACGGCATCCATATTTATACCTGTCTTGCTTGAGCCCAAGTTTACAGATGAACATACCCTCTGTGTAACCGCAAGCGCCTTTGGTATTGATCTTATAAGCAGCTCATCTGCTTTGGTCATTCCCTTTGAAACGAGTGCCGAGTATCCGCCGAGGAAATTAACTCCGACCTCGATCGCCGCCTTATTAAGAGTTTTTGCTATAGAAACGAAATCATCCTCTGTTTTACATGCTGCCGAGCCTATTATTCCTATCGGAGTAACGGATATCCTCTTATTTACGATCGGTATTCCGTACTCTGCCGATATCTCTTCACCTGTGGCAACAAGGTCTTTTGCAAGTGTGGTGATCTTTTTGTAGATCTTTTTATTAAGCTCATCAAGATCCGAATCCATACAATCCAAAAGGCTTATACCCATTGTGATCGTCCTGACATCCAGATTCTCGTGAGCGATCATTTCATTTGTTTCATGTACTTCAAAAATGTTGATCATAATACTCCCTCTTAAACCCGATACGATTAAATCCTGTGCATCATATTGAATATATCTTCTCTCTGACAGCGTATGAGCACGCCAAGTTCTTCACCGATCTTAGCAAGATCTGCCGCAAGATCTGCCGCTTTAACATCGGAAGCGGATGTATCAACGATCATCATCATATTGAATACGCCCTGAAGTATCGTCTGTGAGATGTCCTCTATATTTATCTTGTGCTCTGCAAGATATGTACACACCTTAGCGATAATTCCGACGGTATCATGTCCAACAACTGTTACAATAGTTTTTTTCATTACGATTCTCCCTACCATTCGATAAGCCTTCCGGCTTCGTTTCTGTCTGCTATTTCTATTTTAAAATCCCCGGCCTTGTACGGGCACTTTCCCATTGTGATCTCGGAGCATACCGTTTCGTATGCAAGTGCCGGATAATTGTTTTCCTTACTCAGATGACCGAGTATTATATTATTCATCTTATCATGGAGTATATCCGTAAGAAGCCTTCCCGCGGTTTCATTTGAAAGATGACCCTTGTCACTTAATATCCTCTGCTTCAGATAATAAGGATAATATCCCGCCTCAAGCATATGCACATCATGATTTGATTCTATTAGTATATTGTCCAGATCCTTAAGCTGCTCCACTATATAGTCATTATAGCAGCCGAGATCTGTAGCTATGGCAAATGTATGCTCGTCATTTTCAAATCTGAACCCCATAGGATCGACTGCATCATGGCTGGTGGCAAATGAATGGATATTTATATCTCCTATGGAAAAATCCTCATCGGGGGTTATGCCGTTAAATATTCCCTCCGGGAGTTTCCCTAGCTTTGCATACTTCTTTGCCTCATTAAAGGTTTTTTCGGATGTATATACCGGTATACCGAATCTTCTCGATATGACCCCAAGGCTTTTTACGTGATCGGAATGCTCATGGGTTATAAGCAGCGCATCTATATCATTTCCTGTCAGTCCTATCTCATTCAGACCATTTTCGATCCTTTTTCCGCTTATGCCCGCATCTATAAGCAAATGCGTATTATTGCTTCCCACGTAAATGCAGTTTCCGCTGCTTCCGCTGGCTATAGTGCATACTCTCATATAAAATGCCTTTCTGCAAGCCGCAGATCGATTTCCGCGGCAGTTTTTTCAAAATCTCCGGAGTTGTCTACCACAAAGTCACAGCCTTCTCTAAAGCCTTCCTCGGAAAGCTGCCTTTCCATAACATGCCCTATCTTTTCTCCGGTTATCTCTCTGCTTGAAAGGAGCCTTTCAACTCTCGAACCCCTGTCCGCATAAATATACCACAATTCGTCGCATATATCAGCATATTTTGATTCCAATAATATCGCAGCCTCGAGAACAGCAATATTTTTATTATTCTGCCTTGCATTTTCGAGCCTTTTCATTATCTCTTCCCATACCGCCGGGTGGATCACGGAATTCATCCTTTCAAGCACGGCAGGATCCTTAAATGCGATATTGCCAACCTTTTTTCTGTTGAGGGTGCCGTCTTCGTTAAAGCATTCCGGCTCAAACATGCCTTGAAGCTTCTCATGGCACTTTGTTCCGGGCAGCATAACCTCATGCCCTATATCATCGGCCATTATTATCTCAGCACCGTATTTTTCCCTCATATAAGCGCACACTCTGCTTTTTCCGCAGCCTATCCCGCCTGTTATACCGATTATCTTCATATGAAATCCTCAATGGGCCTCATCCCAGTTTCTTCCTGTATTCAGATCGACCTCAAGTCTTACACGAAGCTTTGCTGCATTTTCCATCTCTCCTCTTAAGATGATACCGGCCCTTTCCGCTTCATCCAAAGGAGCCTCTAAGAGCAGCTCATCATGCACCTGAAGTATGAGTCTGGTTTTTAAGCCTTCCTCCTTCAGCCTTCTGTTTACATTATTCATCGCGATCTTTATTATATCCGCTGCCGTACCCTGTATCGGCGAATTCATAGCGACCCGCTCTCCGAACGATCTCTGCATGAAATTGCTCGATCTAAGCTCAGGTATAGGCCTTCTTCTGCCGTATATGGTTGTGGTATAGCCGATCTTTTTAGCGCCTGCGACCGTATTATCAAGATAATTCTTTATTCCGGGATATGTCTTGAAATACTGTTCGATATATTTTCCGGCCTCTTTTCTGGATATACTTAAGTCCTGACTCAGCCCAAATGAGCTTATTCCATATACGATACCGAAGTTGACCGCCTTTGCGTTTCTTCTCTGCAGCGGTGTTACTTCATCAAAAGGCACGCCGAAAACAAGCGATGCGGTGATCCTGTGGATATCACTTTCCTGGTTATATGCCTCTATAAGCTTTTTGTCATCAGACATATGGGCAAGGATCCTAAGCTCTATCTGCGAATAGTCGGCATCTACAAATACACAGCCTTCCTTCGGAACAAAAACCTTTCTTATCTGTCTTCCAAGCTCCATCCTTACAGGTATATTCTGCAGGTTAGGATCGGCCGAGCTTATCCTTCCTGTAGCAGTTACTGTCTGAAGAAAATGTGAATGGATCCTTCCGTCAGTTCCCGCATAATCACCCAGTGAATCAGCATATGTCGACTTCAGCTTTGTAAGCTGTCTGTAGTATAAGATATCATTTACTATAGGTGCTTCCTCAGCAAGCTTTTCAAGGACATCCGCTGCTGTTGAATATCCAGTTTTTGTCTTCTTTCCTCCCGGAAGCTTGAGTTTTTCAAAAAGTATAACACCGAGCTGCTTCGGAGACTGGATATTAAACTCCTCTCCCGCCTGCTCGAATATCTTTTTCTCGGTTATCTCTATTTGTCCGCTCAGCATATCCGAATATTCCGACAGCTCATCCGTATTGATCTTTATACCTGCTGTTTCCATGTCGCTCAAAGTATATGCGAACGGCATTTCTATTTCCTCGAACAGCTTATCCATCTTTTCCTCCGCAAGCTTTCCCGCAATGCCTGCTCTTGCCCTGTATGCACTGTATGCGGTAAATGCCGCGGTCTTAATGCGCTGTTCGTCCGTCAGTACTGTCTTTGCTGTTATCTTTGATCCCACGACCTCTTCCGCTGACGGAAGCACAAGAGATGCATATTTATCGGCAAGATAATCATATGAATACTCGCTTCTTAACGGATCCAGAAGATATGCGGCAATGATACAGTCAAACATCTTCGGAGTATATCCTGACCTTAATATATTCTGCTGCTCCTTAAATCTGTATGTTGTGACTGTCTTGAGGCTGTCTATAAGTCTTTTTACCGAATCTATAAGATATGCCTCCGTAATAAAGCCTCCTGCCTCTATATAATATATCTTTTCATCAAAGGCTATGGCTGCACCGCATATATTATCTCCGCACACATCAAGATAAAAAGACGCTCTTTCGAATACGGCTGCACCCTTAAATATCTCCTCAGCTTTTCCGAATTCTGATACGACTTTCGTCTCAGGTATTGAATCCGTTGTTTTTTCGGATTCCTCGAACCTTGAAAACAGGTTTTTAAATCCCAGTTCTTTATATAAGGAATAGGCTTCAGCCGTATAGAAATTGTTCAGCTTAAAATATTTCGGATCCTTTTCCATAGGAACATCAAGCTTTATGGTAGCAAGATCCTTTGATAAGACCGCAAGCTCATAATTGTCCCGCATTGACTCCATTGCTCTTTTAGGCTTTATCTCATCAAGATGCTCATGGGCGTTTTCAAGAGAGCCGAACATTGAAACGAGATTTGTGGCTGTCTTTTCTCCCACTCCCGGAAGTCCCGGTATATTGTCCGATGAATCTCCCATCATGGCCTTCAGGTCTATGATCTGCCTCGGCTCTATGCTGTAGACTTCCTTTACTCTTTGAGGCGTAAAGGTTTCTACCGTAGTCGTTCCCTTGCTTGTTTTAGGGAGTTTGAGAACAGTCTTGTCCGTCACAAGCTGCAAAAGATCCCTGTCGCCTGAAAGAATCACAGCCGTCATGCCCTCTTCTTCGGCAGTGCGTGCGGTCGTTCCTATAATATCATCCGCTTCAAATCCGCTCATTTCGACTATCTCTATATCCATAGCACGTAAAACGTCTTTGATAAGCGGAATCTGACTTTTTAATTCCTCGGGCATGGGCTTTCTGGTGCCCTTGTATTCGGCATACTTCCTGTGTCTGAAGGTCGGCTCGGACAGATCAAAAGCGACCGCTATATGATCAGGCTCTACCTCATCTATTACCTTAAACATTATCGTCAAAAAGCCGTATACCGCATTGGTATAAACTCCCTTTGCATTTTTAAGAGGCGGCAATCCGTAAAATGCCCTGTTTAAAATACTATGCCCGTCTATAAGTAAAATGCTGTTTTCCATCTTTCCTCCGTTCAGCCGTTATAAATGTCAATGAGCTTTTTTATGAACGGCGATATCTCCTGCTTCTTTTCATAACGCTCGTTAACAGCAAATATGTTAAGCCTGTTCTTTGCTCTTGTCATCCCTACATAAAACAGCCTTCGTTCCTCTTCTATCTCCCGGTCCAGTCTGGCTTTATGATATGGGATAACTCCGTCATTTACATCAAGTATATATACTATATCATATTCCTTGCCTTTGCAGCTATGAAGTGTTGATATTTTAACCGTATTGTCATTATTTACCGAATGTGCAGACCTTATCTTTTCTCTGTAGCTTTCGATATGCTCAAGCCATTCCTCAAAAGTCTGATACTCCCTTGCACTCTCGCTCAATTCGTCTGCGAGCTCAAAAAGTTCCTCGGGCGGAACCTTATTTTTCAATGCATAGTCTCTTATGTATTCGTCATAACCTATAACTTTTCTTATATATCTTATCGCTCCGTAAGGTGGCATATCCTTTAATTCGTGCAGTCCGCCCTCCAGCTCCTCAAGTCTCTTCCACATCCAGCTCCTGTCCTCATAAAAGCAGTAAAGGCTCTCAAACCTTACCCGGCTTTCATAAAACGCATTTCTTGAAATATATCTGTTGGGCTTATTGCATATCCTGAGATAATCATCTCTCTTATCGCTTCCGTTCGCTATATTCATATATGCGATCACATCCTTTGCGATAAAATGATCAAATATACACGGAACATCCTGCTCAGCCTCAAAAGGTATCCTGTCGGACATCAGCTTTTCTATCGCCGCTCTCGCACCGAAATTCGTCCTTACAAGCACTGCTATATCCCTGTAAGCGGCTCCGCTGTCAATATCTCTTCTGATCCCTGTTGACAGCTCTTCCATCTCTTTTTTTATATCATCAAGCACTCTTAGATTTAACCTGCTGTCATTTTCATTATGAGGAGTGAGTTTTTTGTCGTATCTGCGCTTATTTTCCGAGATAACAGCAGAAGCTGCATCTATTATCGATCTGCTGCTCCTGTAATTATCCGAAAGCCTGACTATTTTGCAATCCTTAAACTCCTTAGGAAACGAAAGCATTATCTCCGGATCCGATCCCCTGAACCTGTATATTGACTGATCATCATCACCCACAACAAAAAGGTTATTCGACGGCTCTGCAAGCTTCTTTATTATGCGATCCTGAAGTCTGTTTATATCCTGATATTCATCGACCATTATATACTCAAATCTCTTCTGCCATTTTTCAAGTATCGGCCGATTTTC
>OQVT01002741.1_pt1 | contig 11361 bp, 7 predicted proteins | sample 1691561 | NCBI WGS metagenome assembly OQVT01 (sample SAMN03418260, study PRJEB22391) | human gut metagenome | biome: human-gut; feature: organic feature; material: feces | host: Homo sapiens | place: Tanzania | collected 2013-01
TCTAATTTACAACTTTTCTAATTTACAAATTGACTTACAACTATGGCAAAGGAAATCACATATAATACAGAGGCTCGCGAAGCCCTGAAGAAAGGCGTTGACCAGTTGGCTAATGCAGTAAAAGTAACGCTCGGTCCGAAGGGGCGCAACGTCATCATTGACAAGAAATACGGTGCACCGCACATCACCAAAGACGGTGTAACGGTTGCCAAAGAGATTGAGTTGGCTGACGCAGCAGAGAACCTCGGCGCACAATTAGTGAAAGAGGTGGCATCGAAGACCGGCGACCAGGCAGGTGATGGTACCACCACCGCAACCGTTTTGGCACAAGCCATCGTAGGTGTCGGACTGAAGAACGTAACTGCAGGCGCAAATCCGATGGATTTGAAACGCGGTATCGACAAGGCTGTCAGCACCGTAGTGGCTGAAATCAAAAAGCAAAGCGAGGTAGTAGGTAACGATTTCGACAAGATTGAGCAAGTGGCTACAATCTCTGCCAACAACGATGCCGAAATTGGTAAACTGATTGCCGACGCTATGCGCAAAGTAAGCAAAGACGGTGTCATCACTATCGGCGAGGCAAAGGGTATGGATACCACTATCGATGTGGTACAAGGTATGCAATTCGACCGCGGATACATCAGCCCGTATTTCGTTACCAATACCGAGACTATGGAAGTGGAGATGGATAAACCGTATATCCTCATCTACGACAAGAAAATATCGAACCTCAAAGAGTTGCTGCCCGTTCTCGAACCCGCAGTACAGAGTGGTCGTCCGTTGCTCATCATTGCAGAAGATGTTGATAGCGAAGCACTTACCACATTGGTTGTCAATCGTTTGCGTGCACAGTTGAAGATTTGTGCCGTTAAGGCTCCGGGCTTTGGCGACCGCAGAAAAGAAATGCTTGAGGACATCGCTATCCTGACCGGCGGTACTGTCATCAGCGAGGAAAAGGGTATCAAACTCGAAAGCGCAACCATCGAAATGTTGGGTACCGCCGAGAGCATTACCGTCAACAAAGACAACACTACGATTGTGAACGGTGCGGGCGACAAAGAGGCTATTGCCAGTCGTGTTGCACAAATCAAAGCCCAGATTGCGGCTACCAAATCGACCTACGACAAAGAGAAACTGCAAGAGCGTTTGGCTAAGTTGGCAGGCGGTGTGGCACAACTGAACGTAGGTGCTGCCAGCGAGGTAGAGATGAAAGAGAAGAAAGACCGTGTGGACGATGCACTGAGCGCAACGCGTGCGGCTATCGAAGAAGGTATCGTAGCCGGTGGTGGTGTGGCTTATATCCGCGCACAAAAGGCTTTGGATTCACTCAAAGGCGAAAACGAGGACGAGCAGACGGGTATCGAGATTGTCCGCCGCGCTATCGAAGAGCCGTTGCGTCAGATTGTTACCAACGCAGGTAAAGAGGGCGCAGTGGTTGTCGATAAGGTTCGCAACGGCGAAGGCGATTTCGGCTACAATGCGCGCAAAGACACCTATGAGAACCTGAAGGCAGCCGGTGTGGTTGACCCCGCAAAGGTTACCCGTGTGGCATTGGAGAACGCCGCTTCTATCGCCGGTATGTTCCTGACCACCGAGTGCGTCATCGTGGACAAGAAAGAGGAAAATCCCGCTCCCGCCGCTATGCCCAACCCCGGTATGGGCGGAATGATGTAAACTCTATACAAAGAGAATAAAAAAGACAGAGTGTGCTGCTTGATAGTGCACTCTGTTTTTTTTTATTTGTGTATTTATGTAAAAAAGCAGTACCTTTGCAAAGGAAGTTGCAAAAAACATATGACTATGTACACAATACGGAAAGCGGAAATAACGGATTTGCCGCAGTTGGAACAGATATATGCTGTGGCAAGAGAGAAAATGCGGGCAGCGGGTAACCCTAATCAATGGGGAAACAACTACCCGTCCACAGAACTGATGACCAAAGATATACAACTCGGTTGCAATTATCTTGTATTGGATAACGGCGACATAGTCGGTACATTCGTAATGTTTACTGCCCCCGACCCGTCGTATAAGCAGATAGACGGTGCGTGGCTCAACAACGAACCATACGCCACTATTCACCGTTTGGCGTCGTTGGACGGGTATCATGGTATCTTTGCAGCAGTATTGGATTACGTATCAAGCCGGTATGATAACGTGCGTGCCGACACCCACCAGGACAACCTGCGTATGCAGCACCTGCTGCTGAAACACGGTTTCCGCTATTGCGGCAATATTCTCTTATCGGGGCGGCTGCCGAAAGAACTTCAACCTATACAAGAAGATATACAATCCGATAACCCGCTGTTCCGGTTGGCATACCAATTAAGCAAATAGCAAAAAAAAGAGACTGCCTAAAGATATCAGACAGTCTCTTTTTTATTTACACTTACTATTATTACAGGGTCTTGGCTACTTCCACTTGCTCGAAGGTCTCGATGAGGTCGCCTGCTACGACATCGTTGAACGACTTGATGCTCAAACCGCACTCGGTATTCACACCCGCCTCCTTGATGTCGTCCTTACCATGCTTGAGCGAACTCAACTCGCTGGTTTGGATTACGATACCGTCGCGGATGACACGGCATTTGTTGCCTCGTTTGACCTTACCCTCGCGCACGATACAACCGGCGATAGTACCGACTTTGGAGATATGGAACGTCTGCAGTACCTCCAATGTAGCAGTAACTTCCTCCTTGATTTCGGGCGAAAGCATACCCTCCATAGCGGCTTTGATCTCCTCGAGGGCATCGTAGATGATGGAGTAGATACGTATATCCACTTCCTCGCTGTCCGCCATTTTGCGTGCCGTAGCAGTAGGACGCACGTTGAAGCCGACAATGATAGCATCGGAAGCCGCAGCAAGCAGCACATCGCTATCCGAGATAGCACCGACGGCACCATGGATGACGTTCACCTGGATATTCTCGGTAGAGAGTTTCAGCAGGGAGTCGGTCAGTGCCTCTACCGAACCATCCACATCACCTTTGACGATGATATTGAGTTCCTTGAAGTCGCCAATAGCCAGACGGCGACCAATCTCTTCCAATCCGACGTGTTTCTTGGTGCGGATTGACTGCTCGCGCTGGAGTTGCTCGCGTTTGTTGGCAATCTCGCGTGCTTCCTGCTCTGTAGCCATGACATTGAACTCATCGCCAGCCTGCGGCGCGCCGTTCAGACCAAGAATCGTACACGGTTCACCCGGCAATACCTCGGTAATCTTCTGTCCACGCTCGTTGAACATTGCCTTTACCTTGCCATGGAATGTACCCGCAAGCACGATGTCTCCCATATGAAGTGTACCATCGGACACAAGCAGCGTAGCCACATAGCCACGACCTTTGTCGAGCGACGACTCTATAATCGACCCCTTGGCACGGCGTTTCGGATTGGCTTTGAGGTCAAGCATCTCGGCTTCAAGAAGCACTTTCTCCAAAAGTTCGAATACACCATCGCCTTTCTTAGCCGAAATCTCCTGGCATTGGTACTTGCCGCCCCAGTCCTCGACCAAGATATTCATATTCGATAGTTGCTCTTTGATCTTGTCGGGGTTAGCACCCGGTTTGTCGCACTTGTTGATAGCAAAGATCATCGGTACGCCGGCAGCCTGTGCGTGGTTGATAGCCTCAATAGTCTGCGGCATGACGGCATCGTCGGCAGCGATGATGATGATAGCGATGTCGGTTACCTTGGCACCACGGGCACGCATGGCGGTAAATGCCTCGTGTCCCGGAGTATCAAGGAACGTGATACGTTGTCCGTTCTTCAGTTTCACGTTGTATGCACCGATATGCTGTGTGATACCTCCCGCCTCACCGGCAATGACGTTGGTATTGCGGATATGGTCGAGAAGCGACGTCTTACCATGGTCAACGTGTCCCATGACGGTAACAATCGGGCAGCGAGGTTCGATATCCTCTTCGTTGATGTCTTCGTCGGCGTTGAGTTCTTCTACCACGTGTGCACTTACGTACTCGGTGGTGAAGCCAAACTCTTCGGCAACAAGGTTGATGGTCTCGGCGTCAAGACGCTGGTTGATGCTGACGAACATACCAAGCATCATACAAGTGCTGATAACTTTCGTAACGGGCACGTTCATCATCACGGCCAGGTCGTTTGCAGTAACAAACTCGGTGAGTTTCAACACCTTGGATTGTGCTTGTTCCGCCTCTTTCTCGTGCGCTACTTTTTCACGCTCGAGTTCACGACGTTCACGCTTGTATTTGCTGGTGTTGGTTTTTCCCTTTTGTCCTTGCAGACGTTGGATGGTCTCCTTGATCTGACGCTGTACTTCCTCGTCATCCACCTCCACTTTTACACCTTTTTTCTTGGTGTTGGGTTTACCTTTCTGGTTACGCGCATCATTGATGTCCACCTTGTTTTGCTTGATGCGTTCGCGTTTCCGTTTCTCGGTAGCCTGTTGATTAGCCTGCTGTTGCTGCTGTTGACGTTCCTGACGCTCTTTGCGTTTCTCCTCCTTGGTTTTCTTGGTGGGGTGAGTAGATTGGTTGATACTATTCAGGTCAATCTTCCCGACCACCTTCGGTGCATTTTTCAGCACCGGTTTCTCCAAGCGGAAGATTTCCGTTTTTTGTGGTTCTTCTACTTGTGGAGTTTTCTGTTCAGCCTTGGCTTTTGCCAGTTGCTCTTCGGCTTTGCGTTTGGCTTCTGCTTCCGCCTCGGCTTTTGCTTTTGCCTTTGCCTTTGCTTCCGCCTCGGCTTTCGCTTTTCGTTCAGCCTCTTCGCGTGCGATACGCTCGGCTTTCTCTCGTGCGGCAGCCTCCGCCTCCGCCTTAGCCCGTGCGGCAGCCTCTTCGGCTTTTGCTTTTGCCTCGGCTTCCTCTTTGGCTTTGCGCTCTGCGTCCAGGTCAATCTTACCCACTACTTTCGGTTGCGGAACCTCGGTAGGGATATGTGCAGGTTCTTTTGGTTTCTCGATAGAAACCGTCTGAGGCATTTCGCGTTCCTGGCGTTCCTGCGCCCTGCGTTCTGCTTCGAGTTTGAGTGCCATATCCTTGTTAAATTCCTTGGCGAGCAGCAGATACAGGTCGTCGTCAATGCGGACATTGGGGTCTGCATTGATTTCCTTACCCTGCTTTGCACAGAAGGTTACGGCGGTGGACATACCGATATTGAGTTCTTTACAAGCCTTGATAAGTTTTATTGCCATGCGAAATGTGTATTGGTGTTTATTGTTTTAGAGATTATTTATTTCCAGTTATTCCAGATATTCCGGAATTCCCAGTTTTATTTAGTCGTTTGCGAACTCGGTTTCGAGAATGCGGATGACATCGTCGATGGTCTCCTCTTCGAGGTCGGTACGCTCGAGGAGTTCCTCTTTCGGTGTATTGAGCACCTGTTTAGCAGTATCCAATCCGATAGCCTTAAGTGCATCGATTACCCATTGATCGATTTCATCGTTGAACTCGTCCAAGTAGATATCCGAGTCATCGCCGTCCATCTCACGATATACATCAATCTGATAGCCGGTAAGCATTGATGCCAACTTGATATTGAAGCCTCCCTTACCAATAGCGAGACTCACCTCATCCGGCTGCAAATAAACCTCGGCTTTCTTTTCCTCTTCATTGATGTTCATCGAGGAGATTTTTGCGGGTGCCAACGCACGTTGGATAAAGAGGTTCGTATTGTTTGTATAGTTGATGACATCGATGTTCTCATTGCGCAACTCACGTACAATACCATGAATACGCGCGCCCTTGATACCTACGCAGGCTCCTACGGGGTCTATACGGTCGTCGAATGACTCTACAGCCACTTTGGCGCGTTCACCGGGGATACGGGCGATATTTTTGATGGCGATCAACCCATCGTGTACTTCCGGCACTTCCTGCTCAAAGAGACGTTGCAGGAACAGCGGCGAAGTACGGCTGAGGATGATTTTCGGGTTCTGGTTTTTGTTATCCACCTGCACCACTACCGCCCGTACTGTTTCGCCTTTGCGGAAATAGTCGTTAGGTATCTGGTTCTGCTTCGGGAGGTAGAGTTCGTTGCCGTCTTCATCAAGGAGCAGCATCTCTTTCTTCCAAACCTGATAGAGTTCGCCGGACACGATTTGTCCGAGCATCTCGCTATACTTGATATAGATATTCTCTTTCTGCAACTCGAGAATCTTGCTGGCAAGAGTTTGGCGCAGATTGAGAATCATACGGCGTCCGAAGGATTGGAAATCCACTTTGTCGGTTACTTCCTCACCGATTTCCGCTTCGTCGTCAATCTTGAGTGCGTCGCTCAATGCGATTTGCGTATTAGGGTTAGCCACGTCGTCGTCCTCCATTACGAGACGGTTACGATAGACCTCCAAGTCTCCTTTGTCGGGGTTGATAATCACGTCGTAGTTCGCATCCGAACCGTACATTTTTGCAATCACATTGCGGAACGAATCCTCCAGCACGTTGATAAACGTCTGGCGGTCAATGTTTTTGAGTTCCTTGAACTCCGAGAAAATATCAATCAGGTTGATTGAATTTTGTGCTTTTGCCATTGTTGTATATTTGTTCTTGTTTTATTAGTCGAATAGGGTTAATCAGTCCGATTGGGCAGATAGGGCTAATTAGAATTTGAGGTCGTACTTGGTGTACTTGACATCGCCATAGGCGAATGTATGGGTTATCATCTCATGCTGTTTACGTTTCTTGCCCTCTACGGCAACAAGTGTATCCACATCTACCGCAAAGGAATCTTCGTCCACACTCACCAACTGTCCGCGCAGTTTCTTTCCCTCCCGGGTCAACACCTCGACATCGTGTCCGATGTTTTTCTCATACTGCATCTTTGTCTTGAAGGGGTCAGTCAGGCTGACACTGCCTACCTCCAGCGAGTAGTTCTCTACGCCTGCTGCGTCCAACTGCTCCACCATATATTGGTTGAGTGCCCCGCAGAACTCCACGTCCACGCCCTGCAAGCGATCCACCTCAATCAGGATCTCATTTTGCGAGTTGATATCCAATGTAATCAGTGCATAGTCGGTATCTTTCAAATACTCCTGCACAAGGTGTTCCAGCAAAGATTTATCCATATTATTGCTTAGCGTTTTGTATCTATTTGTACATATATTTCAGTAGTATTATCTACGAAATTGAGGGAACCGCTCGGTCCCCTCAATTCGAATCACGTTGCAAAGGTACGACATTTATTTGGATTACGCAAATAATCGTTCATTTTTCCCCAAAAAAGGCAGTTGCACAGCCTACAGGAAATGTTAGCGGCTGATTGTGGCGCGTACTGCGCACAAAGCGGTGCTTTGCGCCACTATCAGCCAAATGGTATCGCAAAGGTCCGTTTACCCCATAGTCGGGTTTGCTGAATGAACCGTTTATCTCTCGTGTATCTCTCGTATATCTCTCGTATATCTACCATAAAAATACCGTAGTTGCCGGCGTGAGGTCGGCGGAAAGGTAACGAGAAGATAGCGGGAGGATAGCAGGAGGATAGCGGGAGGATAGTATATTCTGAAACAAAAAAGAGCAGACAGAGTTTATTCTGTCCGCTCTCCAACAACCAGCAATCGATTTCTTATATAATCAGGTGATTATTTATTATCCAGTCGGGTAATTATTATTCAATTGGGTGATTATTTCTTATATAATCGGGCGATTATTCTATGACTTTGCCTTGGGCATTGTAGCGGATGCCGTCACGGAGGATAACCAATTGTCCGTTCTCAATGGTCTTAACGGCTGTTTGCACATTCTCAACCATAGGCAGCGCCGTTTCTATGTTATAGAAGTACACATTGTCGAAATAGCAGGTGGCAGGCATTTGATCCCACTTGAGTTGGTATATCTTGGCAAGGTCGATATCCTCATACTTTGCTGCAAGGTCGATATCCAAACTATTCCAACCTGCTGCCAATGTAAATGTAGCCATACCGCCCGCACCCCAGATAGGCTGGAACATAATCGAAGCGGCTTCGGCAACATAAATATCCATGTGGAGGTAGGGATAGTTTGCCAATTGAGCAATAGCCACATTGGCATTGAGTTCCCAACCCATATAGTTGCTGCCGGTGCAATAGAACGCCTTGTCGGTTTCAGAAAGATTTACTTCTTCAATCTTTGTTTTTTGTCCCCAACCGCCGATAGCCATATTGGTGCCAGCGGTATAGACATCGGAATAGATAGAGAACACATTGGCAGCCGCACGTGTAGGAGCGACAGCAGGTGCGGGGTGCTCAACCGGTTCAACCGCAGCCGCATCACCTACCTCTTTGATAGAGATATTGCTGATAGTGATTTTGGTTCCGGCAGCCGCATAACCAAAGTCAAAGACCATAATCTTGTTGTTGCCTGCTTTACCGTTGCTCTTAGCCGATGTAAAGGTATAATCGGCATCGGCGGGCAGTTTGATTTCCTGATTGGCATACACCACCTCGGCATTGTCGTCCATTTTGACGGTAACGCCGCCAAATGCTTTATTGGAATGGAACTTCATAGAGAGGATATAACTCTTAGCGGGGTCAAACGTTACATCGTGTTGCAGTTTCACTTGTCCTTGCCATTGTGCAACGAGGTTGCTCTGAATGTCGATGGAGATAGTACCCGTGGTGGCATCGTAGGTAGCCGTACTATTGGTTTCTTGTGCCCAGTTTGGTGCAAAATACGTTTCTTTGATAGAAGCGTTAGCAGGGTTAAAGAGTTCTTTTTCCTCTGCGAAAGCCACTGTGCAAAGCAACATAGCGACTACAAAAGTAAACATCTTTTTCATAAAAATGTGTGTTTAATTGGTTGTATAAAATTAGTTGTTTATTATTCCCTGCGCTGTATATTGTCCATACAGGGAAATGTGTATTTACTCCGTAATTGCGGTTGATTGTTTGCGTTTCCGACAAGCGATACGCAGCACATAGATTAGCAGAGCCAGTCCACACCATACATCTACATCTCCAATCGGTTGATGCAGTTTTGGGTTCTCAGGGTCTTTTTGTCCGCCAGTGGTAGGCGGTTTGCGCCTACCGGCACGCGAAGGGCTGTCGGGGGGGGTATCCAGGTCATTCGCACACGTTCCGAACGGTTGCAGATTACCACTTACCGCCCATACTGCTTCGGGGCGACCGGCACCGGGCTCGGCAATGGGCGTTTGGATCTGCACATCACAGCGACCGGAACCATAATAATAACCAAAACTCTGCGCATTGACCGCCCCTATGCTACACAGGGTAAGTACGATAAACAGGATGCGTTTCATGGTAGTAATCCGGTTATCGGGTAATATACACTTTGTATGCTTCTGCGCCTTGGCGCACGATATAGAGCCCTGCGGGCAGGCGTTGTAGCAAAGTATCGTATTCGCCGGTATTGCAGAACGTACCCGCACACCAACCAGCAACCGACCACACGTTACCCGGCTCGACAGCCGTGGTAGGCAGCAGATTTCCGGTGGGGACACCGGGTTTCCTATTCAGCGCCAAGCGCGGCATAGCGCGGGTAGTTTCTATCTCGGCATTGACCGCACACTCAAACGGATAGAGTGTAACCGTTTCGCCTGATTCAAAATAAATGCCTTCGTTATCCAACACATAAGCCGAACGCAACTGCCACTCTTTCATTGTGTTGTTGCCAGAATAGGCGAACATCTCTGTTGCACGAGGTGTCTGTACATCCGTCGAATAGACTTTATCGATTGTCTGATAGCCCTCGCCATGGAAAACGATATACTTATCGTCATAATAGTTATCAACCTTCGGGACACGAATGATATACGGCACATTTCGCTTGGGCAATGCCGTTTGAGGAGAAGTAGCCTCTATATCGTGCCAATTCTGTTGGAAAGCATCGGCACTCACCTGAGCCTCGTGGAAATTGCGTAACCAGAATTCGCCCTCGTGCGTAGTATTATTATCAGTGTACTGGGCATGGAGTTCATATTCAACCTCCCCTTCCGAGACGGTAATTTTGCTGACATCAAACGGCAACGAGAGAGTTTCCCATATACCGGGTTTCAACTTACGTTTGTACACAATAGGCTGCAAGATACGCCCGCCCTTAAAGGTACAAACGGCACCGCGTTCCGGGTTTTCGGGCATTTGACCATGATGATAGATGACAAAATCACGCTCGGCACAACCGGAGCCGTCCAAGTAGTAGAACTCGGGAGTAGTAACACGTAAGCCGCCCGGATACTCAAATTTAATACCAAAACGAATGATACCATCTGCATGATTCTTGAAAGAGGCGATAGAGGCTTTTCCTTTGAATACTTGCGAATCACCTACCCTGTCAAGACGATACTCCTTCTCCTGTACCTCAAGCGTCTCATCGCGTTGCGGGTAGTTTTGCAGAAGAGCAGAAGTTGCCGTTTGGTCGGTATCCAGGAACTCAGCCGTAATCCAAATAGAATCTTTGGTGCTATTGAGGTAGAGCGATACATTATACCCAGTGGTAAACAACGAGGTACCGCCATCGTGGCTCTGCCCGTCGCCCTTAGTTCCGCTAAAGGTACACTGCCCCGCATAGACTTCATGCCAACTCCAAGACAGCGTAGGCAAATCGAAGATAAAAGAGGCTTTGGAAGACGAGGAACTTACACCGATGATTGGCTGATTGTCGACCCAAAGGTCGTCCCAGAATACGCTATCCTTCCCATTGACAAAGAACATCTTGATGATTTTATATTCACCAGATTGTGTAATATTGCCTGTCCAAATAGCCTGCGTACCATTCCAAGTACACTTTTGGGCATCTGCAGGGATACTCCATGCATTGCTTACGGCAGTACCTATCACAAACAGGCTGTCTGCCGAAGATGCAAAGTTGTTGACATCTCGTGCGTAAAACGTAACATCGGTATCTTCCGAAAGTGTCAACCAATGGTTATCTTTGGTGCAGTTTGTATTAGAGCCGGCAGACAACTTATAGACGTGATTGCCCTTGGCAAGGCGGCAAGTAAGCGAATAGATATTCTCTATATCGGTTTTACGGAAACGATAGTTGTCATCCTTAAAATTCCAACTATTCATATCACCTGCCAGCCACAAGTCAGCCACATCACATTCGGTAGTAAAATGTACCTTGATTGAGTTGTCAGATCTCTTCTCATCCTGATTGACCGCCCAGACCTCCAAAGTATGTTCGCTACAAGCGGGCATATCCTTCAAATGCAGGATTCCATTGGTGGCAGACATCTCAAATTGATACACATGTTCCCCTTGCGTTAGTATGCAGGCGTATTTCAAATCCGCAAAAGGCGTTACGGCATCGGTGGCACTGACATGGATTTCTGCCGTAGAGGTGGTGGCACTCTCGAAAGAGACGGATATCATTTGCGGCTTGTCACTCAGAGTTTTCACATCAGCCACCGTAGCCGAATTAGCCGACACATTACCTGCCGCATCTTTGGCGG
>OQVT01002742.1_pt1 | contig 11359 bp, 9 predicted proteins | sample 1691561 | NCBI WGS metagenome assembly OQVT01 (sample SAMN03418260, study PRJEB22391) | human gut metagenome | biome: human-gut; feature: organic feature; material: feces | host: Homo sapiens | place: Tanzania | collected 2013-01
TAAACGTGGCTAATGGAATATAATTAAGAATACTTTTCAAAATTTTCATGTCCAATCCTCCTTTTTAAAATCTCATTAATCTTATAAAATATTTTGTTCTAAAAATTCCGATTTTCTCAATTCTCCAAACTTGAAGTTTCCATTTATTTCTTTTTGCGGTATTTGGGTTCAATACCTACTACATACGCTACCATAGCCGCAATACTAATAAGCATTGCACCCAATATAGGTATAATAATCAAACCCGAATTCTGCCCATCTAATAAAGGCAATCCAATTAACGTAAACAAAACACCATACACGCACCACAATATGCCCAAAGCACGATTATAGCCTTTCACATCTTCTATGGGCGCTACCTCAGCATTTGCCCAAAAACCGAAAGGTTTTGCTTTCTTGGAATTAAAATCATAAATGCCCATTACAATAAATAATACGCCGATTATTACCCAAATAACAAATGCTATTAATCTTCCTTCCATAATATGTATCCTTTCTTTGTAGTTCTGTAAATTCCGAGTTGTCTAATTCTTCAGCTTGGAAGTGTCTTCCAAATAAAATTCAAGATACCCACATTCAGGACAAACTGCAACACGAACCTTTCCAAGATTGTCCTTGAATATGCCTTGCTTCGTGATTTTTAATCCATAAGCTCCGTATTCGACCTTAACATCATAGTTTTCTCTCATTTCACACTCACAACGAATACACTTTCTCATTGTAATCTCCTCACACAAATACCGATTTGTAAATTTCTTTCTCTCATAATACCACACTTTTTTCATCATAGATACAGCTATTCTGCTTCCGAAATTCTTCTAGTATTTTTTCCTCCCTTTCTCGTTCCTCGCAATATTTCCAGAAATCGTCCAAAAATTCATCGACAGATTTTTCCGGTGCTTCTGTCGGTTCAAGTTCTTCCAGCCTTTTTACAATTTTTATAACTTCCTCGGCATCAAATTCCTCATCGGTTGCTACCAACGTATAATAGTCAAGTTTTTCTTTCAGCATATCTATTTCTTTTTCCTTATTCATGCCAAAGTCCTCCCTTCACTATATACATGACAGTTTTCGACAAAATCTTACAAATTATTTTGGAATTGTTTTCTTCTAGTTTTCTTCTATTTGTCCTTTTTCGGTGGAAATTCCATCTTAAACTTATACTGGAATCCCTTGATTTCTTTACCATCTTTCGTATAGGAAAATTCCTGTACACTCTCTGGAATCAGGTACGCATCATAGCTGCCTTTCTTGCCTTTTAATCCTTTTACAAGTATCTTTTTCCCTTGAAGCAGGCTCTTGACCTGTGTATCGGAAAGTGTTACCCCAAGTGCCTTGCCGACATTCATACCGCACTTCCCGGTACAGTACGCTCCGAATTTTCCCCTGACTACATCAGCACCGCACTTCGGGCATTTGCCTAGCACTTCCTGTCCACCCTTGCCTGTGCCAAACATGGCTTTCTGCTCATCACTAACGCTGTGATAGGTCTTTACAAGATCAGTTACCATTGCTTCAATCCCAGACATAAACTGCTCTGCAGCAACTTCTCCTTTGGATACAAGTGTAAGCTCATTTTCCCAGTCAGCAGTCAGTTTCGGAGATTTTACTACATCCGGAAGTATCGTGATCAGCTTCATTCCGTCCTCTGTCGGAATCATCTGCTTTTTCTCACGCTTTACGAATCCGTCTTTTACCAGTTTTTCAATAATGTCAGCTCTGGTGGCAGGTGTGCCAAGTCCTTTTCTCTCCACTTCATCGCCCATATCCTCTGCTCCGGCTCTCTCCATGGCGGACAGCAGGCTGTCCTCAGTGTAATGTTTTGGCGGCTGTGTGAAATGCTCGGAAACCTTTGTCTGCTCCACTGCAATCATCATGCCCTCACGAAGCTCCGGCAGCTTCTTTTCTTCCTCTGCATCCGATTTATCCTCTGCGGTTTTATAGGAATTTTTGAAGAAATCCTCAAATTCCTTCCATCCATTTTTCCACACTTCCTTGCCGGATACCTTAAATACAATATTGTTGCAGGTAATCTCTGCCTTTGTGGAATTATAAATGTGCTTCTCCCCGGTCGCACACAGCAGACGGTTTGCACAAAGGGAAAGTATCTTCATCTCACTCTCCGGAATCGCCTTTAAGTCCTGCTTGATGATCTCCATGGTCGGAATGATTGCATGATGGTCTGTCACTTTTTTGCTGTTCAAAATCCTTTTTATATCCGGATTGAACATGACATTCTGCTCAAACAACAGAGAATTGAAAATCGCTTCAATCACATTTTTTGCAGTACCTTCCATGTCATCGGAAAGATACTGGCTGTCCGTTCTCGGATAAGTGACAAGTTTCTTTTCATAGAGACTCTGGGTATATTCCAATGTCTGCTTGGCAGTAAAGCCAAACAGACGGTTTGCATCCCTCTGGAGTGTGGTAAGATCATAGAGCTTCGGTGGTGCTACCCACTTTTCTTCCTTTACCACGGAAGTGACAAGAGCCTGTTCGTTTTCACAGGCTCCTGCAATCCTCTCTGCTTCCGTTTTATCACTGATATGCTCCGATACCGCATCCATACCATTTCCCATGATATGAGCCATGTAATAGGCTTCTTTCTTGAAATTCATGATTTTACTTTCACGATCCACCAGCATGGCAAGTGTCGGTGTCTGCACTCTGCCAACCTTCAATGCCTTACCGCCATATAATACCGTAAAAAGTCTTGTCCCATTGATACCCACAATCCAGTCTGCTTCCTGCCTGCATAATGCTGAATGATACAAGTTATCATAGTCGCTGCCTGGGCGAAGATTATGGAAGCCGTCACGGATAGCACTTTCCTCCATGGAAGAAATCCATAACCGCTTCATCGGTTTTCTGCACCCTGCCATGTTGTAGGTCAGGCGAAAGATCAGCTCACCCTCCCTTCCGGCATCGGTAGCACATACAACGGCATCTACCCTGTCATCATGCATGAGCTTTTTCAAAATCTGATACTGTGCTTTTGTATCACTTTTCACTTCATGCTGCCATTCCTGCGGAATGATTGGAAGACTCTCATAGCTCCATTTCTTCCATGCTTCCTCATAGCTTTCAGGCTGTGCCAGTTCTACCAGATGTCCCACGCACCATGATACCAGATACTCATTGCCTTCCAAATATCCGTCCTTACGCTGTGTGGCACCAAGAACTGCCGCAATGCTCTGTGCCACACTCGGCTTCTCCGCAATTACAAGCTCCATCTCTATTCCTCCCCATTTTCTTCATCATCGTTGTCATGTTCCGTGGTATTCTCTGATTCTGTGTCATTCACAGTATCGTCCCCACCATTTAAGAATGATTCGTCGGAACTCTGCTCATTTTCTTCCTCGTCCTCATAATCATAGTCCTCGTCAAGCTCGTCCTCATCTTCATCCTCATCCTCATCCTCATCAATAAAGTTTTCCTTTTTCTTCTTGGACTTCACAACATATACTACGCCGATCACAGCTACCGCAGCAATTCCCATTAAAATATATGTAAAGCCGGAACCATCTGCTTTTGCGGTATCCTCTTTCGGCTCACTTGTATCCTCCGTGCTATCTTCGGTGCTGTCCTCAACACTTTCTGTTTCCTGTGTTTTCTCTCCTGTGGTATCAGCATTATTGTTGGATAATGCGCTGTCTTTGGTAGGAATTGCAGATTCCAAAGCCGCTGAATTTTTCGGAAGTGTCTCGCTGTTATCCGTTGTGGTATTTAACAGGTCATTTTCGCTGACTTCGGTAAGGAAATACACCTTTTCATCCTCCCCGTCACGGTCAATTACCAGATAAAATACTTTCTCGGATGCAGTCTGGATTGTGTAAAATTCCTTGCCTTTTTCAGAAGTCTGACTGTCACTGCTCTGGTCTGCATCCTTAGAAGTATCTCCCGTACTTGGAGATTGCTTTGCTGTTGCAGAACTGCTTGAAGTTGTTCCACTGCCTGTCTGGGAAACTGTATTTCCATTCACATCCGTTTTTGTATGTTCTGTGACCTGTGCGGTTGCAGAGCTAGGTTTGGTTGCCGACGCATCCACCGGGAGCTGCTGTGCCGGATCTTTTTCATTGCTGTCCTTATTCTCCGGATCGGTGTAATACGGATTGGCTGTTTTATAGATTTCAGAGGTATTTCCTGCATTATCCATGGCAGAAATCGTGAAATACTGATACCCTGCATCGAACTGTTGCAGACGGATATTCAAGGCTCCATTCGTATGCTCTGTAAACTCATAGCCATTGACATAGATTGCCTTGATACCGGAATCCGTATCATGTGCCTGAATGCTCAAAAGACCGTCGCTGACTGCCGCATTTAAGGTAGGCTTCGTAAAATCAAAGCACTTGATGTAGCGGTTTTTCTCGTAGGTCTTGCCCTTCTGGTCTGTGACCTGCACATAAATGGTGCTGTTCTCGGAAATCTCTATGTGCATATCCTCGGTAATGTCCGTCCAGCTTCCATTCTGTCCGACTTTTGCCTTTACTGTCTGAATGGTAAAATTACCGGAAACTATCGTATCTTCCACCTTGACAGTTACCTTAGTGGTATCATTATGCCATCCAGACGGTGTATTGATTGTGATTTTTACACTCGGATTGATATAGGCACATTCCTTGTAATCCTTTGCACACACCTCACAATCTTCATTTACTGCATACTGACTGCATTTTTCCTTGCAGGTGCATTTTGCGGCAGGCTGTGTCTCCTCAGTTGTGCCTTCTGTGGAATTTTCTGTTGTATTCTCCGTGGACTGCTCTGTATGATTTTCTCCACTACCGGAACTGTCCTTGTTATCAGTGCCGGACGCTGTGCTTTCTGCACTGCCTTCTTCCGCCGCACTCTCTGTTTTCTGCTCTGCGGTATCCTCCGCATGAACCTCCACAGTATTTGCCCTGTTTGCAAAAAATGCCCCGACCGGCATACAAAAAAGTATTGCCGACAGTATCAGGGACATTAGTGCCTTAACGGATAACTTCTTCATTTTCATTGGTCGAATCCTCCTTTTCCTGTTCCCGTTTCTGTAATAGATTTCTGACTTCATCCTCACTGAGCTTATTAAGCATCTGCAATCGCTCTGATGAGATTTTATATTTCCGAATGATCTTCATGGCTTCGGCATCCTCTGCCATCTGTTTCTGCTCTGCAAGGTCTTTTTCCTTTGCCTGTAGCTGTGCTATCTGTTCTCTGACCTTTTTAAGCTGTGCATTGATTCTTTCTACTGACAACTGATCTTCCTCCCTTCGCTAATTTAATCTTCCAAAACCATAAAAATGGCTCTGCCAGTAAGAGGTATTGATTGAGGTATACTGGATTGGATCACCACAATGCACCATCGTACCGTTTCCACAATAAATACCAACATGTGTGACGGTTCGCCCTGCATTATAAGTTTTTGTAAAAAATATGAGATCTCCTGCCTTTGCTTCCGATGCGGATACCGAAGTACACTGGTCATAAATGCCCTGTGCTGTGGTTCTTGGCAGGTTATGTACGCCGCTGTTTGAAAATACCCAGCATACAAAACCGGAACAGTCAAAACTTGCCGGAGCTGTGCCGCCAAAAGTATATGGCATTCCCAGATACCTGTTTGCTTCCCGCATAAGCGTCTGCACCGTTGCATCGTCATAGGACTCCGGTGGTATCACATTGCCGGTTCCTCCTCCGGTGCCGCCCGGTGTTTCCCCATAAATGGTCTGCTCTCCTGCCTCAAAATAAAATAACGGGTTATAATACTCCCCGTTATACAAACATTCGATATGAAGGTGGCTTCCGGTACTACTTCCTGTATTTCCGCTTTTGCCTATATCGTCACCCTTTTTGACACTCTGTCCTGCGGACACATTTAAGCTATCCATGTGGGCATATTTTGTGGTATATCCCTTACTGTCCGTAATCACCACATAATTCCCATAATAGGAATCGTAAGCCGCTTCCATAACCGTTCCGTCATGTGCTGCATGTACCATGGTTCCGGTCGGTACTGCTATATCCACACCTCTGTGAAGCTCCTCGTCTCCGGTGTTTGGATTTTTCCGGTAGCCATAATAACTGCTGATATAGTAATACCAGTGATAATCAACCGGAGAAGCAAAGACCTGTAAGCCGCCTTTTGTCTCCGTATAGGCTCCAAAAATTTCCGTCTGTTCGCTGTCCATGCGTCCGGCTACAATGCTTTCAAGCGGTGTAACGGTAAGTGTGACACGAAGAATTGTTACGGTATATTCTTCTTCCTCCTCGTACTCATATTCCTCGGTATGGGTAGTCCCGTCCGGATTTGTTACTATTCTGGTTCTGGTCTTTGTGACTGTCCTTGTCCGTGTTTCCTCTACTTCCTCGGTAGTGAGTGAATACATGGCATCAAATAATTCCTGAATCTCACTCTCCATTCCTGCGGCAGTAAATTCCGTATGGACTGCGGAAAGATAACTGATCAGTGTGTACGGATCATGCCCGATTGCACCAAGGTTATAATCGTATTCATCGTATCCCGGATAATCAGTTTCAATCCGGTCAATCTTGTTTTGCAGCTCCATTTCCTTTTCTGTAAAAGATAAATCTACTGCATCAATCTCTGCCGGAAGGCTAAGATATGTGCTTGCCATCGTTGTTGTCACAGTTCCGGTAAACATGGAACCACAGCTTGATAATGCCGACATGATCATGATAAGAAGTAAAGCAAAAATGCCGATTGTAATGATAAGCGTTTTATTTTTGGTTGCAATCTCCTGTAACTTCTTTGCAATCCCGGTTGCAGCATTGGTTGTCTTTGTAAATGTTTCCTTTGCAGTCTTGGCTTCTGCTCCTGCCCGCCTTGCCTTGGCATACTCACGCTTGATACGCTGTTTCTGTAGCTGCCTTTGCAACTGCTTCTTTGGACTGTTGCCCTTTAGATGTGGATTTTCACTGATGAATTTCTCATACTCCAGCTTCATATCCGCTGTGACCTGTTTTTTCTGCAATCGCTCTAATCGGTCACGCTTTCTCTGTGCCTTGCTCTTGCGGTGATATTTCATGTAATGGTAAACATCTTCTGCACGCTGTTCTGTCTTATGTGCACCCTCCACAGCAGAATTATCCTTTTCTGTCTCTGCAATCTTACGATGCACAAAATACATATTTTCGGTCTGGAACTTGTGAACCGCAGCTTTCCCAAGTCCGTCAGGCTTAAATGGCTTCTCGACATCTACCGGAACCACCACATACTTTGCTTTTCCGGTCTGTTCATCAAAGACACGCTTCATCGCATACTGCCGCTTTTTCGGCATCTTATCCTTTGCCTTCTGTAACTTCCGGCGGTTCTTTTCTGACTTATCAAAAGCCTTCTGTACTTTTTTGTCGGTAAATTCTTCCGCCTGCTCCTGCGAAAATGTGGCATCCTTTGTCTGGAAATCTCCATAATCGGACTGCTTTGTATTTTCTGACTTTGCACGCTCTCTATGTGCGTGTTCTTTCTGCACACGCCTTTTGTGATATTTTCCTTTTTCCTCAGACCGTTGGTAGGTATCCCTGACATGAACCTTGTTTTCAATCGTGCTGTCAGAAGATGTTTCAAAATCACTCTGCTCGTCCTGCATAAAGCTGTTTTCCTTCAAGAATGCCTTTTCCGCTTCGGCTTCCGACTTCTGGACGTTGTGACCAGAAGTGTCCTGTTGTTGCTGTCGGTAATACTTTTTCTTACTGTTTTTCCGATATTCTGTCCCGGTATCAAATTCCGACTTCTGGACGCTGTGACTAGAAGTTGCATTTCTTCTATGACTGCCATGGTTCGCATCCCTTGGCAGATTGCTCACAGGCTTCTCATTGGCACTATACTGATTTTCCGCAGAAAAGGTGTTGTCCTGCCTGTTTTCTGTATGCGTTGCTCCAGTCACTTCCTTGTCTTTGGAAAATGTCTCTTTTTCAAATGCCTTTGCCGCCTGCTTTTTCTGTCTCTTTTCTGCCATTTACACTGCGTCCTCCTTCTGCACGGATTCCTCCGGCTTGGTATTCATAATCTTATAGGTCTTGGTGTCTGTCGGGTATTTATCCACGAATGGAATTACCACATTGTCAAACAATATCAAACCACTTCCCGGCTCGGAGTTGGTGACATAGGATAACTGCTTATCGGATAGTCCCAGCTTATCAGCAAGAATCGCCTGATCTTTGGCATTCTGATTTAACAGATACACAAAATCGCTGTTACCCAAAATACCCTCAATCTCCTCAGAACGGAGAAAATCGCCCACATTCTGTGTCAAACCTGTCGGAATACCGCCCCATTTTCTGAAACGCTTCCAGATTTCCACAGAGTAGATAGCTGTCTGCTTTTCCTTCAGAAGAAGGTGGAACTCATCACAGTAATAACGGGTAGCAATCTTTCGCTCCCTGTTCTGTGATACCCTGTTCCAAACCGCATCCTGCACAATCAACATTCCAAGTTCTTTTAACTGATTTCCCAAGTCTCTGATGTCAAAGCACATGATACGGTTGCCGCTGTCTACGTTGGTATGGTGATTGAAGTAATTCTGGGAACCATGCACATACAGCACAAGGCTGTTTGCGATACGCTCTGCCTTTGGATTCTTATGCTTCAGAAGTGCATTGTATAAATCCTCCAGTATCGGCATATTTTCCGGCACCGGATTTTCAAAATACTTATTATAAATATGACGGATACATTCGTCGATGATACCTTTCTCATCGTTCTCCAGACCATCCTTGCCACCTGCGATCAGGTCACATAATGTTATGATAAAATCCGATTTCAGTTTTAATGCTTCCTTATCCCCCTTATGGCTCAACTGAATATCCATGGGATTCAGATAGTCCTTGGAATTGGTGGCAAGTTTTACCACCTGTCCATGAAGTGCAGCTACAAGTGCAAAATACTCGCCCTCCGGATCGCAGATGATAATATCGTCCTTTGTGATAAGGAAACAGCTTAAAATCTCTCGCTTTGCACTAAAACTCTTACCACTTCCGGGTGTTCCTAAGATAACTCCGTTTGGTGTACGGAGCCTTTTGCGGTCTGCCATGATCATGTTGTTACTGAGTGCATTTAATCCGTAATAGATTGCCGGAGCAGGCATAAATAATTCCTGCGTGCAGAATGGTACTAAGATTGCGGTGCTTTTTGTGGAAAGAGTACGCTCAATGCCTGTCTCATTGCATCCAATCGGTGCGGATGCCATAAGTCCCTGTTCCTGCAAATACTGTAAACATCTAAGGTCACAGTTTGCCTGCTGAATGATACCGGACACCCTCTGCATTAAACTCTCCAGTTCCCGCTTGGTTCTGCCATAACAGGTAATAAGGAATGTCATGTTAATCATCTTCTGGTTGCTCGTATTCAGATCATCCAGAAATTCCAGCGTATCCTTTTCATAGGTCACAATGTCCGTCGGCAAAATATCCATATCGTAACCGCTTCGGACTGCCTTTTTCTGCTCCTCAATTTTCATTTTCTGGATATTGGAAATGACCGCTTTTAACTTCTTGATTGCCTTTACCGGATCTTCCGTCTGCATGTGCATGGAGATAGTAAGGTTTGCATCAATGTCAAGAAGCTGCTTGATCAGCTCGTCCGTAAACTTCGGTGCGATAATATCCAGATAGGACACACAGCCATACATATTTCCCGACTTAAAGCGGTTCGGATAGCGGAAATCAAATCCCGGCGGTGCAATATAGTCCTTGACCGACTTACCGGATTCTGCCAGATCCTTAAATGAAAAACGGAAAGGCTCCATGGTATCCTGGTTAAAATACTCATGCAGGATACGCAGTCTTTCCTTTCCGTCCAGTCCCCTCGCAAGGGTTCCTATATTGTTTAAGTTCCGTATGACATCTTTTTCAATGTTGTTAAGGCGGCTCTTGGCTTCCTTGTAGCCATTGCTCTCCACACCAAAAATCAGATATTTTGATTTGATGATGCCATTGTTTCCCTTTGCCGCCTGTTTCTTTAACATTTCCGTATATTCTTCACGAATGTCGTTAAAATCATCCTCCTGCCACGGAATGTCAAACTGTTCTGTAAGCATCTGTTCGTTGACCTGCCTGTTGAAAAGTACCAGTTCAAACCTCACAGACGGATCAAAATAATTGATGAGCTTGCTGTACTGTGCCAGTATATCTGCCTGATCATCCACTTCCAGAAGCTCATAATTTATATCAAAAAATTCCACCATCTTTGTGTAATAACGGTGGCTGACCTGACAGATACCGTCACGGAACATTTTTTCAAAAGTAATTGTTTTCTGTGCAGTGGTCGGTTTTTCTTTCTCTTTTCCTTTGCCAGATAAAATATGCTTTAACTGCATAAGCCGCTTTTTCTCTGAAAAGGAAAGACCACCGCTGTTATTTACAGTTTTACTTTTCCCTCGTCGTTCCGGCTCTGCCTTTCGCTTTGTTTTCAAGATAACGAACCTCCCTTCGTAGTTTCTCTTTTTCTTCCAACTGCTTGTATAAGTTCTCCGACCGGTATGGTCTTATCCCCGGTGTGAGTATCTTCTGCCGGAGCATAAAATATAAAATCTTCTCCGCCGGAAACCCGTTTTTCTCATACATTGCAAAAAAGAAGAACGGAAGCATTGCTCCCATCATAAGAAGTGATGCGGCTGATGTTCCGATCAGTCCCTTTGTTAAAAAATACAAGGGTATCCCGGCTACTGCCGCACCACTGAAACAGATGATCTGTCTCTTTGTTAAGTTCAGTGCTACTTTTGTCTTAATACCGGACAAATCCTTCGGCACCTGTACGGATATTGCCATATCGTTCCTCCCTTAGTGCGCATTCCAGATAGATTTCGATAATGAACCAGTCTTAAAGAGTGAAAAGCATAAAATAACGGTATATGCTGCCACCGACCAGAGTGCCGTATGCAGGTTGTCGGATACTGCCACACCAGCCACAAGCACTGCATAGATTGCAACGCATACCATCATAAAAAATCCCTGAAATGCTAGAGCACAAAGCCCCTTAAAATAATTCGTTCCTATCGTTCCCCATTCCCGGTTGGTTACGGTTGCACAAGGAACTGGTGCTACTGATACATAAAGATATATTTCAATCATTCGCCCATAAAGAATGACGGTGATAAGGACTGACATGATTTTCATACATAAACTGACGATCATGGTCTCCATTCCCAGTCCCAACAGCTCTCCTATGCTCATTTCCGAAAACTGCTCATTGAACATCGTCTGCAGCGTACTTGCCACATCAATACTGGTGCTTCCGGTAATCGCTGATGCGGCAGAATTTACGATATGGCTTCCCACATCAAATACTGCCATTACAATGTCAAAAGTCTTGCTAAGAAGCATGAGGATGTTATGCTCCACCTTGTCTGGATTCAACGCATATGTT
>OQVT01002744.1_pt1 | contig 11356 bp, 8 predicted proteins | sample 1691561 | NCBI WGS metagenome assembly OQVT01 (sample SAMN03418260, study PRJEB22391) | human gut metagenome | biome: human-gut; feature: organic feature; material: feces | host: Homo sapiens | place: Tanzania | collected 2013-01
GCTGCAAGGGATTCGAACCCCTGACCTTTTGGTTCGTAGCCAAACACTCTATCCAGCTGAGCTAGCAGCGCATATTTTTTTGTGCCCGATTATATTATCACTATTTTAACAAAAAGTCAACCGAATTTCGAAAATATTATGTAATAAAAATAATTTATTGTTTTGTTATTTTATGTTATATTATATACGGTTAAAATTATAGCTAAAATTGATAAGTGTAAAAGAGATGTTTTTACTTATGGAAAAAAGATATGATGTTCTTATCGTGGGCAGCGGAGTCGGCGGACTTTATACCGCACTTTCTCTCCCCGAGGATACTTCGGTACTTGTCCTTTCAAAAAAATCGGACACGCTCTCAAACAGTAATTTGGCGCAGGGCGGTGTTGCTGCCGTTTTGAGCTTTGAGAATGACAGCTTTGACCTTCACTACGAGGACACTATGATTGCAGGCAGCCGTGAAAACGACCCCGACGCAGTCAATGTGCTTGTTCACGAGGGTCCCGATGATGTTCGCAAAATTATGCAATACGGCGTTGATTTCGACAAAAATCCCGATGGCACGGTGCAGAAAACTCTTGAGGGAGGTCATTGCCGCAGGAGAATTGTGCATCATAAGGACACAACGGGCGCAGAAATTGTCAAAAAGCTGCTTGAAGAGGTACACAGAAGAAAAAATATTACGCAAGTTCCGAACTCGCTTGTTTATAAGCTTGAAAAGGTTAAAAGCGGTTTTTGTGCGGATATTCTCGACGAAAACGGAAAGCCTTTCAGCGTATTTGCGGATTACTGCGTGCTTGCGACGGGCGGTATAGGCAGAGTTTACAAGTACACCACCAACCCTGCCGTTGCAACGGGTGACGGAATACGCCTTGCGTATGAATTGGGTGCTGCGATAAAGCATTTGAGCTATGTTCAGTTCCACCCGACAGCCTTCAACGGACCCGACAGGGAGCAATTCCTTATAAGCGAGGCTGTCAGAGGCGAGGGCGCATATCTTCTCAACTGCAATAAGGAGAGATTTATGCACCGCTACGACGACCGTCTTGAATTAGCGCCGAGAGATGTCGTTTCAAGGGCGATTATCCTTGAAAGCAGAAAGACGGGAAGCAATAACTTCTATCTTGATATAACATATAAGGACAGCGATTTTGTCAGAAACCGTTTCCCCGGAATTTACGCAGGCTGTCTTGAACACGGCGTTGATATTACAAAGGATTTAATTCCGATATTCCCCTGCCAGCACTATCTTATGGGCGGTATTGATGTTTCACTTGAGGCGAGAACAACCGTTTCAAGGCTCTATGCCGTCGGCGAATGCTCACACACGGGAGTTCACGGCAAAAACAGGCTTGCAAGCAACTCCTTGCTTGAGGCTTTGGTTTTCGGCAGACGTGCCGCAGAGGATATTACAAAATGCATCAACGGCGGTTATTCTCACGTTGTGGTTGAGGACAAGCAGCTTGATGTTTCCGGTGCACCGATGCCAAAGGGACTTCGTACCGAGATACGCTCGATTATGCAGAGGGCATATTTCGTTATTCCCGATATGGACGCTGTTCACACGGGGCTTAAAAAGGTTGACAAAATTCTTGCCCGCCTTAAAAACGGCAAGTTTGCGATTACCCCCGACTACTGTGAGGCATTGAGCCTTGCAAGCGTAGCTCACATAATATTGAAGGAGGTTGACGAGGGATGAACGTTCCGCAGTTTTACATTGATGAAATAATCCTTTCGGCTCTTAAAGAGGATATTAACTATATTGACGTTGCGACGGATTATCTTATTGACGAAAATCAGCGCAACGACGCATATTTTGTTTCAAAGGCAGACGGCGTGCTTTGCGGAATTGAGGTTGCAATGAGAGTTTTTGAACTTCTTGACGACACGTTTGAATGCAAGACTTATTTCAAGGACGGCGACGAAATCAAAAAGGGCGACCTTATCGCAGAATTTTCGGGAAAAACCGTTCTCTTGTTAAAGGGCGAGCGCACGGCATTAAATCTTCTTCAGCATATGTCGGGAATTGCAACTGCCACGAACAGACTTGTTAAGCTCTGCGAAGGCACAAACGCTCAAATTACAGACACGAGAAAAACTTTGCCGTCCATCAGAGCGCTTCAAAAATATGCGGTTACCTGCGGCGGAGGTAAAAATCACCGTTTCAATCTTTCCGACTGTGCAATGCTCAAAGACAATCACATTGACGCAGGCGGCGGAATTATAAACGCTGTCAACACGCTCAGGAGCAAAATCGGTCACACCACAAAGATTGAGGTAGAAACGAGAAATCTTGACGAGGTTCGTCAAGCGGTCGAGGTCGGTGCGGATATTATTATGCTTGACAATATGACAAACGATATGATGCGTGAGGCTGTCAAGATTATCGACGGCAGAGCGAAAACTGAGGCTTCGGGCGGAATTACCGACGAAACCATCAGAGGCGTTGCCCAAACGGGCGTTGACATAATTTCTGTCGGTGCAATCACTCACTCGGTCAAGGCGTTTGATATTTCAATGAAAATGAAATAATTAAAAAGCAAAAAATTTGAGCCTTTTGGAAATTCCGAAAGGCTCTTTTAGTTTGTTAAGCTATATTATTTTTTAATTTCTTTTTTAGCTTCTTTTTTTGCCTTCTTTTCAGCCTTGAGCTTAGCGGTCAAAGCGTCCTCTTCTGCTTTAAGACGTTCAAGCTCTGCCTTATCGTTAGCAAGCTTAGCCTCATGACGAGCCTTTGCTTCGTCATAAACAGCCTCGATTTCCTCAAGATGAGTGTAATTCTCCTGCTGGCTTACAAGCTTTTCAGCGTAGATATAGGGCTTCGCAGCTCTGCCGTAGCGAGCGTGCATATCCATCTCGATTTTTTCTTTCTTAAGGATAACCTTTTTCTCAGCCAAAACAGCCTTGATTTCGCCCTTAACTCTCTTAACCTCGTCTTTGTCCTTGTTCTTCTTAGCCTCTGTAAGCATTTCGTTGAGCTCACGAAGCTTCATCTCACAATTGTCCTCTTTCTCGAACAATTCGTCAAGAGTTGTGAAATCGGGAGCAGAAAGAACTTCTCCGTTTGAGTAATATTCCTTGATAGCTCTGCAAGAGTCAACTCTCTTCTTTGCAATTTCAATAGCGAACTTGCGGTATTCCTTTTCCTCGTGAGTGCTCTTAGGCATTGCCTTAGCCTGACGAAGCTCTTTCTTTACGCTGCCGAAATCCTGCTCAAGCAAAGCGGAAAGTCCGCCGTCAAGAACGGCTCTGTTAGCCTCAAGCTGCATTTTGTAGAACGGAGTTTCAAACTTGTCAAGCTCTGCGCAAACAAGCTTCGAAATTTCAATTTCCTCATTGCGTTCAAGAACAGCCTTGTACGCCTTTTTGGCAGCCTTTTTCTGTACCTTGTCTTTAATCGACTTGTAGTCACGGGTAGCCTTCTGCGGCTTCTCGTTAACAAGTGCCTTAGCTTCTCTGATTATATCAACCGCTTCGACAAGGTTGGCGTCGTCAAGTACGCCGTTTGCGTAGTCCTCAAACAAGGCTCTGATTTTAAGAATACGAACAATAGCCTTCTGACGTCTCTCGTCGAGGTCATAGAAGAAATAGGGAACAACGTTCATAAATGCTCCGACAGCAGCCATGATAATCATAACCTTCATCATATCGTAGAGAAGACCTTGCTGTCCTGTATCAACGTCAAGAATATCAAACGGCTTTGCATAACCGTTATTGTCGTGAACGCCGTAAGCCTTCTGAATGAACGGAACAACAGAGGAGGTGAGAAGCGTTACGATATTACCGATTGTAGTAACCGCAGCGAACATACCGTCGATTCTCTCGCCCGAACGGTACTGCTGATAGTCACGAATATCCGCCTGAATAGCGGGAGTTGTAATCTGCTCAAATGCACCGACAAGCCAGTTGAGGTAAACGCAGGCGAACAGCCACCAAATGTTACCCATGCCCATAAGCATTGCCGCAATGAACAATACGTTGAACATATTTACGCCGATAAGAACCTTTTTCTTACCCCATTTTCTGATACAAATCGGAGCAAGCAGCATTCCCCAAAGGGAAGCGTTACCGGTAAGCGTACTGATAAGAGCGTACGTTGTACCGTTACAGGTATGACCGTATGTATATGACCACTGGAGGATTGCGCCGTAAGCACTCTCCAAGAAGCCGAGCCAGCCTGCGCAAGCGATAATCCAGAAATATTTGTTCTTTGCAACCTCACGGAGTGAGTCCATAAAGCTGATTTGAATTGTATGTGTTTTAGCCTGAACGATTTTTTCCTCGGTATTTGCATAAACGATAATTGTAAGAGCGATACCGATGAGTGCGAATACGGGATAAGAATATCTGTAAACTCTGATGTCGTAAAGGTCGTCGTTTGAAACAACCTGTGCAATAATCGGAAGTACGATATTAACAATTGACGGAGCAAGTGAATAAACAACCGATTTGATTGCAAGCACGTCCGTTCTCTCCTGAGTGTTCGGAGAAAGAACGTGAATAAGGTTTGTATATGCGTCGTTGAAAAAGTTGAAGAAGAACTGTAACAGCAAGCTGAACAGCAATACCATTGCGCACTTGATTACATAGCCTGCTTCTTTTCCGAAAAGCATATTCGGGAAAAGGTTGTACATAGCTTCGTACGGGAACCAGACGTACGCTATTGCAATCAATGCCGTGGGAATACCCATTGAAAGAATGTACGGTCTGTACTTACCGCCCTTACCTCTTGTGTTGTCGATAATATTCGCTCTAATACCCGTCAAAGGAATATTGGCAAGAGTTGAAATCAAGTAGAGTATGTACATATCCGTAGGAGATACGCCGATAGCTCCGCCGACAACCATATTCTGAGTTGTGACAAGAAGTGTTGAACCGAGCGTGATAATGAAATACGCACCGATACCGCCGCCTGCGTAAGCGGCAATTTCCTTGAAGGTCATATAGCGACCTAATTTCGGGACTTTCCAGTAGGTCTTAACGTCACTTACTGCTCCCTTTACTTTCTGAGACAAATCCATTTTTTAATGTTGGCCCCCTATACTATAATAATGTCTTACGTTTTGTCTTGCTTTCCCAACAAGACGGTAACGTTAATATTATATCATAAACGGACAAGCTTTACAATCAAACATATTTTACATATTTTTCAGTAAATATATGTTTGATTTGCACAGTAAAATCGGTTATACTGTTATTTAATGAACAGCTAAACCTTTCAATGAGGGGAAAAGGAGAACAAAATATGATTTTTTACGCAAAGGATTTCGGCATACTTCCCGACTCGGAAATAGCGGAAAAGCTCGATAAGGTATTTTCCGAGATGGCAAAAACGGACGATGAAAAAACACTTGTATTTGAAAAGGGCGTTTACCGCATCGACCTTGACAACTGCAAAACGAGAACACTTTACATAACCAACACCGTCGGCGACAAGGAGTTTTCCGAAAAAGAGAAAGAAAAGCCGCATAAATCCAAGGTGGGAATGTACCTTAACGGCATAAAAAACCTTACAATTCAGGGCAACGGCTCAACGTTTACCGTTGACGGACATTGCACTAATATTGCACTCGAAGACTGCGAAAATATCACTATTGACGGCATTGAGCTTGACACGTTAAACCCTCCGCTTCACGAAATGACGGTTGTGGAGAAAAAGGGCGGCAGCGTTGTTTTCGCACTCGATAAAAATTGCAAATATGCAAACGAAAACGGCACATTTTACTTTGTCGGCAAGAATTACAAGCACAAGTTTTACAATAAATTTGTCTATTCAAGTCCTGCACTTGTCAGGGCGGACGACCCCGACCATATGGAAAGAGTGCTTCCTCCGTTTGCGGGAGCTCGCTCCTTTAAGGAAATCGAGCCTTATAAATTCAAGGCAAAATATTTTTCCGCAAAGAGATTTAAGTTAGGCGACAAGTATTATCTCTTTGATTTAAGGCGTGAAAATGTCGGAATTTTCGTAAATTCCTGTAAGAATTTCACATTGAAAAATTCGGCACAGCGATACAACTGCTCACTCGCTCTCGTCTGCCAAAAGACTGAAAACATAACGGTTGACAACGTCGATTTCTCTCCGAAGCCCAAGTCGGGAAAGCTTCTTTGCTCGATTGCCGATTTTATGCAAATTTGTATGTGCAAGGGTCAGGTCAGCGTTACAAACAGCAATTTCTGCGGTGCGAGCGACGACGCAATCAACGTGCACGGTATTCATATGTATATCAAGAAGATAGACGGCAACACCCTCACGCTCAAATTCAAGCATCCGCAAACCCACGCATTCAATCCGTTCTTTGACGGCGACGATATAGAATATGTCGACCGCTTTACTCTTGAATGTATGGGCAAGGCGAAAATTCTTACCTCAAAGCTTGTAAGCGAGCACACGGTTGAAATTACCGTTGACTCAACTCTCGGTGTAAAAGAGGGAATGGTTATTGAGGACGTTACGCTCTGTCCCGATTTTTACTATTCCGGAAACACTATAAACAGAATTACGACAAGGGGCATACTTGTAACCACAAGGGGCAAGGTCATTATCGAAAACAACAAATTTATCAATACAAATATGGCGGCTATTCTCATTTCCGACGATGCAAAGAGCTGGTACGAAAGCGGTCCATGCAAAGACGTTACTATCAGGAACAATTACTTCGGAGAATGTTATGCACATTTCCTGTCTGTTTTACCCGAAAACGGAAAAAATAAAAATCAGGTTCACAAGAACATAACCGTTGAGGGCAACACGTTCGACGCAAAGCACGACAAGGGAATTTCTCTTAAAGGTGCGGAGAATATCACGATAAAAAACAATAAAATCATCTCTTCAAAAAAGAAAAATCACTTTGTAAAAGCCGTAAATTGCAAAAATCTTGTGATTGAGCAATAAAATTTACAAAAAAACTGTTTATTTCTTTTTTTCAAAGGTTTATAATAAACTGAATTTTTTAGGAAGGGAGCTTTTATATGCCTAAAAAACAACAGATGAAAAAGACAAGCACGACCCATTTCGGAATTCAGCGTAAAATCGTGGCGAATATGACTGCGGAGAGCTGGGAGACAATACCGCACGTAACCTATAACTATGAGCCCGACGTAACGGAGTTTATGATTGAGTATCAAAGGCTCAACGAGAACTGCGCTCCCGAAGACAAGATAACGCTTAATACTCTTATGCTCAAAATCATAGTAGAGGGCTTAAAAGCAGACCCTGCCATGAATGCGCATATTGACTTTGACCGCAAGCTTGTCAGGGGCGAAATACACACCTTTGAAGATATAAATATTTCAATGCCGATGGTGCTTCCGAACGGCGAAATGATGACGATAAATCTCCACAATTTTGAAAATAAGAATTTGAATCAGATGGCGGACTACATTAAGGACGTCAACCGCCGTGTCGCAAATACAAATCTTAACGAGGTTATGTTCGACGTTTCGCTCGACAACACCCTCACGGCACTGAAGCACGGAAAAATCAAGCAGACTATCTACCGTCTTATCGGCTCAAAAACGGGTAAGCACAAGGTCAAAACTCTTTCGGGCAAGGCCAAAAAGGAATACGAGGCTATCCCCGAAAAGGACAGGCTTACAAAGAGAGACATTGAGCAGGGCACAATTACCGTTTCAAATATCGGCTCGACCTACCGTCAGCAGAGAGGCGAAACATGCTTGCTTGAAATCGTACCGCCGCAGGTCTGTGCCATTGCACTCGGTGCTGTTCAGGATAAGCCCGTTGTTATCGTAAACGAAAACGGCGAAAAGGAAATCGCTATCCGTCAGGTTATGCCGCTTTGCATTGCCTTTGACCACAGGGCACTTGACTTCGGAGAGATTGTTCCGTTCATAAAGCGACTTGACGAAATCTTTGAAGCACCCGAAATTATCCACACTTGGAGAGACGGCGGAACAGACGATATAGATATGGAAGAAATCAAGGTTGAGCGAGAAGAACGTGAGGCTAAATACGAGCAGTCCAAGGAGCGTGAAAAGGCTCGCAAGGAAGCAGAGGACAAGGCAAGAAAGGCTCAGCGTGAGGCTGAAAAAGCTGAACGTGATGCCGAAAAAGCACAAAAAGAGGCTGCCGAAAAGGCACTCAAGGCTCAAAAGGATGCCGAAGAAAAAGCACGCAAGGAAGCCGAACGCCTTGAAAAAGAAAAGAAAGACGCCGAGGAAAGGGCGAAGAGAGAGGCGGAGAGAGCCGAAAAGGACAAAAAGGATGCCGAGGAGAAGGCTCTCAAGGAGCAGCTAAAGGCTGAAAAGGCTCAAAAAGACGCTGAGGAAAAGGCAAAGAGAGAAGCCGAAAAAGCAGCGCAAAAAGAGGCGGAGAAGGCTCGCAAGGAAGCCGAAAAGGCACAGAAAGAGGCTGAAAAAGCCGAGGAAAGAGCAAGAAAAGAAGCCGAAAAGGCTCAAAAGGACGCTGAAAAGGAAGCTAAAATACAGCTCGAAATCGAAAAGGCTAAAAAGGATGCCGAGGAAGCCGTTAAAAGAGCAGAGGAAGCTAAACAGAAGGCTCTTGAAGCGAAAAAGGACGCCGAAAATATCAACTGATAAAACGCACATAAAAAACAGCCACTCATTTTATACAATGTGAGTGGCTGCTTTCATTTGATTTAACAATATTTTTTATTCCGCCGTTCTTTCGTGACGGTTGTTATATACAAACATTAAAACGGCTGCAAGGATTATCACGGCATAACCGACGAAGCTTAACAAATCGGGGACTTGATTGAACACGAAATAGCCGATAGCCGAGGTAAAAAGTATCTGCGAATAATCGTAAACCGATATTTCCCTTGCAGGCGCATAGGAGTATGCCGCAGTTATTGTAAACTGACCGCCTGCCGCACCGGCACCGGCAAGAATGAGATAAATCCATTGCTTAACGCTCATAGGCTCATAATCGGCAATGAAAAACGGCAGCAGAACGACCACCGAAAATGCCGAAAAGAAGAAAACTATGAACGGCCCTTTCGCCCCCGTTTCGCTTGCTTTTCTGACAAAGGCATAGGCAGCGCCCGCACCTATTCCGCCCAACAAACCCATAAGCGACGGGAAAAGCTCTGAATTACCCATTGAGGGCTTGACTATCAGCATACTTCCCAAAAACGCTGTGGTTATTGCTCCCATCTGAAACGGAGTTGCCTTTTCCTTTAGCACAAAAATACTGAAAACAATCGCAAAAAACGGCGACATTTTATTGAGTATCGAAGCATCGGCAAGCACAAGGCGGTCTATCGCATAGAAGTTGCAAACAAGTCCTATTGTTCCTGCGACAGAGCGAAGAAACAGATATTTATATGACCGCTTCGGTGCTTTGAACATACTCGGATCTTTCAATAAAACGGCGAGTGCGAACAGCATTGCGACGGCGTTTCTGAAAAATGCTTTTTGAAATGTTGGCAAATCCCCTGCAAGATGCACAAAGGTCATCATAAGCGCAAACGAGAATGCCGACGTTATCATAAGTAAAATACCCTTATACTTATTTTTCAAAATATCACCGCCTTAATTGAAATTTTTTTATATAGCTGTCCCCTGCTGTTTTATATATCCAAAAGAAGCTCAACGGGACAATGGTCGCTTCCGAAAATTTCCTGATGAATAGAAGCGCCGGCAAGATTTTTTTCAAGCTTTTTCGAAGCTATGAAATAGTCGATACGCCACCCTACGTTCTTATCCCTTGCGTGGAAACGGTATGACCACCAAGAATATTCGTTCTCCGCATCGGGATAAAAATATCTGAACGTGTCGATAAATCCGCAGTCGAGCATCGTTGTCATTTTTTCTCTTTCCTCGGGGGTAAAGCCGGGATTTTTCGTGTTTGTTTTCGGATTTTTAAGGTCTATTTCCTTATGTGCCACATTCAAGTCGCCGCAGAAAACAACGGGCTTTTTCTTTTCAAGCTCCAGCACGTATTCTCTGAATTTATCCTCCCACGACATACGGTATTCAAGCCTTTTGAGCCCGTCCTGCGAGTTCGGAGTGTAACAGGTTATAAAATAGAACTTTTCAAATTCAAGCGTTATAACTCTGCCCTCGTTGTCGTAAAACGGCTGTTTAATTCCGTATTCTACGCCGATAGGCTCGTCCTTTGAAAATATCGCCGTGCCCGAATAGCCTTTTTTCTCGGCATAGTTCCAATAGCAATGATAGCCCTCGGGCGCAAAGTCGATTTGTCCCGACTGAACCTTTGTCTCCTGCAAGCAAAATATATCTGCGTCAAGGCTGTTGAACGCCGTCATAAAATCCTTGTTCATAACTGCCCTTATTCCGTTTACATTCCAAGAAATAAATTTTTTCATATAATTTTCTCCCGTATTTTTTCTACCGTAAAAGTATATCATATTATCCTGCTTTGCTCAACAAAATATATTGTTATTTTATTGACATTAAAGTATAAAGAAGGTAAAATACAGAATGTTCGCAAATAAGCACGCATAGTTTATGAAAAGAGCGTTATTATGAATAATAAAACAAATACCGCCGCAAGCGTTGAAGCCGACAGATCCTTATGGAGCATATTTGCAAAAGCCGTCGGCGGAATTTTGGGCGTGGCGATAGCGTATATTGTGCTTTATATGGCATATAAGGACGGCACTACTTATTATCAAACCCCGTCCTACACCAATCCGAGTATGGACGCATTTGCGCCTGCGCTTGTTCCCTCAACGTCTCCGAGCAGCCCGAACGGCACTGTTGTTCCAATCGACGAAAACGATATACCGCATATCGATTTGACGAAAATGCCTCAAACCAAAGAGGAAATTGTCGAATACTATAAGTCTGCAAATCACAAGGTCAAAACGCAGGCAAAGAGCGTTACAAGGACATATAATAAGGTTTCAAACTACAACAATGTACTTGAAACGGGCAGCAATCCCATTCTTTCAAAGATAGGCAAGGCTGTTATGGGAAAATTTCTTACAGAAAACCTTGAGCCGAAAACCTTTACGGGTACAGCTGAAATAACAGGTGCTTTTCCGCCGCCCAATGCGGTATGCGGACTTAATGCAAATGATGTAGAGTCTGCAATATGCACCGACAAGGGCAATTTTTTCGAGCTTGAAATACATATGCTCCCCGAGGTTGACCCCGTAAGCGGCAAGGGCACGGGTGCGGTAAGCACTATAATCACAAAAAAGGAAATTACAGACGCAGTTGAGGGATATGTTGAAATATCCGATATTCGCTGTGAATATGAAAACGTATATTTGATTGCAAACGTCGATAAAAGCACGGGCGATATTACAGAGCTTTATGTAAATATGCCGTTGTATCTCAACCTGTCGGCTCTCGGCATGGACTGTAAGGTCGGCTTATGCTTTGAGGACAAATATACGGTTGAATGGTAAAA
>OQVT01002746.1_pt1 | contig 11353 bp, 10 predicted proteins | sample 1691561 | NCBI WGS metagenome assembly OQVT01 (sample SAMN03418260, study PRJEB22391) | human gut metagenome | biome: human-gut; feature: organic feature; material: feces | host: Homo sapiens | place: Tanzania | collected 2013-01
ACATCACTTGCACCTGTACCAATAGAACTGTACACATTGATAACATCAATCACTCTTTCAGAAAAACCAGTGATAAGGTTCTTTCTGTAGTCATCAGTATTAGCAATAGCAAAATTATTACCTAAAAGGTTATCAATGTAAAGTTTCTTAATGACCTTGTTTTTAAAGAGTTTATTCAACTCAGCGTCAGTATCATAACTTCTACCACCCCAACTATAACCCCTTCTTAAAACAAAGGTCTTTCCACTTGAACTGTAGCAATCATTATCAGAAAGTACAATCAGATTATCATACTTAGTGTCCTGCTGGTTAAGAGTGTAAAGTGCTACATCAAGAGAAGTTCCACCTCCAACATTATGTCTCTGAATCTCTTTCATAATGTCCATGACTGTAGACTTCCTAGAGATATTAGTCACCTGTTTACACTCATTAGCAAACACATACACATCTGCAATACCCTTCTTAAAGCAGATAGCACCTAACATACAAGCTACAATGTCAGCCGTCACATCAGAAGCACCAGAAACAGGGTTTCTCATACTTCCACTTCTATCAATGAGGATAGCACTATAGCCATCAATGTTCTGTAAGTTATCAATAGACAGGTCAAGTGCTTCTACTAAAGCGTCCATGACTCTTCTCTTTCCGGCAGAATTATTCAGATTGGAAACTTCCATGTATGCACTATAAAATCTGAATGGTAACAGTCTGGACTTCTCAACCTCTTTCTTATTAGTAAGTTTAGCCACAATGCTGTCTACAGCTTCTTTATCACTAAACATACCTGCTCTGTCAAGTGCTACAAGGTTTTTCACAATAGCCATTACAGAAGAGGTGTCAATGGACTTCTTAACATCAGCCTTAGTAGACTTGCTGTTGCTGTTTTTGGACTTAGCAAGCTCACTCTGTACCTGCTTCACTTCTTCACTACCACCAAACTCTACATTACCTTCAATAACTCTCTTAAAGAAGTCTTCACTGACTCTGGAATTAGCCGGATTAGGTCTCAACAGCTTCACACAATCTGCCATAGAAACTTCTCTGTTCTCTCCAAGTGCTTTAGATAGCTGATACTCATTAAAGGACTCCAACTTGTGCTGTAAAGCCTTTCTTAACTGCATTGGAAGTGGCTGATTTCTGTGGTTAGTTCTATTCTTACCACGACCTTTTGTAGTCACTTCAAAACCAAATATATTCATCTGCATTGCCATAATGTCAGTAATGTCTTTACCTCTTCTCACAATATAGTCACTGTAAGTCTGTAACTTATTCTTACCAGTCACTTCATCAAGAAAGTCCTCACCCTTAAATCTTGGGTCATTAAAACAAGCTGTGAGTACTGCCAGAGGGTACTGAATCATATTGTATTCTCTGCCAATTCTGGCTACCTTGAGTGCATACTCAACGTCCTCGTCTGGGATTTCTGCAATCAATCTCTGGATTTCTTTAAAATCACTCTCAGCAGTCTTGCCCTTCTCATAGAAAGTCTTCTCACCAAAGAAGCTACCTAACACTTTACTAAACAGTGTTTCAAGAGTGTTCAGCTTATGTACCACACTTCCCTCATGGTTCACTGTCTTTCTGGTGTCAGCTTTCATGTTTACACTACCACGTTTGTTGTTCATTGTTGCCATAATAAATTCCTCCATTCTTTCATGTGTTTATATAATAAAAGACCTCACAATCGGGGAATTGTGAAGTCCTTTAATCTTAACTCAAAGTAGCAAGAAGAAAACCATTATTGTGTGAAATCTGTGTGCTTCATTACAAGTGAAGTGCCTTACCATTAGGCTATCTGTCAAATTTGGCTGACGGAGTAGGAGTCGAACCTACAAAATGATGTAAACAATAACTACACAATCCTGCTGATTCAAAATGGGTGGACAGAGACCGTTTTGTTCTTTCTGCCGGACACGGCTCGATGTTGCTTTATTCAATTCTTCACCTTTCAGGATATAAAGTTTCACTTGACGATATAAAGTCATTCCGTCAGATTGGCTCAAAATGTCCTGGACATCCTGAATATGGTGAAACAGATGGCGTTGAATGTACATCTGGTCCGCTCGGACAGGGAATTGCCGCCGCAGTTGGAATGGCAATTGCAGAGACAATGCTTGCCGCCCGCTTTAATACTCCAAAGCACACAATTGTTGACCATTACACTTATACTCTCGTTGGTGAAGGCTGCCTTGAAGAGGGAGTTTCATCAGAAGCCAGTTCAATTATCTTAATATTTTTTCCAAAAACAATAGGAATATAGAAGAAATATTTGAAAAATTCCACAATAAGATTAAGGTTAATTTTAAAAATAAGCAGGTTTTAAAAAAGATAAAATGAAGAATAAATAATTATTGTTCTTCAAATTGGTCTTTTCCTACACCACAAAGAGGACATACCCAGTCATCAGGGGTCTTCTTATCCTTCGCTTCTATAAAAATATTAACCATACAACACCCACTTATCTTATCTCCAGTTCTTGTTCTATGGCATATCCGAGCCGACCGAAAGCGAACATGACCATTTCGTGATTGGACACACATCCACTTCTATCAGCTTGGCAAGCGGATTGGTGAAAGGGCGTGACTTGTTAGGAGGAAAAGAGAATGTAATTGCTGTGATTGGCGACGGCTCGCTCAGCGGTGGAGAGGCATTCGAAGGATTGGATTTTGCCGGGGAATTGGGCACGAACTTTATCATCATTGCCAACGACAACCAAATGTCCATTGCCGAGAACCACGGAGGATTGTACAAGAGCCTGCAAGAATTGCGGGAGAGCAACGGAACCTCTTCCAACAACTACTTCAAGTCTTTGGGATTGGATTATATGTATGTAGCGGAAGGGAATGATACCGGACAGTTAATCCAAGCATTCTCTAAAGTGAAAGATATCGACCATCCGATTGTCGTGCACATCAACACTTTAAAGGGAAAAGGATATAAACCGGCAGAAGAGCATAAAGAGAACTTCCACTGGACGAGACCTTTCGACATGGCAACGGGAAAGCCTTTGAAGGAGATGGAAGGAGAAGATTATGGGGAGATGACTGCCCTTCATTTGCTGGAGAAGATGAAAGAGGAGAAAGGTTTGGTGGGAATCACAGCAGGGACACCGGCCGTAATGGGCTTTACGCAAGACCGCAGAGAAGCTGCCGGGAAACAATTTGTCGATGTCGGCATTGCGGAAGAGCAAGCGGTGGCAATGGCTTCGGGTATTGCCAAAGCGGGCGCACGTCCTGTATTCGGAGTCTACAGTACTTTCATCCAACGTGCGTATGACCAGCTTTCGCAGGACTTATGTATCAACAACAATCCAGCCACAATCCTTGTGTTCTGGGGATCATTGTGTGCGATGAACGATGTGACGCACCTTTGCTTCTTCGATATTCCATTGCTTTGCAACATTCCGAACTTGGTCTATTTGGCTCCGACAACAGCCGAGGAGTATTTTGCCATGATGGATTGGAGTATTCGCCAAGATGCTCACCCGGTTGCCATACGTGTTCCGGTTGCTTACGGAGTAGAACACACTTCCGAAAGTGTCGATACGGACTACAGCGACTTGAACCATTACCAAGTGACACATAAAGGAAGCAAAGTCGCCATTTTAGGCTTAGGATCATTCTATTGGTTGGGCGAGGAGGTGCGACAAGGATTGGCTGGAAAAGGCATCAATGCCACGTTAATCAATCCTCGCTACATCACGGGAACAGACGATGCCTTGTTGGAAGAGTTGAAACAAGAGCACGAAGTAGTTATCACATTGGAAGATGGTGTGTTGGAGGGCGGTTATGGGGAAAAGATTGCCCGCTTCTACGGTGCTTCTCCTATGAAAGTATTGAACTTCGGAGGCAAGAAAGAGTTTGTGGACAGATTCAAGCCTTCTGAACTTTTGAAGAAGAATCATCTAACCAAAGAACAGATTGTGGAGGATGTCTTGAACGTCCTATAAACAAAAGGCGGCGTGTCATAATTGCAAACGGCTGCGTCAAGCAATTGTTTTGATGCAGCCCATCAAAGTATATCGGAATTAGTATAACCAATGCACTATTTCCCTGTTTTTGTTGCATAATAGCGTAAAAGTCTATACTTTTACAGCATTGTATAACGAATTATTCACTTATAAAAAGACCTTCTATGAAAAAGAATGTTTTCTTTACATGGGCATCAATCCTTTTGCTCTGCCTGACTTCCTGTTCCGAGGAATCCGTATTGGAAGAACCGGAAATTAAGAATCCTGTTGTTACTGTCAAATTCAAATTGGCTCTGCGCCAAGAAATCTCATCGTTTCAAAAGACAAAGAATATGCCGGGGAATCTGCCAGCCGGTCCGACTACGAAAGTCGATGGAAACGTAACTCCTTCCAATCCTTCTGAAGAAGAGCAAGCGACTCCGACCTCAGACATCTCCTTTGTCGAGTATGCGTTGTACAAGAATGACGACAACTCTTTCGTAAAACATACACGGGCTGCCTTGACTGCCAACAAAGACGGCTCTTACACGACTGATTTGCAAGACGGGATCAAGCCGGGAACCTATAAAGTCTGCTTTATCGCACACGGTATCGGAGCAGCCACTTTCGATGAATCGACTGGAATGATGACTTTCCCGAAGATAGAGGACACTTTCTGGGGAAACGACGAGTTGGAAGTGACTGCGGAAGAGAAAGAGAAAACAACTACGGTTGAACTGACAAGAGCCATTGCCGGAATCGAATTCAAAGCCACGGACGCCGTTCCTTCCAATATCTACCAATTCACCGTTGCTTCCAGCGGCTTTTATAACACTTTGTCGATTTTGGATGGAAGCGTAGGCAGTAATTTGATAGAAATCCCTTACTCCTATCTGTTCAAAAGCGAAGATTATGCGGCAGACAAACGAATCAACCATATCATCTATACTTTCGCACCGGAGAGCGGAGAGGCACAAATCAACGAAATGTCCATTGCTGCTAAAGAGAAAGAGGGTTTGATCATCCGGCAAAAGCAAATCAACAACATTCCGATTTACCGCAACCGGATCACACGTTACACAGGGACTCTTTATACCCCGAATATCACGGACACACAATTCACCCTCACAATCAATAAAGAGTGGGGAGAATATGTGGAGAAAGACTTGGATACATTATAATTCATCCATTCACAAAATATCGGATTTAACATTACAATATGCAGCATTCAGGGCTGTCCCAACATCTTTATAATATATCTTTGTATTATAATGGGAAGATTATCATGAAGAGTTTATTTGTAAAAGGGAAAATGGGACAAATCCTGAATGCTGCGTGCGTTAGTGCGTTAGCCATGTTAGGTTTTGGCAGCTGCGACAACGTGGGCGTGGACATGTACGGCACGCCTCATGCCGACTATTCTATCAAAGGAGCCGTGGAGACAAAAGAGGGAAAGCCAATCCAAGGAATAAAAGTTTCCGTGACATGCGAAACCGATACTTTGGGAACAGCCCTCAGCGATGAGAAGGGGGCATTCGCCATCCAAAAAGAGGCTTTCCCGTTCAACAAACTAAAAGTTGCCGCGGAAGATATCGACGGAGAAGAGAATGGAGCTTACAAAGACACAAGCATAAACATAGAACTCACCCAAAAGGATTTCAAAGGCGGGGACAAGAGCTGGTTCAACGGGAAAGTGGAGAAAGAGGTAACAATCCAAATGGAAGAGAAGAGCCATGAGTAAGAAAATCGGATTGCGCAAGCGCATCGGATTGGAATTGTACCGGAGAATACACCAAGAGCGGGTAAAAACACACGAACTCCGGACGCTCTTTTGGGAATGTACGCTGCGGTGCAACGTGGCTTGCCGCCATTGCGGAAGTGATTGCCGCGTTTCATCCCTCCATCCCGACATGCCGATGAAGGATTTCCTTCGTGTCATCGATTCCATCCGTCCGCAAGTAAATCCCCACCGGGTTTTGGTTATCTTCACAGGAGGCGAAGCGTTGGTTCGTCCGGACATCGAGCGGTGCGGCATGGAGCTTTACCAAAGAGGTTTCCCTTGGGGCATTGTCTCCAACGGATTGTATCTGGACCGCCAGCGTTTGGACGGATTGTTGAAATCCGGATTGCATACGGCAACCATCAGTTTGGATGGTTTTGAAGAGGCTCATAATTGGTTGCGCCGTCATCCGCAAAGTTACGCCAAAGCCGTCGAAGCCATACGGATGTTGAGCGAGGAGAAAGAGATTGTTTGGGATGTGGTAACCTGCGTAAACGGGAAGAACATTGACGAATTGGGAGAGTTCAAGGAGTTCTTGATTGCAAATGGTGTAAAGAGATGGCGCTTGTTCACTATCTTTCCGATGGGACGTGCTGCCCAAATGCCAGAATTGCAACTAAACAATGAGCAGTTTACCCGGACTTTGGATTTCATTCGTGACACCAGAAAAGAGGGACGCATCCATGCCAGTTACGGTTGCGAAGGCTTTTTAGGCGGTTATGAGCATGAAGTGCGGGACAATTTCTATGAATGCAATGCGGGAATCGACTCCGCTTCCGTTTTAATCGACGGTTCCATTTCCGGTTGCCCAAGCATACGGGCCAACTTCCACCAAGGAAATATCTATCAAGACGATTTTATGGATGTTTGGAACAACCGTTTCCAACCTTACCGCGACCGCACGTGGGCAAAAGAGGGAATTTGCAAAGATTGTTCACTCTTCCGTTATTGCGAAGGAAACGGAATGCACCAACACGACGACAACGGCAAATTGTTGGTTTGCCACTATCGGCGAATCTTGCCATGAAGGAGAAAATATAAAAGCAACGGCAAATTTAGCTTTTCACCTGAGTGATAAGTGCTTTTCAGCTAAATGATAAGTGCTTTTCACTTAGGTGATAAATGCTTTTCACCTAGGTGATAAACAAAAAAGCTTGATTAAAAACTGGAAAACAGGGTTCTATATGGATATTCGATTTTACCGGCCTCGACATACGTTTGGCGAAAAGACGAAAAAAGCCTGTCGGACACGAAGCGGAAACTTCCATCCAACAGGCTTTCTTATTATATAAGTCAATTGTCACTTCTCGCGTATGAAAATATTGATTGGAGTTCCGGAGAAATTCCAGTTCTCGCGAATCTTATTCTCCAAGAAACGCTTATAAGGATCCTTTATCCACTGGGGCAGATTACAGAAGAAAGCGAAGCTTGGAATGCTGACTGCCGGCAATTGGGTAATATATTTGATCTTGATATATTTGCCCTTCCATGCTGGCGGCGGATAATTCTCGATAATCGGCAACATGATTTCGTTCAGCTTGGCAGTAGAAATCCTGCGCTGGCGGTTCTCATACACCTGCTGGACTGTCTCAAGCACTTTGAAGATACGCTGTTTCGTCATGGCAGAGATGAACAATATCGGGAAATCGGTAAACGGAGCCAAACGTTCACGGATCGCATTCGTGAAGGTCGTGATGACTTTCTGGCTCTTCTCTTCCACCAAATCCCATTTGTTCACACACACCACCAATCCCTTCTTGTTCTTCTGGATCAAAGAGAAGATATTCAAGTCTTGGCTCTCAATGCCACGAGTCGCATCAATCATCAAGACACAGACATCCGAATTCTCTATCGCACGAATGGAACGGATGACGGAATAATATTCCAAATCCTCGTTAACCTTTCCTTTCTTGCGAATACCGGCAGTATCCACCAAATAGAAGTTCAGCCCGAATTTGTTGTACTTCGTATAAATAGAATCACGGGTTGTCCCGGCAATATCCGTCACAATGTTACGTTCCTCGTTGATAAAAGCATTCACCAACGAAGACTTTCCTGCGTTAGGACGGCCGACAATGGCAATACGGGGAAGGTCTTCCTCCGCCTCCATCGGTTTCTCTTCCGGCATCACTTCCAAAACCTTATCCAACAAATCACCGGTGCAAGAACCGTTGATGGCTGAAATACAGATGGGATCTCCCAATCCCAGGGAATAGAACTCAGCCGAGTCGTTGTGCAGCTCAAAGTTATCCGCCTTGTTAGCCACCACCAACACCGGTTTGCGCGAACGTCTCAAGATATTCGCCACATCCATGTCCAAATCGGTCAAGCCGTTCAGTACATCCACGACAAACAAGATGACATCCGCCTCGTCGATGGCTATTTTCACCTGTTTGTTGATTTCCCCTTCAAAAATATCTTCCGAATTGACTACCCATCCACCGGTATCTACCAGCGAGAACTCTTTGGTAAGCCACTGTACCTTGCCGTATTGGCGGTCGCGTGTCGTACCCGCTTCCTCGTTGACGATTGCCTGTCTCGACTGCGTCAAACGGTTGAAAAGAGTGGATTTCCCGACATTCGGTCTTCCTACTATTGCTACAAGATTTGCCATATTCTACTATATTCCGTATGCGTTTTAATTACTCCAGGCGGTAACCGAAAGCACGGAGCATCTTATCCCGGTTACGCCAGTCTTTTTCTACCTTGACAAACATTTCAAGGAACACTTTCTTCCCAAAGAAACGCTCAATGTCTTTACGTGCCATCGCTCCGACCTTTTTCAATGCTTGTCCTCCATGCCCGATGATGATTCCTTTCTGGGAATCGCGTTCACAAATAATAAGGGCTTTGATATGGATTAAATCATCTTCCTCCTTAAACATCTCAACGACCACTTCGACCGCGTACGGTATTTCCTTTTGGTAGTACAGAAGTATCTTCTCACGAATGATTTCTGTCACAAAGAAACGAGCGGGCTTGTCCGTTAACGCATCTTTTTCAAAATAAGGTGGAGATTCGGGCATCAGCTCCTCCACCCGCTGTTTTACATAATTGACATTGAAATTGGAGAGTGCCGCTATCGGAATGATTTCCGCTTGCGGAAGAATCCCGCTCCATTCCTGCACCAAAGCCTCGAGCTTTGCCTGGTCGGTCTGGTCAATCTTGTTAATCAGCAACAAGATCGGGCACTTCTCTTTCTTGACCTGCTGCAAGAACTCTTCATTCTTGTCAATGGTCTCTATCACATCTGTCACATAGATGAGCACGTCGGCATCATCCAAAGCAGATTCAGAAAAGTTCAGCATAGATTCTTGCAGCTTATAATTAGGCCGCAAGACTCCTGGTGTGTCTGAATAGACTATTTGCATATCGTCGGTATTCACGATTCCCATGATACGGTGGCGGGTGGTTTGCGCTTTCGATGTGATAATCGAGATGCGTTCGCCCACCAAGCGGTTCATCAAGGTTGATTTACCGACATTGGGATTGCCGACGATATTGACAAATCCAGATTTATGCTTCTTTTCCATCATATCCCCATTTTAAATATACAGAACCCCAAGTGAAGCCGGCTCCGAATGCTGCCAAAATCAGGTTGTCTCCCTTTTTCAGCTGCTTTTCCCATTCCCATAAACACAAAGGAATGGTTCCTGCACTCGTATTGCCATACTTTTGGATGTTCACCATCACCTTATCCATCGGAACGCCAAGGCGCTTTGCCGTTGCGTCAATGATACGCAAATTGGCTTGGTGAGGGACAATCCAAGAAATATCATCGTGGGTCAAATGGTTGCGTTCAGCTATTTCAGCAGCCACGTCCGCCATGGAAGTAACGGCATATTTAAACACCGTGCGTCCGTCTTGGTAGACGAAGTGCTCACGTCTGTCCACTGTTTCATGCGTAGAAGGATAAGCAGAACCTCCCGCTTTCATGATCAAATGAGGGAAGCCAACACCATCGGTACGCAAGATTGTATCCATCACGCCTATCTCTTCCGTCGTCGGTTCCAACAACACGGCACCGCAGCCGTCGCCAAACAACGGGCAAGTCGTACGGTCAGTATAATCGGTAACGGATGTCATTTTATCTCCAGCCACGACAATCACCTTCTTGTAGCGGCCTGTGCGGATATAGTTCGCTCCGGTCTCAAGCGCGTACAAGAAACCTGCGCAAGCTCCCTGCATATCAAAAGTACAGGCATTCTTGCAACCCGTATGATAAGCAATGATGGAAGAAGTCATTGGGAAATGATAATCGGGCGTGGTAGAAGCTATCATAATGACCTCTATCTCTTCCGGGTTGACTTTCGTCTTTTCCAGCAATTGCTTAACGGCTTGAATGCCCATATAAGAAGTGCCCCGTCCTTCGCCTTTCAGAATTCTACGTTCTTTGATGCCAACGCGGGTCATGATCCATTCATCGGTAGTATCTACCATCTTGCAAAGCTCATCGTTTGTCAAGACATCTTCCGGAACAAATCCACCTATTCCGGTGATAACTGCATTTATCTTTTCCATTACTTCTGAATAATATAAATTAAAAAAAGCCCTAAAAAATCTGATTTTTAGGGCTATTTCTTTCGTTTATCCAACTATTGTTGAGATAAACTTACACAGCAGCTTCTTTTACAATTGCTAACTTACCTCTGTAATAGCCACACTCGCCGCAAACTGTGTGATAAACATGCCATGCACCGCAGTTCGGGCAAATAGCCATTGTTGGAGCTACAGCCTTGTCGTGAGTTCTTCTCTTGGCTGTTCTTGTCTTACCTTGTCTTCTTTTAGGATGTGCCATTTTTAATTTATTTTAATTGTTATCATTCTCAAATAATCCTTTCAAAGCGTCCCATCGGGGGTCTGTCGCCCCGCCCGGCTCTGAAAAGTCCATATCGTCCATGTCGTCCAACTCTTCTTCATCGTCTTTGCTTCTCGCACGATGTTGCTTGAACTTTGCCGCCATAGCTTTGTTGCATTTCCCCGGAGCATGGACATGCTTCATCGGGATTGCCAATGCGATGAACTCATACAGGAACCATGCGATGTTCAATGTCCCGTCATCTTCCGGTATGATCAATACCTCATCGCTCTCTTCTGCGTATTCGCTGCCGAACTTGACTATCAAACGGTTGTCCGTTTCTATGGGTTGCTCCATATCGTCAAGGCAACGATCGCAAGGAACCATCACCACGCCTTCGGAATGGAAGTCCAATTCGGACGACATCGAAGAGCGTTTCAAGGTCAAATGCACTTGCACTTTTCCTTTTTGGACTTGATCCCCTTCAATATCCACAAAGAACTTATTCTCCAACAAGTAGTCAAATTCGTATACTCCTGGAGTGAGATTCTTCAAATCTATTTTATATAATTCAAATTTTCCCAAAGCCTAATTGTGTAAAAACTGTGCAAAGGTACGAAAATTCTTAATAGAAAAGCAATACGTATATTGTTATTTTTTATTATAAAGCGTTTTTCTCTCGTCAATTCCCCCTTTTTCACCCTTTATGGCGGTCTTGTTTTGGGCGCAGCGGCCGCTGCTGCGGCCTTATTTGCAGGGAAAAAAGCCGGCGCAAATGTTAAAAATTCATGAACGAATCACCCCCAGAAAAAAGGAAAAAATCAGA
>OQVT01002748.1_pt1 | contig 11352 bp, 6 predicted proteins | sample 1691561 | NCBI WGS metagenome assembly OQVT01 (sample SAMN03418260, study PRJEB22391) | human gut metagenome | biome: human-gut; feature: organic feature; material: feces | host: Homo sapiens | place: Tanzania | collected 2013-01
TTGTAATGAAACTCCGTATGGTGCGTCACCTCCGTATGGATGCTTACAACGAAATCTTTGCTGGTGACCCCACATGGGTAACTGAATCACTCGGTGGTCGTTTCAACGATGGTACACTCAAGGTTACTAAGACTTCGTTCCGTTTCCTTCAAACTCTTTACAACCTCGGTCCCTCACCCGAACCTAACTTGACTGTGCTCTGGAGCCCCGAATTGCCCGAGGGTTGGAAGGAATTCTGCGCTAAGGTTAGTGTGGATACTTCGTCTATCCAATACGAGAACGATACGCTTATGCGCGAAGTACGTGGTAACGATGACTACGGAATTGCTTGCTGCGTAAGCTACCAGGCTATTGGTAAGCAGATTCAGTTCTTTGGTGCACGTTGCAACTTGGCTAAGGCTCTCTTGCTCGCTATCAATGGCGGTCGCTGCGAAAAGACTGGTACTGTGATGCTTGAAGGCATTCCTGCTTTGACTTCTGACGTATTGAACTACGACGAGGTATTGAAGAACTATAAGTTGGTGCTCAAGCAGATTGCTCGTATCTATAACGATGCAATGAACATCATCCACTACATGCACGACAAGTACTACTACGAGAAGGCTCAGATGGCTCTTATCGACACTGATCCTAGCATTAACATTGCTTATGGTGCTGCAGGTCTTTCTATTGCTATCGACTCTCTCTCTGCCATTAAGTATGCTAAGGTTACTGCTAAGCGTAACGATATTGGTTTGACTGAAGGCTTCGACGTAGAAGGTGAATTCCCCTGCTTCGGTAACAATGACGACCGTGTGGACCACCTTGGTGTTGACCTCGTTTACTACTTCGACGAGGAACTCAAGAAGTTGCCCGTTTACAAGAACGCTCAACCTACTCTCTCATTGCTCACTATCACTTCGAACGTGATGTATGGTAAGAAGACTGGTGCAACTCCTGATGGTCGTGCCGCAGGCGTAGCTTTTGCTCCAGGTGCTAACCCCATGCACGGACGTGATAAGAGCGGTGCTGTTGCTTCGTTGGCATCAGTTGCTAAGCTTCGTTACCGTGACTCACAGGATGGTATTTCTAACACCTTCAGCATCGTGCCCCAGAGCTTGGGTCGTACTCCTGAAGAACGTGTAGAAAACTTGGTTACTATGATGGATGGTTACTTCACTAAGGGTGCTCACCACTTGAATGTGAACGTGCTCAATCGCGAAATGCTTGAGGACGCTATGGAACATCCTGAAAAGTACCCGCAGCTTACTATCCGTGTAAGTGGTTACGCTGTGAACTTCGTGAAGCTCTCACGCGAACACCAACTTGAGGTAATCTCTCGTTCGTTCCACGAACGTATGTAAGATTTAAGTGTTATGTGTTAAGTATTACCTCCTAAATGTGTTAGGCATGAGGAGTATTTGGTACTTAACACAAACTTAATGGATTATAATTTTAGCCCCACAGTATAAATGTTGGGAGGCGACGGATTGATCGCACTTCCTAAGCATTTCTACTGTGGGGCTAATAATTTTGTTTTAACTAAAAAATGGGATGTGATAACGAATGTTTCACAACCCATATAATGCTCAAAGCAAGCAACTAATTTGTAGTGCTCACCTTATCAGTTTCCCAATACGATTACTTTGATGTAATCTTTTAGGTGGAAGGGGCCTTTGCGATAACCGCCTTGCGAGTCGTTGACAAGAATAAGAGTTTGACGACCATCGGGAAGCGTACGACCTAAGCACATGCCTTCGTAGTTGGCAAAGGTAATGCGGAAAGGTTGCACGGTAGTGGTCCAATCAGCTAATAGTTTTTTGTCGAGGAAGTGATTAGGGTTGATGTCCTTCATCGATGTATGGCTATCTATTTGGTTTGCATTGCGTGGGTCTACCACAAAGAGTTTGCAACGTGCGGTACTGCCAAAATATAAACGTCTGCCAAAAGTATTAAATGCAATTTGCAGTGTATATGTTGGTCTTTTTCGAGGAACGCCTATGGTAGTACAGCTGCTGGTATTTTATTATGTACTTCTGCCGATTATTGGGGTGCATATTACCGGTGTTCAGGTGGCAATGGTTGTATTTGGATTAAACAGTGGCGCTTATATCTCTGAAATTATGAGAAGTGGTATTCAGTCTGTTGACTCCGGACAATTAGAAGCCGGACGCGCAGTCGGATTAAGTTTCGGTGTTACAATGGTGAAAATAGTCATTCCTCAGGCGGTTAAAAATATTCTGCCAACGCTGGGAAATGAATTTATTTCTTTGATTAAAGAGACTTCCGTTGTAAGTTTTGTCGGTGCAGCAGATTTATATGTAGCATTTAGTTACATTGGAAGCAATAGTTATGAATTTATGGTACCTTATCTTGTAATGGCTATGATTTACATTGTACTGGTATTAATTATTTCACCTGTCTACTTGACAGGGGCGGTTCATTTTCGAATGCGTTTTTATTATAATTATACGCATTTACACTTGTAATAGTAGAGAGGCTCACTCCTATAATCATAGTCAGTGAAGACAATAATTTAATTGATAAGATTTCCTTTCTTTTGCATTTTTAATTATTAGATTTATTATGTTTGTATTATTAGTTAATGTAACCAATGGAATCTCCTCCTTTCATTAAGTAAACTTTAACTTCATAAATATGATAACAAACAATATTAAAGTACTCAATAATACTGATAATACCCTGCCACTACGTGGCAGGCATAGGTACATGGTTTTAATTATTTCACCTGTCTACTTGACAGGGGCGGTTCACAGTTGTACAGCTTTTAGAATTTATGAACTCCAAAGGCATAAAAGCAAACAAAATTAAAATTACTGATTTTTCATATGACATCATTTGCGAATACCTTGAATGGTTAGAAAGCAATAAAAATGTATCTATTTCTACCAGAAATAACAGATTGGCTGCGATTAAATCATTATTCAAATATGTCAGTTACCATCAACCAGAGTATATGAATATCTGCACTTCAATATTAGAGATTCATAAAAAGAAAACAGAATCAGTTCCGATGAATTATCTAACAGTAGAAGCATTTCAAGACATGCTTAAATCATTTGATAAAAACAATATGAGAGATTTAAGAGACTTAGCAATTATTCTGACATTGTATGAAAGTGGTGCACGTGTTAGCGAACTTATAAATATTAAATTACCTGATTTGAGATTGACTAAACCAGCATCAGTAGTTTTATACGGTAAAGGAAGAAAGGTTAGAATAATACCATTAGATTATTCAGTGACTGAAATACTAAAAAAGTATATAACTATTTATAAAATAAAAGATTCAGAATATCTGTTTTTTAATTCGAAGGGCGAAAAACTCACTCGTGAAGGTGTAAATTATATTCTCCAGAAGCATTTTATAAAAGCAAAGGAGCAAAATCTAACCATTTATCCTAATACAATTTCTCCTCATTGTCTAAGACACAGCAAAGCAATGCACCTTTTAGAGAATGGTGTAAACCTTATTTATATACGTGACATTTTAGGACATTCCTCAGTAACGACAACAGAGATATATTCAAAAGCTAATCCGGAAGTTAAAAGAAAACATCTATTAGAAGCAGCAAGCAAATTGAAAATTGAGGATAATTATTCAAACGAAGAAAAAGATGAATTATTAGATTGGTTGAAAACCAAACTTTAAACAGCCACAAAGTTATGAGAAGTAAAATTATAAAAAAAGCCCATAAAAGGGATGATTTCAAATTAACTTCTCATAACTTTTTACTTTGCATAAGACTGGAAGGAGAATATGATTCTCACATCAAGAAGCGGTGAGACTTTTGTAGTCAATATCTTCCATCTGGTGCTGAAGTTTTCCAGATTTAGTTATATTGAACTGACTCTTTCAAAGGAGCAGCCAATTGTTTTCAGATGTCTTATTAACGCATTTAAATTCTATGGCGGAGTTCCAAAAAGAATACTTTTTGATAACATGTCCACCGTCATAAATACGAATGTAAAACCTAAGAGAGTGAATCATAAGATGGTGCAGTTCGCCAAGGATATGAATTTCAGGGTGGAATCATGCAAAGCCAGACATGCCTATACAAAAGGAACCAATGAGGCTCGCAATAAGATTATGGACTGGCTTAGAAGCTACAGTGGTGAGTTTGACTCCATAGAGGAGCTTCAGGAGATTGTGGATAAGATCAATGTGAAGATGAATACAAATATATGTCAGGGCACTCAAATGTCTCCCTGTGTGCTTTTTATAAAAGAAAAGGAATACCTCACACCTCTTCCTGACAGAACTGTCCTGGATGGATACCTCAGCCCTCACAAAGTTAAGGTATCCTCGCAGCAGCTTGTCTATTTCAATGGTGTTCAGTATTCCGTGGATAGGAAGTATATCGACGAATATGTAAGTATTGAAACATTCGGTGATATGCTTCAGATATATTATAAAGGAAAACTGATTCAAGTACATACTATATCAAGAAATCCAGTCAATTATACAAAGAAGCACTATGAACAGTCTATATCCAAACAGCTTGCAGAGAACAAGGATTTTAATAAAGTTGTCGCAAACAATCTATCCATTATGGATGGACTGCTTGATGCAAGAGAAATCGTTTTAACCAGGGATGATGCATTAAAGTCATATGATCATATGATTGCCTATCTTGTATCACAGAAATCACTCAGCTTCTGGATAAAGAGATTCATACAGACACTTAACAAGGAAGAACGAAAAATTTTTTTTACGGAATTATCAAAGATTCTTCCATATGTCACTGATGAAGAACAGTTCTTCGCTGCATTAAAAAAGTCAGCCAACAAGAAGGAACTCAAGATTCTTAGAGTGAATCTGTGGGGATTTGATATTATGGATATCTATAACTTTCTATCACAGGAAGGTTATAATTCAATCTACCAAGAATTTGAAAAAGAGACAACAGATTATCTAAAAACATACAGAATGGAAATGGAGGATTAATAATATGAGTTCAATAAATGTATTAATGAATAATCTAGAGAAGCTGAAGCTTCCCAAGATGAAGGAGAATATAAACAAGTACCTGGATATGATGTCTGACGGGGTAAAGACACCACTGGAAGCCATAGATGAGATGGTTCAGTTGGAGATGAAATACAGAGAAGATTTAGCCATAGTCAGCTGTGTTAAGGTGGCAAACTTCCCTTTTCAGAGAAGTCTTCAGGACTTTGACTTTAGTTTCCAGCCCTCGTTAAATAGAAAGAAAATTGAAGATCTGGCCACATTAAGATTCATTGAAAACTGCGAGAATATAATCATATGTGGAACACCTGGAGTGGGCAAAACGCATCTAGCTGTAGGTATTGGTACAGAAGCTGCAAAGCAGAGATATTCTGTATATTGTATTTCGTTCCATGACCTCATAGCACAGCTTAGAAAGGCTAAATATGAGAACAGACTAGAAAGAAGAATCAAGTGGATCTGCAGATATAAGCTTCTTATAGTTGATGAATTAGGATATGAGAAGATGGATGCAGATACTGCCAATCTGTTCTTCAATCTCATTGCGAAGAGATATGAGAAATCAAGTACAATTATAACGACAAACCTAACATTTTCTAAATGGCCAGATGTGTTTGGTGATCCTGTTCTTACGAACGCCTTATTGGATAGACTTCTTCATCATAGTTCTGTATTAAACATTAATGGTCCGTCATATAGACTCAAAGATCAGCTTCAATTCATGGTAGATGAAGACTAAAAAGACAATATAAGGATGTAGGAAAACCTACATTCTTATATTGTCCTAAACCTACATTTTTATATTGACTTTTGCAATAAGGAAGTATAAAACTTAACTCATTCGTGGCATTACTGGGAAGAATTACAGGTATCAGTCAAAAATTGATGCCTGTTTTTTTTCGCACATTCGTATTCTAAAACACTTCTTAGTACAATGTGAGCTAATAAGGAAAAAGCAAATTTAAAATAATTTAAATATGAAATACAAACAGCAAGAAGATTATTTAAATACACACAAACCACAGGTATGTCATAAATACATTTTTAACAATATATTATTAGAAAGAACAAACAAAGATTCAAAACACTATTTCTGCAGATTATAGGTATTCAAGTTTGCAATTTATATATGAAAAAAAGGCACAACCGATAGAATAAAAATATCTGTCAGTTATGCCAAATTTTATTTTACTAATATATATGTATAATCTTAGCGAATAGACCATTTGAGTATCCAAACAGTAATTTTCTCATTAGGGAAAACCTACCCTAAAACCTGTAACAAAAATTTATACTATTAAATAGATGCAAAAGCCAATACGAAATGTAGGTTTTCCAACATCCTTATGTTGTCTTTTACCTAGATTTTTATTTTATCCTTTGCAATAGAATAATTTTTTGAAAGAAATACCGTCAAAAACAGATTTCGTAAGCCATACACCATTAACAGAATGATAAAAATTATAGCATTGCTCTATCTTATCTTTACAATTGATACGATATACAACTTGTTTACTGTGTCTTAGTCCGCACTTTAAAGCAACATAGTTATTGGATGATAAATGAACATATAATCTTAATTTTGGAATTATACCATTTATATCGATAAATCAAATATATTTTTCATCCATTCCTTGATACAAATATTCACGAGGAAACACTTCATCAAACTCAACATTAACAGGTATAGAACATCCTTGATTTGCACACATAAGTATTTTGTCTTTATTGAATCAATAAAGCATTCATTGTCTGTTAGAACAATATCTTTTACCAAATAATTGTTAAAGGATGCGTTTGCTAACTCCCGCAATTAGTTCATCTACAATCGTCCATCCATGCTCATCCAGAAAAATCTCAATGACTTTAGTTTTATGTCTTAAAATCAAACTGACATATCGATTTCTCTCTGTAATTGAGATAATAATCCTCCTTACAAGCCAACTAAATTAGTGGGTGGCTTATACGTTGCATTAAATGCACTGTCCAAAAGCCACTTTTTAAACGATGGATTTCCTTGAACTATTTTAAAAAGTTCTAATCCGATTTGCATACTGTTTAACACCGCTTCATTAGCTGCCCTATCGCTTTCATCGCGAGCATTTTGTATATCGGAATATTGCATAGCATTTTGATATTTTTCATCATTGCGTACACTTTCAAAAATATCTGCAATCTGTTTTTTTATTTTGTCTTCGTCTGTCCATTCAATATTTCCGAAAACATCATGAAATTCTTTCAAAATGTTACTAAGTGTGTCTAATTCCGGAACATCAATTCCAACATCCGTTCCTACAGGAATTGGATTAACTATGCCATTTTCATTTTCAAGTTGAATGCGCATTGTTTCCTGTGCTTCAGCACGATAGCTTTCTAACTCAACATCTTCTAGCAGACCTTCTGTTAAATCTTCTCCTTGTGGGCTTGGCAACTTCGGTATCAATAGATTTAAGAAAATTGCGAGCTTTTCCCACTGAACACTCCCATAAGGTAAAATTGCTGTTAAAAAGTTGTATGTTCTTGTAAAAGTCTTTGCGCAGCTCTTAAACTCAATTTGTTCTTCTATGATAAGTTCTTTGTATATTTCTACACAGTTATCTAGAATTGGATCAAGTTGCGGACGTGGTGCGTTATTGATATATAATTCTACTAGTCGATTTACGTCGTCATAATTATAAACTTGAATTGAATCCATTGTGTCTATAAGGTCATTAAGTTTATTGACATCAGTTTCTCCTGAAAGAATTGTTGTTTTATAGTAACGATCAAATGCTTCTTTAATGACAGACGGTTCGTTGACAAAATCAAGAATAAATGTGTCTTTCTTATCTGGATGACTGCGATTTAGTCGAGATAAGGTCTGGACAGCTTTTATATCTGATAATCCTTTATCTACATACATTGTATGCAAAAGAGGTTCATCGAATCCTGTTTGAAATTTATTTGCAACAATTAATATACGATATGGATCATGTTTCAATTTCTTTTCAATTTTAGCACTTGGGAATCCATTTATATCAGCTTCTGTCATTTGCTTCCCCATATATTCTGCTGTGCCAGAAAATGCAATTATGGCTTTAAACGGACTTTTGCGTTCCTCAAGAAGTTTGTTTATTGCTTCATAATAGGCAATAGCACGTTTTATAGAGCTTGTAACAACCATAGCTCTGGCTTTACCACCTACTTTTCCCTTTGAAATCACTTCACTATGGAAATGCTCAACAATAATATCAGCTTTCTGTTCAATTGCATATTTGTTTGTTTCAACGTAATAACGCAAAATGTGCTGAGCACGCTTTTTATCGAATCGAGGATCATCCTCAATTGTTTTAGCAAGTTTATAATAACTTTGAATCGGTGTGAAATAACGGAGTACATCCATTATAAAGCCTTCTTCGATTGCTTGCTTCATTGTATACACATAGTGAGGTGAATGCTTGGTTGTTCCGTCTGACAAACGCTCCTTTTTGCCAAACATTTCCAATGTTTTGTTTTTTGGTGTAGCAGTGAATGCAAAATAACTTGCATTTTTAACCATTTTTCTACCTTCAATGATTGTGTTGATTTTATCTTCCAGTTCATCCTCATCATCATAGATTTTTCCAGAAAGAACCATATTCATTTTTGCAGACAGACTACCATTCTGGCTAGAATGTGCTTCATCGATTAAAATCGCAAAGTTCTTTTCTTTATGAGCATCTGCAATATCATCCAAAATAAACTGAAACTTATGAACAATCGTGATAATAATCTTTTTACCTTCTCCAAGTAACTTCTTTAATTCACCCGAGCTTTTCGCCCAACCAACAGTAGAAGAAACCTGCATAAAGCCTTTGATTGTATTTTTAATCTGCTTATCAAGGTTAATACGGTCGGTAACAACAATAATAGAGTCAAAAACTTCTTTTCCATCATTACTTTTTAGCATAACAAGTTGATGAGCTAACCAAGCAATTGAGTTAGACTTTCCAGATCCGGCACTATGCTGAATTAAATAACGACCGCCAACACCATCACGTTTAGCATCATTTAAGAGAGACTTTACAACTGAAAGCTGATGATAGCGTGGGAATATCTGCTTATATTTTGTGATTCCTGTATCTTCGTCCTTTTCAGCAACTACTTGTGCGTAGTTTTCAATAATATTTGACAGTTCATCTTTTGTAAGAATTTCTTTCCAAAGATAATCTGTTTTTATACCGTTTGGATTCGGTGGATTTCCGGCACCGTTGTTAAATCCTTTATTAAAAGGCAAAAACCAAGACTTCTTACCTTTTAATTCTGTACACATTCTAACTTCATTATCATCAACCGCAAAGTGTACAATGCATCGTTTAAAGCTAAATAGTATTTCATCAGGTGTACGATTATTTTTATATTGCTCTACAGCATCGTAAACATTCTGTTTTGTAAATTGATTTTTTAATTCAAATGTGCAAATAGGTAATCCATTCAGGAATATGCATATATCCAAAGCCAGTAAAGGATTGGCTCTAGAATACTGAAGTTGTCTTGTTACACTGAAAATATTTTTCTTATAGATTTCAGCTGCAGCAGGATTTTGGGCGGAAGGGCGCACGTAAAACAAATCAAGTCTCAAATGTTTATAACGCATACCTTTTCGTAATAGTTCAATAACACCTTCTCTTTTTAGTTTTTTATCAAGCTGCTTAAAAAAACGGTCTTTCTCCAATGTACTATCCAAAATATGCAAGTCTTTTAAAGCTTGTTCCTGAGTATCTTTCAAAAAGCGAAACAATCTTACTTCATCAATTGCATATTCTTTATTGTAATCTGTATTGCACCCTTGCTCATAATCATTATCATTTACAAGCGAATCCACAATGAGTGTTTCAAAACCATTTTCTTTTATGTTACTTGGCATTTTCAGCCACCTCCTCCGAATCGGACAATTCATCTATGTCTGTATCATCTTCTGATGTGTATTCTGGAATCACCACATCACGCACATCAATTTGACCAGTTACAACATCGGAAATCAGACGGGTGCGGTATTCTCTAAGATACTCGATTTGTTTTTCCACTTCTTTTTTGAGCAAGTCAATCTTTTCTGTCTCTTTCTCGATGTAACCAACGATTTCACGTTGTTCTTGAATTGGGGGAACTGGTATATCATAATTTTTAAAATTAATTGCAGGCATACGCCATCTTCCCTTGTTAGCAGCACCGCGTCCAAGTCCATAGAAAATTTTTCGCTTATACCCTAATTGAAACACGTATAAAAAATATTTCAAATCAGTTTTTTCAAGATTTATAGCGGAAAAAACTCGATAATCCGGACTTGTAACTCCAAAACAATTTGAAAGACCAATAAATCCGGTTAGCAAATCCATATGATTCATTGCATAATCTCCAGGATACACAAACTGGTATTTCGAATAATTAGCAGCCATTTGGCCTTCGTTAGAGGCAATATCTTTTACTTTTAACCCCTGTTGAGTAATAGATATTACATCGTATCCTTCTTCACCAGCAATTCTTTTCTTAATTTCAAAATGCTGTTTAATTTTGTTAAATTGCCAATGGGAAGGGATTTCTTTAATCCAATTTGACTGTACTTCCTGCATATTTACACCAGTATGAATACCATGTGTTATTGCCTCGTTTATTAGTGTTATTTTTCGCTCATCTAACAATTTAATCTGTTTTTGATATCCATTAATTAGATGATTGATTTTTAAAATTTGCCAATCAAGATAGCGAACAATCTGATCCTGCTCCTCACGAGGTGGAACAACAATTTTAATATTTAATAAATCAGCAGCGGATAAAGTTTGCCTAACACCTGCTCCTAAACCATTAAAAATCTGTCTGAGCCACCAATCATAATATTGCATATAAAAATATCGAGTATTAATTTCTTCACGAGCAGAAAATCGTATATATGCAGAACTCATAATTCCTCTCTCAGGAATAATTCCAACTCTACTTGTTGATATATTTTCAAGATCAATCAATTTAAAAACAAGATCATCTTTTTCAAATATTTGATATGTTGCATAGTCAGAAGGAGATAAACCGATAGGATTATCCTTATCATTATTGATTACACCTTTTAGAGTAAGAGAAAGTATATTGCTTTCTTTATTCCCTGTATTTTTTTCTTTATGATTATCAAAAAGACGTTTTGCTCGTACATACTCCCAATGTGAGGGAATAGCAGAAATCCACGACTGATCCGTTTTTGTATATTTCTCATATTTCTTCATAACTTAACCTCTTAAGATTTCGTCCAGAAGACCGTCGGTTTCTTCTTCGATAGCACGAATATCTGCTGTGATTTCTGCCAGTGTGCGTAACTGTATCGGTTTGTAAAAATATTTTGTAAAAGAAAGCTCATAACCTATTTTTTCTGTACCCGG
>OQVT01002749.1_pt1 | contig 11345 bp, 8 predicted proteins | sample 1691561 | NCBI WGS metagenome assembly OQVT01 (sample SAMN03418260, study PRJEB22391) | human gut metagenome | biome: human-gut; feature: organic feature; material: feces | host: Homo sapiens | place: Tanzania | collected 2013-01
AGAGAATTTCGGAATCTTTGGCTTGGGATACTGAGGTGTGGATTGCCGATATGCCTGAACACATGATACACTTGAATGGTGACAGATTCTTGGGGCCAAGAAAATAGAATACTGTGTTGTAAATACAAATTAAGGAGGGTGCGTCACAGACTTATGACACACCCTCTCCTATTGGATAGAGTTATCTCAGACAGAGAGATTACAATGTAGACTTGATGGTCTGTGTGTTGCTTCCCTGTGTCAGCTTGAATACATACACGCCGTGAGGCAGGCTTGACAGACTGATGGTCTCGCCGTTGCTGTTGATAGGTGCAGAATACATCAACTGACCAGTGAGGTTGTAGACGGCTACACGAGCCTGACCCTTGTCGCTGCCAATGTAGAATGTGGCGGTGCGAGCCTGGCGGTCGGTTATGATGCGGTACATAGACTCAGTGGTCTTGACATCATCGATGCCTGTTGTGCCGAGCAGTTGCTTCAAACCCTTGATGGCATTGATACGGCCATAGCCCCATGTGTTGTTGGGGAAGATTTGTCCTGTTGGCATATAATCGTCATTCTGGACAGCTGTGTTGCCGATGACTTCGAGCACCTGTTTAGGTGTCAGGTTGGGATTGGCCTGCAGCCAGAGAGCTACGACGCCTGCCACGTAAGGCGAAGCCATAGAAGTACCTACGTCGTTGGTATAGAGATCGTTGCCAGTGCGGGCAATGACATTGGTGTCGTCGCTCCATCCTGAGCAATATCTTGAACCTGCTGACACGATGATGCAGCCCGGAGCTGTTATGTCGGGTTTGACGCGACCATCGGCAGTAGGACCGTAGCTTGAGAAGGCGGAGTGCTCCAGGAACTTACCCGTCAGCTCCTCGTTGAGGCCGTAAGCATCTTTTGTACCCTGCAAATTGATGGGCTGGTACTGTACCTTCGAGTTGAACGAACCTACAGAGATGACATCAGGACTCTCGCCGCCCAGCTCGCCTACTGTGCAGTTGGTGTCGCCGTCGGTCCAGCCAGGCTTGTTGAAGCTGGTGAACTCGCCAGAGGCGGCATTGTTCCACATGTGTACGGTCTTGCCAGCCTCGCCAGTCACCACAACACCGATGGCAAAGCCTGTGTTGATGGAAGTGGCACGGCTCATGAGCAGCACGTTGGTGCGACCATTGACAGGATTCTCCTGCAGCGACAAACCTACTTGAACCACTACGCCACTGCCGTCGGGGGCAACCCAGTTTACTTCTTTCGTACCATCGTTGGAAACCTCGTCAGAAGATGCGATAATCTTACCGTTGAGCGTGTTTACAACAACAGCCTTGACAGAGATTTTAGAGTTCTTCTCGCCCCAGATGTCGACGTAAGCCTGCTTGTAGGAACTGTTGTCCTGCTCGCTGCCATAGGCAAACATGGTTTTCATTTGCTTGTTGATGGCGGTAAAGGTCTTGCTGGCGTGCAGTTTGTCAAGACCTTCGTTGCCTGCGGCACCAACGATGATGCGGCCCGGACCAATCAGGTTGGCAAACGAGAGATCGGTGTCGGAGCTGCCGTCGTGAGGACCCATGTGTGAGCCGAGGCTGATGTTGACAACAGCAGGCTTTCCTACACTCTTGGCATAGTCGAACACATACTTGATTCCGTCTACAATCTGTGCATTGGTGCTCTTGAAGCTCACGAACACGAGGTCGGCGTCGGGAGCCACTCCGTAGTAAGGTGTGCTCTTGTCGCTGCCCGAGGCAATGCCCGATACGTGGGTGGCATGGAAACCACTGGTCAGGTCATATTTGGCAGCTCTTATCTCGGCTGTGGTTTTGTATTCTGCTCCATAGCCGAAACCTTCGGGAGCATTGCCAGTGCCGTGCTGATCCCATACGCGCTTGATGCGAGTGTCGCTCTTGTCGGCATTGAGAAAGTCTACATGGTCGTATTGGAATCCGTTGTCCACGATACCGATGACAACGCCTTTGCCGGTGAAGGGACCGTTGTTCTCTGTCATTTGGTGACATTCGTCTACGCCCAACAGTTTGCGGGCGTTGTCCATCAGCAGTTTGGCCTCAGTACCTACCGAAACCGAAACAACCTCATCGAGATTGGAAACAGGTTCGATGGCAGACAGGGGCATGTTGGCAGTGACGAGTGTCTCGCTGATGCGTGAGTTCACTTTGGCTCCCAGAGCTTCTATTTTGGCAATGGCATCCTGCGACTTGACGGTGATGAATGCGCTGACAGTCTGTGGGGTAGCATTTGCAGCCTTGGCTTTCTTCTGTGCTGTTCTTGCTTCGTGAAGCATCATGCTTGTGCTTGGCGACAGCTTCTGCGCAAAGCTGAAACTGCCGACAAGCAGGAATGATGCCATAAGAATGGCTTTCTTATTCATTTCTTAATTCTTACTTTTCTTTTTAAATCTGTTATTAGTATGCTCCTACTTCTCCGCTGTAATTGAATACCAAACGTTCCTTGTTACCAGCACCATTTGGTGTATTTTTGTTGGTATAAGTGTTGACAACATCCAGTGAGATTTCATAATTGCCGGCAGCGTCTTTCTTGATGGATAATGTACCGTTGTCTGGAGTGTTGTTAAATCCACCATATTTGGCATCGGGAGAATACAACTGTACGTCTGAGTATTTCACCTGGAAGTTGTCGCCGTCTTTCAGTTCAGCCAAATTGATGGTTCCAGCATTGATGAAACTCTCATCTACCTGCAGTGTTACCTTTTCGCTGCTGTATTTGCTTGAGAACTCACCGCCATAAAGGTAGAATGTGTAGATGTTGTTCTTTTGCTTAAGAAGCACCTTGCAGATGTCCTCGTTTATAAGGATGCTTCCGTCAGGGTTGTACAACTTGTAGCTGTTGCTTACCACAGCAGGAGTCATTCCTTCGAGGCTCTCTACGGCAGTGGTTGCTCCGTAATACTCCAACTCTATGGTACGGTTGTCGTCGAAGGTGGCATTGATCTTGATGTAGAGCTTGCCGTCCTTGTCCTTTGCGGTGGTGATAGTGCCGGCCTTTACCTTCTCGTAGGTGACGCGTGTGGCGTAGTCGATGTACTTCAGGGTGTAGCTGTCTGCATCGGTAGCCAGGTCGATGGTTCCATTGTAGAGCTTGGAAGCCGAGATGCTTACTGCAACGCCAATCTTGCCAGCCAGCAAACCGTCGGCTGTGGTAGCCTCGACATCACCGAAGGCGAAGGTTGTTGCCGCACCTACAGTGGCTGGGTTGAGCACGAGAGCAGAAGCAACGTTATAGGTCTTCACATCGTTCACATTGGTGGTCTTGATGCTGTTGGTGGCAGTATAAATCTGGGTGAACGCACCGTTGGTCCACTTGCAGCGCAGGTCGCTGTAGTCGGCAGTCTCTGCATCAAGTGTGATGGTGACGTTCTTCTTGCTCTTGTCGAAACGAACCTGAAGTGTACCTGTCAGCTTAGGTGTCTCGCCGTTGTAAGTCACCTTTACGTCCTGAGCGTCGTCAGAACCAAGAGTAATCTTCTGACCCATGAGACTCTGTGGAATGGTCAGCTCGAATACAGGCTTGGTGTCGCTGTCGCTGCCATAGAGCGCAAACACGTATGAGCCGTTGGCATCCAGCATGGTTACCTTGCTGAGATCCTTCACGTCGTCGTTGTATGCCCACTGGTTGCTGAGGGTTGTGAGAGCCTCGTCGGTAAAGGTGACGTTCTCTATGCTGTTTATCTTATATACTTTGGTTGTGCCGTCCTTCTGGTGAACGGTCATCACGCGTCTTGTCTGTGCGAATGTGGGGAGCACTGCTGCGAGGCAGAGTGCTGCTGTAGCTATATATTTTTTCATTTCTTTACGATTTTGGTAGTTTTGTTGTTTGATTTTACGATATAGATGCCACTTGGCAGGTTGGCGGTGCTGGCAGCCTTGGTGCCGTCGATGGTCTGCATGAGTTGTCCACCAACAGAGTATATTTCGGTCTTGCCGGTAAAGTCGGCCTTGATGCCTTCGATGCCAGTGATGGAAGATGGTTCGTAATTGTATTCCATCTCCTTGTCGAACTCGCCCGTAATCTGGAAGCCTTTGCCGTCGAAGAGGTTGATGACGAACTTGTAGTGTGTGTTGTCGGTCTTGCTTACGCCCACGGTTCCTGCGTAGACTGTTGCCCACTTGTCAACTACCCATGGCAGACGGGTGGCAGGGTCTGGGTTCTTGCGGAAGTGATGGTAGCGTGTGCCTGTGCGCTCGCCGTTGTTGTAGAAGTAGCCGCGGGTCATCATGAATGGAGCATACATGTTGGTCCACAGATGGCTTTCCTCCATGAGGGTGTAGGTGCCTTCGGGAAGATACTGGCTGCCTTCGGCTGCCTGGAATTCCATGCGCAGCAGATCCTGGTCACCAGTATAGTCTTGGTCGTCCTTGCCGCTTGGCGAACCGAGGTCGACAGAGAATACCTGAACACCGTTCTGCACACCGAGCGAGTAGATGCGTGACTTCTCCACGCGGTCGAACTTGAGATGTACATCCTCCTCGAGGTTGGAGTCAACGTCCTTGTCGTCTTTCTCCGACTTGTCGTAGTAGATGAACGAGATGCCCTTGGCTGTGCCTGTCACCTTGTGTCCGCGGTCGGTGGTGCAGTCTACGGTAATGTCGAAGGTTCCCTCTTTCTCGCCGTCGGCGATGGTGATGGTTCCGTTGGTGATGTAGCAGTAGTCGTAGTCGGTGTCCATTCCTGTCACGGCCTTGCGGCGCTTCACGTAGGTTCCCATTACGACAGTCATGCCGTTGTAGTCGATTTCCATACCTGGGAAGAAAGTGCCTACCTTGAAGTTGCGTGCTACGGTATAGGTGCCTGGCACGACAGTGGCGGTCTTAGGGTCGCCAAAGAGACGGTTGTAGAGGTTGATGACAAGGTCGTGTCCCTTGCCTGTCATTCCGCCAGTCTGGGTGTCGTACTCTCCGTCGTAGAGGTTGAGCACCATGTTGCCGGTCTTAGAATCCATGAGGTTGCCGTAATAGTAGCCGATACCGCCATGGAAAGTGGTGTTGATGTCTGTCGAAATCTGAGGATATACATCAGAGCTTCCCGCTGACATATTGTTGAATACCATTTCGCCGACGTACGAATACTGTGTACCGTTGGCATCGCTGAACGAGAGCGTGTAGGTTACGTTTCCGTCGTTCTCTGCCTTGCTCACGGTGATGTCGCTTGCTATGTCCACACCGCCGTCGCTGTTGCCCTTGTCGTCGAAGTTCTCCACGTAAGTAAGATCGGGATTGTAGTACAAGTTGCCTTCTGAGGCAGCGAAGGTTCCTGCAGGCAGGTCGATGCCTGTTCCTTCTGGCGCATAAAGATCGAGTTCGGCTACAGCAGCGCTTTTGGCATTGATCTGTCCTTCGTTGGCATTGTAGCTTACATCTTCCTTGTCCGAAAGAATCAAATAGTAGTTTTCATATCCTTCTACTCCTGAGCCGGCAGCAGGATAGTAAGCCAGCAGCACACTGTTGTTGATATTGGTGACAGCCTGTGCGGCTGCGGCAGCTTTTCTTTTGCCAACTACGGCAGCGTCAGCGCCACGCTTTTTGATGAGCTGAAAGGTAACGCGCTTCTTGACTGTTTTCTGCTGCGCCAGTACAGGCATGGCTATGAAGGCAAGAAGGCATGTGAATAAAAGTAAAGTTTTCTTCATTATTTCTTGATGATTTTAAAGGAATGTTCGTTGGTCAGATTAAGAATGTACACACCCGGTGCGTAAGAGGCCACATTGATGGTGGCGTTTCCGCCGCTTACCTTCTGTCGCTGTAGCAGCTTGCCGTTGGCATCGTAGAGCACAGCTTCGCCAGCCGCTGAGCCGCTGATGCGGATAGTGGCGTTGTCGGTGTAACTAAAACTCATGGTGGAAGGATTTACCTTTTCCTCAATTCCTGTGGAAATGGCTGTGAAATAATACTCGGTTACATCGCTCTGAGGATAGTCGGTGGAAATCTCATCGGATGTAATCTGCAACTTGTCATCGGAAAAAGCGATGACGGGTCGCGTACTTAGCTTGAACTCTGCCGTCTTGGAGTCGGCCATCTTTAAAACCAAGAATTCTGCTTGCTCAGTCTCGGCTGCATGAATAAGCCCAAATGGGGGGGGCAAAACAGCAGAGTAGAGCAAGGCTCAAAACTCTCTTTTTCATGTTGATAATCTCTTTAGAGGGAAAATTAATAGTATAAATATTCTCTATGTGAACATTGTATGTCCATTCGTCTCACCCTCGTACATATTAACGAATGTCAAATAAATGTGCTGCAAAGGTAGTTAAATGTTTTAAAACATGCAAGAAAATACAGGAAAAATTGTATTTCTTATGCCTAATTATCTTACGCTTTGTTATGAAATGTATGTTTATTGTGATGAAATGAAGATAATCGTGCTACAAAAACGAGGCGGTGTGACAAAACAATAGATATGGGTGAATTGTGTCTGTTGCGGTGTTGTAAAAACAAATTAGGGGCGAGACTGCTAAGTGCAGTTCGCCCCTATATATATATTGTTCTTAAGTAACTTCTCTAACTTCCCCGAGCAGCTTCGGCTCCTCAGCTTATTTCTTGTCGTAGGCGTGGACGGGATAATCGATGGTGTAGTGGAGACCACGGCTCTCTTTGCGCTCTATCGCCATGCGGGTGATGAGATAACCCACGTTGATCATGTTGCGAAGCTCGCAGAGCTCCTTGCTTACCTTGACACGCTTGAAGAGGTTCTCGGTCTCCTCGTACAGCAGGTCGAGTCGGTCCCAGGCACGTTTCAGTCGGAGGTCGCTGCGCACGATGCCCACGTAGTTGCTCATGCATTCGCCCACTTCCTTGACGCTCTGTGTGATGAGCACTTTCTCCTCGTTGGTCAGTGTTCCCTCATCGTTCCATGCAGGCACCTTTTCGTTGAAGTCGTACTCGTCGACATGCTCGATGCTGTGCTTGGCAGCTGTGTCGGCATAGACCACAGCCTCGATGAGCGAGTTGCTTGCCAGACGGTTGCCGCCGTGCAGACCCGTGCACGAACATTCGCCCAGAGCATACAGGCGGTTGATGCTCGAACAGCCGTTGAGGTCGACCTTGATGCCGCCGCACATATAGTGGGCTGCCGGACGTACGGGAATGTAGTCTTTGGTGATGTCGATGCCGATGCTCAGGCACTTGGCATAGATATTGGGGAAGTGGTGCTTGGTCTCTTCGGGATTCTTGTGAGTGACGTCGAGGCATACGTGGTCGAGTCCGTGCTTCTTCATCTCCTTGTCGATGGCACGTGCCACGATGTCGCGTGGAGCCAGGCTCAGTCGCTTGTCGTATTTCTCCATGAAGCTCTCGCCGTTGGGCAGGCGCAGGATGCCGCCATAGCCACGCATGGCTTCGGTGATGAGGAAGGCAGGATGAGTCTCGCCTGGGTGGAAGAGGGCTGTGGGGTGGAACTGTACGAACTCCATGTCGGCCACTGTTCCCTTGGCACGATAGACCATAGCCTCGCCGTCGCCCGTGGCGATTACGGGGTTGGTAGTGGTCTGATAGACAGCTCCGCAGCCGCCTGTGCACATCACTGTCACCTTGCTCAGATAGGTGTCCACCTTCTGGGTCTCGGGGTTGAGCACATAGGCTCCGTAGCAGTTGATGTAAGGAGTGCGGCGTGTGACGCGTGCGCCTAAGTGGTGCTGTGTGATAATCTCGACAGCGAAATGATTTTCCTTGATGTCGATGTCAGGATTGCTGCGCACGGCTTCCATCAGTCCGCGCTGAATCTCGGCTCCCGTGTCGTCGGCATGGTGCAGGATGCGGAACTCGCTGTGTCCTCCCTCGCGGTGAAGGTCGAACTTGCCGTCCTGCTGCTTGTCGAAGTTGACACCCCACTGTACCAGCTCCTTGATCTGTTCAGGTGCTTTGGTGACAACCTGCTGCACGGCTTTGTAGTCGCTGATGTAGTCGCCAGCAATCATTGTATCCTGGATGTGTTTGTCGAAGTTGTCCACTTCGAGGTTGGTGACTGAGGCGACGCCTCCCTGTGCGAATGATGTGTTGGCTTCGTCGAGCGATGTCTTGCAGATCATGCACACTTTACCTTTATGCGCTCTGGCCACTTTCAGGGCGTAACTCATACCGGCAACTCCTGCACCGATAATCAGAAAATCATACTTATAAACCATTGAGTTTACTTTAAACTAATTTAATGGATTTTATCCTAATTGTTTGCAAAAGTAATAATTTATCTTTAAAGTGAGCATTAAAAGCCATATTTTTTGTAATTTTGCAGTGTTTTTTTGTAGAAAATGACAATGAGAGACAGAACATTTCATAAGCGTATCACGCTTCCCGTGCGTTTGGGCATGGGGCTTTTCACGGCTTTGGCCGTATATTTCTTTTGGGTCAAGACGGCTATTCTGGGCATCTTGGTGGCTATAGTCATTGTGGGAATGATAGAGCGCATTCTGCATACCACGTACACCATCCGCCGTGTGAAACCCATCGACCGCGACGAGGAGATGGACTTCCTGATCATCGACGAGGGACGTTTCTCCACGAACCGCAATGTGCCGTTGTGCGATGTGGTGAGGGTGGAGAGCATACGGTGCTTCTTCGGTCTCGACCATTGCCTGCTCATCGAATACGGAGCTGGCAACATGGTGACGGTTCAGCCCGACAACGAGGAGGGAATGAAAAAGGCAATAGCGGAGAGAATTGGGGAAAGGTCTTAACTCCTCAGCGACCGCAGGGAGCGATAACTCCTTAACTCCTGAAAAAAATAAAAAGAACATTACAAGATAAAAGAATGAAATACAGATATATTTGGTTGCTCTGCATGGTGGCGATGCTTTCGCTTCCTGTAGGAGCACAGGACGTGAAGAAGAGCGCTGCGCCCTTGGTGGCGGGCGGGGAGGAAGTAGTAGAGGACAGGGACGAAAGCGAGGCGGCGGCAGACACACTCTGTGCCGACTCCTTAGCTGCCGACTCGTTGGCTGTCGATTCCATCACAGCCGGCGGCTTGCGCCTGCCTTGGCCCGAGAATGTAAGGCAGGGGCTCGACCGTCTCTTACAGAACGATATGTTCGAGACTTCGCAGGTTGCCATCATGGTGTGGGACTTGCAGGCCGACTCGTGCATCTATCGCCATCGCGAGCGTCAGCTCATGCGTCCTGCCAGCACGATGAAGCTGCTCACAGCCATCACTGCCCTCGACAGGTTGGGCGGCTCTTATCAGTTTAAGACGCAGCTCAAGTACACGGGCAAGATAGAGGAGGGCGTGCTCCAGGGCGACGTGTACTGCGTGGGCGGCATGGATCCGCGATTCAACAACGACGATATGCGGGCTTTTGTGAGCAGTCTGCAGGACATGGGTGTCGACACCATCCGTGGCAGCATCTATGCCGACCGCTCGATGAAGGACGCCGATCTCCTGGGCGAGGGCTGGTGCTGGGACGACGACAATCCTGTGCTTTCGCCTTTGGTCTTTGCCCGAAAGGACGGGTTTATGGATCGTTTCGTCGACAGGCTGAAGGATGCAGGCATCGTGCTCGAGACCGACACGCCTCAGGTGAAACGCTGTCCTGAGAGCGCCTTTTCGGTGTGCACGCGCTTCCACACCATGGATCAGATCATGCACAAGATGATGAAGGAGAGCGACAATCTCTATGCCGAGAGTATGTATTATCAGATAGCAGCCTCTACGGGCAACCGTCCTGCCAGCGCCAAGAGTGCGCGCAGCGTGGAGCGACAGCTCCTGCGCAAGCTCGGACTGGATGCTTCGCGCTGCAGGTTGGCCGACGGCTCTGGGCTCTCGCTCTACAACTATCTCAGTGCCGAACAGGAATGTGAGCTCCTGCGTTATGCTTATCGCAACGAGAACATCTATCCTCATCTTCGTCCCTCGCTGCCCATTGCCGGCATCGACGGCACGCTGAGGAAGCGAATGCGTGGCACTTCGGCAAGCGGCAACGTGCGGGCCAAGACGGGCACGCTGACAGGCATCATCACCCTTGCCGGCTATTGTACGGCAGCCAACGGGCACGACCTGTGTTTCGTCATTCTCAACAATGGCATCATGCATGCCGTCAATGCCCGCCGTTTTCAGGACAGGGTGTGCGCATTGCTGTGCCAGCCGTAATTTTTAAAGGTAAAAAGGTAAAAAAGTAAAAAGGTAAAAAAAGTAAAAAAGTAAAAAGGTAAAAAAGTAAAAAGGTAAGTAAGAACTTGCTGAAGTTCAATAAGTAAATAAAAGCGAGTGGTTATGGTGTCGAATACAACTTTTTCTTATGCGATACTTTCATGGTTTCGCGATAACGGCAGGGCTTTGCCTTGGCGCGACACCACCGAGCCTTACCCCATCTGGCTGAGCGAGGTGATATTGCAGCAGACGCGTATCGCCCAGGGATGGGAATACTGGGAGCGGTTTATGCGCCATTTTCCCACTGTCGAGGCTTTGGCTTCGGCGAGCGAGGACGAGGTGCTGAGGCTCTGGCAGGGCTTGGGCTACTATTCGCGTGCCCGCAACCTGCATGCCGCCGCCCGTCAGATAGTGGCATTGGGACAGTTTCCCTCCACGTTCGAAGGCATCAGACAGCTGAAGGGAGTGGGCGACTACACCGCAGCAGCCATTGCCTCCTTTGCTTTCGGCATCAGGGCGGCAGTGGTGGACGGCAACGTGTATCGAGTGCTGTCGCGCCACTTTGGCATCTCCACCCCCATCAACTCCACGCAGGGCAAGAAGGAGTTTGCTGCTTTGGCTCAGTCGCTCCTGCCTCCTTCCGAGGTCTCAGCCTACAATCAGGGCATCATGGATTTTGGTGCCTTGCAGTGCACGCCTCTGTCGCCCCGTTGTTCCGATTGTCCGCTGATGGAGAGCTGTGAGGCTTTCCGCACGGGCAGGGTAGAGGAGTTGCCCGTGAAGCAACGCAAGCTTCAGATCAAGATGCGCCGTCTCGCCTATATATATATAAGGTGTAGGGAGTCGGCTTCCTCGCAGGCGTTTACCGCCATCCATCGCAGGGGCGAGGGCGATATCTGGCAGGGGTTGTGGGAGCCTTTCAATGCCTCGCTTCCCGACGGTGCCCATGCTGTCACTCCATCGGAGATATTGCAGCAGTTGGATTGCGGTGCACCAGAAGCTCATCTTCGTCTTCTGTCGCAGGGTGTGAAGCATGTTCTCACCCATCGCATTCTTCTTGCCGACTTCTATCTTCTCGAGGTTTCTCGTCGTCCGCTCCTTCCTCCCGATTACATCTGGATTCCCGAGTCGGAAATAGACAGTTATGGTGTTCCCCGCCTCATAGAGAAGATGCTGAGCGAGGTTCATGAGGAATAATTCTTTGACTCAAGTTTCGCAAGTGGTTTAAGTACGGGCTGAAGGCCCAAAAGCTCTTAGCC
>OQVT01002751.1_pt1 | contig 11341 bp, 10 predicted proteins | sample 1691561 | NCBI WGS metagenome assembly OQVT01 (sample SAMN03418260, study PRJEB22391) | human gut metagenome | biome: human-gut; feature: organic feature; material: feces | host: Homo sapiens | place: Tanzania | collected 2013-01
TACAAAATGATTTGAATATTCTAAATTGCTGTAAAAAAACATATGATTCCTGGGAAGAGGCTGCAGATGATATCGGAGAAATTGCAAGAAAATGGAGTAAAAGAAGAAACACAAGAACAAAATGGAGAAAATAATCAAATATTAACAACAGACGGAATAACAAATAATGAAAACAATTTAGAAACACAACAAAATGCCAATCAACCAAATGCAAATTTACGAGCAAACAATAACACAAATTCATCAACTAATAGTAATAGTACATCAGGAACAAATTATGCAAATAATACACAAACAAATAATGCACAAAGAAATACAACACAAGGAAATTCACAACAAAACAATATGCAAGGACAACAAACAGAAAATCAAAACAGCAATAATCAAGGAAACAACAATTCACAAGGAACTGACAATATAGAAGGCTCAACAATAAGGAGAGTAACAGAAGGAGAACTTGTACAAGTAACAGATGACAGAGTGGTAAGATGGACACCAATAAATATAGAAGCAGAAAATGCAACTCAGAAGGATGTTGATGAAGTTGTTGCTAAGTTAACTAAGGCAGTAGAAGGTTTAGAAGAAAAGGTTGTAATTGAACCAGAAAAACCAACTGAACCAGAAAAACCTGAAACTAAGCCTGAAATCAAGCCAGAAACAAAACCAGAAGTAAAACCTGAAGAAAAACCAGCTACTAAACCAGAAAATAAGAAGGATGATACTGTTAAGACAGGTGATCCAACTTCATTATTTGGATTAGTATCAGCTATGGCTTTATCTTTAGCTGGTTATGTTTCTGTAAAGAAGAAAAAAGACTAAAGATTCATCTTTTTTAGGGAAGGGATAGTGAAATGCTATCTCTTCTTTTTTTCTTACAAAAGAAGTGAAATGTTTAAATTATAATATGAAGTGAATATGATATCATAGATATAAAAGAGGGGTGAACATAATAATGAATGCTTATATCAATGGAAAAATAATAGATGGTACTAAAGATATGCAGGTTAAGGAGGGTTATGTGATTCTTGTGGAACAGGGTAAGATTAAGAATATTGTTTTACAAGAAGAAGCTGATTTAAATGGTTATCAAGTTGTGGATTTAAAGGGAAACTATATCATGCCTGGTCTTATTAATATGCATGTACACTTAGCAGGTAATGGTAAACTACAAAAGAAACAGATAGATAATGCAAAACTAGTGAACTTCTTAATGAGTAATCCACTTACTTGTGCTATTGCCCATAATATGGTGCGTGGATTTGCAGAAATGGAGTTACTCAGTGGTGTCACTACTATTAGAACAGTAGGTGGTATTAGAGATTTTGATACACGTGTACGTGATGAAATCAATTGTGGTAAGAAGAGAGGACCACGTATTTTAGCGGCTAATGAAGGTATTTCAGTGCCTCATGGTCATATGGCAGGAAGTGTGGCTATTGCGGCTGAGACAATTGATGATGCTTTGTTACAGGTAAGTAAAGCAAAGGAACAGAATGTAGATTTAATTAAATTAATGATTACAGGTGGTGTTCTAGATGCAAAAGCTAAAGGTGTTCCTGGTGAATTAAAGATGGCACCTGAAATGGTCAAAGCAGTCTGTGATAAAGCCCATGAATTAGGCTTCAAAGTGGCTGCTCATGTAGAATCATCGGATGGTGTAAGAGTGGCTTTAGAGAATGGTGTAGACTCTATTGAGCATGGGGCTAAACTTGATGATCATATGATACAGTTATTTAAAGAAAACAATGCATTCTTATGTACTACATTATCACCTGCATTACCATATGCTTTATTTGACCGTTCTATTACTAACGCATCAGAAGTAGAACAGTTTAATGGTAACGTCGTATTTGATGGTATTATTGAATGTGCGAAACAGGCATTAGAAAATGATATTCCTATTGTATTAGGTAATGATGTAGGATGCCCTTGGATTACACAGTATGACTTCTGGAGAGAACTACATTATTTTCATAAGTATGTAGGTGTCAGCAATGAGTATGCAATCTATTGTGCAACATTACAGGCAGCTAGAATGGCTGGTATTGATGATGAGACTGGTTCTATTGAAGTAGGTAAGTCAGCTGATATGATTGTGATGAAAGAGAATCCTTTAGATGATTTACTTGCATTAAGACATATTGAATCTGTGATCATGAGAGGTAATAGAATTGATCATCCTACTAATAAGATCAATGAACAGGTAAAAACTGAATTAGATAAGTTCTTATAATAACGAAGGTCCCATAAAGGGATCTTTTAATTTCCTTATATTAAGTGAAATAAAACACAGTAAAATGTAAACGCTATCTAAATTTCACTATTAATAGTGAAATTTAGTACATTGAGGATATACAGATTGTTGAGTAAGATATATGTGAGCTTAGAAAAAGATGTATTCACGTGAAAAACATAAATGAAAAGAGGAGGAAATTATGGGAAACAAAGCAGCATTATTATTGATGAGTCATGGTGATTTTGCAACAGAAATTATTAAGAGCGCTGAATTAATTATTGGTAAGCAGGATAACTATGCAACTTTAGGTGTTCACATTGATGATCAGATTGATGATTTAAAGGAACAGATGTTCAAGAAAATCGAAGGTTTAGATACATCAGCTGGTTTAGTGGTATTTACTGATATTGTTGGCGGTTCACCAATGAACTTAGCACTTAACTTATTAAGTATGGAAAATGTAGTTGTTTGCTCAGGTTTAAATTTACCAATGTTATTAGAATGTGCATTTAATAGAGATAAATCAGTTGATCAGATTGAAGAAGTATTAAAAGCAGCCTATAAGAATGGTATGACAATTTTAGATAATAGTTCATTTAATCAGGAGGAAGATGAAGATGATTGTATTTTGTAGAATAGACGACCGTTTAATTCATGGACAGGTTGTTACTACTTGGGTAAATGTTAAAAATATTGAATCAATTATTGTTGTTAATGATAAAGTAGCAGGCGATAAAATTCAGAAGAATATTTTAGCAATGGCAGCTCCTGCTGGAATTAAAGTACATGCATTTGGAGTAAAGCAGTTTGCTGATATTACTAAGAAGCAGCCAATTAAGAAAAGAACAATGTTATTATTTACAAACAGTATTGATGTATTAGAACTAGTTAATTATGGTGTAGAAATTCCTGGTTTAAATATCGGCGGTATGAGATATCAGGAAGGAAGAAAACAGTTAACAAAGGCTTTATCTGTAACACCAGAAGAAGAAGCAGCATTTAAAGAATTATTAGAAAAAGGTATCGATGTAACTATTCAGATGGTACCAAATGATGAAAAGAAAGATATTAAGGAGGTTATTTAAAGATGACTAGTGCTTTATTAGTAGCTATCTGGGCAGGTCTTTGTGCTATTGATGATATTGGAACACAGATGTTAAGAAGACCATTGTTAATTGCTCCAGTAGTTGGATTAATTATGGGTAATTTACAGGCAGGTTTAATGATTGGAGCAACACTTGAAGTAATGTGGATGGGTGTAGGTAACGTAGGTGCTTACTCTGCTCCTGATATGATTTCTGGTACTTGTATCGGAACAGCATTAGGTATCGCTTCTGGAGGAACAGAAGTAGCAGTTGCATTAGCTGTGCCAACATCAATCTTAGCTCAGCAGTTATTAGTTATTTATAGAACTGGTATTGTGGCATTAAATCCAATTGCTGAAAAAGCAGCTGAAAGCGGAGATTTTAGTAAGATTTTCAGATTAAACTATATTCCAATGGTTATTGCTTTCTTAATTAGAGCAGTGCCAACATTCATCGCTATTTATTTAGGTGCTGGAGTTATTGATACAATCGTTGCTGCATTACCTGCAAATATCATGGGTGGATTAAAAGTAGCTGGATCAGTTATCCCTTCAGTTGGTATTGGTTTATTAATGTTAATGATGATCAAGAAAGCAGAATTATGGACATTCCTAATTGCTGGTTTCGCATTAGCTGTTTATTTAAACTTATCAGTATTACCAATTACATTAATTGCTTTACCAATCGCATTAATCTATGACTATGCTATCACTAAGCCAACTGTGACAGTAAGTGAAGCAAATACAGAAGATGAAGGAGAATTTGATTTATAATGGAAAAGACAACAAACAAGATCACTAAAAAAGATCTAGACAGAGTATTCTGGCGTATGCAGGTTTTAAACGTTACAAATAACTTTGAATCTATGCAGGCTATCGGTTTCTTATCAAGTTTTGTTCCTGTTTTAGAAAGACTATATAAAGACAGACCAAAAGAAGAAAAAGTTGAAGCAATGAAGAGACACTTAAAGTTCTTCAACTCTCACGTTAATAGTGATGCTTTAATTTTAGGTGTTGCAGCAGCTATTGAAGAAAGTACTAATGAAGATGAAAAGGATGTAGTTACTTCTGTTAAGACAGGTTTAATGGGTCCTTTAGCTGGTATTGGTGATAGTGTACTAAAGTTCACTTGGTTACCAATTTGTGGTAGTATTGGTGCTGCTTTAGCATTAAATGGTAGCGTATTAGGTCCAATCCTAATGTTCTTACTATATAATATTGTGAACGTTGCTACTAAGTATTATGGAATCCATTTAGGTTACAAGAAAGGTATGGACTTAGTAAACGAAGCTGGAGGTGGAGTTTTACAGAGAGTTACTAATATTGCTAACGTAGTTGGATTAATGGTTGTAGGTGCTTTAATTGCATCAGTAGTTAAGATCAATGTACTTCTTGAATTTGGAGCTGCTAAGAACGTTATTAAATTACAGGATTTATTTGATAAGGTTATGCCTGGCTTCCTTGGATTATTAGTTACAGTTATTGTTTATAGAATTTTAAAGAAAACAAATGGTAAACATGCTCCACTTATCATTATCGCTCTAATGGTTATTTGTATTGTGTTAAAAACAGTTGGAGTTGTATAATGAAAGAAACAAGTTTTAGAATTCCAGTAGAAGTAACTAAAGTAGATAATAAATATCATTTTGTTTTTAATAAACATATTAATGAGCTAAAAAAAATCAGCTTATTTGAACCAAAAGAGCATAAAGAAATTATTACTTCTGAATTAGATCAATTTGATGTTGAAATTGATAATGAAATCATTCATCCTTTATTTCTTATAGAAGTTGAAACTCAAAAATATATTGTGGGTGAAAGAACTTTACCAGTAGAAGGAATGAATAATTTCAGAGATATGGGTGGTTATGAAACCTATGATGGAAGAACAGTTAAGTGGAAATTACTTTATCGTTCAGATCATATTCATAACGCATCTTTAAAAGGTTTAGAATATTTAAAGGCATTAAACATTAATACTATTATTGATTATCGTAGTGAAGATGAAAGAGGAAAGTATCCAAATAAAGTGATTAATGAAAATATTAAGACATATTGTTTGGATCCAGATGCTCATACAGCTGAATTAGCAGCACAGTTTACATCTGATAAAGCAAATGAAGATGAAAACTTAGTTAAGAAGATTATTAGTCAGAAAGAAAAAGGTGCACTTGTTAATAGATATGATATTGTGATGGAACAATATAAGAACTTTGTTAATAAGGAAGAATGTAAGAAAGCTTTTTCTAAGATGATTAAAGTGATTGCTGAGGAAAATTCAGCCCCAGTAGATCAGCATTGCCGTGGTGGTAAGGATAGAACTGGTTATGGTTGTATGTTATTACTAGGTTTATTAGGAGTAAAAAAAGAGTATATAATTTATGATTATATGCTAACTCATAGTAATCGTGTTAAAAGAAATGCTGTGAAAATGGAAAAGTATAAGAAGTTTACAAATGATCAGGTAGTATTAGATTATTTATATTCACTTATAGATACTCAGCCAGAGTTTATTGATGCATCTTATGATGCAATCATGAGTGAGCATGGAAGCTTTGAGAATTATGCCAAAGATGTACTTGGAATTACAGATGAAGAAATCAGCAATTTAAAACAACATTATTTGGAATAAAGTAAGGGAGGAATAGAGCATGAATGATGATTTAGCCAAGAAATTAGAATTTTTGGAGAACAATTATCGTCATAAAGCTTTATTCCTCATTTTAATTAGAAATGAGGATTTTGTTACTACTGATGAATTAGCTGAAAAACTCCATGTAACATCTAGAACCATCAAATCAGATGTTAAATATATAAATGAACAGCTTGATATCGAAGGATTAGACATTGTTGCACAACGCTCTAAGGGTATTAGGATTGAAGCAGAAGATACGAGATTAGCCAAAAGGATTAAAGAGTATTTCAAGATTTATCATGAGCAAAATATTGATAATGATTTTGATAGAAATGTTCAGTTTATAACAAGAAAGTTGTTAGCAAGTGACAAACCTATAAGAATTGAAGATCTACAAGAAGAACTTTATTTAAATACTACTAATTATATTCAAAGAGAAATGACAGAAGTAAGAAATATATTGAAGAATTATAATCTGACATTGGCTACAAAAATCAGAAAAGGGTTAGTGGTTGAAGGTGAAGTTTATTATAAGTATTTATGTATGTTGAAGATGTATAAATATTTTACGGACGCAGCAGAACCGATTTTTAATAACCAAGCTTATGCAGAATTGTTTAAACCAAAATTTGGTTCAAAACAGGAAATTAAAGATATTGTATGTAATTCATTGTTAAAAAGCAGAATTGTATTCTCTGATATCTATCTAGAAAGATTTATATTATACATTATTCTGTTATCTAATGTTTCTGTTCCTGAAACAGATCGAATAGTAGGAGATATCGATTTTGATTATACAATTACAGATGAATATCGTTTGATTATATCAATAGATCAACAATTAAGCCAAAAATTTGAAGATTATGCTGGAAATCATAAAGTAAGACTTATGTACTTAACATATCTTGCTATTATGAGCACTGATTTATACCGTATAAGAGATTGTACAGAGAAAAATTATGGGTCATTAATTGCGTTAGCTGATGAAATGAGAACTTATATCGTTCAATGTTTTGAAGATACTTTTAATGTATGTATAACAGATAATATCGTGTTCCTGAAAGATTTATTAAAAGTACTTATTCCAATTGCAATGAAAATAAAATTAGGTGTTTCTGATGATGTAGACCTAGGATTTTACAATTATGACTCAATGACAACAAAACCAGTTATTAAAGAATTTGTACATCAATTATCAGACATGGTATATCAGAGATTTTTATATCATTTTTCATTAAGAGAAATGCATGTTTTGGTTAATATCATTTATGAATTTATAAATGATATAGAGTTATCTAGAAAAAAACAAAAGATAGCAATTATTGCATTAGATGGTCGATTAAGTACGCAGCAATTAAAATTTTGTTTAAGAAAATATTTCTCATCATATATAGAGAGTATTGAAACAAGAGTATTGTATGAGTTAAGTGAGTTGGACACTTCTTCTTATGATTTATTCTTTTGTATGGAGTTTGGAAAATATTTAGATATTCCATATGAACCTATTTATTTCTTTGAAGAAGGTATATCTGATGATGATTATAGAAAGAAGCTGCAAGAAGTGTTCTTGAGTTCCTATTACTATAGTTTATTCCTCCCTAAAATAAATTATACGAAAATACCATTTTTCTATAAATTCCAAGATTATCCAATAAACGACTATCTAAATCCTCATAATAGTTATATGAAGTTGACTGTTGGTGATAAGAAGAGCATTGATATTTATATTGCATTAAAATCTACAAGAGAAAGTTTTGAAATCCATTATTACGCAGATGATGAGTCACCTATTAATGGTAAGCAGTGCTATATAATTATTAATCTCCATATAGCATATAATAAGCAAAAGTTTAAGATGTTATTAAATGTAGTGGATAAAATTGCTGAGGATCCGGAAAAATTTAAAGGAATCTATACAGAGAATGAATCTAATATAGAGAAAATTTTGAAAAAATAGGAAGAATAAATAATGAAGATTATAAAGATATTATCACTTTTTGTTATGAGTTTGTTTCTAGTGTTGTCAAATATTTCAGCATCAATAGAAAATGTAGAAGGTTTTACATTAAAATCTTTAACTGATCAAAAGGTTGAATATAACGATACTGTTTCATTTGAATTTATGGAAAGATTAGAAGCACCAACTCCTAAACAAAATGGAAGAGGGGAACCACTAGAAAAATTGGTGTCCGATTATGGTGATTCCTACATTAATGATCCTTACTTACATGATGAAGTAGTATATTTTAGAAGATGGCAATGGAAGGAAATGTATTCTTCACTAGATGCTAAAGCAAAAGAAAGACCTGATTATTTGGATACATATAGATTGCAGGCAGAAGCTTATCTAGTGAATAAAGAATATAAATACGCATTATCACAGCTAGATAGAATTCTAAGAGTAAATCCTCTAGATGTACATGCATTATCTTTATCAATACTTGCAAATAAGTGTGGTGCGTTAAATTCACAAACAAGTATGAGATTAAAGGCGTTAAAACTAGTGAGTCCAAACGCTGAAAAAAGAATCAGAAGTATTTTAAAGGATTGTGATGATAATAATGCGAATAAGAAAAACTATTCTGGTAACCAATTATATGGAATTACTCCAGATGTCATTGCTGTTTTTGGCCAATCACCAAATGCTGATGGAACACCATCAGAAGCGTTATTAACAAGGCTTACTAAGACTAAAGAAATGGCGGATAAATATCCTAATGTAAAGATTGTGCTTAGTGGTGGACCAGTTAGAACACCTTATGCAGAAGCAGATGTTATGTCAAAATGGTTAATAGAAAATGGAGTAAGTCAGGACAGGTTATTATTGGATGACTTAGCACGCGATACTCCAGGTAATGCGATTGGAATGGTAAACTTATTTAAGACAATCAATGCACATAAGATTTTATGTGTAGGTACAATATTACATTGCCCTCGTGCTATGACTGTATTAACGGTATATGGAAAAACAATTGGTTATGATATGACAATAGATGTAGTGGGTGGTGGAAACCAACCTATTCAATCTCAAATGAAGACTGAAAGAATTTATACATATGTTAATGCATTTAGAGCAGGATACTTTTATTCAAAAGAAGACTTTAGTAATTATTAGTTTAAAAGTTTAAATTTTCCTTTTCTAAGAGACGGGTAAAACCGTCTTTTTCTAGTTGTAATAATAAATAAATCAATATTAATATTATTTATATCTAAGTGACTATGAATAATATTTGAGTATATATATGTTTATGCTAGAAGAGAGATTTTCCAACTTGATATAATATAAAAAAGGGAGGGGAAATCTCATGAAGAAAATAATTACATGTCTTGTGAGTATTGCGTTATGTCTATTCCCATCTATGACATCAAGTTATGCACAAGAAAACTGGGTAGGCTCTTGGTCTACAAGTCCTGTAGAATTTAGTGTACAGAAATTCTTAGGAAATCGTTTTAAAGATTTTGGATTACATCATCTAACATTTAGAACTGTGATTAAACCTACATTAACAGGTGAAACAGTACGTCTCACATTCTCTAATACATATGGAACAGGTCCTATGACTATTGATGCTGTGACTATTGCGAAAACAATCACTAAACAGCGTATTAAGCTTCCTACAAAGAAGACTGTAACTTTTAATGGCTGTAAGAAAGTAACACTAGAAAAAGGAGAAACTATTTATTCAGATCCATTACAATATCATGTAGATGCATTAGAACCAGTCACTGTTTCTATGTATATGAAAAATACAAATCAATTAAAAACATATGGTTTAATCGGTGGTAAAACATATATTAGTTCAGGTAATCAGGTCAATCTTCCTGCAACTACAGGTGTACCAATGATATTAAATGGAAGCTTTGGTGAATATGATGTGATACCATTATTAACAGGTTTAGATGTCAATCGCCCAGATGCACATTCAGCAGTTATTATTGGGGATTCTACACTTGCGAATGATATACCTACACTATTCTCTACAAAACTCCATTTAGCTGGTATTCATAATGTAGGTGTTTTACAGCAGGCTATTAAAGGAAATCGTTTATGTGCTGATGGAGCAGGAAAACTTGGTATGGCTTATGGTGAATCTATGTTGAAGAGATTTGAAAGAGATGCTTTAAATCAGCCAGGTGTAAAGACTGTTATTATCAAGGTAGGATGTAATGATATTATTCATCCTAATTGTAAGAGTATGATGGGTATTGCACCTAAAGTGACTACAGAACAGATGATTGATGCTTATAAGACACTTATTAGTAAAGCACATGAAAGAAATATTCAAGTATATTTAGTTACTCGTTCTGCCTGGAAAGGTTATACACGTAATATATTAAATAAAGGTGATGACATTGAGTGGACACCTGAAATAGATCAGATGAGAAAAGAAGCTACGAGTGGCTCAAGCCAAAAAACAAAAAACAGCAGCGCTACGCCAAATCAATGAACATTTTGAGGCGTCAGCTAAAGAAATTGCTGTAGCCACAGCACCAGTTGAATCGGCTACTAGTGATTCAAAGGTAACTCTAGTTACAACTAGTGTCGCTCAAGATGCTACCCAAACCCAACCAACCACAAATCTTAATCAACCTACAAATAGTGAGACCATTCAAGATGTTGAGCACGAGAAAGAGGTTACAACGCATGAAGAAAGCCAGAATCAGACGCAATCACGAGATGATGCTGCTAGAGATTTAGACAAGACTCAAGCGCCAGAAATTACTCAAGATAAGTCAGCAGAAGAACCTAACAAGGACCAAGCTACTGGGGTGCAAACTTCGTTTTCAGTGCATGGCTTGTTTATTATTGATTTTTATCGCTCGCTTTCATGACCTTGAAATTGAAGACACGCCAAAGCCAAGAGACGAAGTCGGAAAGACTCTTGAGGAATTTCAAAAAGAGAAAGATCTCCTGCGTAATCGTGTTTATACTCTCCTTTCTGCGCTGACCGAAAAGAACATCGATGTGCTTGAAAAAATCTCCAAGTGGGAAGAACTCATGCCAAGTATTCAGAACTTTAAGGAATGGACCAAGGAGCGCTGTAAGGATGCCCAGAGAACCTACCGGGATGAACAGCTTGATCCGATAGTCGATTTGTTTGTTGCAGCTTTTGCAAACTCGAACAAAGCAATCAAAGACGGATATGACAGTCAGATTAAGCAGTATGACCATACGTTGAACGGATACACAAAAGAGACAGCCAACGGTAAAAAGCATTTCTTCGGAGCTGCTGAGATATGCCAGATGTTCGAAAGTGCAACTCCGGAACTGCTTCGTAAGATTGCAGGAGTTATTGCAGAACACGGCTGCAAAGACGTAAAAGAATGGATGCAGAAAAGCCCATGGTACAGAGAGTTTGACCTCGGAGGAGATCGCGACAGAGTT
>OQVT01002752.1_pt1 | contig 11339 bp, 10 predicted proteins | sample 1691561 | NCBI WGS metagenome assembly OQVT01 (sample SAMN03418260, study PRJEB22391) | human gut metagenome | biome: human-gut; feature: organic feature; material: feces | host: Homo sapiens | place: Tanzania | collected 2013-01
CTCGCATCCTCCGTATTACCGCGGCTGCTGGCACGGAGTTAGCCGATGCTTATTCGTGCGGTACATGCAAACGGGGACGAGTCCCCGACTTTATTCCCGCACAAAAGAAGTTTACAATCCATAGGACCTTCATCCTCCACGCGACTTGGCTGGTTCAGCCTCCCGGCCATTGACCAATATTCCTCACTGCTGCCTCCCGTAGGAGTTTGGTCCGTGTCTCAGTACCAATGTGGGGGACCTTCCTCTCAGAACCCCTATCCATCGTCGGTTTGGTGGGCCGTTACCCCGCCAACTGCCTAATGGAACGCATGCCTATCTATCAGCGATGAATCTTTAACAAATATCCCCATGCGGGACCCCTGTTTTATGCGGTATTAGTCCGACTTTCGCCGGGTTATCCCCCTCTGATAGGCAAGTTGCATACGCGTTACTCACCCGTGCGCCGGTCGCCGGCAGTGTGTTGCCACACCCCGCTGCCCCTCGACTTGCATGTGTTAAGCCTGTCGCTAGCGTTCATCCTGAGCCAGGATCAAACTCTTCGTTGTTGATTGTATCTTATTTTTACTTCTTCTCGGAAATAATAATTTGAATACGCTAAACGCCTAAGTTGATTTCTCGTCCCGGCCCGGCCGATGATTCATTTTCGCCTTTATGCTGTACCTGTCGTTCAGGAACCGACGGGACTGATGTCCCATCTTGTTCTCTTGTACTACTTGTCAAAAAACTGCAACATTTCAATGATCTCGCTTCCCGTATCGGAGTGTTACCCCTGAAAAGCGAGTGCAAAGTTATAGCTTTTTTCAATACCAGCAAAATATTTCGGGAGAAAAATTTCACACTTTTTTATAACTCACTGAAAATCTGAAAGAAAAATTTTCACTTTTTTTTGACCGTTTTTCGAGCCATACGCCAAATCGGGCTTTTTCAGCGAAACACCCGAAACACTTGAAACACCCGAAACACCTGAAACACCCGAAACACCCGAAACGCCCGAAACACCCGAAACACCTGAAACACCAGTTCAGAAATTAGAAATTAGAGGTTAGAAGTTAGATTTTAGAGGTCGGAAATTGCGTTTTGAGCATTCTGGGAGCGAAGATAGGAAAAGGAAGAGTGTTTATGCAAGGGTAATATGGAGATGATTTGTGGAAATGTGTGGTTTGGGATTAGTTTGCTTTACACATTATATATTAGAGCGTTTTTTTGAGAGATGGTGACGGTATGGGGAATTTATTTGAAATAGGAATCTATTTTGAGGCGCTGCGCCACGGCATTGAGCAACGCGATTTCGGTATCTGCCACTTTTTCGTCGGCATCAATTACCTCGACGAGTTTTTTCGCGAGGAAGACTTTACCTTCGGTAGAAGCATTCGCCATCACATCAATCGCCAAAGGCAACGGAATTTCGCGCGCCAACAAGAAAGTTTCGTTGTCAACGCCAAGGCTGCTTAAAATTTTCTTGACAGCCACACATTCGCGTGCGTCGATCAGTCCGTCGGCATTTGCCATTTCGATAAGAATGCTTGTGAAGGCTATTTTTTGATTTTGTGTGAGCATTTTCGATGATGTTTGTTTATGAATACACAAAAATACAGATTTCAGCCGAATAACAGAAAAAGATTTGCTGAAAATTTAACGATGTCGTAATTTTGCATTAAAATTAATAAAATGAAAAGAATGAAACAACTATTAGCAGCCATGTTGATTGCCTTGGCGGCAATTGGCAGCATGGCACAAAATGCAAAGAAACATGAGTTCAGAGGCGCATGGCTCCACATCATCGGTCAGAGCCAATACGCCAAAATGACTCCTGAAGAGACCCGAAAGTACCTCATTTGGCAACTCAACGAGCTTAAAGCCGACGGCGTGAACGCCATTATCTGGCAAATCCGCCCACAAGCCGACGCAGCCTACCCAAGCCAACTTGAACCTTGGAGCAAATGGATTAGCGGTACTGCCGGCGTAGCGCCAACTCCAGTGTGGGATCCATTGCAATTTATGATCGACGAAACCCACAAGCGTGGCATGGAACTGCACGCTTGGATTAACCCATACCGCGTGACCAGCGGAAAGGACGACAAGCCTGCACAGGGACACGTTTACTATCAGCACCCTGAGTGGTTTGTGAAATATGCCGACGGCAAGATTTACTTTGACCCTGCTTTGCCCGAAAGCCGCAACTTCATCGACGTGGTGGTGCGCGACATCATCAACCGCTACGATGTAGATGCCATTCACATGGACGACTACTTCTACCCTTACCCTGTGCCCGGCGCAGAATTTCCCGACAGCGCATCGTGGGAGAAATACGGAAAGGCTGAAGGTTGGACCGACAAAGGCGACTGGCGCCGCCACAACGTGGACTTGCTCATCGAGCAACTTCACAACACCCTGCAAGAGGTGAAGCCTTGGGTGCAACTTGGCATCAGCCCATTCGGCATCTGGCGCAACAAGAAAACCGACGCTCGCGGTAGCGAAACCAACGGTTTGGAATGCTACGACGCACTTTACGCCGACTGCCCCAAGTGGACCAAGGAAGGTTGGGTAGATTACATGGTGCCTCAACTCTACTGGGAACAGGAACACCCAAGAGCAAGCGGTGAAAAATTGATGCCCTGGTGGAACGGCGAAGCATACGGCCGCGGCATGTACTACGGTTTTTCGGTAGCCAACGTGATGACACATAAAGACACCCGCGACAGCACCGTCGACAACCAACTCGGCGAAAAGATGGAACTGCTCCGCAAACTCGACAACGTGAACGGCGTGGTTTGGTGGCCAGGCTACACCTTGACCAACAACTTCAAGGGCGTAGGCGACATGCTCAAACGCAAGTACATGACCACACAAGCGCTTCCACCTGTATATACTTGGCTCGACAACAAGGCACCAGAAGCAGTGAAGAAACTCAAGGCACAGGCAAGTTGCTGCGAAACCGTGCTGCGCTGGAACGCTCCAAAAGCCACCGACGCAATGCAAAAGGCAGCTCGCTATGTGGTGTATCGCTTCAAAAAGGGCGAGGCAGTAGATACCAACAAGGCAGAAGCCATTGTGGAAATCACCGGCGAAACCTGCTACCACACCCGCGGCACACTTAAAGGCAAATATGTGTATGCCGTGACCGCAGTGGATAAGTGCAACAACGAATCGGCACCTGCTACTGTGGAAGTGGAAATCACCAAATAAAGATACACTACATTCAATCAACAAAGATGATTGGAATTAAAACAACGGCAACAGCCATTATCGACTTTTTAGCACGTCCGCTAACACGAATGTGGGCGTTCACCTTGTCGGTAATGGCTGTTTACATTCCTCTGAAATACGGTTTGGGAGGCGTAATCCTGCAAATGAAATACATGATTCCCGAACTGTTCACCCTATCGCTGCTCCTGTCGCTGGTGGAGAAAGACAAATGGCGCACGGCTCTGGAATGGGTGTTCATCATTCTGCTCGGCTTGCTGAGCACGGTGGAGGTGTGGCTATCGAACCACTTCAACCTGCCGCTGTCGTACCAAGCCATACAACTGCTGATGGAAACCAACCCACGCGAATCGAGCGAGTTTTTCCACGGATTCGTGCTTCAGTCCTACACAATCCGATACCTCATTGCATTCCTTCTCGGATTGGCTGTGGCGGCGATGCTGTATCTGCTTCGGGCGAAAGGCACATTGCTGCCGCTGTTCCGCAAATTGGCGCAATACCCTCGCTACACCATGGTGGCGAAAGTGGTGCTGATTGTGGCTGTGGGCACATTCTACTATGTGCGCACCGGTTGGCTCTCGATGCAGCCACGCTACTGGTACTCGATGACGAGTGCATCGGTGAGCGAATTTGAGAAGCGATTCACCGAAGGCGAACAAGCCGGCGGCTGCGGAGCGTGCACGCCATTGAGCCGAGTGATGCACGGCATCAGACTCTACGAACTCACCTCCAAGCAATGCGACGAACTGGTAAAGGTGTCGGCAAGAACGAGGATTGAGGGCTGCGACTACAAGGCGAGCAACATCGTGCTGATGATTGGCGAAAGTTACATCAAGCGCCATGCCCAAATCTACGGCTACGACAAACCCACCACCCCACGAATGATGGAGGAAATGAAGAAAGGCAACTTAGTGGCATTCAGCAATGCAGTTACACCCTACACCCTCACATCAAATGTGATGAAAGAAATGCTATCGATGCACAGCGTGGATCAAAAGGGCTCGTGGTCGTCGGTGCCAATGATGCCACAACTATTCCGACTGGCGAAATACCGTGTGAGTCTGCTCTCCAACCAGTTCACACGCTTCAACAGCGAAATTTGGAACAGCACAGGCGGCTTCTTCCTCACCAATCCGAAAGTGACGAGAATAATACTGGACTACCACAACGACCAGCATTACCGCTTCGATGAAGGACTGCTGCACGAACTTGACGCACAAATGCGAAAACAAGCCGAGCGCAACCTCATCCTTTTCCATGTGCGCGGCCAGCATGTGGAATTTATGTACGGCTATCCCGAAGACCGCCCCCATTTCACCATCAAAGACTACGCCCACCGCAAGGGACTGAACCAAGAGCAAAAGCAATCGATTGCCGACTACGACAACAGCACGCTCTATCAAGACTCGATAATGGGCGCACTTATCGACCGCTTCAGGGACAAGGATATGGTGATGGTGTTTGTGAGCGACCACGGCGAAAACGTGTACGACGACGGCAAGACGCTTGGACGCATCCACAACGACTACTCACGCCCCATGCTCGAATCGGAGTACGAGGTGCCGATGTGGATATGGTATTCCGACAAATACAAGGCGCTGCATCCCGACATGGTGGAGAAAATCAAGCGCGCGGCAAACCGCCCATTCGAAACCGACGATATGCCGCACCTGCTGCTGGAACTGGCAGGCATACGGTGCACATATTTCAATCCCTCGCGCAGCCTCATCAACGACAAATACAACGCCAAGCGACCACGGCTCGTGGGTGCCGAGAAGCGGAATTACGACGAGTTGATGCGTGGCAAATAGAATGTCTTTTGAGTGAAATAGACTTATTGCTAACTGTGAACAAATATAAACAGAATTGCATAGTTTATGATAAATATATAACTTTGTAGGCTTGTTACACAAGAGGCATTTGTAAATAGTAAGACGAAAAAAGGAAATGAAGAAATCAATATATGATTTATTGAGCCGTAAGGGTGGCGCTCCATTGAGTATGCTCACCGCTTACGACTATCACACAGCATGCACAATCGACGAAGCCGGTATCGACATGATACTCGTGGGCGATTCGCTCGGCAACGTGATGCTCGGCTACGAAAACACATTGGCTGTGACCGTAGAGGATATGATCCACCACGGTAAAGCCGTGTGCCGTGGCGCAAAAAGCACCTTCGTGGTGGTGGATATGCCATTTATGTCGTATCAAACCTCGGTAAGCGACGCAGTGCGCAACGCCGGACGCATCATGAAGGAAACCAACTGCCAAGCCGTGAAACTGGAAGGCGGCGCGGTGTATGCCGACCGCATCAAGGCCATTGTGGAGGCAGGAATACCTGTGGTGGCGCATATCGGCCTCACCCCACAATCGGTGAACATGCTCGGCGGCTACAAAGTGCAGGGCAAGACGGTGGAAGCCGCTCAACACCTCATAGACGACGCAAAAGCGGTGGCAGAGGCAGGTGCTTTCGCCATCACGCTTGAGTGTGTGCCAGCCGCACTTGCCAAGAAGGTGACGGAAAGCGTGCCAGCGTTGACCATCGGCATCGGCGCAGGTAATGGCTGCGACGGTCAAGTGCTCGTGTATCAAGACATGCTGGGCTACACCGACGGCTTCACCCCGAAATTCGTGAAAAAATACGCCAATCTTCACGAAGTGATGCTCGAAGCCTTCAAGCAATACAAGGCAGAGTGCGAAAACCGCACCTTCCCCACCACAAGCAACACCTTCAAAATCAGCGAAGAAGTGCTTGAGAAATTATATTGAAAATCATATTTTAATAAATATATACACATTTACAGAAGCAACATGAAAGTTGTAAAAACAATTCAAGAGGCAAGAGAAATCATTGCCGCATGGAGAAAAGAAGGCCTCAGCGTGGGTTTGGTTCCCACCATGGGCTATCTTCATGAAGGTCACCAAAGTTTGATTGCAAAATCAGTTAGCCAAAACGACCGCACCGTGGTATCGGTGTTTGTAAACCCAATCCAATTCGGCCCCAACGAAGACCTTGAGGCATATCCACGCGATTTGAACCGCGATATGCAACTGGTGGAAGCCACAGGCGGCGACCTCATCTTCAACCCAGAGCCAAGCGAAATGTACCCACCACATTTCACCTCATTCATCGACACCACCGAAACCACCGAACTGCTGTGTGGCGCTGTTCGCCCCATCCACTTCCGTGGCGTTTGCTCCGTGGTGGGCAAGCTGTTCAACATCGTTCGCCCCGACCGTGCATACTTCGGACAGAAAGACGCTCAACAGTTGGCCACTATTCGCCGCTTTGTTCGCGACCTTAATTTCGGCATCGAGATTGTGCCATGCCCTATCGTTCGCGAACCCGACGGACTGGCAAAATCGAGCCGCAACACCTACCTCAGCCCAGCCGAGCGCCAAGCCGCGCTCATTCTCTCCAAGAGTTTGAAATTGGGTAAGGAAGCGATTGAAAATGGCGAAAAAGACGCAAAAAAGGTGATTGAAATCATCAAGGCGAACCTCGCTACCGAGCCACTGGCACGCATCGACTATGTGGAAGTGGTGGATTTTGAAAACATTCAGCGCGTGGACACCATCAGCGGCGAAACCCTCGTGGCAATAGCCGTGTATATTGGCAAAACACGCCTCATCGACAACTTCATTATCGGATAAAGCAAAGCACATGGAAATTACTCTTTTAAAAGCAAAAATTCACCGTGCTGTGGTCACACAAGCCGATCTGAACTATGTGGGAAGTGTGACCATCGACTCTACCTTGCTGCAAGAGTCGGGCATTTTAGAATATGAGAAAGTGCAGATAGTGGACATCGAAAACGGCAACCGATTCGAGACCTACACCATAGCGGGCGAACCTGGTTCGGGCATCATCTGCCTGAACGGAGCCGCCGCAAAATGCGTGAGCGTGGGCGACAAGGTGATTATCATGGCTTACGCCAACCTCACCCCAGAGGAAGCCAAAACGCACAAGCCAATGGTGGTGTTTGTGGACGACGACAACAAGATTGCACGAAAAGCCAACTACGAGAAGCACGGACTGCTGTGCGACCAATAATCCACTCGCAAAAGTATGCTACAAGGTAAAACCATCGTACTGGGCGTGACGGGAAGCATTGCCGCCTACAAGATTGCCAACTTGGCTTCGATGCTGGTGAAGCAAAGGGCTTCGGTGCACGTGATCATGACACGCAATGCGTGCAACTTCATCACCCCCACCACGTTTGAGACCCTCACAGGCAACAAATGCCTCATCGACACATTCGACCGCAACTTCGAGTTTCAGGTGGAGCACGTGTCGCTCGCACAGAAAGCCGACCTATTTTTGATTGCGCCAGCCACAGCCAATGTGATAGGCAAACTGGCACACGGCATTTGCGACGATATGCTCACCACCACCGTGTTTGCCACTAAAGCGCCCAAACTGGTGTCGCCAGCGATGAACACCAACATGTGGGAAAACCCCATTCTCCAAGACAATCTGGCCACCCTCAAGCATTACGGCTACGACATCATCAGCCCTGCATCGGGCCGACTGGCCTGCGGCGCTGTGGGAAGCGGCAAAATGCCATCGGAAGATGTGTTGATGAGTCATATCCTGCTGCATGTGGGCAAGGAAAAAGACTTGCAGGGCAAGCACATACTTGTCACTGCAGGCCCCACACAAGAGGCTATCGACCCTGTGCGATATATCACCAACCACTCAAGTGGCAAAATGGGATATGCCTTGGCGAAAATGGCGGTGATGCGTGGCGCGAACGTAACGCTCGTGTCGGGTCCGGTGAACATTGAGCCATTTATCGGCATCGACGTGGTGAACGTGAAAAGCGCCGCCGACATGGCTGAAGCCGTGGCAGCAAGAAGCGAGGCAAGCGACATAGTGGTGATGTGCAGCGCCGTGGCCGACTACACCCCCACGCACTATTCCGCGCAGAAGGTGAAAAAGAGCGATGGTGAACTGTCGATTCCATTGGCACGCACCACCGACATTCTCCACACGCTCGGAATGAAGAAAAAAGAGGGTCAGATGCTTGTGGGATTTTCAATGGAAACGGAAAACCTGATTGAGAACTCGCGCAAGAAGTTGAGCAAGAAAAACGCCGACATCATTTGCGCCAACACCATCGCCGACGGTGGTGCCACAGGGTTTGCCGTGAACACCAACCAAGTGACACTCATCACCGAAACCGAGGTGATAACGCTGCCCCTCTGCACAAAAGAGGAAACAGCCGACCTCATATTGTCGCACATCGTAGAACTTCAGAAAGAAAAATAATCAGCACATGCGTCTATTGGTAGATATTGGTAACTCCACCACCGTGATGGCGATTGCGAAAGCCGACGGAAGCATCGAAAGCACTTGGCGATTTAAAACGCAGAAAAACGGAACGGAATACTTTTTCCGCAACGAAATCATCGGCGGACTTACGCCCCGAAGCATCACACCCTCGCAAATTGAGGCGGTGGTGGTGAGTTCGGTGGTGCCAGAGGTGAAAGAGGAATTGAGCGAGGCGGTGATTTCAGTCATCGGCAAGGCTCCACACTTCTTCAGCGTGCACGACGCCAAACGCATAATCAACATAGATGTGGAATCGCCCACACAGTTGGGCAACGACCGAGTGGCAGATGCTATCGGCGCTGTGGCTTGCTACGGTGCGCCGGTGATTGTGTTCGACCTGGGCACAGCCACCACCGTGGGCGTGGTGAACGAGGATAAATGCTTCATTGGCGGCATGATTATCCCTGGCGTGAAAACCTCGCTGAGCGCGCTCACCAGCAGGGCTTCGCAACTCCCCACCATCAATATCGAGAAGCCAAAACACATTATCGGCCGCAACACCATCGAGTGTATGCAAAGCGGCATCATACACGGCACAGCGGCAATGATCGACGGCATTATCAGCGACATTCTGCCCTCGTTCGGCAATCAGCCAGTGAAAATTGTTGCCACTGGCGGTATGTCGAAGCAGATCATGCCCCATTGCAAACACGAAATCGCCGTTGAGCCACATCTTCAATTTAAAGGCATATTCCACGCCACTAAAGAGTTATGAGAGTAGTTATCATAGGTTCAGGAAACTTGGCAACACACCTTTCACTCGCATTGAAGGGTGCAGGAGTGGAAGTGGCACAAGTGTATGACAGAACATTGGCACATGCGCTGACGCTTGCCGACAGGCTGGATTGTGAAGCTATCTGTACGGTTTCGGATATGGTGGTTGATGCCGATGCGTATATCATCGCCGTGAAAGACGATGCCATCGCCACCGTGGCTAAGCAGATAGCCAGTGCGGCGAAAAATGGCGTGGTGCTGCACACGGCAGGAAGTGTGCCGATGACGGTGCTCGACGGCGTGGCACGGCATTACGGTGTGTTCTACCCTATGCAGACGTTTTCTAAAACGCGCGAAGTGGATTTCAAGAGTGTGCCATGCTTCATCGAAGCATCAGACAGCGAGGCGATGGCGGTGATTAAGGCAATGGCGCAACAAGTGTGCGACACGGTGCAGGAAGCCGACTCACACAAGCGCGAACGCCTGCACTTGGCTGCGGTATTTGCCAACAATTTCACCAACCACTGCTACCGCTTGGCGGAGCAGATTCTGGAAGCGGAAAACATTGATTTCAAACTGTTACTGCCACTGATTACCGAAACTGCAAACAAAGTGCAGACTATGCAGCCGAAGGAAGCACAAACCGGTCCTATGGTGCGCTACGACGTGAATGTGATGAACAAACAAATGAACATGCTCACCAACGAGCGCATAAGAGAAATCTACCGCCGAATGGCAGAAAGCATCCACGCCGACTACACCCCCACTCCCACAAATTCCACAAATTCATAAAACCGCCCCCCTCAACAAACAAAACCCCTCACACAGATTCAACAAGATTGGAGAGCGTCTGTGAGATTTTCCACCCACAAAGCAATACCGTGGGATCTGTGAGATCTGTGTGAGATCTGTGTGAGGCTAAGTGGGGTAAGTGGAATCTGTGTGAGGCTAAGTGGGATTGGTGAGGATGCCAGTGAAGGTGCGGCCGGAGTTGATGCCCAGGCGGCGCGCGGAGAAGTATTTGTGGGGGTGGCAGCGGCTACATTCGCCATTCCATGTGATGTTTTCGGGTTTCAGCCCCGCTTTGAGTAGCACCAGTCTGTTCGCCTCTTGCAGGTGGATATGCGCCTTGCCAGTAGCGGCATTGCGGCGGCTGATAGCCTCGGCGGAGAACCCTTGCGCCACAAATTTCTCCAACACCTCGTCGCCCACCTCAAAGCAGTCTTGGCAGATGCTTGCACCCATCACTGCCACGATGCGAGAGCGGTCGGCACCCAATCGTTCCATCGCCTCCACCGTGCGAGCGGCAATTTTGCCCACCGTGCCACGCCAACCAGCGTGTGCCACGCCCAAAACGCCAGCCTCGGCATCGGCAAGCGAAATATTCACGCAGTCGGCAGTGTTCACCCCAATGCACACCCCACCGAGGCGAGTGACCAGCGCATCTACGGCGTGCAGACGCTCCATGCGCTCGGAGTGGGGCAGAGCCATCAGCGCATCATCCACCACAGCCACGTTGCAAGTGTGCGTTTGGCGAGGCATCACCAAGCGGTCGGGAGTGATTCCGAGGGCGGCACACAGCGCATTGCGGCAAGCCTCCACATGGGCGAGGTCGTCGGCGGTGTAGTCGCAGAGATTCACTTCGCTGTAAGGGTCGTCGTCGTGGGCGCAGCCACGGAGCGTGTTCAACGCAATGATGCCCGGCATTTCGTGGGGCCATTGCAGAATATTGAATAATTTGTTGCTTGCAGTAGGTTTCATACTTCAAAATTACGAAAAAATCGCCCTTCGCTCAATAATAGTGCCTCATTTGGGCAAAAAAAGCAGTTTTTTTTGAAAAATTCTTTGAAAAACTTGCACAATTACGAAAATAGCACTACTTTTGCAACGCAATTGCGACGATGAGTCCAGTTGTTAGGATTGTCTTATGGTGTAATGGTAGCACTGCAGTTTTTGGTTCTGCCTGTCTAGGTTCGAATCCTGGTAAGACAACCAATTTCAAAAGGGCTTTTTTTAAGCCCTTTTTTTAGCCCAGATGGCGGAATCGGTAGACGCGCTGGTCTCAAACACCAGTGGGGCAACC
>OQVT01002753.1_pt1 | contig 11336 bp, 14 predicted proteins | sample 1691561 | NCBI WGS metagenome assembly OQVT01 (sample SAMN03418260, study PRJEB22391) | human gut metagenome | biome: human-gut; feature: organic feature; material: feces | host: Homo sapiens | place: Tanzania | collected 2013-01
GACCAGCTGGCCGATGAAGAACACGGCGGCGGAGATGGCGATGCACGCCACCGCCGAGATGATGACGGTGCGCCACTGGGCGCCGAAGTCACGGAGCCGGATGGTGGTGCCCAGGTGTACCAGCAGCATGGTCACCAGCAGGCCGGCCATGCTCAGCAGCGTGGAGTCGGCGAACATGGTGGTGGGGAAGATGCCTGCCCAGAAGCCGGCCAGGAACACCACGGATGCCACCAGCAGCATGGACACAATGGCTTTTGTTTTGGCGGAGATCATATCTCCGATGGCGAACACCACAAAGATGACCGCCGCAGCTAAGATCGCATTCATTTTGATTTTCTCCTTTTCCTTTTTGGTTTGGTTTGTGATTTTCCATTTTCTGTAAGTTCTGCCAATAAAGAAAGCGGCCCCGTCTGAACGACGAAGCCGCTGATCGACTTTTGTGAGGAAGTCGGATCGCGCATGTCATGTCAGCCGGTATCGGGAATCGCCGCAAAAATAGGCGTACCAAAAGAAGCCCCAGAAATAGGAGCTGTTACCGGCATAATAGGAGACGGCGGCATGGTTCTGTGCCATGTCGTTGTGGATCATATCCTGACGCATCATGTGACGGGCCATGTCTGTCTCCCTTCCGCCGGCACCGGGCCGACTTGTTTTTGATGTTGCTGATTTTAGAACTTTAAAACACGAAAGTCAACAGGGAACTGCCACAACATTTACCCAGTACACCGCTCTGTTTTTGTCCATCCTGCACATAGACGCCCCGCCTTTCGTCCCGTATAATAAAACATAGCGCGGATAAGAGCCGCGTGAAAAGGAGAAGCGTATGATCATCAAGCAGACCAGCTGTATCTGTTGTCTGTCCGCCGTCTGTGCGGGCACGGTCTGCTGCGCCCAAAAGGGTCATACGTTTTCTGCCAGATAACGCGGAGCTTTCCGCGATCATTCCGTATTCTTTGGAAACGGCGGGAGATGTGTGACGTCTCCCGCCGTTTTTATGTTGTCAGGAGGAGCAAACGCATGACAAATACCACCGAGATCGCGCGGGCCATGGCATCCACCATGGAGCACGCGGCCATCCCCATGTACGGGAAAAAACTGCGCCTGCCGGACCGAGGCGCGATCATCGGCATCATCAAGGAGCTGCGGCGGCTGTTCTTCCCCGCCTATTTCGGGGACCCGCAGCTGATGGCCCTGCCGGCGGAGAACTATGCCGCCCTGCTGCTGGAGCGCATCGAGACGGCGCTGACCGCCCAGATCGCCCTGGCGCTGCCGGAGGATGAGACGGAGCGGGCGTCCCAGATCGCCCAGTCCATCGTAGCGGAGCTGCCCCGCATCCAGCAGGTGCTGCTGACGGACATTGAGGCCACGTTCGACGGCGACCCCGCCGCCGCCAACAAGGAGGAGATCATCTTCGCCCGCTTGCCCGGCAGGCTCTGCGTGTGAAGGCCCGCAGAGCCTGCCGCCTAAGGGGCTGAGGTGAAAATAGCTTTTTCTGGGGGAACGCTTACTGCTTCAGCAGCTCGAGAGCGCGCTGATAATAAGCCTCGTCCTTGCGCGGGAAGGCATTGCCGACGCCCCAGGGCATGTAGTGGTAAACCCAGGCGTAGATGTTGCCGAGGTAGGCGCGATAGCTGTCGAGCAGCGCGCGGAAGGCGGGCTTGTCGATGCTGTCGAGCACTTCGTTGATCTGCTGAGAGAACTCATACTGGCGGTTGAGACCGCAGTACAGGCCGAAGGTGGAGGGCTGGATGACCCAGTATCTCATCATCTTGACCAGCATCTCCATGGTGTACTCTTCCTTCTCAGAGAGCTCATAGAGGAAGTAGCAGTAATCTGCCAGATAGTTGACGTCGCCGCCGCCGAAGACCCAGGTCGTGAAGATCTGGTTGTCGTTGGGGATACCAGCACCGCCCTTGCTCATGCGATATTTGAAAACTTCAGTAACGTCCTGAACCGGTTCAACCGTGGTCTTGGCGACCTCTGCATCGATCTCGGCTTTGATGTTCTGCCATGTGTTCATTATGTTACACTCCTTTGATCTCAGAAATGATGATGTCCTTGGTTCTGCTGGCGCTCTTCCAGGCAGCCTTGCCGGCCTTCTTCAGAGCAGCCATATCCTCTGCGGAAACCTTGGCAAAGGGGATGTATCCGCGGTTGTCCACGCACTCGCCATACTTGACAACGAGCTCGCCGGAGCCGCACTGAGCAGCAGTCAGGAACACAGAGCCCTCTTCGGCGGTATTCATGGCGATCTCCTTGGCATCCTTGATGTCATAGGGCTTCTTGTCAAAACGGACCGTGCGGTCACGCAGCATGTAGCCGCCGACAACCTCGTGACCCTGCAGAACCTTCATGGGAAGATTCTCGCAGAACAGGTCGTAAACGTTCTTGTTCTCGCTGATGGGCTCGCAGTTGACCTTCAAACCGAGGGAAGGCCAGGAAATAACAAACGATTTCATCTTGTATCCCTCCTTGCTCAAATGTTCTTCTCGATGTACGCCTTAGAAGCGGCGCGACCGATCGCTTCGCAATCCTCACGGGTGGGGATCGGCGTAGCCTGACCGATGGCCCACTTGAAGAAGTGGTGGGTCCAGGCGTTCATGCTGGAACCATACAGGTAGAGAGAGTTCAGCAGGCTCAGCGCGTCATCCTTGTTGTCCATTTTCTTGACGCAAGCCATCGTCTCTTCAGTGAAGCGGGCATACACGGCATAGCCGCAGAGCTTGACCGCAGCGGTGACCTTGGGCAGCATGACCTCAACGAGCTCCTTGATGCGCTCGAGCGTGAAAGCGGGATCCATGGCCAGCTTGATGATGTTGTAGGTGTTGTAAGCCGCAACGTAACGAGCGGCGGTAGCGCCCTCGAACCAAACGCCGAGCGTGGTCTTAGCCGTGCCAGCGCCGGTGGGGATGATCTCGTACTTGAAGACGCGCTCGATATCTTCGGGAGCTTCGTCAATAATGCGGGTGTTCTCCGCATCGATCTCTTTCTGAAGAACTTTCCAATCCATAGCCATGTTGTTTAGCCCTCCTCAGCAACAAATTCAACGTGGACGATCTTCTTCTCGTTCATGAGGTTCTCCCACAGCTGCTGACCAACTTCCAGAAGGAGCTCTTTGTCCTCGGGGATGACCTCAGCCCAGGTCACATACTCCATCGGCTCGGTGACGTAATCGAACTTGCAGCTCAGGTTCGCAACGTTACCGGTCGTCATGAAGAAAGTGAAGCGGCCCTTGTTCATCTGAACGATGTCTTCGAGGGGGCTTTCTTCCTGGATCCAATTGCATTCCTTGCTCATCGGCAGGTTCAGCATAAACAGGGACTGGCCGGCAACGACCGTCTCAGTCTGCACGCAGCGAGTGGGCAGATTGGTCATGAACCAGTCAAAAATTGCCTGGTTGTGCTCAACAGGACCAACGCGAACCTGCTTGCCAAGCTCAGGCCATCTCATGATAAATTTAGTAGACATGAAATCATACCTCCAGTAGTTATGTTGGTGGATTAGATATATATATAACCTATACGTGATAATAAGCTATATAGCACAATTTGTCAAGTGGCTGACCACTCGTATTTTCATCCAAAAATTGACCTTGGCTTTTGTGCGAAACAGCTGTAAAGGAGTCCGGAATGAATAAACGACCATCGGGAGCGCCCGATGGTCGTTGAAAATCCGTATTTGTAAGAAATCGCTGGTTTTTTTACTACGCGTTGTTCTCGCGCAGGAGGGCGAAGCTGTAGCGCTTCTGCAAGCCGATATCGTCGCTGTAGGTCAGGATATGCTGAAGCGACTCGTTGTACGCCGCCGTAGGATCCCTGCGGCAGATCGCATCCACAATGCGGTTGTGCGGCACGGTGCCGTATTTTTTCTCCAGAACCGTGCTCTTTTTGGAGACAAACAGATCCGGATACTCCTGTAGATGATCGAGAATGGAATATTCAAACTGGGACAGGAACTCGTTGTGCGCGTACTTGGCGATCAGCGCATGGATGTGGTTTCCGCCGTAGGCGCAATCGTCAAACGTCAGATCGCCGGAGTCCAGACGCTGCTGCGTGCGCTGCAGATCCTCCAGTTCCTCCTTTGACGCAAATACCGCTGCCAGCTGACCGAGCACCGCCTCAAGAAAGAGACGTGCCTCGAAAAGGTCGCGCTTTTGAAGCGCTTCCGCGCTGATCTGCATCGGGGCAATGCTGATATCCATCGGCTCCTGCACATAGTAGCCCTTGCCCTGGCGAGCCTCGATGATGCCCAGCGTGATCAGGCGGGACACCGCCTCGCGGAGCGTCGGGCGGCTGACGCCCATCATGGCTTCAAGCTCCTTCTGCGAGGGGAGCTTATCCCCCGGCTTGAACCGTCCGGAGGTGATCATCTCTTGGATCTGCTCAGACACCTGCTCCGTTACAGTGATATGCTTCACTTTTGAAAATTCGCGGTCAACTGCCATAGTTTTTCCTCTCTCCCGGAATTGTGGTTCTGCCCGCAAGAGAACTAACATTCCTAACTTATCTATATTTTATATATATTAGCACACTTGCTCAGCTGTTGCAAGCCATTCTGCGTCAAAATCTGCCTCAAAATCTGTCAAATATGGAAAAAGCCGACATTTCTGCCGGCTTTTTCCATTCATAGAGAGTATGATTCAGTGCAATCGGAATCAGTTGATACCGAGATCCAGACCGGTCAGATCAACAGAGATATCGGTGTTGACGAACTGGCCGTCCTCGCTGACCTTCAGCACGGAGCAGCCGAACGGCTCGATATCGCCCTTCTCATCCCAAACCATGTGGGACTTGAGGGTGCAGCCTTCCTCCATAACGAAGGTGGAGGTGTGGTCGGGGCTGGTGTTCTTGATCCACTGGGCGAGATTCTCTCTGGTAGCGCCTTCGCTCATCGCCTCAGCGATGATCTTGACGATATCGTAGCTGCCGGCGCAGGGCTCGGAAGGAACTTCGTTGGGACGGATCTCCTGGAACTTGGCCATGAAGTTCTTGACGGTCTCACGATCGCTGTAGGGGTTGAACGTAACGCAGATGTAGAGATTCTGCAGAGCATCAGCACCGGCGAGGTCGATCATCTGGGAATAGGTCAGAGCGGACTGGCCAACGTGAGGAACGTCGAAGCCCAGAGCGTGAGCCTGCTGGAAGTACAGACCAGCGTCAGCGTGGTCGGCATAGATGACAACGCCTTCGCAGCCAGCCTTCTGGAGCTTGTTGATGATGGTGGAGAAGTCCTTCTCAAGACCGGGGTTGTAGGTCTCGCTGTCCACAACCTCAGCGCCGAGGGAGGTAGCAGCTGCGGTAGCAGCCTCGAGGTTGCCCACGCCGTAGTCGTTGTTGGCATAGATGACGCCGAGCTTCTTGATGCCGAGGTTGTTGACGATCATGGCGACGACCTGGTTGCCGCAGCGGTCATCACGCAGGCCGAGACGGACGAAGTACTCGTAGCCAAGCTCGGTCAGAGTGGGGTTATTGGAGGACGGGCCGATGAACGGCATGCCGGCAGCCTCATAGATGGGAGCGCCAGCGAGGGTGTTGGTGGAACCGCCGTGCGCGATAACGGCGGTGATGGTATCATCATCGCAGAAACGCTGGGCAACGAGAGCAGCCTCAGAGGGGTCGTTCTTGTCGTCCATCTTGACCAGTTCGAGCATCTTGCCGTTCACGCCGCCGTTCGCGTTGACTTCGTCAATTGCGATTTGAGCGCCATCGACCATCAGCTCGCCGTAGGCAGCGCTGGTGCCGGTCAGAGGAGCAGCAATGCCGATGCGGATGGTTTCGCCGCTGGTCTGGTTGGTGGTGTTACCATCGGTGTTGGTCTGGCCCTCGTCGGACGCCTTGTCGCCACAGGCGACCAGAGCGAACGTCATAGCCAACGCAAGGAATAGTGCAAGGATCTTTTTCATGTTTCTTCTCCTTTCAAAATCAGCAGACACCCGTCTGCAGGGATACAAGGTAATATCCGCTGCGCTTACACCAGATGCTTGCCCCCGTCGATGGGAATCACAGCGCCGTTCATATAGCTGCTGCACCCGGACAGGAACACGATGAGTTCCGCAACCTGCGCAGGATTACCCATGATGATCTCGCGGCCGTTGATCTTAACGGTGTGGGAGTTTTCATCGAGCTGCTGCGCACGGGACTTGAACGCCGAAGAATAATCGCCGCACGCCGAGGTCATGATGGTGGCAGGGCAGAGGGCAGTGCACTGAATGTAGGGAGAAAGCGTGACCGCCATCGTCTCCATCAGCTTCACCAGCCCGACCTTTGCAATGGAATGCGGGATATACTCCGGCCAGTTTTCGTAGTAGGAATCGCCGATCATCGCCATGATGCGCCCGGATTTGTGCTTCATCATCAGCGGCACGGCGGCCTGCGTAAGGAAAAACGCGCCCTTGAGGATGATCTCGTGAGAGCTGTTCCAGACTTCTTCTGTCACAGTCTCAAGGGGACCTTCGTTAAAGTTGCTGGCGTTGTGGATCAGAATGTCCAGACGCCCGTATTCTTCATCGATTGCTTTGACAAGCGCCTGTAGCTGCGGTACGGAGCGCATATTCGCCTCGCAAATCATACAGCGGCGGCCCATCGCCTCGATCTCTTTTTTTGTTTCCTCCGCTTCGGCAGGCGTTCCCCAATAGCTGATCGCAAGATCTGCACCGGCTTCCGCCAGCGCCATGGAGATCACTTTGCCCACACGGATCGCGCCGCCTGTGACGAGCGCGACTTTACCGTCTAATCTCATTTGTTCGTACGCTCCTTTTTACGGCATCGGCATGATCTCGCCGCCGGAGACATAGATCGTCTGCCCGGTCACGTTCTCCGCCATGGAGGAGGAATAGAACGCGATCGCACCGGCGATATCCTCAGGCGAGGTAAATTTGCCGAGCGGACATTTGCTGACCGCATCCTCGGAAAAACGCTCCTGCGCCTCGTCGCCCCTGCAGACGACCTTGCCCGGCGCGATCACGTTGACCGTGATGTGATCCTTGCCGACTTCGCCGGCAAGGGACTTGGAAAATGCGTTCATGCCCGCCTTCACTGCGCTGTAGGGCGCGCAGCCCTTGAAGAAGCGGTAAGCCAGTCCGCCGGAAATGTAGATGATCCGTCCGTACTGCTGCTGCTTCATCACCGGCAGCACCGCCTTGCAGATGCAGAAGTAGGACTTCACGGCGTCCAGATGGCAGCCCCAGTCCTCCCAGGTCATGTCCGCAACCTCAGTGGGCGCGTAATCATCCCTGTGGACAAAATCGACCACCGTGTGGACTGCGCCGTAACGCTCCACCACCGCACGCACCAGCGCGCAGGTCTGATCTTCTTCGCGCACATCGGCCTGCAGCGCCATTGCGCTGCCGCGTGCTTACGTGCTTGCCAGCGGCCAGATCGAGCTGACCGGTAGCGGCAAGGAAATGGCTGAAAACGACGACGTCCGCAGGATCTATCTGGGAGTGTGACCCGCTTTGGAAAAACAGGTCACGATCGTGTTCGGCGCGACCGGGCCGCTGAGGTAACCGGCTCTCTGGTGCAGACGCTGACCCAGAATGGGGAAGCGCTGGCAGTACATATCAATGTCTTTCTTCACGCCGTCGGCGTCCTTGCGGGTATAGGAACCGGCCATGAGGTTATCATAAACGGTCAGGGAGGCAAAAATCTGGCGCCCTTCGGGGACGTGGGAGATGCCCATGCTCACGATCTTGTCGGGGTCAGTGCCGTTGATGGTCTTGCCATCGTAAACGATCTGGCCGGAGGTCGGCTTGAGCAGGCAGGAAATGCTCTTGAGGAGCGTGGACTTACCGGCGCCGTTGTGTCCAATGATGGAGACGATCTCGCCTTCATTGACGTTGATGGACACGTCGTGCAGCGCCTCGATGGGGCCATAAAACACCCACAGATTTTCAACAGAAAGCAACATAATTTAACCCTCCCCGAGATAAGCCTTGATAACCGCCTGATTCGACTGGATCTCCGCGGGAACGCCCAGTGCGAGCTTGCGTCCGGCGTCCATGACCAGCACGCGGTCGGAAAGTTTCATCATCAGCTTCATGTTGTGCTCGATCAGGATGATCGAGATCTGGTTGTCCGTCTGGATTTGCTTGACAAGCATCATCAGCTCTTCAGACTCAACGCCGTGCAGACCGGCGGTCGGCTCGTCGAGCATCAGCAGCTTCGGATCCATGACCAGCGCACGCGCCAGCTCAAGGCGCTTCTGTGCGCCGTAAGGCAGAGCACCGGCGAAGTCCTCGGTGTTCTTTTCAAGGCCGACCATGGCAAGCGCCTTGGATGCCTTTTCTCTCGCCTCGGCTTCAACGGCCTTGTAGTGCTTGCCGTGGAACATTACGTCGAATGCGTTGGTCTTCATCGACAGGTGCTGGCCGACCAGCACGTTATCCATGACCGTCAGCGCCTTGAAGATGCGCAGGTTCTGGAACGTACGGGCGATGCCCAGTCCCGTCATATTCTCCAGCTTTTTGCCGGTGATGTCCTGCCCCTGGAAGAAGACCTTGCCTTCCGTGGGGGTATAGATACCGGTGAGGACATTCACGAGCGTGGTCTTGCCGGAACCGTTCGGTCCGATCACGCCGAGGATCTCGTTTTTGTCAACGTAGACAGAGATATCATCCACTGCGTGAACACCGCCAAAATACATTTTGATATTTTGGGTTTCCAATACGTGTTCGCTCATTATACCTCTCCTTTATTCACTGCCGCCTGCTGCTTCTTCATCTTGCGCTCAATACGCTTCTGCTTGATCTTCTCCTGAATGCCCGTATCGCAGGCAAACGCACGGGAACCAAGAATGCCCTGCGGGCGGAAGAGCATGAACGCGATCATGATGATGCCGCCAACGCCCACGCGGTAGACCGCCAGCGGACGGATGATCTCGGGCATGACCACGAAGAAGACCGCGCCGATGATGGAGCCGGGCATGCTGCCAAGGCCGCCGATGATGCACATCTGCATGATCGTCAGGGAGGTGTCGTAAACGAAGTTGTTCGGGGAGATGTAGCCGATATAGGAGGCATACAGCGCGCCCGCAAAGCCTGCCAGCGTCGTACCGATCACGAACGCGAGGATCTTGTACATATCGGTCTTTACGCCGACGGAGCGTGCGCCGATGGAGTCGTCACGGGTCGCCTGGATCGCGCGGCCGACCTTGCTGTTGACGATGTTGTTCATCAGGATGTAGAACAGCACCGTAACGACCAGCATCAGGAAGTAATTGGAGGTCGCACTCTTGAACGTATAGCCGAACAGCTTGATCGGCGGAATGGCCGTCAGACCCATCGGGCCGCGGGTGACGGACATCCAGTTGCGCGCCACGGCAAGAAAAATATAGGAGAACGCCGTGGTGATGAGGGAGAGGAAGTCCGTTTCCAGACGCAGACAGGGGATCGAGCAGAGGAAGCCGCAAAGGCCGGCGCCGATACCCGCGAGGATGAAGCAGAGGAAAAACGACATGCCGTAGTTAAGCTGCAGCACTGCCGCAACATAGGCGCCGACGCCATAGAACGCCGCCTGACCCATATTCAGCATGCCGGCGTGGCCGCTGATGAGCATGTTGCCCATCGACAGCAGGCAGTAGACAAAAATCGTCGTCAGAATGCGCTTCTGGAGGTTCGTTGTAACAAAGGGTGCCGCGATGAGGCAAACGAACAGCAGCGCAAGCCAGATTTTCTTATATTTCGTGTCAAATAATTTTTTGATCCGTTCCATGTTACACCTTCTCCACTTTCTTCTTACCCAGCAAACCGTTCGGGCGGAACACCAGAACAAGAACGATCACGATATAGCCCAGAGCTTCCTTGGAAGCAGAGCCGATGTAGGCGCCTGCGAACGTTTCGGCAACGCCGAGCAGGATACCGCCGAGGAATGCGCCGTAGAAGTTACCGACGCCGCCCAGCATGGCAGCCGCCCAGGCCTTAACCGTGCCCCAGATACCCATATCAATACTGATAACGCCATAATAGCCGGAATAGACGATGCCGCCAATGACGCCGAAGAAGCCGCCCAGACCATAAACCAGCGGAATGATCTTGTTCAGCGGAATGCCCATCAGCTGCGCCGCTTCCATATTTTCAACGATGCACTGCGTTGCGCGGCCGAACTTGGTGTGCTTCATGAACCAGGACAGGGCGAGCACCAGAACGGTCGCAAAGGCCAGCACGACAATATTCTTCTGGAAAAGCTTGAATCCACCCACATCGAAGCTGCCGGCGGGGAGGAACTGCGGGAACGCGATAGGCTCCGGACCCCAGATGACCTGCGCGATGGTACGCAGCACAAGCGCTGCGCCAAGAGCACTGATCATCGGCACGATGCGGTTTGCATAACGAACGGGACGGTACACTGTGCGCTCAATGGTCATACCGATCAAGGCAGTCAGCAGACCGGCGGCCAGAATGGCCAGCGGGAGCGGGAGCGCCATGTTAATGAAAGAAAACGCAATAAAGGTACCAAAAACATACAGGTCGCCGTGTGCGAAGTTAACCTGATACAGCAAGCTGTAAACCATGCTGTAACCGACGGCGATCATCGAATACATGGAGCCGAGCGAAATGCCGTTACTGGTTGTTTGTAAAAAGTAATTTAACTCTGTATTCATTTTATCTCCTACATTCTGAAAGATGGTGATTTCTCTTTCGGGAGCGTGCGGTCCTTTTCTGCCGCGCAGCAGAAGCGCCGGCTGCAACGTCCTTTACTCAGAAGCTGATCAGCGTGTATTCCTCACTCCCTTTTCTTGAAGAATTGCAGAACAGCATCCAGTCGTGCATTGTCGCCCGGAAGATGCGCCGCAGATTTGGTTTAGGTATAGGTTATATATATATCTTATTCTGTTTATTAAGTATATATGAACATGAATAAGATTGCAATTAGGCAATTCACCCTTTTTTCTGTCGCATTCTTGTATAAGTTGCCAAACTTTTTATAAACAGAAGATTTTGCTTTACAAAATTAGGATCGAATACGTCGAAAACAGGCGTTTCCCCTTGTATTGTTATACTTTTTTAAGTATAATGTGGCACTTATAGATGCCGATGTTCTTCTCTGGCGCATTCATCATATTTATAATAGGAATAACGATTCTTTTCTCCCGCGCCGCATTTTCCGCGCGGTTTTCCTGCCGCCTGAAAGCAGGGTTTCCTGCGTCAAAAAGGAGCGGACTTCCCAATAGGGAAGTCCGCTCCTTTCTTTGCTGCAATGTTCAGTTCGCCTGCTTCATGCTCAGGCTGATGCGCTTTTTCTTCTCGTCCGCCTCCAGCACGACGACCTTGACCATATCGCCGAAATCCTCCAGCTGCGTTTTGACAAGCTCGGCGTAGCCGACATGGGCCTCCTTCGCGG
>OQVT01002755.1_pt1 | contig 11330 bp, 25 predicted proteins | sample 1691561 | NCBI WGS metagenome assembly OQVT01 (sample SAMN03418260, study PRJEB22391) | human gut metagenome | biome: human-gut; feature: organic feature; material: feces | host: Homo sapiens | place: Tanzania | collected 2013-01
AAGGGAAAGAGTATTCCAGGACGGGACGATTAGCGTTTATTTCCGGCCTGACAGGTGAGCCAGTTAGCGGAAACAATAAAGGCAGTGTGATTTTCGTAATGCGAAAACTGAAAGATGGTGAGAAGCAGCAAACCCACTACGTAAAAATCAGTGATATTTGTCCTTCTGTATTAAGCAAGCGAGTAAAGGCAAGGAGTATTTAATGAAGTTCGAATTTAAGGTTTTTGCGATCCTTATGACTATCCTGGTTTCGTGCGCGTTCTGTTCTTTTGCGGCGATGATGTTAATCCTTAAGCTGGCGGAGGTGTTATTTTGATGGAAGGTCGCGAAGTATGGCTTAATGACCACGGCTTGTGGTTACTGTATCGCGCTATGGTGTGCGATATAATAGAAAAGAACGGATGCATTAACGAGATTGATTGTGATCCGTGGGAGTTTTCCGGCGCTCTGGATATGAGTTTCGAGGAAGCGAAGCTGTATCCACTTGAGGCGTGGAGCGGAAAGATACTTGACGATCTTAATGAGTACCTCGCAATGAAATAGCACGAATTGCTAAAACTGCCCCGCGAAAGTGGGGCATAATCATTTCCAACGAAACGAACCAATCAGAGGAATTAGCAAATGAAAATTTTCAGCACGGCAGCACTTGAGATCGCACAGCAAGCAGCACGAGAAGCGGTTGAGCTTGGCACAAAGAACGGCGGCGATTTCGATTGGGGTATGGCTATGATCTGGCTGAAAATCGCGACAGGACACGCGCCAGTGTTCAAGTACGAGGAGCGCGGCATTCGCTCCATTGTTGCGGCGATGGAGGGGAAAGATGAAGGTTGAACAAGGCCGCGAGGCTGTTTGGCAACACGCCAAGGAAACCGGAATGGCTGACGATATAGCACGAATTGCTAAAGTTTTCGATCTGGCGGATGTTAGTATTATCGGCAACGGGAAAATGACTTACTTACACGAGAGGCCGAGAAAGGTTCATCGTGTGCCAGCAATCCCGACAAAAATCGACTTCAAAGAGGCAATGGCTAAGATTCGCGAGCCGAAAAAGTATTACAAAGGAGAAAAATAAAATCATGTGGCGCTTGTTTATCACCCCGTTACCCGTTATCATCGCCGTCGCAATTATGTACAAGATCGTAATGTAAGGAGTAAGAAATGGCATTAGCAAAAATCACCGACGAACAATTTAAGGCCGAGCGCGAAGCTGGCAAAACATACAAGCAGATCGCGCAGGAGTACGGCCTGAACGTTCGCAGCGTGGAACGGCGAGCGGCGCGGCTGGCGAAACAAGGCGAAACATCCACTATCGGCGCTCCTGGATTCGCGGTTGTTGGCGAGTCCAAACTGGTAGACTCAGAGGGAAACACAAAACTAACCTGGATTAAGACGCACAAAGACAAAGAGCAAATGGAAGCGGTAATGAAAGCGGCGGCGGAAGCTTTCGCAGAGGAAATCCCGCGAGAAATTCCAGTTGCAAAAATCGAACGAGAGTACACTGAAAGTCTTTGCCTATATCCGATCTTCGATATGCATATTGGCGCAATGGCTCACAAGCACGAAAGCGGTGAGAATTGGGATACGGCAACAGCCGAGCGTGTAATGAACAACTTCTTCGACTACGCGCTTGATTGCTCGCCTCACAGTGAAAAAGCTGTGCTCCTGATTGGTGGCGACATGCTTCACTCTGACGGCCTTGAGGCGGTAACGCCAGCAAGCGGACACGTTCTGGATCAGGATAGCCGTTACGCAAAACTGGTTTACGTCGCAATCCGAGCTACGCGCCGAGCTATTAACCTCATGCTCAAAAAACACGCAGAGGTTGAGGTTCAGATTATCGAAGGAAACCACGACCAATCCGGCATGATCTGGTTACGCGCTGCAATGGCGGCGGCGTATGAGGACGAGCCGCGAGTTTATGTTGACGTGTCGCCGCGAGTTGTTCACCATACACAGTATGGAAAAACGTTCTTGGCATATCATCACGGGCACACGGTACGCAAGCCGGAAACGTTAATGATGATGTGCGCTGCGGATTGGCGCGAGGACTTCGGGAAGTCAAAAACCATGTATGCACACGTCGGACACTGGCACCACCAGACCGTAACTGAAACCAGCCTGGGGATTGTCGAAGTTCATTCCACTATGGCGGCGAAAGATGCTTATGCGGCTCGCGGCGGCTGGCGTTCACGTCGACGCGCTGCGGTTATCATTTACGACAAGGAGCACGGCGAGATCGGGCGCTTTACTCACTATCCTGAAATGATGGAGTTTTGATTATGAAAGTTGAATGCATCCGAAACACTTCTAAAACAATGGCTTACTACGAGGGCTTTGTATATGAGGCCGAACCACTGCCTGGCGGAATGTACAAGATAAAAGACGGTGCAGGACAGCACATTATTGCACCGCTTAACGGTCATTACCTGGAGTTTTTGCCGATTAAATAGCGTTTAATATCATAACCTTATAAGGGGCTAGCGTTTGCTTGCCCCTTTTTTGTTGTTCTGTTTTTGCTCGCTGGCGGTTAATATACACGCAACGAAACTATTGACAACATACATAAGGAGATCACATTATGAGAGAATTTTTGAACGCAGTTACAACCGGAACTGGAGGTTCATCTATTACCGGAGCCGTAACGGGGCAAATGACAATAGCCGTTGCCAGCCTGGTTTTAATGGCGGCTTTCGGTATGTGGGGCGCTTATCTGCGCTGGAAGGATAGCAAGGCGCTACGAGATGCGCTTGATAATGGTGACATTGAGGAAGCAATCAAAATCAGGAGCAAATAATGAGCATTAAGGCGAGAGTTACAGCGGGAATTTTTGGCGCGGCTCTCGCTCTCACTTCCCCTCTTGTTGAGGAAATCGAGGGCGTAGAGTACCAGCCGTATAAAGACATTGCAGGAATCTGGACTGTGTGCGCTGGAATTACTGGATCGGATGTTATCCTTGGGAAAACCTACACTCAGAGAGAATGTGACGCGCTGTTGCAGAAGCATATCAGCGTAGCCGCTAAAGCGGTTGACAAGTCTGTGAAGGTTGAAATCCCTGATACCATGCGAGCGGCAATGTATAGCTTCACCTACAACGCCGGAACAGGAGCATTCAGAAAGTCAACCATGCTCAAGAAGATTAACCGTGGCGATCTCAAAGGCGCTTGCGGCGAGCTATGGAATTGGACTTACTTCACCAACCCAAAGACGGGGCGCAAAGAGAAGTCGAAAGGGCTTAAGAACAGGCGAGCCGTTGAATATAAATACTGCATGATGGAGTTGAAATAATGAAAAAGGTAATCATCGCGGTCGCGGTCGCGCTTTCTCTTTCTGGTTGTTCGGCTACGTCTGCCCTGAGCGGTTTAGTCGGCAGTAAGCCGGAAATCACAGCACAGGCCGGAGCCGAAAACGTAAAGCAGACCGTTGGACTGACGGCGAAGCAGGACACGAGCAGCAAGCAGGAATCATCATTCAAGGATTCGAATGTTGGCGCTGTTGATACGTCCAGCAAGAAAAAGGTTAGCACCTCAACCATTCAGGCAAACGAGATCAAGGCTGACACATTGCAGGTTGTCCAGGGTGGCGACAGCATGAAGGATTTAATGGCTCCAATCGTCATGGTTCTTTTTTATGCAGCCGGACTATTGACGGCTCGCGCATTCTACAAAAACAAAAAGGAGGCTTAAAGCCTCCTTTATTTTTATTCCAGCAATCTCACGTTGACCAATACAACCCCGTCCTCGTCGTGCAAGTTGTGCTCATTTGCTGGATTGGCTCGCATATCGCTATACAGGATCATGAGCAGCGCCGCTATCATTTCATCATGCGACACCGAATTTCTTGCGCAGTGCGCCGTAATCATAGTGATTAGATTTTGAACAGAATAATTCTTCATCGCTCAACTCGTCCAGATGAAACAGATCGTAGATGTATTTATTGCTTTCCCCTTCCAGGCTGTAAAGTTCGAATCCAAACGGCCTCTTGTGCGAGCCGTAGCACGTCACTACGCCCTTATCTATTCCAAGGTATCCCAACGTAGCCATTCGCGGAATAAACTCAAGAGAAACGCTTGAGGCGAATTTGCGGGGTGTAAACCCCGCCGCTCTCGCTAATCTCTCACACTCTTTGTGCTGGAACACGAACCGCGCTAAGTGCTGACGGTTAAACCATTCGTAACTCTCACAAAATTTGTATAGATCCAGCAGGAACATATTCACCTCATTAAATTATGTTCGGATTGACAAAAACACGGTTGTTTGTCATGCAAATATAATTCATTTCCTCAAGCTTAGGAAGTAACGAGTCCTCAAGGCGTTTCATAACTCCAGCCTGACCAACGAACGGACGAACCTTTCTGATTGACTCGTAAATTGCGCGAGCCGTAATTACTCCCTTGTTGCCTTTGCCGAGCTTGATAACTGAATCGATCACCTTGGCAAGCTCCGCATCCTGCCCCGCATGACCTGAGGCGTTCGCAGCGCTAATGTAGGTCTTGCTCAACTCCTGGAACATCACGAGCGCCTCTTGCATCGTGTCAACGTCAATCTCTCTTGATTTGGTTACGGTTCCGTTTACGTCCTGCCAGTTTCGGATCGTGTGAATAACTGAGGCGATTCGGATAACTTGTTTATCCATTTTGCCGAGCGCACCGCGCAGCATTGTGTGCGAATACTCGCCGCCGTCCGCCAACTTCGGCTCCATTTCCTGGCGAGCGATGTTCAATACGCGCATAGCAGAGCGGCTAACCTTAAGCGAAACACATTGTTCTGTCATGATGTTATGGATCAGCTTGTAATAGTCAGCTTTCAGAGCCGGATCAACTGGCGTATAAGTCGTATCGCCGTTTTCATCAACGAACTGTCGGCGACCGAGGAAGGATTCCTCGCGAACCAGCAAGAAACGCTCAGAAACACCGATACCACGCGCACCAGCTTCCATAATGCCGCTGATTGTTTCGTCCTGAGCAATTACAGACATGCAGCCAAGAGCCGTAAAACTCATGTTGTTGTCGGCGTTGGCGCGAGCAATGGAAACGTGGCCGCTATCCCATGCCTTAAGAACAAGTTCGCTGTTCGTCTTGCGCTCGCTGTTCGCGTAGGTAAGACCGAGCAAGCTGTTTATACTGGTTGCCTCGTCCGAGATTACCGCAAAGTTGCCCTGTTTGAAGTTGATTTTCGCCAGGCCTTCTGGCGTGGTATCGGAAACCGGAAACACGATGTCGCACAGCTTAGCGATCTTTTCCTCGTACTCCTCCTTTTCTTCATACAACGCAGCTAATTCGGTTCCTGAGCGCTCGCCTTTCAGTTCTTTCATGATCCCGTTGAGCTTGGCTTGTAGCTTTTTGCGCTCCTTCTTGCGCTGTTCGTTGATTCGCTCAACTTCCGCCACGATTGGCGCGATAGACATAGAGTTGATCGCAGATTTACCAGTTGACGGTGGCTGACTCGTTACAACGTAGAGCGCCGTAGGCTGATCGGTTCCGTGATATTCCACGGTAAAGCGTCCGAGCATTGCAGCAGACACGCAGCCGACGAAATGCATGTAGGCGGAAGATGCAGGGAACTGAACGGACTCCGCCAGGCTGCGAGACAGCTTTCCTACAACGTCAACGTCGTTACCGAGAGAGATAACAGGGTACTTGTCATTCCCTGTGTTAACGTCTTTGATATCACCCCAAAATCCTTGAGAACGCGCATACCCGTTAGCTTGGATTGCAACCTTAACAGGGTTCAAGCCCTGACTTTCGGCGGTAGCGATAATCTGTTGTGGTGATAATGTAGATTGCTCAAAAAACATCTTTAAGTCTCCTTTCTTGGTTGACCTGTATTATAGGTCAACCATATTACAGCCTTTTAGCAATTCGTGCTATTTGATCCGTTCAACTTTTACCAGAAGCCTACCGTCGACTATGCTGTGACACTCCAGCGTTTCAACGTCGAACCAGAGCGAGTTATGGAACGTGTGACCGATCAGCAGCTCACGCCCTCGCGCACGTTGCTGGTAAACAACATCGCCCTCTCTTAATGTTTTCACGTCAGAGAACACGATCTTGAACTGGTTAGCCAGCATGGTTTTCGGAATGTGCCTTGTGTAGTCTCTCATGAGTATTTAGCCTCGAACAGATAGCAGCCACCAGCAGAAAAACCAACCTCCTCTCGGTACAGCGTCCAGCGGTCGCCGTCCTCGTCGAACACGTAGCCAGCCACGCCGCCGAGAACTCGCCCTTGTTCGATCTGGTATCGCTTGCCAGCCTTGAATGTTTTCTTCGACGGGTTTTTGTGGTCTACCCAAGTGCATTTAATTGTCTTGCTTTTCACCTCGCGGAAGTCGTTAATATTTGCATCCTGCCACTTTGAGCCTTTTGCTAATTCGCGAACCTGGAATACTGACTCAAAAGATAAATCCTCAACATAGCGACCTTTCATTAATTTGTTGTCGGCATTGCGAATAACTTTCATTTTTTACTCCTGATATTTGAATAAGCGCTTAGCGCATGAATAAGTTTTTCTTTACTTCTCGCTGAAACCCTGAAACCTGAATATTCCGCGAACTTTTGCTTGGCGTCCTTTGCGGAAATTCTATCCTTATCAAGGGCTTGCATTAAGTCGTAGCAGATTTTACCCAAGCCTCTGGTTTTCATTTGTTCATCCACTTCTTATATTTGAACGCCTGGTTCATGGCTGACATAATACCCGCTTCTTTCAGATTGCTTGCTCGGTAAATTTCCTCGACATATTTATCGCCGTCGTACAGATATACGGAACCGCGAAATGTTTTCAGGCGTGGTTCTTTAACAGTTTCAACCAGAGCCAGGAAATCAACCTTCTTCATCATGTGAGCCATTTTATTATCCTCAATTCGTTTCGTTGAGATAATAATAGCGGATCTGAACGACCCGCTTTTAACAAAAAGTGCTATTTTGAATTAGCTAACCAGATCGCGGTTGCCAGGCCTCGCGGAGTCAGCGAGCGGATAAGTTTTGTCCGCGCAGACTTGCCGCCTAATTTCTTCCAGCCTGGATTGTCATTTCCAACCGGATCAACAGGAAGCACCTCAGGCATGCGGAAGCCGTTACCCGTCCAAAGGCAAGTACGCTTATTGTATGCGTCACTCGCTGGGATGATGTCAGGGAACGCTGGGTGAGCTTCATCCTTAATATGGATATATCCGCCGAAGTCGCACGGATGGAATGTATGATCCGGTTTCCTCCATAAGGTATTCAGCTTGCCTACAGGGTTTTCGATCATGTACGGAACGTTGAACCAATCCGCAATGTTCGCAGCGATGCGGCACGTTCTCGCGGCCTCCTCCTGAAATCTTGGGTTCAGTTCTCGCTTTCTCGCCCAATGCCTGGAGCCGGAGTTAGCTAGGTCTGTGCATGGAGGGAAAGCCATAATGAAATCTGGCTTGCCGTAAAACTCATGACGCGCGCGAAACTCAAAGTCGCTATCTATCCAGGCGTTAACGTATTCGATGTTGGGATGTTGAATCCTTACATCCTGATAGGTTCCGTGATCGCCCTGGTCGGCATTGAAACAGATTACTTTGTAACCATCCTTCGCCCACGGTAAAGCAGCATAGCCGGAGCCGTCGAACATTGAGAAAATTAAACCTTTCATATTCACCTCAGAACGGGAAGCAGCGAGGGCAAGCCGGATCGAACTCGCAACCGCAATCGTTAACAATCATCGTTGGATCTGCGAAAGCCGCACCGCTTTCCATATCCATATCCATATCACCAAGAGCCTCGTCGAGAGTCTTGAGCTTGTAGGCCACTTCAAGCGCGGCCTCTTTATTCAGTCCTGCTTCTTCTGCCATTTGCAGACGCGCAAAGAATGCATCCTGTACCATCGTTTCACCTCCAACCAATCAGGCATGCCAAGATTCGATGAAAAAGCTTGCATGTTCCAGCGATGCGATCAATTCCTCTTTGTTGACAACGCTTGTTTTGTGATCGCCCTGCATGAGGTATGCATCCTTTCCGACATTGACGATTCTGATCTTGCTACTCCTTGACATGCTGTTCATGTTAAGGATTACTCTGTGGTTGTAGTCAAGTGTAGCGATGATGCGAGCGGTTTTGATTTTCATGTTGTTTCTCCTCAGTTCGTTTGTGTGGGTCTACTATACCAGTTCGCCCCAGGTTAGTTTTAGCAAAAAGTGCTATCAGTTGAAATATGAGTGGCGAGGTGCTCGTTTGCCGTCGCCGCCGTAGTGGTCATTGGCGACCGGAATCATCCAGGCGTTAGCGAGAATTAGCAGTTTCAAAAATCGCCCCCTTAATGATCTTGATCGCGTCAACCAACTCTTGCTCGTTGTGGATGATAGCAGGAAGCAACGCCCAGGTTGCCTCGTTCAGCGTCTTGATCTTGCCCTTGATAAGAATGCTTCCTTTCTTTTCCCAATTGCAGATCAGGCGATCGGTGCGCATGTCGTACAGGTTGAACAGGTAACGACCAGCGCCGCTAACGTAAATCTTCATGCCGTTGTTGCGGCAGAATTGGCGTAATTCTTTTGTCACTTTCATTAATTGCTCTCCCATACGGTTACAGGTTTCATCACTTCCAACACGATCTTGAAGTCTTGCATCACTGTTGGTCGCTTAACGAGATCCTCATAGGTTGAAGTTGCGATTGCCCCGCTGTCGCCCTGGTAGGCTACCGAAACTTTGCTGTCGTGACGGCTCCGCATGATTACGCGATAGATGTTCTTGATCATTTACAAAACCTCCATTTCAATAACAGATCCGTAATCAGCCCATCCGGTAGCGCCGTTATCAATTTCAACCTCCCTTGCTTTCGCGTCCTCCTCGTTGAGGTATACCGAATCAACAAGATCGCCGTCGTAGTAAGTGCAAGCCATAACTACATAAACTTTCATTTTTTCTTCTCCTCAATTGCCTTGTCAATTTTGCGCTTTATCCCGTCCGTGCTGAGTTGGCGGTTAATGCGTCGCCCGAACTGATCGCGCTTCTCCAGGTAGACGCAGTATATCGCCAGACCGCAACTATACCGGATGCGGGAGTATTCCCGATCGCCAATCCAAACGAAATCTAACTCTGTGCCTTTGTCGTTAATCATTTTCCGCTCCAGCGCTCGTCTGCCTGAATAGTCCACATTTCGCTAATGAAGTCCTCTTTGCGGCGGCACTTCAACGCCTTTTCGAATCGCTCCAGTGGAAGTCCGCAGTCGCGCAGATAGTTCTTGGCATGCTTCATGGTGAAGGTGATGCAAGCATATTCCGCATAGCTCGCCGCCTGTGCAATGCTGTGTGCTTTCATGGTTCAATCCTCAATCTCGTTTTGTTGAGGCAATGATAGCGCATCGCCTCTGATTGGTTTTAACAAAAAGTGCTATTTAGAAGCACTGAGGGCAAGAGCTTGCGATGAACTTGATCACGTTGCGCAGTTGGCGCTCGTCGAAGATAGTCGCTGGCAATTCCTCTTTCACATCCTGGCGCAGATAGACATTGCCATGCCAGGTGAAGGAGCCATCTTCATTCACGCGGTAGGTACACATCCACTCGCAGTCGTTGTCAGCCTCCCAAATCGCCAGGAATTCACCTTCACCAAAGTCCTCAACAGTAACGTCCAGGCCGCGCTTCTTAGCAAAGTTGATGGTGGTTTTGCTGATGTTCATTTCTAAATCCTCATGTTCGTTTCGATGAATGTATTATGCCAAACACCGATCAGGGAGTTTTAGCAAAAAGTGCTATTCTTCCGGTAGCTGTGCAATTTGATGATTGTTTGACCACTTTTATGATCAGATTGTTCATGCGTGACACGTCGTGATTGAATCTGAGGATTGTTGATTAAATTTGATTGGATTTGATTGTGAGAATCACCAGGGGTTCGCCAGTGCTCAATTTCGCTCACCGAAAACTCTCATTGCTCTCTTTTGTTCTCGGCGTTATCAGAAATCAATTCCGCACTTTGAGACAACGTTATACTACAAAAAACTACAGCGGAATCACCTATATAATAATAATAAAATCAATAGGTTATGTTATATATATTAATTATTTTATTTTATTGTATTCATTGTTCTATGCATATAGGGGTATGCTTGCTAGTTTGGTTTAGATGGTATTGGTTAATATTTATACGCGCACTAAATCATATTAATGGCTTCCATTCAGTGTTAACTTGGCCTATGCTCCATCCAGGCTGGTGCGTCGTCATTGGGTGGATGTATGTGTATATATCTCTATTTTGCGGCCTAAATACGGATACATTGGTTACAAAAGCAGAACAGCAACCAAATCAGTTACTTAAGTCCCGTTTTTGTGATGGAGCCAGAAAAACTACAACCAATCGCAAAAAAAAGACATTGACACGGGAGCCTGGCAGTTATACCATGCAGCCAACGAGTCAACGATAGGAGGTACGAATGGCACGAATCGAAAAGAACGCATTCTGTGACAAGCTGCGGCAGTATGCCGTTGAACTGGCGGAGGGCAAGCACCCCCAAGGCGTGGCGGTGACATACCAGATGATTGTTGAGCTATTCGACATGGATTTTAGCAAGGCAGACAAGATTAACCCGTCATACATTCGATCCATAATGTCGCGGGTTCCAGAGCTTAAGGCGGCTGGACGGTTGAGTATTAAGCCTTGTGTGCATGACGAGTACGGCAAATACTTTGCTATCACTGTCGACACGAGCGTAAAGCGTCGCGTGATTTCCGGTGACGAGATCGACCAGGTGAAAGCAAAAGCTGTTGCTAAATTCGCCAACAAGATTGTCGGATGCATGCCAAACGTGATGCACCTGGAAGGTGAAGCGCGAGAGGGTGCGCTCGAAGGAATCCGACTTTACCAGAACATGATCCGTGAAATGATGGAGGGTGAATAATGAACCAGAACGAAATGCGCGAGATTGCAAAAACCATTGCGGCAAAACTTGAGAGCATGCAAATCAACCCTAACTCCAGGGGCTGGGACTTGATTGTCGCTGAGGTTGTCAATCTGCGTAAACCTCGCGTAGCCCTGGTATCCGGCGACATGGAACGAGAATACGTTGTAGGATCGCCTGAGCTAGACACAGCTATGTCGATTCTTGTTCGAAATCGGGAGGAGTTCACAGTAAAGCCAGTAACCCCTGATTGGTTGAAATAGCACAAATTGCTAAAACGGCGGGGCGCGACCCCGCTATAATGCACACATCGAAACAACAGAGGAAATCAACATGGTAACTTACGTACTGCTGGCGGTAATCGGCGCTGGTCACAATGGAACGGCAATGGTGAGCGCTGAGTTCAACGGAGAACGCGCTTGCGAGAACGCCGCTAACATGCTTGCGTTGCAGCTTGAACGCCAGATCCGGTATGACGAG
>OQVT01002756.1_pt1 | contig 11329 bp, 4 predicted proteins | sample 1691561 | NCBI WGS metagenome assembly OQVT01 (sample SAMN03418260, study PRJEB22391) | human gut metagenome | biome: human-gut; feature: organic feature; material: feces | host: Homo sapiens | place: Tanzania | collected 2013-01
AACGTCCAATGTTTTTTCAAAAACGTCCAATGTTTTTTTTAAAACAACGGTATGTATGTTTTAAAATGCCGCTATGAATAAAATCATTTAAAACAGTGTTATAACACCATTTTAATGCTGTTATAACAGTGTTAAAACAGCATTTTTTGAAAGATGCTTGGAATTAAAATTGGCAGTTTTCCTGAAAACATTAACTTTGTGGAAAAATAACAATCTATGCAACAGTATTTGGATTTATTGAACAAGGTCTTGTCGGAAGGTGTCAGGAAAGACGACCGGACAGGGACAGGAACGATTAGTATATTTGGACATCAGATGCGATTTAACATGGAAGAGGGATTCCCTTTGCTTACGACAAAGAAGCTCCATCTTAAATCCATTATATATGAATTGTTATGGTTCTTGAAAGGAGACACGAATGTGAAGTACCTGCAAGACCACGGTGTCAGCATTTGGAATGAATGGGCGGATGCCGATGGCGGTTTGGGACATATTTATGGCTACCAATGGCGTTCATGGCCCGACTACAAAGGCGGTTCCATCGACCAAATCAGTGAAGCAGTGGACACCATCCGCAACAACCCCGATTCCCGGCGCATTATCGTGAGCGCATGGAACGTGGGAGACTTGGACAATATGAATTTGCCGCCGTGCCACGCTTTTTTCCAGTTCTATGTGGCAAATGGCAGGTTGAGCCTCCAGATGTACCAGCGGAGTGCGGATATATTTTTAGGCGTGCCTTTCAACATCGCCTCTTATGCCCTGTTGCTCCAGATGATGGCACAGGTGACCGGCTTGAAGGCAGGTGATTTTGTCCACACTTTGGGCGATGCACATATTTACCTGAACCATTTGGATCAGGTGAAGTTGCAATTGACCCGTGACCCACGCCCTTTGCCAAAGATGGAGATTAACCCGGAGGTGAAGGACATATTGGATTTCAAATACGAAGATTTCAAACTGGTGGGCTATGATCCGCATCCGCATATTGCGGGAGCCGTAGCTGTCTGAAAAGAAGAAAGGGAAAAAGATGAGCAAAGTATCCATTATCGTAGCCGTGTCAGACAATGGCGCCATCGGAATCGAACAGCGGTTGCCGTGGCGTCTTTCAGCCGACTTGAAACATTTCAAGGCATTGACCGTGGGACATACAGTCATCATGGGAAGGAACACGTTCGAGTCATTGCCGAACGGACCGTTGCCCAACCGTAAGAATATCGTGCTCTCCTCCCGTAAAGGTTTGGAAGTGCCCGGTTGCACCCTGTGTTCTTCTTTGCCGGAAGCGTTGGCGGAGTGTGCGGAAGAAGCGGAAGTGTTTATCATCGGCGGGGCGACCGTCTATCGCCAAGCCTTGTCAAAGGCGGACAAACTCTATTTGACCCGCGTGCACCACACCTTCGAATCCGCCGATACCTTTTTCCCCGAAGTGGATTGGTCGGAATGGGAGGAAGAGGGAAAAGAAGACTTTTTGCCAGACGAAAAGAACGAATACCCTTATACCTTCTATACATATAGAAGAAAGGAATAAGGGGTTAGCTTATTTTAACGGGTACTTTGCAGCTTTTGGCTCTTCAGTTCAGTCTATACCTATATATTATAGATATTCAAGGAAAATAATCCCGATAGAGCAAAAGTAGGATTTGCCCGGGTATGGTTACATTCTTTAATAAATAGGTAGGATATGAAATATAGAGTTTTATTTATAGCTATGTGCTTGATTCCTGTTTTAGCTATGTTTTCATATTGTGGCTTACAGGCGGACAATTCCGTGAAATCTAATATAAAGTGGAATAGTATGGTGAACGAAAAGAGTGCCCCGCAAGTCATCTACAAGTTGGTGGATGAGATGCAGAAAGAGTTAGAGAAGAACAGCGACCGCTTCCCCGAACTGATGAAGGAGATGGAAAACTACACTTCCCAAGTGAAAGACCCGGCAGTCAAAGCATTCTTCCATTCGTTGATAGCTGAAATGTATTCCACTTACTACCAAAATAACGAATGGACCATCCGGCAAAGGACGCAGTTGGCAGACTTTATCCCCGAAGATATCCGGGAGTGGAGCGCCAACCTGTTTGTGGACAAAATCGGGCAGGAGGTGAAATCCTCTTTGGAGCCAGTCGAAGCGTTGCAGCAGACGAGCGTGGAGAGCTATAAGAAGATAATGGATTTGCGGACCGATTCAAGGGAGTTGCGTCCTACTTTATATGACTTCCTGTTGGATCGTGCCATCCGCTTGGATGACCGCAATGCGGAAACTTACTACCAACAGTGGATAGCTTTCCGTAAGACACAGCCCAACAAGAAGGCGGCGTTGATGGTGATATTGGCTTACCTCGAAGAGTCCTTGCAGATGGGCACGCCTTCCAAGAACCTCGCTTATCAGCAGGCGTTGGATTCTTTGTCGCTGGAATATACAGACAAGGAGTGCCGTTTGGAATTGGCATTGGCAAAACTGAGACTATTGCAATCGGGCAGCAACGTTGGTTATTACCGAAACCTGCCGGATGGAAAGGAGAAAGAGAGATTAAGTACCATCCATGCGTTTGTAAGCCAGTGCGTGGCTGACTTTGGCAAAACAGGCAGAGCCAGCCAGTTCTACCGGGTGCAAACGGATATGGAGAATCCGTATGTCTCTGTCCGGACGGACAATAATGTCTATCCCGGCAAGAAATTGGCTTTGAAGTTGACTTACCGGAACCTTCCCCATGTCAAGGTCTCTATCTATAAGAACAGGGAGTATCCGGAATCCGTCATGCACCAGAGCAAACCCAAATTGGGGGAATTGGTCAGCACCACGAATGTGCAATTGCCCGTGGCAGAGCCCTTCTTGGCGAAAGATACCATCGTCGAGATCCCGGTGGAAAAGAGCGGACTCTATTATTATAAGGTGGAAGGAGATGACAAGATTTCCGTTTCCGGCACATTCAGCGTAAGCCGCTTGGCAGCCATTGTCCGTCCGACAAACGACAAACGGAGCGAAGTGTTGGTGACCGATTATCATTCCGGCAAGCCGATAGCGGAAGCGATTGTCATCTGCTATGGAGGCTACAACCGCAGTTATGTCCCGGAATTGGTGGGGAAAGTGGTGACCGACAAACAGGGAATCGCCAAGATTGATTTTGGCGACCCTTATAAAGTCAGATCCGTCCGTCCGCTTATGGAGGGAGATACGGCTTCCTTGCCGACATACGTCCGAACCTCTTACCGCAGCGAAAGAGAGAAACAGATAGCTGCCGTTTCAATCTTTACGGACCGTGCCATCTACCGTCCCGGACAGACCGTCTGCTTCAAAGGTATATTGTATGCCGATGATGAGAAGCAGACCTTCGTGAAGGCAGGAGAGGAGTATTCCGTGTCGCTTCGTGATGCCAACAATAAGGAGATTGTCCGGAAGACGTTCAAGACAAATGAATTCGGGTCGTTCCAAGGCGAGTTTACTTTGCCGACCTCATCCTTGACCGGAACATATAGCCTCTCATCCGCCTTTGGCAACCGTTCGTTCCGGGTGGAAGAGTATAAACGCCCGACGTATGAGGTGTCGGTGGATCGCGTCAAAGAGATTGTCTCCTTTGGTGAAAAGATGGCATTGACGGGAAAAGCCGTTGCCTATTCCGGTGTGCCTTTATCTTCCGGCAAAGCCAAATGGTCTATCCGGACAGCACCTGTGTGGTGGGCACGTTATTATATGCCATTGGATTGGGACAACCGCTTGGAAGCATCCGGAGTGGCTGAAGTGCGTGAAGATGGGACTTTCCAAATCGACTTCGTCCCGGTACGCCCGGAAAGCGATAAGCCGTGTGTCGTGCTGAATTATCAATTGGATGTCACCCTGACCGACAGCAAAGGGGAGACGCAGGAAACCAGCACTACTTTTGCCGTAGGCGACACTCGCATGCTGCTTTCGGTGGATGTGGCAAGCCAAATGGAGAAAGAGAAATCCAAAGTGGTTGTCACAGCGATGACACTGAACGGGGAGAAGATAAATGCGAAAGGAGAATACAAACTATACACCTTGAAACCGAAGGGAGGGAAAACCCGTGTGGAAAGGGAACAATATGAGACGGGAGAAATGGTGCTTTCCGGTTCCTTTGTGTCGGAACAACCGATAAACAAGGAACGGTTCGCCTCATTGCCTTCCAACCGCTACCGTTTAGTCGTGTCCGGCAAAGACGATAGGGGAAATCCGACGGAAGCGGAACGGGACTTTGTCTTATATAGCATGAAGGACCAGCGTCCGCCGATAGAAACCGATTGCTGGATGCCGCAATCCCATTTGGAATTGGCACCGGGAGAGACTGGCAACCTCCTTTTTGGTACGACCCACGAAGCGATCTACCTCCTGTATGAACTCTTCTCACAGGAAGGAAAGGTGTTGCGCCGCGAGGTGGTGCGGATGGGGAAAGCAAACCGTTCCTTCCCAGTCCGCTTTGAAGAGGCGTATGGTGATGGCGTCACGTTGTCCTTTACCTACATCTTGGATGGCAGGTTGATTGCCGAAGAGGCTACTGTCACCCGCAAGCAGCCGGATCGTAAGCTGACAATCATCCCGACAACCTTCAGGGACCATTTGTTGCCCGGCAGCATGGAGACATGGAAGTTCCGTTTGGTGCAACCCGATTCGACCGCAGCCAAAGCAGAGGTGTTGGCAGGAATGTATGACCTCTCCTTGGATGCTATTGCTTCCCATTATTGGCGTTTCTATCCGGCACACCATTATTCGCTCTGGACGGAGAGGTTCCATGCCGGACAAACATTTGATTCTTCCAATGGAAGCTCTTCAAAAAGGAGAGAATCGATACCATCTTATTCCTATCATTACGACAACCTATACGGGGCTTGGTTTGATATGTTGAGTTGGTCTTCCCCGTGGAAGAAGGAATATGTAATGCAAGAGAGCCGACCCATGATGAGAAGTGCTTCTGTAAATATGAAGGCACTTTCGGATGATGGTTTCGTCGAAGAGTCAGCAGAGGGAGCATCGCTTTTGCTTGCCGATGAGGAGGCTTCTGTAACTGAAGACAAGGCGGAAGCATCTTCTGCCACGGAAGGGAAACCGGCAGAGTCTGCCTCTTTGCGTAAAGATTTTGCGGAAACAGCCTTCTTTTATCCTCTGCTGAAAACAGACGACAAAGGTGAAGTCTCTTTCGACTTTACCTTGCCGGAGAGTAATACGACATGGAAGTTGCAATTGTTGGCACACACAGAAGGGTTGAAATATGGTTATTGGTCGAAAGAGGTGGTATCAAGCAAACCGATCATGGTACAACCCAACTTGCCCCGCTTCTTGAGGGAAGGAGACCAAATGACCCTCTCCGCCCAGTTGTCGAACCAGTCGGGAAAGGAGATAAAGGGAAAGGTCGCATTGGAATTGTTCGTCCCGGAAGATGAAAGCATCCTTTATCGGGCGGAAAAGCCATTTACCTCTGCGTCCAACAACACCGAAACAGTCCATTGGGTTGTCCCGGTAGCGGAATGGTCGCGCTATGGCGTTTTAGGTTGCCGTATCGTAGCAACCACTTCGGAAGGGAATGACGGGGAACAGCACCTCTTGCCGATATTGTCCAAGCAGATTATGGTGACGGAGAGCATACCATTCTACTTGATGGATGAAAAGGAGAAGAGTATCCAATTGCCTTCACAAGCAGTAGAGAATCCATATCGGGTAACTCTTGAACTGACAGCCAATCCAGTTTGGTATGCCGTGCAAGCATTGGCTACATTGGATATTATCGAAAATGAAGATTTAGTTAGCCTGTTGGCAGTCTATTATAGCAATAGCTTGTCCCAGCATATCGCCCAGAGCCATCCGAGGATAAAGAAAATCGTGGACAAATGGAAAGCGGAGGGATCCAATAGCGAAACCCTGTTGTCCAACTTGGAGAAGAACAGCGAATTGAAGAGCGTCTTGTTGGAAGAGACGCCGTGGGTGATGGAGGCAAAGAATGAGACAGAACAGAAACAACGTTTGCAGCTGCTGTTCGATATAAACCGTGCCGGCAACTTGAAGCGTGAGGTATTGGAGAAGCTTCAGAAACGCCAGTTGGATGATGGCGGTTGGGGCTGGATGCCGGGAATGAGGAGCAGCCTTTACATGACCATACAGGTGTTGGACGCAATGGCTCGCCTGGTGGATTTGCAAGCTGTGGAATATGGCGAAACCGAGAAACTGATGCAGATGAAAGCCTTGGCATACGTGGATCGCACCATACAGAAGGAATACGAACTGGATGTGGCACTTCGTGGTTCGGATTACACTCCTTCCGAGTCTGAATTATATGCCCTTTTGGTGCGGAGCTGCTATCGTGATGTCCCGGAAGCCGGCAACTCCCATGAAGCATACAAATATTATGCAGACAGAGCGGCAGCCCGTTGGAAAGAGTATGGATTGTCCGGTAGGGCGATGGTTGCCAAACTGATGTGGAAGAATGGAAACCGGAAATTGGCAAAGACCATCTTGGATTGGTTTAAGCAAACTGCCACGGTGGACAGTGAGAAGGGAATGTATTGGGCGAACAATCGTCCTCTCTTTGCCGGTTCAATGATGCCTTTGGAAACCCATTGCTTGATTATGTCCCTCTTCGCCGATATGCAAACCGATATTCGGCAGATGAACCAGATGAAGCAGTGGCTGATAGGACAGAAGCGGACTCAGAATTGGGAATCGGCAGGAGCCTCCATCGATGCCATTTATGCGTTGCTGTTGGCAGGTGATTCTTGGATTGAGAAGGATAACAGTTGCCAGGTTACATGGAATGGGAATAGTTGGCGTTCGGATGAGGGAGAAACGGCTACCGGCTATTTGAAGGTGTCGCTCTCCAACGACCAGTTGAAGCAGAGCCAGCAACGCCAAGTGCGAATCCGGAAAGAGGGAGACGCTCCGGCTTGGGGTGCGGTTTATACGCAATACTTTGCCCCGTTGAGTTCCATTGAAAAGGACAAAGGCGTGATGAACGTGGAGAAGAAACTCTTTGTAGAGAAGAAAGAAGGATCAGAACGGCAGATGGTGCAGGTGACAGAGAACCAGTCTTTGCATGTAGGCGACAGGGCTGTGGTGCGTTTGACGATTCGTTCGGACAGGGCTATGGATTATGTATTCCTGAAAGACCTCCGGTCGGCTTGCATGGAACCGGTAAATCAGTTGTCCCGTACCGAGTGCAGGGAAGGTATTTGGTATTATCAGGCGGCACGTGATTTGTCGGAGAATATCTATATCGAACATCTCCCCGAAGGAACATTCGTATTGGAGTATCCAGTCTACATTTCCCGGACAGGAAAATACACCGGAGGCATCAGCACTATCCAATGCCTTTATGCGCCGGAATTCATTAGCCGGACGGAAGGGATGGTGATTGAGGTGTGTCAGAATTAGCAAAATGCAAGGCACTTAGGATGAGACCGACAGGAGTTTACTGATGTAAATGACTGAGGTCGAATTCCGAAAGTGACGCAGCCGTTTGCAATTATGACACACCGCCTGTTATATAAGGTAGTAGCGATTATTTGTTTCTCTTCTGTTCAGCCTGCGATTGGATTAACTCCACATCGTCGAAATAGTTGATTCGCATAGCCTTGCGGACATCTTCCAAAGTAGCGGCAGCTGTTTCCCTTGCTATTTCGCTACCACGTTTCAACATCTGGTAAACGCCAGGGATATCTTGTTCAAACTGCTTTCTTCTTTCACGGATAGGTTCCAACTCTTCTTGCAGGATAGCGTTCAAGAACTTCTTCACCTTGACATCTCCTAAGCCACCCCGTCTGTAGTGAGCTTTCACTTCTTCCAAGTTGTTATATTCAGGAAGGTACTTGGCAAAGTCCTCGTCTTTGCAGAAAGCATCCAAATAGGTAAATACCGTGTTTCCTTCCACTTTGCCCGGATCTTCGATGCGAAGGTGGTCTGGGTCGGTAAACATGCTCATGACACGTTTCTTGATATCCTGTGCGGAGTCGGACAGATAGATGCAATTGCCTAATGATTTGCTCATCTTAGCCTTTCCATCTGTACCCGGCAAACGCAAACAAGCTGAATTGTTAGGCAACAGGATAGAAGGTTCAACCAACACTTCCCCGTAAGTGGAGTTGAAGCGGCGGACGATTTCCCTTGCCTGTTCCAACATCGGTTCTTGGTCTTCACCGGCAGGAACCGTAGTGGCCTTGAATGCTGTGATGTCTGAAGCCTGGCTGATTGGATAGGTAAAGAAGCCCACAGGAATGCTGGTTTCAAAGTTTCTCATCTGAATCTCTGTCTTGACAGTCGGGTTACGTTGCAAACGGGAAACGGTAACCAAGTTCATGTAATAGAAAGATAGCTCGCATAATTCCGGAACTTGTGATTGGATGAAAATCGTGCTCTTCTCCGGGTCAAGACCACAAGAAAGATAATCCAAAGCTACCTCGATGATGTTCTGACGAACCTTTTCAGGGTTGTCTGCATTATCTGTCAAAGCTTGGGCATCAGCAATCATGATATATATCTTGTCAAATTCACCAGAGTTCTGCAATTCAACGCGCCTCTTGAGTGAACCAACGTAATGCCCTAAATGTAAACGTCCAGTAGGACGGTCTCCAGTAAGAATAATTTTACTCATATCTTTATTTGTTATGAAACAGAAGTGACTCTGTTTGTCTAATTAAGTGTTTATTCCAGCAGTGTTTTGATAAATTGGTCTTTCTCCAATAACCCCAACTTGCCTTGTTTTGTTGAAATTGCGTCAAAGGTACAAACTTTATCTGGTTTTTACTCAGGTTTGCAAATAAGAAATAGTACAGGAGCACAAGAATGCAAGCCTGTTGGGTGATATTTTACTAATACAGGCATAGCTAAAAGGGGCTGCACCCAAACATTCGTTTGTATACAGCCCCTTGAGGTATGTCAGAATTAGTAAAAAGCAAGGCGTGTTTTGCCTTTCTTTTTTCAGATGTTGGCGATAGAGATGATGTCGGCAAAAACACCTGCTGCCGTAACATCTGCCCCTGCACCATATCCTTTGATAATCATCGGATACTCATGATACCTTTCCGTGGAGATCATGATGATGTTGTTGCTACCTTCGAGTTCGAAAAATGGGTGATGGCTGTCTACGGCTTTCAGACCCACTTCACATTCCCCGTTTTCCATTTTGGCAACAAACCTCAACCGCATATCTTTTGCCTCGATTTCCTTACGTTCCTTCTCGAAATCGGCATCCAATTCAGGAATGCGTTTCCAGAACTCCTCCAATGAACCAGAGAAGTATTCGTCAGGAATGAAAAGCTTTTTCTTGACATCCGATTGCTCCACACGGTAGCCCGCTTCCCTTGCCAATATCACCAGTTTGCGGATGACGTCTTTCCCGCTCAGGTCGATGCGGGGATCCGGTTCGGAATAACCCGCCTCCCTTGCCATGCGAATCGCCTTGCTTAAAGGGATATCGGCACTGATGGTATTGAAGATGAAGTTCAATGTGCCGGAAAGTACGGCTTCCAGTTTCAATATATGGTCACCACTGTTGATTAAATCATTCATGGTGTTTATAATCGGCAGTCCTGCCCCGACATTCGTCTCAAACAAGAACTTGATGCAACGGTGGCGGGCTGTCTCCTTTAGCAACAGGTAATTGTCATAGGCGGAAGAGGCAGCCACTTTGTTGGCAGCCACGACCGAAACATTGCCGTCCATTAATTTACGGTACATTGCCGCTACCTCCTCACTGGCGGTGCAATCGACAAACACGGCATTGTATATGTTCATGTCCAAGATATGATCACATAGTTTGGCAGGGTCACTGTCTATACCTTCTTCCTGTAACTCTTGCTTGTAATTGTCCAATTGGATGCCCCCACGGTTGAATACCGCCTTTTTAGAGTTGGCAATGCCCACGATATTGAGCTTCAACCCGTTTTGAGTCATCAATTTGGGCTGTTGTGAGCGGATTTGCTGCAAGAGGTTGCTCCCGACGGTTCCTATGCCTGCCACAAACAAGTTAAGTACTTTATACTCGGATAGAAAAAAGGAGTCGTGGATGGAGTTCAACGCTTTCCGCAAATTCTCCTTCTGGATAACGAAAGAGATGTTTGTCTCGGATGCGCCCTGCGAACAAGCTTTCACGCTGATACCGGCACTGCCCAATGTCCCGAACAACTTTCCTGCGATGCCCGGCGTATGCTTCATGTTTTCGCCTACGATGGCAACAGTAGCCAACCCCTTCTCCGCCACGGTGTCGTTCATGTCTCCTTGCCCACGTTCCATGGCAAACTCTTCGTCCAACACTTTCACTGCCAAATCCGCATCTGCATTCTTGACTGCAAAAGTGGTGTTGTTCTCGGAACTTGCCTGAGCCACCATGAATACGCTGATGCCATTCTTTGCCAATGTCTTGAAGATTCGGTAGTTGACACCAATGACACCGACCATACCCAAACCTTGAACGGTAATCAAACAGGTATCGTTGATGGAAGAGATACCCTTGATTAACGCCTTTCCTGTCGTTTTCTCTTTTTCTCGGGAAATGTAGGTGCCCGGAGCTTCAGGATTGAACGTATTCAGGATACGGATAGGTATGTTCTTATGATAGACCGGATAGATGGTAGGCGGATAAATTACTTTGGCACCGAAGTTACATAGCTCCATTGCTTCGGTGAAGCTAAGACGGTCGATGACGTATGCAGAGCTGATGACACGCGGGTCGGCTGTCATGAAGCCGTCAACGTCTGTCCAGATTTCCAAGATGGAAGCATCCAAAGCAGTCGCCAAAATAGAAGCCGTATAGTCTGAACCGCCTCTGCCCAAATTGGTAACTTCCCCATTGTCTTTGCTGCTGGAGATAAATCCAGGTACCAACGCAACTTTAGGAAGCACGCTGAATGTCTCTTTTATCAATTGATTAGTCAGTTCAAAGTCCACGATATGGCGGTTGAACTGTTTGACAGTCTTTATGAATTTGCGGGAATCATATAATTGGGCATCACGGATGACATGGGATATGATAAGGGAGGATAACCTTTCCCCATAGCTGACGATGGCATCCGAAGTCTTGGGAGACAAATCATTGATAAGGAAAACGCCCCTAAAGATGTTCCCTAATTCATCCAATAATCCCATTGCACGGATTTGCACACTCCGGCGAACCTCTTTATCGGGAATGACCCCTTCTATAACGTCCAAATGACGTGCAATAATACCAGACAATTCCTTTTCGTATGCGATATCTCCGTTAGCCGCCAAAGCAGAAGTTTGCAACAGTTTATCGGTTAATCCACCTAAGGCAGAAACAACTACGATGACCGGTTCGTCTATTCCTTCAACAATTTTTTTTACATTTAATATGCTTTCAACGGTACCAACAGATGTACC
>OQVT01002758.1_pt1 | contig 11325 bp, 6 predicted proteins | sample 1691561 | NCBI WGS metagenome assembly OQVT01 (sample SAMN03418260, study PRJEB22391) | human gut metagenome | biome: human-gut; feature: organic feature; material: feces | host: Homo sapiens | place: Tanzania | collected 2013-01
AGCTTGAGCATGACACACATCGCCACAAGCGTGACAACCGCAACAATCTTTTTTAAGAAGATTTGGTTTCAATAAAACAGATTCTTCTTTTCCTACTATATTCTCAAGTCCGCCCAGAAGTTCCAGACCAATCTCAAGATTCTCATAAACAATTTCTTCCCTGTAAGAATTACAGGGAAGAAGAATAACTTTGCTTTTTTTATTCATGCTTATCCTCATTTAATGCCAGAATCGCAGGAGTCTCCAAGATCTGTTTCACGGATAGCTTTACGAACCGGAAGCACACATGCCGGAACTACAGACAGAAAATCTACTCCCATTTCCAGAAATTTTTTCGTCAGTGCAGTGTCTGCCGCAATCTCACCACAGATACCAGCCTTTCGCTGCTCCTGATGTGCAGCATCCACGACTATACAGATCATACGGAGAATTGCAGGATGATGATCGTTATACTTGTCTTTCAAAAGCGGATTCTGACGATCCATTGCAAGCGTATACTGCGTCAGGTCATTCGTTCCCAGGCTCAGAAAATCAACTCTTTTCGCCAGTTCACGGCTGATCATTACTGCAGCAGGCGAAATGAAAAATAGAGTAGCTTTCCGTTTACAAGAAGAATACCAGAAAGATGATTCTGATAGAGAATGGATTGAAAAACAATGAACAAGACAATAGCCATCGTGGAGAGCGAAAAGTCAAAAGCGTACAAAAACGCCTTTTACCATATGTATGTCTGCCCAACCTCTGCCCATTGGGGCTTCCGGTATGAGTATAGACGTTACAGAGATAACACTTTTATCTTGAAAACCACTTTGTTTGGCTGGTAAAGTATGATTTTATGGACTGATTTAACATTATTAAATATAAATAAGTCAAAGAAATCTACTTTTACGTAATTTTTCTCGCTAAAAAGTTTGTATTCTCAATGATTATTTGTATCTTTGCACCGTCAGTTCCCACCAAGCCTCTCAACGATGCTCAAATGCGTGGGGCTTTTTTGTATATATACGTTCACTCTCAAAATACGCTAATGGAAAGATTACCGCACTTCATGAAACATTATATGACAGAGGCAGACTTGATGGCTCTGTTGAAAAGTCGTGGGCTTATTATTTCCGATGAAGACAATGCGGTACGGTATTTGGAGAGCATCGGGTACTATCGCCTTTCTGCCTATATGTACCCATTCTTGAAAGCTCCAAAGGAAACTCATCAGTATAAAGATGGTACAACTTTTCAACAAGTGTTGAATCTCTATCGCTTCGACAAGAAGTTGCGTATGCTTCTTCTCAATGAGATTGAGAAAGTAGAGATAGCTATTCGTCGTGCCATTATGGACATTCCTGTGCAGATGACAGGAGATCTTTATTGGCTAACAAATTCTGTTCACTTTGCCAACCAAAGAACTTTTCAAGAAACAAAGAACACCATCGACAGAGAATATGCGAAATCAACAGAAGAATTTATTAAGCATTTCAAGAACAGCTATTGCGACCCATATCCTCCATCATGGATTTTGGGTGAGTTGCTGACGATGGGCAATGTGAATATGATTTACCGTAATCTGAAAGCAGACAAGATACGCAAGCGCATCTCTCATTATTTCGGCTTGCAACCTATCGTCTTGGAATCTTGGATAACATCTTTGACTTTGTTGCGAAATGCCTGTTGTCATCATTCAAGGGTGTGGAACAAGGTAAGTTCCATCATGCCAGTTACTCCAAGAAGAATTGTTCATTCCTGGATTACCCTGCCAACAAACCCTCAAAGAGTGTATTTCACAATCTGCATCATCAAATATTTCCTTAGCATCATATCACCTAACAATGATATGCTTGATAAGATGAACAGACTTTTTGCATCGTTTCCAGAAATAGATAAGGCTGCGCTTGGTTTTCCTTCTGGTTGGGAAAATGAACCATTGTGGCAATAAAAGGCATATTAGAAAAGGCACTCACCGGTTAATACCTTGGCGCAATAATCCACCTTCGTGTTCCTCCGTTAGGCGTCCCGGTAACTACTCAGCACCCCTATCGAAAACTTCTCGTTAATAAAGCATAAACTTGATTTTGCCTATTTTCTTCATCATTACAAACTCTTTAATGATTGAATCGATGAGGATGTAGGCTGTTTAAAACTGCTCATTTAGCGAGTTATTTTCCGGTGATGCTGCCTGTTGTCTCCTTTGGCTATTATCACCCTTCAACAAATTATCACCTCTAGAAAGATAAAGGTACTGAAGACTAAGATGAAGAACCTCTTGGTAAGGCAGAAGGTCAGCGGTTGCTGCATATTATGTGCTTCGGTTGAATCGGTAGATCTTATGAATAATCGAGTAGGAAGAAAACTACTTCGTTTTCCTCCTATTCGATTGATATACTATACAGTTTTATTTCTCGCTCTTTACGCGCAAGAACTTATCTACCATCATCAAGTTGCTGAACTTGAATGATGGCTTGCATGCCTTCCTGGTCTTCAACTTGATGGTGAAGAGGTCGTGAGTGCCTTCTACTGCAGGCTGCTCGCCGATGTTGACGAAGGTAGGATAGAGCACCTTGCTGCCGTCGGAGTGGAGACGGTCCTTGGAGATGTTCTCCATCTTGCCCATATCCTTGACGTCGATGCCGATGAACTCGAAGTCGGTGGCATTGTATGGCAAGGCAAAGCTCAGGGCATTGAGAGATACGAGATCCTTGCCCTTCAAGGTGAGGGTGATGACGTCGCCAGCCTTGTATGCCTTCTTGTCGGCAACGAGCGAGATGCTGCCTGCTACAGGAGCCACCTGCTTACTGCTTACACCGCTCTTCAACTGGGTGGCAACTACCGAGATGTCGTAGGCATCAATCAAGCCGTTGCGGTTGATGTCGCCATTGCTTACATATCCTTCGAAGTCCTTGTCACCCTTGCGCAGACCGCAATAGTTGAGATAAGAAGTGAAGTCGTTCTCATCGATGCGGTTATCGTTGTTGATGTCGCCCGGCTTCTTCATCTTGCTGCCTGGGGTCTTGAATACATACAACTCAGTACCTGAAGCCTGTCCGCCTTTGGTTTCCTCGACGGTCATCTTCACATACTGTGCCTCTGGCTCATCCTTGAACTTGTATTCCTTTACACCCTCGTCCTTGTTCCATTCGAAGGTGCCGTTGTCTGTCCAGTTGATGCCATCGAAACTTGTTGCGATGCGTCCCTTGTAAATCTGTCCGTGGCTGTCACGCTCTGTGCTTGGCAGATACTGAATCTTGTCGAGCTTGGCGATGCCATGCAGGTTCATTGTCATGTCGAATGGCAATACGCCTTCCTTCTTGTAGTAGTCGGTGTGCCAGTAGTTCTTCTCGTTGAAGTCGAACATCTTGGCTACCTCCAGTCCTTCCCAGTCTGGGGTGGAGTTGGTGGCTGTGATGTCACGGATAGCCTCGTCGAGAGGGTCCTTGATGGTGCGTCCCTTCAGGGTGGTCCACTCTGATGCCCCGTCCTTGTTCACCGCTCTCACCTGTACGTCGTACTCGGTCTCTGGTTTCAGGTTCTCGATGGTGAATTCAGTGCTGCGGATGGTGGAGTGGAGCATACCGTCTATCTTCACCTCATAATAGTCGGCGTTTGCCTGCTTGTCCCAGGCTGCAGTGATGGTGAATGCCTTGTTGGCGCCCTCTGCGTCCTTCAGACTAGCTTGAGGGGCGTTCAGTGCGCCTGCTGATTTGAGCAGGGCATCGCTGTTGTCAAACTGGTAGCCGTCCATGCGAAGCTCGATGGCATTGGCAGTCACGTCGGTCTTGCCCAGGTGGATGCATACCATCGGGTTCTTTGTGATGTCCACTTTCTCGAAGTCGCTGCCTTTGGTGGCAAAGCGGTTGAACTGTGGAGCCTTGTCGTAGAACCAGGCGTTCTCTGTGGAGCGGAGAGCATCCATCGTGCTCACCTCTGTCAGTTTCACTGTTTTTCCACCCATCTTGGCAACCAGCTTCTTAGGAGCCTGGCTCACGTTGATGCGAAGCTCTGTTGACTGGTTCTTCTCCTGTCCGGCAAAGTTGCCTTCGGTCTTGTCGATGTTGACGGTGAGGCGGTCTTTCACCAATGAGGAGTGGATGTGTGTGGTGGCGTGCTCACCGATGCGGTAGAGCTCGGTCTTGCCATCATCATCATAGAGACTGTAGTCAGACTCTCCGTATGGATAAAGCTCGAAGATGCGGTTGGTGTTGTCTATCTGCGAAACGTTGTTGTTAGGGTTCACCATCGGAATGATGGCGCCTCTCTTCACGAACACAGGCAGTTTCCAGTAAGGAGCATCAAACTCGTTGATGATTCTTCCGCCCTGGTAAACATTTCCGCTGAAGTAATCCACCCATTCTCCCTCCGGCAGATAGATGCCGTTACGGATGTCGTTGCCCTGCTTGTCCATCCTGGTCTCCTTGTAGATAGGAGCCACGAGGAAGTAAGGACCGCACATAAACTGGTATTCCGTAGCCTTGCCCAGGGTGTAAGGGTTAGGGTCGTCGAGGAACATCGCTCTCATCAACGGCTTGCCGGTCACAGCCTCCTGGGCTGCGGTGTAAATGTATGGCATCAGTTCTGACTTCAGCTTGAGATAAGTTCTGTTGACGGATGCCGATGGTTCGCCGAGGATGAACGGATACTTGGCATTGGAGCCCCAGCCGTCCATGTTGAGTCCCATCGCCGTGAAGGTCTTCCACTCAAACTCACGCATGTTCATGATAGGGTTCTTTCCGCCAAAGATACCGTCCAGGTCGGAGGTGATGTTGGAGAGGCCGGAAAGACCTGCGCCGATGAAGGTTGGGATATGGAAACGGATGTATTCCCAGTCGCCGCCCGTCTGGTCGCCCGACCAGATGGATGCATATCGCTGTGTGCCAGCCCATCCGTCGAGAGAGATGATGAATGGGCGTGCGTTGTTGCCATAGTAAGGCATGATCTGTGCCACGTCGCTCACGCCGTTGAGTCCGAAGGAGTAGCCGTCGCCTACCCAAGCCACGTCGGTCTTGAGCACTCTCACTCCTGCGGTGCCCACCTCTTTTACGATGTCGCGCTGCAACAGTGCCTCGATGCTGTCCTTAGGGTGAAGGTCTGACTGGGTCCAGAGACCAATTTCCACGCCGTGCTTGCGGGCATAGTCGCCAAACTGCTTCAGATTTTCGATGTTGCCGTCGAGGGTAGATTCCTGACCATATCCGGCTCCGTAGCCATCGTTAGGCAGGAACCATCCCAATGGCATGTCGTGGTTCACGTAACGGTCGATGGCTGCTCGGGCAGAGAACTGATAGTTGTTCTTCTCGCCATTGAGCGATTCCTTGATGCCTGTCTTGTCGCTGGCACTCTCCTTGTAGCTCTTGCCGTCCTCGAAGGTCATGATGCGGCCCTTGTCTGCCTCTTTCCAGTAGTCACGGTTGTAGGCATTGAGGTGACCTTCGTAGAAACCGAACTTAGGCAGCAGTACCGGGTTGCCCGTCAGCTGATAGTATTCGCCCAGCAGGTCGGTAGGCTTTTCGCCCACCATGAAGAATACGTCGAGGTTCTTCGACTCATGGGATAGCTTCACGCTGCCCTTCTGGGTGGAACCGAAGTCGTAGAGTCCTGGCTTGAAGGTGTACCACATGAAGCCATAGCCGGCTGTAGACCAGTAGAATGGGGCAGGGGAAGCCACGCCGCCATCCACCCAGTTGTTTGTGTTCACGATTTCTATCTTTTCTCCCTTGTGGGAGAATCTGCCGTTCTGCACGCCACCGCCGAAGTAGTATTCGTCCGGCTGCTCCTGGAGGGTGAGTGTCACCTTCTCTGGAGTGAAGTTGGATGGTGCGCTCTGGGTAGCCACGGTCTTGCCGTTTTCGGCGTTTACGATCTTGAACAGTCCGGTGGTCTTGTTGAAGATAACCTTTGCCTTGCTGCTGGCGAGGGTGATTTCGTCGCCCTGCTCAGTAACCTTCAGGTTGCCCACCTTGGTGCGTGGGTTGTCCACCAGGATGCGAGCCTCAGGCTTTGCCTCCGGGTCTCTCATCACGCCGTCGTTGTGGTCTTCAAAGATTCTGAAGATGTTCTCGCCGTAAAAGTCAACAGCCACTCTGCGATGGTTGGCGAAGATGAGTTCTACTGTTGTAGGATTGATTCTGAGAATCTGCACACCGTCTGCTTGCGCAGCCTGTGTGGTGAGGGCTGGTGCAGCAGACGGTGTTTCGTTAGTTGCGTTGGCAACCATAGGCAGGCTTATCGCTACTGCCAATGCATTGCCAACGTACATTTTCTTATAGATATTATTCATTTTGTTTTATTTGAAACAGATGTTTTCTGTTATCCCTTCAGTGGGTTACTTCAGAATCACACCGCTGTTGTCGGTAGGGTTCTGGGTAAGAGTGCCAGGATATGCGTTGATGGCATTCTGAGGGATATAGTATGTTACACGATAGTCAGATGCCTTCACCTCCTCGTGCTGGTTGTGAGGACCTGGGTAGTCGCGTGTCAGCGAGTGACCGTTGCGGAACACGTCATAGCTGCGCTCTGCCTGGTAGGCAAGTTCCAGCTGGCGCTCCTTGTCTATCAGCTCGAAGGCGTTGTCGGCGTTGAGCTTACCTGCAGGATAACCACCGTTTACGATAGAGCGGTTGCGGATAGTGTTGAGGTCGGTGAGCGCCTTGTCATATTCGCCGAGCTTGGCGTATGCCTCTGCACGGTTGAGGTAAATCTCGCCCAGACGGCTGATGACCGGTGAGTGAAGTTGAGAGTCCTCACCCTCGCGCGAACACTTCACGATGTAGAACTGTGGATACTCACGGTTCACGGTGATGTAGTTGTCTATCATGCCCTGGTACTCTGTACCGTTGTAGTTGATGGTATAGTACTCGTCGTCGGCACTGACCAGAGTGAGGTCGTAGGAATTGCCGTTCATGTCGGTGCAGGATACCTTGTCGCCATTGTGCTTGGTGTCGAACTGTGCATAGTGCTTCTTGCCGTCGCTGCCCACATATACGAAGCGGAACACTTCCTTGTTGTCTTCGGTGTAAGTAGGCTCGATGAAGTTGGCACGTGCATCTACAATCTTCTTTGATGCAGGACGCCAGTCGTTGCGGCCCGTCTCGTTGAGCAGGTCGATGTATTTCTCGCTGGCATACATCTCGGCCCATCCCATGCCACCGATGTTGGAATACATACCGCCGATTCCATAGTAGTGGTCATAGCCTGAGTATTCTGAAGCCACACGCTTCACCACGAAGATATCCTCCGGATTGTTCTCAGGAACGATGGTGTTGTACTTCATGAACTCCTCGCATGGAAGCAGAGAGTAGTCGCTGTTTTCTATCACCTTGTTGGAATAGTCAACGGCGAGCTGTGCATACTCCCGGTTAGGATTCTCGTAGGTGCCGCTCATATAGAGATAGATGCGTGAGAGCATCGCCTGGGCTGCTGCCTTTGATGCGTAGGCTGGACCACGGTTCGTGCTGAGCAGCAGCTCTGCCTTCTTCAGGTCGTTGATGGCCTGCTCGTAGGTCTGCTGCACGGTGGCACGGTCGTCGAGCTGCAGGTCGAGGATGTTGTCGGGGGTACCGTTTACGATAGGCACACCCAGGTTCTTCTCCGGTGCCTGGTAGTAAGGACGTCCGTAGGCACGGCAGAGGTAGAAATACATCATGCCACGCACGTAGTAACATTCACCGAGTGAGTTGTCGATTTCGGTGCTTTGTCCCTCATCTATCATGTTGATGATGTTGGAAGCCTGTGCGATGGCCTTGTAGCCTGAGTCCCAGAAACTCTGCAGACGATAGTTGTTCGGCGTGCGTGAATAGCTGATGAACTCGTAGAAGGGATCGGTGGAAGAACCACGGATCACCATGTTGTCACCTGCATACTCTCCGCAACGGTGCATAGGGTCAGACCAACTCTTGAGCTGAGCATACATACCGTTGAGCAGGGCATCGAGGTTGCTCGCAGGATTGTTCTTTATCTGTTCGTCCGACATGCTGTAGGTCGGGAAACGCTCAATGTCGCAAGAACCTAGGAGGGTTGCGCCAAGCATGAGCATCAATATACTTTTATTCATTTTCATTATTGTCAAGAATTTAGAATGTTAAGTTAACACCAAGCATAAACTTGCGTACGGCTGGATAGACTGAGGTGCCTCCAGTGTTGGTTACGCTCAGCACTCCCTTGTCGTTGGTGCCTGCTGGCAACTCTGGGTCAACGCCTGAATAGTCGGTGATGGTAAACAGGTTCTCGCCTGATACTGAGAGGCGCAGGGTCTGGATGCCATACTTCTTCAAATCGAAGTTGTAACCCAGGGTGAGTGAGCGCAGCTTCAGGTAGTCTGAGCTTTCCAGATAGCGTGATGATGCCAGGTTACCCTTGTCCTGGTTGTTGTACAAGGCACGTGGGTGAGTGGCGATGTCGCCTGGCTTCTCCCAGCGGCTCCAGCCCTTCTGCAGCTTCATCTGGTTGCGGTCGCCGGCATAGGCTCCGTCGGAGTCGAACTCCTGGCGATAGTAGCTGTAGATCTGTCCGCCAAGTGAATAACCGAAGTTTGCCTGCAGGTCGAAGTTCTTGTAGAACAGAGAGGTGGAGAAGCTGCCATATACATCAGGAGATGCCTTGCCACACTTGTAGTATGAAGCCTTGGAATAGTCGTCGGTTTTCACCTTGTTGCCATTTGCATCGTCCATATACCACTGTGGCATACCGTCCTCCGGATTAACGCCAGCCCATTCCTTCATATAATAGGTGTCAACAGGCTCGCCAATCTCAAGGATGCGCTGTGCTGTACCTGCAATCGATGTACCATCGCTGATCAGCACTGGCTTCACTACATAGTTGCCGTTGGCATCGCGCTGCTTGTAGAGGTCTCTCAGTTCGTTGCTGTTGTGGGAGATGTTGGCTGTAACATTCCATGTCAGGTCCTTTGTGCGGATGATGTCTCCGCCAACGGTGAGCTCGATACCGGTGTTGCGCATCTTACCGATGTTCTTCCAGATGGATGTCACGCCCACCAGTCCCGTTACAGGCACCTGATAGAGGATGTTGCTGGTATTCTTGATGTAGTAGTCGAGGGTGGCATGCAGGCGGTTCTGCCAGAAAGAGGCATCCACACCCACGCCTGTGGTATAGGTCTTCTCCCATGTCAGGTCCTTGTTTCCTATCTGAGAGATGAGCGCACCTGGGTTCTCGTTATAGGTGGCACCCACTGAATACAGAGAGTAGGAAGGATAGAGGGATGTTGGCACATTACCTACAGAACCGAAGGCTGCGCGCAGCTTGAGCTGGTCAACCCAGTCTGCCTTGAACCAGGACTCGTTGTTGATGTTCCATGCACCACTTACGGAGAAGAAGTTTCCATAGCGGTTGTTGGAACCGAAGTTGGAACGGCCGTCACGACGCAATGAAAGCTCGCCGTAGTAGCGACCATCGTAGTTGTAGCGCCACTGTGTGAAGTAAGACTGCTTTGCCCATGCGGTGCGGTAACCTGTTGCCATCTCCGGCTTGGCTGCTGTCATGAAGTCCTCGAATCCTGAGATGAATCCTGTGGCATATACATCGGTATACTTCATTTCATAGTCGTTGAACTCGTAGGCGAGCAAACCGTTGACGTTGTGCTTGCCCCAGGTCTTCTGGAAACGGAGCAACTGGTTGGTATAGCGGCGGGTAGATACATAGTTGTACTCTGTGGTACGACCATCCACACCCTCGCCGGAGCTTGACTTCGGATCGTAGTAGCCGTGAGTCTGGCTGTTGTAGTAACTGTAGTTGTTGACAGATGAGAATGTGAGCCAAGGAGTAATCTTGATGTCGAAATCCAATCCGCCAGACAGGTCGTAGGTGGTACTTGTAGAGTAGTTGCCTGCGGCAAGGTCGTTCAGATAGTTGGTTGCCTTGGAGTTCACCCAGCCTTCGTAGTAGTTTGGCACCAGGTTGCCATCCTCATCGTAAGGACTATCCCATGGCATCATGGAATACATGGCTCCCACGCTATACTGCTTGTCCTTGTCGTTGGTGCGAGAACCGCTGATGTTTGGCTTGATGGAGAGCCACTCGTAAGGCTTGTAAACCACCTTGATACGGGTGTTGTAGCGGTTCATATCATAGCCCTTCACGGCACCTTCTTCCTTGAAATAGCCCAGGGTGAACATTGACTGTATGTTCTCGCTGCCACCATTGAGGGTCAGGTTATAGTCCTGGGTGGAACCGGTCTTCTTGGCAAGCTTGAACCAGTCGAAGTTGGAGTTTCTCAGGTCTTCGTTCCAGCGTGGGAAGTTCACGGACTCCACGTTCTGGAACGACTTATAGTAGTCGTAGAATTCCGCACCGTCCATCATTTCCAGGTTGCCACGGTTCAAAGTGCTCAAACCAGCCTTGGCAGACAGTGAGATAGACATCTTTTCGTGTTTGGCTTGCTTGGTGGTAACAACCACGACGCCGTTGGCACCCTCAGAACCATAGATGGCTGTTGAGGCAGCATCCTTCAACACGGTCATCGTCTCGATGTCGTCAGGGTTGAGGTCGCCTGCACTGTTGCCCACGATGACTCCATCCACAACCCAAAGAGGAGCTGTGGCACCATTGATGGAAGTCTGGCCACGGATAATGATGGCTCCCGTAGAGCCAGGACGGCCAGAACCAGGAGCAACATAGACACCCGAAACCTTGCCGTTGAGCATGTTTTCAACGGTAGCAGAAGTGATGTCTTTCAGTTTTTCTCCCTTGATATTTGCCATGGCACCCGTGAGGCTCTCTTTCTTCTGAGTGCCGTATCCCACTACGACAACCTCTTCGAGCGACTCGGTGTCTTCCTCCAGTGAGATCTTCATGCCGTTGCTGGCTTTCACCTCAGTGTCCTTGAATCCGACATACGAAATCTGTAGGGTAGCGTTGGCGTGGGTATTGAGTTCAAACTCACCGTTCAGATCGGTTACGGCAGCCAGTTTGGTGCCTTTTACTTTCACACTTGCTCCAATGATTGGCTCTCCCGTTTTGGAATCGACAATCGTTCCCTTAATCTTTCCTGTTTGTTGTGTAACAGTCAGTAGCTCATTGGATGTTGGGTAGTTAGCGTATGCAGCATTTGCCGCCAGAATCGAGGCACAAACGAGCATACCTACCTTTAGATTTTTTGCCATACTTTGTTCTGTTCGTTCTTGCAGGCTTTTCAATTTAGATTCCGTTGTAAGCTGCTATTATAATATAAGGTGAATAGTCAGCCTGCATTTATCAGTTTTCGCACCTATATTAGTGCCTGCATAGATAAACTTCAAGGTTTAAAAGCTGATAACGGTTGCAAAGATAAATTAACCCGCATTGCAGCCACTCGTTATGTAACTCCCTGATTTCCAATATCCGGAT